>Ga0209342_10002873_pt1 | contig 18329 bp, 22 predicted proteins | sample RifCSP16_2_FD_184023 | JGI IMG/M metagenome (GOLD analysis project Ga0209342, IMG submission 184023) | Soil microbial communities from Rifle, Colorado - Rifle CSP2_sed 16_2 (SPAdes) (version 2) | ecosystem: Environmental > Terrestrial > Deep subsurface > Rock core/Sediment | place: Rifle... | reverse complement strand
GATAGGGAGAACTATATATGATACATTGAATTCAGGTTCATAATATCATATATAGTTCTCCCTATCCAGACTCCGGTACTGGATTGCCTCTGATATATGCTCTGGTTTTATGTTTTCCACACCTTCTAAGTCGGCAATAGTTCTCGATACTTTTAATATCCTGTCGTATGCCCTTGCAGAAAGCCCCATTTTGTTTATTGCCAATTCCAATAAGTTCTTTGATTCATTTCCTATCTGACAGAATTTTTTTACATACTTTGCACCCATCTGGGCATTGCAATATATTTTACTCTTTTTAAATCTCTCAATTTGTATATCTCTTGCCATTTTTATCCTCATCCGTATTACCTCTGACTTCTCACCCCCTGTCTCATCGGAAAGCTCTCTGAATTTTAGTGATGGGACATCTACATGTATATCTATTCTATCCATAAGAGGACCTGATATACGGGAGAGATATTTTCTTATCTGTAACGGTGTGCAGGTACACTCCTTATGAGAGCCTCTGTTGCCGCAGGGACAGGGATTCATGGCAGAAACGAGCATGAAATTGGCAGGGAAGGTAAGTGAGCCAGATGCCCTTGATATTGTAACCTTTCCATCCTCAAGGGGCTGTCTTAATGCCTCCAATACATTTCTTCTGAATTCAGGCAGCTCATCAAGGAATAAAATACCATTATTAGCTAAAGAGATTTCTCCAGGCATAGGAAAATTTCCGCCGCCTATCAGTCCCGCATCTGATATACCTGCATGAGGAGACCTGTATGAACGTGTTGATACGAGAGCCTTGCCATCTCCCAACAGTCCCATTATGCTGTGAATCTTTGTTGTCTCAATTGACTCATCAAGAGTCATATTAGGAAGGATTGTAGGTATTCTCTTTGCGAGCATGGACTTGCCTGCCCCGGGCGGTCCTATCATTATTATATTATGCCCACCTGCAGCAGCCACCTCTAATGCCCGTTTTACATGATACTGTCCCTTTACCTCAGAAAAATCTACATCGTAATTTCTATATTCCTCAAATACCTTTTCAATATCAATTGAAAGAGGGATTATTTTTATATTGTCGTTTAAGAACTCTACTACCTGTGGAAGATTCTCTACCGGATATACACTTATTCCCTCAACAACTGCTGCCTCCTTTGCATTATCTGAAGGGAGAATTATTGCATTTATATTATTTGCCTTTGCAGATACTGCAATCGGAAGGGCGCCTTTGACAGGCTTTATCCTGCCGTCAAGAGATAGTTCACCGAGGATTATAAATTCTTTGATTTTGTCGGATTTTATAAATCCACTGGCATTGAGGATTCCCACCGCTATCGGAAGGTCAAACGACGAGCCTTCCTTTTTTATATCAGCAGGTGCAAGGTTTACAGTAACCCTTTTCTGAGGGAAATCAAATCCTGTATTCTTTATTGCAGACATAACCCTGTCCCTGCTCTCTTTGACGGCAGCATCAGGGAGTCCAACAGTGAAAAAGCCAAATAGACCCGTGGAAAGGTCAACCTCTACCTCCACCATATAGGCATCAATTCCATATATGGAACTGCTCAATATTTTTGAAAGCATATTTAATTATCCAAAATCAAGGAAACCCTAACAATTGATTGGGATTCAAATTTAATGGAAATTATTTTCCTGACGAACCGAACCCATTAATACTCCTGTCTGAATCCCTGATATCAGAAGCATCACTCTCTTTTATCCCCCAGTTTGTTATAGGTATTGGAATTAACTGGGCGATTTTATCCCCTATTTCTATTGCAAAAGATGTATTAGAATTGTTTCTTAATACAACCTTTATCTCACCCCTGTAACCATTATCAATCACCCCTGCAGATGTGTATATCATATTCATTGCCATTGAAGACCTGTCCTTAATAAATCCACCCCATCCTTCGGGCAATTCTACTGTAATCCCTGTTCCTACCGCTTTTTGCTCTGATGGTTTTAAAACACACCTTTCTGCCGAATAAAGGTCATATCCAAGGTCTCCATTATAAGCCTTTACAGGTAGTCTTGCCTGATTAGACAATCTTTTGACTTTCAGTAGCATATATTATCTTATTATATAGAAAAATAACCAATGCACCATAACCAACACCACAAACTCCACCTGCTATTACATCAGATGGATAATGAACACCAAGATATACCCTCGATAGACATACAAGAATAGCAATGGTCAGCATGTAAATCAAGAGAACCCTGTATCTATAAATCAATACTACACTTAAAGCAAATATATTTGAGGCATGGGAAGATGGGAAAGATGGATTTGGGGGACAACCGATAAGGAGATGGATAGTTTCACGGGGAAGTTCATTGCAGGGCCTAATCCTACCAAATATAAACTTGATAATATGAGAATTGAGGTAATCGCTTATACTTACGGCAATGATAATCAAGAGGACTGTTATTATCCCTCTTTTCCAATCTCTTATAATCATCGTAACAATTACCGCAATTACTATGAAATACCAGTTATTGTAATTTGTTACAAATGGCATAAGTATATCAAAAAAACTGTTTTGTATTTTTTGATTAATTATATAAAAGAAAAATATGTCTACCCCTTTTAGCAGTTCCATTTTAGATGGTAAGCATCGCCTTAACTGCATCCATAACATCCGATACTTCTATTAACTTCATACATTTATGGTCTGTCGGGCATTCCCTCTTCCAGCACGGCGAGCAGTCTACAGGCTTTCTTACAATTTTATAATTACTGCACAACGGGGAAGTCTCGGATGGGTCTGTGGAGCCGAAGATGGCTACAATCGGTGTTCCAACTGCGGCTGCTATATGCATCGGTCCTGAGTCATTAGTAATAAATAGATGACACCTTTTTATCATTGCTGCAAGTGATTTCATGGTTGTCTTGCCCACCATGGATATGGGGTTATATCTCATTTTCCCTCTTATTTCATTTTCAACTGCCTTTTCTTCCTGACTTCCAAAAATTATGACCTCTCCCCTAAGTTTCTCATAAATCGTGTCTCCAACCTCAGCAAATCTTTCAGGCAGCCATCTCTTTGCGGAGCCGTAAAAGGCACCAATATTCATACCTATGACAGGTGATTTTATAGATAATCCCTTTTCTTCCCAGAATTTATCAATACTATTCTGAATATCCTCTGGAATATAGAAAGATACATTTTTACTTCTGGCTTCTGGCTTCTGGCTTCTGGCTTCTGAAATGGCTTTAATCAATGTTAAGTAAAAATCTGCCTGGTGCACTCTTGGATACTTTCTTGATGGCACAGGAATACTCTCTGTGAGAAAAATCCTTCTCATATCCGAGTTATATCCAATCCTGTTTTTTATCCCTCCCAGATAAACAGATAGGGCAGACTCAAAAGAGTTTGTCAAGAGGATTGCACTATCAAAATTTTTATCCTTCAAGCCTCTGTAAAATTTTAATCTTTCATAGACTGACATTGTTTCAGGACTGAAAGAGATAATTTCATTTATATCAGGATTCCCCTCTATTAAAGGACTCAGACTTGATTTTATCAGAGCCGATATATTGATGGATGGAAATACCTCTCTGACCACCGATATCGCAGGTAGCGATAACATCACATCACCAATCCAATTCGGACACCTTATTAGTATCTTTTTGATTTCCTTAATTTTGCATTTTGCATTTTGCATTTTGCATTTCCTATAGTTGTGTCTTCCAGCGTCTGTGAAGCCATAGCCACTGGTCAGGGTATCGTCTGATTACAGATTCTATAATCTTGGTAAAGATTGCTGTATATTTTTCAATATCTTTCCTATAATCACTTGATGGAATAATTTCTACCTCCTCCTCAAAAATTACTCTAATTTTTCCAGCATCTTCTCTTATGATGAAGGTAGGTATAACAGAGGCACCTGTTCTTAAAGTAAGAATCGCTATTACGGGTGTTGTACACGCCTTTTTACCAAAGAAATCTACAAAGATGCCCTCATCGCGGCTTGTATTCTGGTCCATTAGTATTGCAACAAGTTCGTTCCTCTTTAAACATTTTAATATTTCTTTCATTGCATTCTTTTTTAATATCACACAGCCATTAAAAACCGTCCGTATTTTATATAAAAATTCATTCAATAACCGATTATCCAAAGGTCTTACAACTGAATTAAATTTCCACTTTTTCCCAATTGCAAGTGCGCCAATCTCCCAATTGCCAAGATGAGCGCTCATGATTATTACCCCTTTCCCTTTCTTTATTGCCTTCTCTATATTATTTATACCCTCATATTCTATAATATTATTGATAAAATCCTTACCTTCTTTGACGATTCTTGCAATCTCTCCTATAGTAAGACCAATATTTTTAAAGCTTTTTTTTGCAATTTTTTTAATTTCAGCATTACTCTTATCTGAAAATGCAAAACTTAAATTTTCCAAAGCCACATTTCGGTGTCTTTTATCAAAAAGATAAAGTAGTAACCCTATTCCACTAAAGAATTTGAGGGATATCCTAAATGGGAATATGTTTATAAGCCTGATAAAAGACAGCAATATGGCGTATTGAATCCACTCAATCATATAAAATTTTTTAAATTTAACAAATAAGTTGCTAATTTAAAATAATCAAAGTAAACTTATTTGCAACTTGACAATAAATATTATATATTGAATCAGTGTGAATTTATTAAATTATTTTTGAAAGGGGGTGAGGTTTATGAAGATCAGACCTTTATTTGATAGGGTAATAGTTAAAAGAGTAAAAGAGGATATTAAGAGCAGTGGAGGGATTATTATTCCCGATACGGCAAAAGAGAAACCTCAGCGTGGTAAGGCCATAGCAGTTGGTTCTGGAAAAATTCTTGAAAATGGAAAGAGAGAACCAATTGATGTAAAGGAAGGGGATATGGTTCTCTTTGGCAAATATTCAGGGACAGAGGTAAAGATTGAAGGTGAAGAACATCTTATCCTGAGGGCAGATGATATACTCGGGATAATAGAGAAATAATGGTTTCCTGCTTTTGCAGGAATAAGCTTTGGAGGTGAATTTAATTATGGCAGCAAAACAATTGATTTACAGTGAAGAGGCAAGGGCTGCAATTCTTAAAGGGGTTGATAAACTTGCCAATGCTGTTAAGATAACCCTTGGGCCAAAGGGAAGAAATGTGGTCATTGATAAAAAATGGGGTTCTCCTACCATTACAAAAGATGGGGTAACAGTAGCAAAGGAGATAGAGCTTGAGGACCCATTTGAAAATATGGGCGCTCAGATGGTTAAAGAAGTTGCAAGTAAAACTAGCGATGTCGCTGGAGATGGAACCACCACAGCAACAGTCCTTGCACAGGCAATATTCAGGGAAGGCAGCAAAAATGTAGCGGCAGGGGCAAATCCGATGGAGTTGAAAAGGGGGATAGAGAAGGCGGTGGAGGTTGTAGTAGATGAACTGAAAAAGATGAGTATCCCTGTAAAGGGGAAGAAAGAGATTTCACAGGTAGGTTCAGTATCAGCAAATAACGACCCGATTATCGGAGACCTTATAGCAGAGGCGATGGACAAGGTTGGAAAGGACGGTGTAATTACAGTAGAAGAGGCAAAGGCAATGGAAACAGCCCTTGAGATAGTTGAGGGGATGCAATTTGACAGAGGTTATCTCTCACCGTACTTTGTTACAAATGCCGAGAGAATGGAGGTAGAGTTAGAGGACCCGTTAATACTTATCTACGAGAAAAAGATAAGTTCTCTGCAGGATATACTCCCTCTATTAGAGAAAATTGCCCAGACAGGGAAACCCTTATTGCTTATTGCTGAAGAGGTTGAAGGTGAAGCACTTGCGACCCTTGTGGTTAATAAGTTAAGAGGCACACTCAAATGTGCATCAATTAAAGCCCCTGGCTATGGAGACAGAAGGAAGGCGATGCTTGAAGATATAGCAGTATTGACAGGTGGTAAGGCTATAACTGAGGACCTCGGCATAAAGCTTGAGAATATCACCCTTGATGACCTCGGAAGGGCAAAGAAAGTAATCATTGATAAAGACAACACTACAATTATAGAAGGCACTGGAAAAAGGTCAGCAATAGAAGGGCGGATAAAGCAGATAAGGACCCAGATAGAAGAAACCACATCTGACTATGATAGGGAAAAACTTCAGGAGAGGCTGGCTAAACTGGCTGGCGGGGTTGCAGTAATCCGAGTAGGGGCAGCTACAGAGACCGAGATGAAGGAGAAGAAGGCGAGGATAGAAGATGCTATGCATGCTACAAAGGCTGCAGCAGAAGAGGGGATTGTCCCGGGCGGTGGTGTTGCCTTATTAAGGTGTATCCCTTCCCTTGAAAAACTCAATTTCAAGGGTGATTTTCAGGTTGGTGTGAACTTAGTAAAGAGGGCACTTGAAGAACCGATCAGGCAGATAGTAAATAATGCCGGATGGGAGGGTTCGGTAGTTGTGGAAAAGATTAAGAATGAAAAATCAAGTGTGGGGTTTAACGCCTCTACAGAGGAGTTTGAAGACCTTGTAAAGGCAGGCATTATAGACCCTACAAAGGTAACCCGCTATGCACTTCAGAACGCTACCAGCATTGCATCTCTGCTCATTACCACCGAGGCAATGGTGACAGAAATTCCGGAAAAGAAGAAACCAGCAGCACCAATGCCACCGGGCGGCGGAGAGATGTATTAAGCTTAACCCCTCTCTTTCCTTATTTTAAGTGAAGATACGGGGAGTTAGTTAAAAAATAATTTTTTTTAGAGGAGGAGACAATGACTATCTCCTCCTCTTTTTTTTAAACCGAAGGAGTATTCATCTTTGGACAATGTTCTTTCCTAATCTTATAAACTTCCCTGTAAACCTCTTCAGGATGTCGAAATCTTCTATTATTTTGCCTTTTGATTTTAGATTGGCTTTAACCTTTCCAAATTCTTTAGCAGATTCTTCGCTGTCGGATAAAACAGTCAGATTCTTTTTGAACAACTCAATTCGTTTTAGATTTTCTTCAACCTTCTTGGAATTATAAGCCCCGAAGTACAACTCGGCAAGAACACTGTTGGTCACAACCAAAGAATACGCTTGGCGGAGATTATTTGCTCAACGAGGGTGATGATAAAATTATTTATATCCCCAATGCTTTTTAAGGGCGTTGTGCGATACCCATTTTTTGTTTTTCCTCTTTACATCCAGTGCCGAGTAATAATCAATCCTGTCTTGCTCTACCTCCTTCAATCTCATGTATTCCTTGTAGTCAAGAATCACGGCTACAGGCATACTGTCTTCTTTTATGACTTGTGTTTTAATCATGATAAGCCTCCTGTCTGTGTTTTATCTCATAAATTGATATAATATTTTCTTTGTCTTCAAATATAATCCTGTAATTTCCTACACGGAGCCTTTTGAAATCTCCATATTTTCCCTTCAAAATTTTTATATCAAACTTCCCTGATGGGTTTCCAGCATATGCCTCTATAGACTTTAGTATCTTTTCTGCAATTTTACTATCGCCCTTATGAATCCGCTTGATTTGTTTTGTCACTTTTTCAGAATATCTTATTTCCATTTTATCCCTTTCCCCTTCACAAGTGCAATCTTATCACACACCCCTTGCCTTCTCAAGACAGTTTTAGTCCATTAGGTTTTCATCGCCTCCCATCCACAATTGCAATCTCCTGCCTTCTGCCATCAGATAATGTGCCTGTGGCTTTTCCCCTCTTGCAAGACAGAAGAAAAGCGCCTGTGCCGATTTTATTTATTGTCGTTTTTTGTCAAATTGAAAGATACGACCCCTTTTACTCTGACCCCTTTTACTGTCAATGTTCTCACTGCTCTCGCAGTCTCTGGCAAACTGATTTTCCACGGATGAGTCAAGCGGGATGTAATTCTCGTAAATGGTCTTATCCGGGTTCTTTACTGAAATGGTAGATGTCCCTCATTTTCCTTATGATGTAGCGCCATATTTATTATTTATTTAGAATTTAGATTTAGAATTGATTTAGTATTGCCATCTGTAACTATATGAATTTTCAAATAATATTCAGCAGAAAAAACAAAACTAAATATATATAGATTTAATTTTTAAATTTTAAGTTTCCAATAGCCGGTTCGTGCCGATCCAATATGCTCAATTTTGTTATCATTTTTCAATTCTTGTAATAAATTAGAAATATCCATTGGTTTTAACTCTGGAAAGGCAGTACATAAATCATGTAAGTAGCCTTTATTTTTCTTTAAGTGGTTTAAAATCAGTGTCTTTTTTTGCTCTCTTTCCAATCCTGCAATACGTGTATGCTCTCCTATCTTTCCTGCATGCGTATAATATTTATGAGATAAAATATATTTTGCCCCTCTGGTTTTGCCAACTCTTTCAATAATGCCTATATCTAAAAATTTTCTCTTGTATTCTATCTCGGTGACAGGTTGATGCTCACGGATTTTCTCCAATTTGTAAATTTCATCAAAGGATAGTGTTGTTTGTTTTTCTCTTGTTATCTTTTCAATAAACAAGATGAAATTTTTATCTTTAACCTGTGCTGGAATCTTAAGCCTGACAGAAAAGTCGTTACTTCCAGATAAATCAGGCAATCCCTTGCCTTCTTTAATTGTGCTTTCAAAAATATCATCCATGCCTTGCCCTGAACGCTCTACCAATCCAGATTTTTCAAGGGTTTCTGCAATGCATCTATTCCTCCAATAAGTTTCCCGCAAGATGTTTTCTATAGTTATTCCGTAAGGAAATCCTCCCGGGCTTTCAATAAGAAATTCCTCTGGCGACGCTTTCATAAATATTGAGCGATTATGTATGGTATAGTCTCGATGGGCAACTGCATTTAGCATCGCTTCGCGAACCGGTTTCTCGCTAAAGGCGTATATTTCCCGTTGAAAAAGACCTTCTTGAAATGGGAACCTGATATTACGGGCATTTATCGTTTCCCATACATCGTTATAGATTTTAAAAAATGGCTCTCGCCAGTTCTTTCTATAATCATACGGTATTTTCTTTGCATTTTGCCTCCACTCAAAGATAATTTCGCTGCCGGGAAACATTTCATCTATCTTTTCCTTCCTGCCAAATAATATCAGGCTTGCGTAATTTAATCCCTTTTCAGACAACAGACCTATTGCACGTAAGGTTTTTTCATTAGGATATGAGAGATAATCATTTCTTTGTGTTTTTTTAGCCCAGAGTTGCTTAAAATTATTTATTGCCTGTTCATCCAAATCTGCCAACGATAAATCAGTTACTATCTGGCTGGAAAAATCCACATCTGTTTCATTGAGAATACGCTTTAAAGTTGCATTGTCCATCTCAACCAATGATTCGCCTACTTTCATTGGGTAGTTGTAATTTCCTGTTGATTTAATCGGTTGGCCTTTAGGACGAGGCGGGATATGAAAAATCAAAATGCGCCCCTCTGGATGTATAAGTTCTTCTACATCTATTCGTATCCTAAGTTTTTGAAGCAACTCATGAGATAGTTTATTTATGAGTGTTTTGAAAAGTCCTTGTGCCAATTATTCTACGATTGGCATCAACACCAAGAATTAACTTCCCTCCACCCTCGTTCGAAATGGCAGCACAATAATCAGGCAGGTCTTTGTCTTTACTAAAACTATTCTCTGCTTTTTTAAATTCAAGGCTTTGGTCTTCAAGCCTTTGCAGCCATTTATCAAATTCATCAATTGTTGTCATAAAAGAATCCTCATATATTAACCTTTTTGCATCCTCTCTTTTTAAAGTTTCTTAATGGTCATTTTACTATCTGTTTTTTGAACCCTCCACAATTGCAATCTCTTCCGACGTGAGGCCGTAGAGGGCGTAGACCATCTCGTCTATCTGCTTTTCAAGGGCGGCGGTGTCGGCGTTGGGGTCTTTTTGCTTGGTGGCGAGGATTTGGTCAACGAGGGTGGAGGAAGATGAAGGTGTGCTGGTTCATATCTTATAAACCTCACTGCGATGCCTGACTGCATATACCGTAATAATCTGAGTTGTATGTTCAAAGGAATATATCACTCTCCAGTCGCCAACTCTAAGTTTGTATTTGCCTTTAAATTTTCCTTTGAGTGGAGCGGGAATGATGTATTCAATGCTTTGTGAAAAGCCAGTCTATTTGTTTGAGACATGCTGGGCTATAGGTTTATCAAGACGTGCAAGATCTTCTTCTGCCTGCAATGTAAATTCAATCTTATATTGTATAACCTCATCTCAAACCAAGTCGTTTTTTCACATCTTCAAAAGGTATTCTTTCTTTAGAGGCAATTGAAGTTTCAAGGGCTTTAACAAAATCTTCTCTTAACTCAAGTCCGATGTCCGGGTCAATGAGTTCTCTGAATTTGTCTTCAATGGTTTTACCTATCAATTCTTTAAGCTCATCAGTACTCAAATCAGCTACTTTCATGGTTGCACCTCCTTTTGGTTATTTTACCCCTTCCCCTCTACAATTGCAATCTCCTCTGGCGTGAGGTTGTAGAGTTTGTAAACCATTTCGTCAATCTGCCGCTCAAGGGCGGAGGTGTCGGCGTTGGGGTCTTTCTTTTTGGCGGCAAGGATTTGGTCAACGAGGGGGAGGAAGGGTTAATCATCTAATGCCGGAAAATCCTTTCAAATGCCCCTGGGAACAATAATATCTCCCTCTTGAACAAATTGCTTAACACCCTCTATTAATTTTGAACGCTCATCTGAACACACAAAAATAATATCAGGATATTCTTTCTTCGCAATTAAGTATGCTGAAAGCTGGGATAAATCAAAAATATTAGGAACCCATACTCTTTCAAGGATAGTAATTGCCTGCCCTATCATTTCTTCTGTAAATTCTATTCTTTTCATCTGCAGGATGTCTTTGGCAAATCTACTGCTAAGAGCATTAAACTCTTCTTCGGTAATTGGATCATCTTGTTGGAGGGGGTATTTCCGCAGACGATAAAAAACCTTGCGTATTTCAATAATAGCAAGGTTTAAATAAAATAATTCGTGTCTGTTAATAAAGAGGCTGTTTACTATATCAGAACCAGCCTCATCTTTATATCGTTTTAGAAATGCGCTTGTTTCAAGAAAATACTTTGGCATTTATTCATTATCTCTTTCCTCTGAGAGGAGTTTTGATAATGATGGCAGCTTTTTTGTTATTTCCCACACTTGTTCTATTGAAGGAGCAGCAGTGGCCATTTCCTGTAACCTTTGGTTTAGTTCTTCGCGACCGAATAAAGGATCGGTAAGTCTTAGAGGTAAAACAAATCTTTTCTCAACTTCAGGTTGATCTTGTTCCAAAAAATTTTCAAAAGAAAATCTTATATATCCTTCCCACTCATCTAATATTTCAGGTTGCTCGAATTTTAATATATTCTTTGCAGGTGTAAGAGTTATTCTGTCCACATCCATAACCCTTAATGCAAATGCGGATGATGTATTTGACGAAACTTTTTGATTGTTTAATGTAGTTTCCATATTTTTATTGTATCTCAACCCACAACTGAGAGTCAATATTCATGTCAATTGCAGGTTGATTGTTACGAATAGTTTTCTGTACCTTCCCAATGAAAGTGAATTGATGAGAATATTCCACACTTTCAATATATGCCCCTGCATGCCGTATCTCAGCCATATCTTTACCAGCCAAAAGTTCGTTAGGCTGAAATGGCTGACCAAGTTTCATTGGTGCAGCATATTCCTCATATAGCTGCCAGATAAGCTGCTCAACCGAGGCTTTTGGCGTATCTATTTTAAGGCCAAGCTCCTTTGCCTCATCACGGTCAATAGGATATGCATGTATGGTAATATCTCCTGTAATTTCATTTATGATTTTCTTTATTTTTTGACCTTCTTTTGTTTTATCCATATGAAGAGAGAGAAGCCTTTCAGTCAAAAGCTTAGCCATCCGATATGCGCGATACGCGTTGCCGATAGACAACGGATGTAGTTTTTCAACCAGCATTTTATAAACATCTGCCATTTGGTTAGCTTTTACGCCGGCCTTCTCTTTTGCAAATAAAAAATAAGAATTTAGATCTTCCACGCTCACTTCAAGACGCTGCTGGGGATTAGCAGGATTTGGTGGATTAAAAGGATGTCCAGTAGTAGGATCCACTGGTGTTAATTCACCAAGCTTCCCCATAACAATTCTATCCGCTCCAAGCGCAATAAGTGTTCCAGCGCTATGTGCTTTATACGGCACCAATACTTCAAATGTTTCGCAGTGATTACGAACTAATTTTACTATACGTATTGGCGCCAGCATGTCGCCGCCACTTGTGTATAAGAACAAACTTATCTTCTTTACTCTGCCAATTTTTTCAAGATGTCTACTTAACAGTGGTACAATATCACCTGCAATCCTCGTAGCAAAAGGCTGCCTATCGCCAGTAATATAGGTAATAAGCCGAGAGTTAAGCTCTTTTTCTAATTGTTGAATGAGGTCTTTTTTACTCATAATTTGATGTAAGTATAGCAAAAATTATTTTTTTAGCAATATTAATTTACTTTTCCCCACTTTTTTTGCGGCTTCACCAATTATCTCAAATTTTCTTATAACAGCACTTGATACCATATCGTTTTTCTGAAAATTATCAAAGTCAATACCTTCAACAAACTTCTCAATAGTCTCCATAGCCTCCATAGCCTATAAGATATCCTTGAGATAGAGGGTGTAATCTCTCATAAATAAGCTGCCTCTTTTAATATGCTCTCTTTGATTTCTTTCCTAATAGCGCTTTCAGGGACAACATCAACACGGCAATTTAATTCTTCTTCAAGGAATAAAGAAAGACCTGTTAAATCTAAAAGATTTGCCCCTTCGTCAAATTCTACCAACACATCAAGGTCGCTCCCTTCTCGCTGCTCACCCTTTACATAAGAACCAAAAACACCTTTGACCTCGGCTTTATACCTCTGCCTTATTTCTGTTTTCAAGTCTGATAGTATATTAAGAATTTCGTTAATCCCCTTTGCTTTTTTCTGAGCAATTTTCATCATCTGCCTCCATATCCTTAAATCTTTAATTGCAATTTTACCTTTTCCCATCCACAATTGCAATCTCTGCCTTCTGCCCGCAGATAATGTGCCTGTGGCTTTTCCCTATTGCAAGACAGAACAAAAGTGCCTGCTCTGATTTCTGTCCCAATTTCTAACTCATCCTTCTTCGCGATTAAACATCTATACCATTATTCCTAAAACTATAATACTCGTTATTCCCAATGATAATATGATCCAATAAAGCAATATCAACTGTCTTAAGCGCTTCTTTTATGGCCATTGTCACCCCTCTATCATCTTGCGATGGCTGTAACGCGCCAGAGGGATGATTATGAGCGATGATAACGCCTACCGCATGATTATAGAGCGCCCTTTCTACAACCTTCCTCGGATAGACCACAGAACGATTAACCGTGCCGACCTTGAATGTTTCAACAGCTATTAACTGATTTCTGCTGTCTAAAAAGAGCATTTTAAACTCCTCGTCAACCGCTCCTTTCAATGACGCTTTTAAATAATCATGGACAACTTGAGGAGACGAAAGCAGATTCCTGTTATGAATTCCGTTCTCCGCATAAAGAATCGCCACATCTTTTAATAATTTCAAAAATAGCGCTGTATGTCCTGAAATTTCTTTTATGCTCTGCAGTTCTTTTCTGTCCGAATCCAATACGCCATTAATCGTCTTAAAACGAGACAGTAATTCTTTGGCAATCGGTTTTGTATCCTTGCGGGGAACAGCATAAGACAACACTAACTCCAGCACTTCATAATCCAGCCAGCCATCTATCCCTGACTTTTCGTATTTCTCCTTTATCCTCTGGCGATGGCCAAGATAACTTAGTTTCTTAGCTTCACTCATATCACCTCTTTTCCGCGCCCGTTAGAGAGAGGAAACGCTTCAATCTATTTTTCAGATAGCGCTTACCCATCCCCGACTTAAGATATTTTTCCCGAAAACACGCGTCTTGCTCATTTAAACATGCCTCGTAATATATCAATACAAAAGGTCCACGATTTTTAGTTGACGACACCTTTCCTTTATTATGTTGATTGAAGCGTTTCCGTAAATCATTCGTTGATCCTGTATACCACTTACCATCTTTTTGACTTTGTAACACATATGTGTAGAACATACTTATTGTCTCTCTAACGGGGTTAACTGCTCGCTATACTTCTCCCAATCCGGCAAAAACGCTAACATTAGGCTTTTAAAGAGCTTGCCATGATTCGGCACCTTTATATGAAGAAGTTCATGCAACACAACATAATCAATCAAATTCCTGCGCTTCTCAAGTAGCTCGGAATTAAATGTAAGACGGCCGCTTCCCGAAAGCGACGCCCATTTTGTCTTCATCGGCCTTAAATGTATTTCTTTGGGCTCTACTTTCAGCTTAATCGCCCAATCCCATACAATGGATTTAAAATCTTTTGCCTCAATCTTGCCATCACTCATCAACCCCGTTAGAGAACAATTTTTGCTACCATAACCAGCGACCTTATTTTGCATGTTATCACCGTTCCCATTTATAGCTTTCTCTAACGGGGTCAAAACACCTGACATGAGCTATCTCCCTATTTTCAATATCTTATCCACCAGCCCGACTGCCTTATCTTTATCAATCGTCCTGAGAAGAATCTTATATAAATGTGCGGTCAACTCCCGCGCCTCTTTAGCGTTCACCCGCCAGTCAGGATTTTGGCTAAACGCGCCATCAATTTGCACCGCCAACTCATCAGCATTTTCAATCTCTTCTTTTTTAAGAATCCAATATACGGTGAATTTCTGCGCGTCAAAATTCTTTTCAGCCTGTTCCTTTTTAGCCTGATTAATCTCTTCTATAATCTTCTCAAGCCTGATTAAAGCTTCCTGAGTAGAGATTTGACGGTCGTCATACAACTCCACAACCACCTCAGCCCGCTCACCGATAGAAATCAGGTAAGGAAGCGCATCCTCGTTATCCAACACAAACTTCTCAATGCTCTTTCGTAGATTAATCACTTTTGTGTTATCCGAATCATCGTCTTTTTTTAATGCCTGCAAAGTATCTTCTTTAATCTCATAAATCTTATACGGCTTTGGTATATCATAGTTCTCAACAGCTTTGCGGACAAGCATCTGGGTCTTTCTCATAAGCTCTTTATCCACCACAACCCTCTTGGAAAAGGCATTTCGGATAATCGTATATAAGGACGACAGTTTCAGATACTTATCCATATAATCCCTGAGGTCTTTGTCTGGTGAAATAATCTCATACAACATCTCAAGCCGCTTGAAGAGCTTATAAAAGGCCTCGCGCCTCTCCTTATCCGTAAAATACTCAACCGCCTGTTCAATCGCTTTATCATCCATCCTACCCTGAATAAATCCCGTTAGAGACAAGTCGCCATCGGCGACTGACGGCCGTCTTTTGCGGCCTGTCTCTAACGGGATAAATCCCTCGTATTCTTTGGCATTATTAGTAATAATAGAGATAAAGGCTTCCTTTAACACGCCGATATTCTGGATCACGCTTCCGACTACATCCGAATCAAATGCCAATGCCTTCTCAAGCTTTTCAAATATACCCACAAAATCAAGCACAAAGCCAGATGGTTTCTTTAAGCCCTCGTTGTCTTCATAAGGCCTGTTTACACGGGCGATAGCCTGAAGTAAAGTATGGTCTTTCATCGGCTTATCAAGGTACATACAATAAAGAATCGGCGCATCGTAACCAGTCAAAAGCTTATCAGTCACAATAAGAATTTTTGGGAGCGTTTCTTTCTTCGGAAATATCTTACCCTTAAGCCGTTTTTCTTTATCTTCGGTTAAGTAATATTGTGTAAGTACATCTGTATCATTATGGCCTTTTGAATAAACAACGGTTGAGTATTCCGCAGGCAGATGCTTATCAAGTTCTCTCTTATAAAACGCGCAGGCCTCTCTGTCCACGGCTACAAGAAACGCCTTATACCCCATCGGCTCAACATTTTCCTGATAATGCTTAGCAGCAAAAGCGGCTACTTTTTGCACACGGTCATCTGACTTAAGAAAATTACGCAAATTGACCGAGCGCTCAAGCAGCTTATTAAGCTCATCAACATCCGTCACTCCTTCCTGTTCCATAAGAGCGTAAAATTCCTTCTCCAGCATATCCTGAGGCACGCGAATCTCGCTCGGCGCAAGCGCATAATGCAAAGGCACGGTCGTTCCGTCTTCTATGGATTCAGCAATCGTGTATTTATCAAGATACCCTTTTTCATCATCCTTGCCAAATACCTTGAATGTCCCACGTCCGTAAGTGATCTTGTCAATCGGCGTTCCGGTAAATCCGAAATAGGTTGCGTTAGGAAGCGCGGCAACTAAGTAATTTCCCAAATCACTGCTCGTTGTTCTGTGGGCTTCATCAATTAGAACGAAAATATTATCCCGCTTATTAATGTCTTTTTTCATGTGCTCAAACTTATGAATCATGGAGACAATAAGCCCGCGGTAATTTGAGGCAAGGAGTTTTTCTAAATCCTTCTTTGAATCGGCAATCTCCATACCTTCTCCGTCTTTAAACCCGTAGGCGTCAAGGTTGCGGAAAAGCTGACTCTCCAGCTCGTTGCGGTCAACCAGCATAATAACAGTCGGCTTTTCAAAAAGCGGCTCTTTTAAAATCTTCTCAGCCGCCACAATCATGGTAAAGGTTTTGCCCGAACCTTGTGTGTGCCAGATAAGTCCGGTGCGCTTTACCTTATCCCTTGCCCGTTCAACAACCTTCTCAACTGCACGGGTCTGGTGCTGACGCAGGATAATCTTAAAAAGGACATCGTCCTTGCGAAAGAAAACAATATAGTCCTTGATAAATTTTAGAATCCGTTCTCTGTTAAAAAATGTTTTTACCTTCTTTTCAAAGGATGACTGATCATCGTCATTGCGAGCAAATCCCCCTTCATCCCCCTTTACTAAAGGGGGATGAAGGGGGATTACAGTCGAAGCAATCTCATCTTTTATCCCTTTCCACTTAAAAAGCCCTTTGTGATCTAAATTCCATGTTACCCCATAGTAAAAATCAAGCATGTGCGTAACATTAAAAATCTGGTTATGCGTAACAATCTCAGGCGTTTCGCGGTGATACCGCCGGATCTGGTCAATTCCTTCGGCAATGCCCTCTTTTTTATGCGCGCCTTTTGTCTCAATGATAATCACCGGGATTCCATTTATGAGAAGAATAACATCGCCCCGATTTGTATAAGTTCCATTGGTATACTGCCACTCGTCAGTAACATGAAATCTGTTGTTCGCGATATTCTCAAAATCAATCAGCTTAATATTTATTTCGCGCCGCTCGCGTTCATGATAAACACTTATTTGCCCTTTGAGATACCTCAGAACATCGCTATTACCTTCAATGCTTGAGCGCACATTCTCCAAATCTTTGATGATACCATCCGCTTTGGCTTCATCCACAATGCCGGGATTGAGCTTTACAAGTTGTTCTTTAAGCACATCGTAAAAGAACAGTCCGGTTTCGCCGCGGCGAAATTCTACCGCCTTATCGCGGTTTACATAATCCCAACCGATTTCTTTATCATATTTAATTAAGGGGTTCTGAACAGAAGCTTTCTCGCTCATAATTTTTTGCCTAAATTATTGACGCAGTGCGTCAAGTTTTGATTTGCTCCACAGTGTAGAGCAAATTGTTTTTTACTCATTTCTTATCTCCTGAAATTCTCTACGCAGTGCGGAGAGAATCTTATTCACAGGCTTCTCCAAAATCTATATCCTTCACCCGGACTTCTCCAGTCATGAGAAGCTGAAGCATGGATTTAAATAAATCTTTCAACACATTGTTCTTTACTGTCTCATGATTTATTTTATTATCGATGTCCCAAAGTGTATTAGCAATTTCCCCTTGTTCATCAAGCATCGGAAATGGTATAAGCTGGTCTTTTACATTCCCATCCGTGACTGCTGGATAACTGGCGCCTCTTTGCAACTTACCAAGACTTTCAATAAAACTATCGCGTTGTACACAATAATATAAATATCTACTTGATAATGTCGAAACACTTCTAAGCACACAAAAAGCCGTTGAACATACCTCACCATCAAATTCATTTCCCGCATAAGCAATTCTTTTCAGTGTTGGCCGAACGGTAGCGAATAAAACATCGTTAACTTTTACAACCTTCCTTGCCCGACTTGGAGCCTCAGAGCCTTTATAGGTTGTACTTCCAATTATTTTAAGACTCTCATTTGAGATACTGGAAACATCGATATACTTAAACTGAATATCAGGTGTCTTCGTCATATCCCTTTGACTTGTTTTTTCTACGACATCTTTGAGTCTTCTCGCACTCCAGCTCTCCGGCATCAACCCTATCTCCGTCTCCTTCAACTCCTCGCCCCGTAAGCCATCGGTAAAAAGCCGGTGCA
>Ga0209342_10002872_pt1 | contig 18331 bp, 17 predicted proteins | sample RifCSP16_2_FD_184023 | JGI IMG/M metagenome (GOLD analysis project Ga0209342, IMG submission 184023) | Soil microbial communities from Rifle, Colorado - Rifle CSP2_sed 16_2 (SPAdes) (version 2) | ecosystem: Environmental > Terrestrial > Deep subsurface > Rock core/Sediment | place: Rifle... | reverse complement strand
CGCGACGCCCGTGGTGCTCGACTACATGAACGTGGAGAAGGCCTGATCCCATGGCGAAGAAGGTGGTGGCCATCGTGAAGCTCCAGTGCCCGGCGGGCCAGGCGAACCCGTCCCCGCCCGTGGGCCCGGCGCTCGGCCAGCACGGCGTGAACATCATGGAGTTCTGCAAGGCGTTCAACGCACGCACGCAGGACAAGCAGGGGCTGATCATTCCGGCGGTGATCACCGTGTACGCGGACCGCTCCTTCACCTTCGAGCTCAGGACGCCCCCCGCGGCGGTGCTGCTCAAGCGCGCCGCCAAGATCGCCAAGGGGTCCGGCGAGCCGCACAAGGAGAAGGTCGGGTCGGTGACGAAGGCGCAGGTGCGCGAGATCGCCGAGCTGAAGCTTCCGGATCTCAACGCCCACGACGTGGAGGCGGCCATGCGGATCGTGGCCGGCACCGCCCGCTCGATGGGCCTGGACGTGGTCGAGGGGTAGAGGACGCATGGCGAAGCAAGGCAAGCGCTACCGCGAGGCCCAGGCGAAGCTCGAGGCCGACCGCGCCTACCCCCTCGGCGAGGCGGTGGCGACGCTGGTCTCCTTCCCGCTGGCGAAGTTCGACGAGAGCGTCGAGCTCGCCATCAACCTGGGCGTGGACCCGCGCCACGCGGATCAGATGGTGCGGGGCGCGCTCGTGCTGCCCCACGGCACCGGCAAGGGGGTGCGCGTCCTGGTCTTCGCCAAGGGCGAGAAGGAGAAGGAGGCGCGGGAGGCGGGCGCGGACTTCGTCGGCGCCGAGGACCTCGCGAAGAAGATCCAGGAGGAGAGCTGGATCGACTTCGACCGGGTGATCGCGAGCCCCGACATGATGGGCGTGGTCGGCCGGCTCGGGAAGATCCTGGGCCCGCGCGGCCTCATGCCGAACCCGAAGCTCGGCACCGTCACCGCCGACGTGGCGCGCGCGGTGCGCGAGCAGAAGGCCGGCAAGATCGAGTACCGCGTGGACAAGAGCGGGATCATCCACGCGTCCATCGGTCGGCGCAGCTTCCAGCCCCAGCAGATCTTCGAGAACGCCTCGGCGCTGCTCGACGCGATCGTAAGGGCGAAGCCCGCCTCGGCGAAGGGCGTGTATCTCAAGAAGATCAGCCTCTCCACCACGATGGGTCCGGCCATCCGCATCGACCCGGCCTCGCTGGCGAAGGCGGCGGCCTGAGGAGGCGACGGTGCTGACGCGCGCGCAGAAGGAGCAGGAGGTCGCGGAGCTGCGGGAGAAGTTCGCCCGCGCCACGAGCGTGTTCGTGGCCGACTACCGCGGCCTCGACGTCCAGTCCGTGCACGACCTGCGCAAGCGGCTGCGCGGCGAGGGGCCCGGCCGCTACGAGTACCGGGTCACGAAGAACACGCTCCTGCGTCGTGCGGTGGAGGGCTCCACCCTCGCGTCGCTCGAGCCGTCCTTCGACGGCCCCACGGCCATCGCCATCGCCTACGGCGATCCGCTGCGGCTGGCCAAGGTGCTCGTGGACTGGGCCAAGAGCCACGAGGTGTTCCGACTCAAGGCGGGCTGGCTCGAGGGCAAGCCGCTCGCGCGCGAAGAGATCGCGACGCTCGCGACGCTGCCCTCCCTGGAGGAGCTGCGCGGGCGGATCGTGGGCCTGCTGCTCGCGCCCGCGACGAAGCTGGTGCGCGTCGTGGCGGCGCCCGCGGGCCAGCTCGCGCGCGTGGTGGAGGCGCGGCGCGGATCGCTCGCGGAGGGTGGCGCGGCGTAGCGCCCTCGGGGTTCGACGAAACGCGGGATGCACGGGCTCGCCCCGCCTCCCGCCCAACGAGAAAGGTCGAGGACGATCATGGCGGATCTGAACGTAATCGTGGATCAGCTGTCGGGGCTCACGGTCATGGAAGCCGCGGAGCTCGCCAAGCTGCTGGAAGAGAAGTGGGGTGTGTCCGCGGCGGCGCCGGTGGCCGTGGCCGCGATGGCGGGCCCGGCGGCCGCGCCGGCGGAGGAAAAGACCGAGTTCGACGTCGTCCTCGTCAGCGCGGGCGACAAGAAGATCCAGGTGATCAAGGAGGTGCGCGCCATCACGGCTCTGGGCCTCAAGGAGGCCAAGGACCTGGTGGAGGGCGCGCCCAAGGCCATCAAGGAAGGCGTCGGCAAGGACGAGGCGGCCAAGATCAAGCAGCAGGTGGAGGCCGCCGGCGGTCAGGTCGAGATCAAGTAGCTCGAGTCGTTCGGAGCCAGGCGCGCGTCCGGGGCCGGACGCGCGCCGCCTGCATCACCCCCGATCCGGAGGATCCATCGAATCCGTGGAAGCCATCGAATTTTCCGAGAACGCGCCGCGCATCCGCAAGTCTTTCGCGAAGATTCCCGCGATCCTGGACATCCCGAACCTGATCGACATCCAGAAGCAGTCGTTCGAGCGCTTCCTGCAGACGAACATCGAGCCCGAGAAGCGCGAGAACACGGGGCTCCAGGCGGTCTTCAACTCGGTCTTCCCGATCCGCGACTTCAACGACACGGCCTCGCTCGAGTTCGTGGGCTACACGCTCGAGGAGCCGAAGTACGACGTCCAGGAGTGCCTGCAGCGCGGCATGACCTACGCCGCACCCTTCAAGGTGACGATCCGCCTCGTGGCCTGGGACGACTCCGAGGGCTCGCAGACCATCCGTGACGTGAAGGAGCAGGAGGTCTACTTCGGGGAGATCCCGATCATGACCGACAACGGCACCTTCATCATCAACGGGACCGAGCGCGTGATCGTTTCGCAGCTCCACCGCTCGCCGGGCATCTTCTACGACACGTCGACCTCGAGCACGGTCAGCGCCGCGGGCAAGAAGATCTTCTCCTGCCGCGTGATCCCCTACCGCGGCTCGTGGCTGGACCTCGAGTTCGACCACAAGGACCTCGTCTACGCCCGCATCGACCGGCGCCGCAAGATCTTCGTGACGGTGCTGCTCAAGGCCCTCGGCTACACGACGGAGGAGCTGCTGTCCTACTTCTACAAGCCCGAGATCGTCACGCTCGACGGCAAGCGCATCGTGAAGAGCGTGGTGCCGGAGCTGCTCGTGGGCCAGCGCTGCACGCGCGAGGTGAAGGACGAATCCGGCCAGGTGCTGGTGCGCAAGGACCGCAAGTTCACCCAGGCCGCGGTGCGCCGGCTGGTCCAGGCGGGCGTCACCGAGCTCCAGATCGCCCAGGAGGACATCGTCCGGGAAGACCAGGTGAAGCGGGTCGCCCCCATCGACATCGTGGACGAGACCACGGGCGAAGTGATCCTCGAGTGCAACGAGGAGATCACGCTCACCCACCTCGAGGAGCTGCGCCGGCGCAACCTCACGCGCTTCCCGCTGCTGTATCTCGACCCGCTCATCACGGGCTCCGCGATCCGCGACACGCTGATCGCCGACAAGACCGTGACCCAGGAGGAGGCGATCATCGACATCTACCGGCGCCTGCGGCCGGGGGATCCGCCGACCCTCGAGACGGCGACCACGCTCTTCAACAACCTGTTCTTCAACCCCGAGCGCTACGACCTGTCGCGGGTGGGACGGCTCAAGCTGAACCACAAGCTCGGTTTCGAGGGCGAGACGCGGGCGCTCCTGTACACCCAGGGCCCCGGCGGCCCCCAGGAGGAGGTGTCGCTGCGCGAGCTCCCGACGCTGCGCCCGGACGACATCCTGGCCGCGGTCCACTACCTGGTGGACCTCAAGAACGGCACGGATCCGGACAAGCGCATCGACGACATCGACCACCTGGGCAACCGCCGCGTCCGCGTGGTGGGAGAGCTCCTCGAGAACCAGTACCGGATCGGGCTCGTCCGCATGGAGCGCGCGATCAAGGAGCGCATGTCGCTCCAGGAGATCGAGACGCTCATGCCGCACGATCTCATCAACTCGAAGCCCGTGGCCGCGGTGGTCAAGGAGTTCTTCGGCTCGAGCCAGCTCTCGCAGTTCATGGACCAGACGAACCCGCTCTCCGCGGTGACCCACAAGCGCCGGCTCTCGGCGCTGGGGCCCGGCGGCCTCACGCGCGAGCGCGCGGGCTTCGAGGTGCGCGACGTGCACCCCACGCACTACGGGCGGATCTGCCCCATCGAGACGCCGGAAGGGCCCAACATCGGGCTCATCGCGTCGCTCTCGACCTACGCCCGGGTGAACGACTTCGGCTTCATCGAGACCCCGTACCGCACCGTGAAGGACGGGAAGGTGACGAACGAGGTGAAGTACCTCTCCGCGCTGGAGGAGGAGCGCCTCGCCATCGCCCAGGCGAACGCCCCGGTGGACGCGACCGGGCGCTTCCAGGCGGACAGCGTCTCCGCGCGCAAGTCCGGGGAGTTCCAAGTGCTCGCGCCCGCCGAGATCCAGATGATGGACGTCTCACCGAACCAGCTCGTGTCGGTGGCGGCGGCGCTGATCCCGTTCCTCGAGAACGACGACGCAAACCGCGCGCTGATGGGCTCCAACATGCAGCGCCAGGCGGTGCCCCTGCTGCGCACCCAGGCCCCGCTCGTGGGCACCGGCATGGAGGCGGTGGTGGCGCGCGACTCCGGCGTCACCGTGGTGGCCAAGCGCGACGGTATGGTGGAGTCCGTGGACGCCGGGCGCATCGTGATCAAGCCCGACGAGGACGACGGCACGGGCTCGAACGTGGACATCATCAACCTCATCAAGTACCAGCGCTCGAACCAGAGCACGTGCATCAACCAGAAGCCGATCGTGCGGGTGGGCCACCGCGTGAAGCGGGGACAGGTGATCGCCGACGGCCCCGCCACCGACCGCGGCGAGCTCGCCCTCGGGCGCAACGTGGTCGTCGCCTTCATGCCCTGGGGCGGGTACAACTTCGAGGACTCGATCCTCATCGCCGAGCGCGTCGTGAAGGACGACTCCTACACCTCGGTGCACATCGAGGAGTTCGAGTGCGTCGCGCGGGACACCAAGCTCGGCAAGGAGGAGATCACCCGCGACATCCCCAACGTCGGCGAGGAGGCGCTCAAGGACCTGGACGAGTCCGGGATCGTCCGCATCGGCGCCGAGGTGAAGTCCGACGACATCCTGGTGGGCAAGATCACGCCCAAGGGCGAGACGCAGCTCTCGCCGGAGGAGCGCCTGCTGCGCGCCATCTTCGGCGAGAAGGCGGGCGACGTGCGCGACACCTCGCTGCGGGTGCCGCCCGGCGTGGCGGGCACCGTGATCGGGGCGCAGGTCTTCTCCCGGCGCGGCGTGGAGAAGGACGAGCGGGCGCGCGCCATCGAGGAGGCGGAAATCGATCGGCTGCGCAAGGACCAGGAGGACGAGATCCGCATCATCCGCGACAGCGCCATGCGCAAGGTGCGCGAGCTCGTGGCCGGCAAGAAGGCCGCGAACCGCGTGGTGGACGAGAAGCGCAAGCAGACCTGGGTCGCGCCGGGAGAACCGATCACGGCGGAGACGCTCGACGCGATGCCGCAGCGCAGGTGGCGCGAGGTCCAGGTCACCGACGAGCGCGTCCAGAACCAGGTGGACCGCATCTTCCAGGGCGTCGAGGAGCAGGCGAGCGTCATCAAGACGGTCTTCGACGAGAAGATCGCGCGGCTGCGCAAGGGCGACGAGCTGCCGCCGGGCGTGTTCAAGATGGTGAAGGTGTACATCGCCATCAAGCGCAAGCTCTCGGTGGGTGACAAGATGGCGGGGCGCCACGGCAACAAGGGCGTCATCTCGCGCATCCTGCCCGAGGAGGACATGCCCTACCTCGCCGACGGGACGCCGGTGGACATCGTGCTGAACCCGCTGGGCGTGCCCTCGCGCATGAACGTCGGCCAGATCCTGGAGACCCACCTCGGCTGGGCGGCGCACGGCCTCGGCTTGCAGCTCTCGGCGCTGATCGAAAAGGCGCGGGACCCCGAACGCCTGCGCGCGGCGCTGAAGGACCTCTACGGCGACCCGCGCATCGGGAAGGTGCTCGACCAGGCCTCGCCCGAGGCGATCGTCGACCTGGCGCACAACGTCTCGCAGAACGGGATCCACGTCTCCACGGCCGTGTTCGACGGGGCCAAGGAGGACGAGATCAAGCGCGAGCTCGAGCGGGCGGGGCTGCCCACGTCGGGCCAGACGGTGCTGTTCGACGGGCGTACGGGCGAGCCCTTCGACTCGAACGTCACGGTGGGCGTTCTCTACATGCTGAAGCTCCACCACCTGGCCGACGACAAGATCCACGCGCGCAGCATCGGGCCCTACAGCCTGGTCACCCAGCAGCCGCTGGGCGGCAAGGCGCAGTTCGGCGGCCAGCGGCTCGGGGAGATGGAGGTGTGGGCGCTCGAGGCGTACGGAGCCGCCTTCGCGCTCCAGGAGTTCCTCACCGTCAAGTCCGACGACGTGCTCGGGCGCACCCGCATCTACGAGTCGATCGTGAAGGGGGACTGCGTGCTCGAGCCGGGGCTGCCCGAGGGATTCAACGTGCTGGTGAAGGAGCTCCAGGCCCTGGGCCTGAACGTCGAGCTCCTCGAACACAAGACGGACAACTGAGGAGAGATCGACCTTGCGCGACCTCTACAACCTCTTCGAGAAGCCGAAGGACCCGCTCGCGTTCAGCGCCATCCGCATCTCGCTGGCGGCGCCGGAGCGGATCCGCGAGTGGTCCTACGGCGAGGTGAAGAAGCCCGAGACGATCAACTACCGGACGTTCAAGCCGGAACGCGACGGGCTCTTCTGCGCGAAGATCTTCGGCCCGGTCAAGGACTACGAGTGCAACTGCGGCAAGTACAAGCGCATGAAGCACCGCGGCGTCGTGTGCGAGAAGTGCGGCGTCGAGGTGATCCAGTCCAAGGTGCGGCGCGAGCGGATGGGCCACATCACGCTGGCGACGCCGGTGGCTCACATCTGGTTCCTGAAGTCGCTGCCGTCGCGCATCGGGAACATCCTGGAGATCTCGCTACGCGAGCTGGAGCGCGTGCTCTACTTCGAGTGCTACGTCGTCACCGACCCGAAGGACACCGAGCTGCAGATCGGAGAGCTGCTCAACGAGGAGCAGCTCGCCGAGGCCCGGGAGAAGCACGGCCGCGACGGCTTCGAGTACGGGATCGGCGCCGAGGCGATCCGCGAGATGCTCGCGGGCATCGACGTGGAGGGGGAGTGCAAGCGGCTCCGCGTGGAGATGAAGGAGGCGACGAGCGAGGCCAAGCGCAAGAAGTTCGCCAAGCGCCTCAAGGTGCTCGACGCGTTCAACGAGTCGGGCAACCGGCCGGAGCACATGATCCTCGAGGTCGTGCCGGTGATCCCGCCCGACCTGCGCCCGCTCGTGCCCCTCGACGGCGGCCGCTTCGCGACGAGCGATCTCAACGACCTCTACCGGCGCGTGATCAACCGCAACAACCGGCTCAAGCGCCTCCAGGAGCTCAACGCGCCCGAGGTCATCATCCGCAACGAGAAGCGGATGCTGCAGGAGGCGGTGGACGCGCTGTTCGACAACGGGCGGCGCGGGCGCGTGATCACGGGGCCGAGCAAGCGGCCGCTGAAGTCGCTCTCGGACATGCTGAAGGGCAAGTCGGGCCGCTTCCGCCAGAACCTGCTCGGCAAGCGCGTGGACTACTCCGGGCGCTCCGTGATCGTGGTGGGCCCGGAGCTGCGGCTCCACCAGTGCGGCCTGCCCTCGCGCATGGCCCTCGAGCTCTTCAAGCCCTTCATCTACTCCAAGCTCGAGCAGCGCGGCTTCGTCACCACCATCAAGGCCGCGAAGAAGATGGTGGAGAAGGAGCGGCCCGAGGTGTGGGACATCCTGGCGGAGGTGATCCAGGAGCACCCCGTGATGCTGAACCGCGCGCCCACGCTGCACCGTCTCGGCATCCAGGCCTTCGAGCCGGTGCTGATCGACGGCAAGGCGATCCAGCTGCATCCGCTGGTGTGCCAGGCCTTCAACGCGGACTTCGACGGCGACCAGATGGCCGTCCACGTGCCCCTCTCGGTCGAGGCGCAGATCGAGGCGCGCGTGCTCATGATGTCCACGAACAACATCCTCTCGCCGGCCACCGGGCGGCCCATCATCGGCCCGACCCAGGACATCGTGCTCGGGGCCTACTACATGACCCGCGAGCGGCCCGGCGCCCAGGGCGAGGGCATGCGCTTCTCGAGCCCCGAGGAGGTGCACCTCGCCTACGACGCCGGCGAGGCCCACCTGCACGCGCGCGTGAAGGTGCGCCTCGGGGGCGCGCTCGTGGACACCACGGTGGGACGCGTGCTGCTGCACGAGATCGTGCCGGCCGAGATCCCCTTCGAGATCCTGAACCACGTGATGGAGCGCAAGGCGCTCGGCGAGCTCATCGACCAGTGCTACCGCCGGCTCGGCAGCAAGGCCACGGTGATCCTGTCGGATCAGCTGCGCACGCTCGGCTACCAATACGCGACCCGGGCAGGCATCTCCATCTGCGTGGACGACATGGAGGTGCCGAGCGACAAGGAGCGCATCATCGAGCACGCCAACGAGTCGGTGCGCCAGATCCACGAGGAGTACCAGGAGGGGCTCATCACCGACGGTGAGCGCTACAACAAGGTGATCGACGTCTGGACACAGGCCACGGACGTGGTGGCGAAGCAGCTCATGGACCGCCTGGGGACCGAGGTGTTGCGCGACAGCGAGGGGCGCGACGTGCGCGTCCCGAGCTTCAACTCGATCTACATCATGGCCGACTCCGGCGCGCGCGGGTCCGCCCAGCAGATCCGCCAGCTCGCCGGCATGCGCGGCCTCATGGCGAAGCCTTCGGGAGAGATCCTGGAGACCCCGATCACCTCGAACTTCCGCGAGGGGCTCTCGGTGCTCCAGTACTTCATCTCCACGCACGGCGCGCGCAAGGGCCTCGCGGACACGGCGCTCAAGACCGCGAACTCGGGGTACCTGACGCGGCGGCTCGTGGACGTGGCGCAGGACATGATCATCCGCCTGGAGGATTGCGGCACCACGGACGGCATCGAGATGGTCCCGCTCGTGGAGGGCGGCGAGATCATCGAGTCGATCGGCGAGCGCATTCTCGGCCGCGTGACGGCGGAGGACGTGCGCGACCCGGTGACCGACGAGGTGCTGGTCCCGGGGGGCACCGAGATCGACGAGGAGAAGGTCCGCGCCATCGAGGAGGCGGGCATCCTGCGCGTGATGATCCGCTCGGTGCTGACCTGCGAGACGCGGCGCGGCGTGTGCGTGCTCTGCTACGGGCGCGACCTGGCGCGCGGCGAGATGGTGAACCTGGGCGAGGCGGTGGGCGTGATCGCCGCGCAGTCCATCGGCGAGCCGGGTACGCAGCTCACCATGCGCACGTTCCACATCGGCGGCGCGGCCACGCGGCGCGCGGAGCAGTCGCACCAGGACGCCCAGAGCGAGGGCGAGGTGCGCTTCCTGAACCTGCGCACGGTGCGGGACCGCAACCAGCGGAAGATCGCGACGAACCGCAACGGCGAGATCGCACTCTACGACGCCACCGGCCGCGAGCGCGAGCGCTACCCCGTGGTGTACGGCGCCCACGTGCTCGTGGACCACGGCCAGGGCGTGAAGCCTGCGACGCGGCTCCTCGAGTGGGATCCGTTCACCAACCCGATCCTCGCGGAGGTGGGCGGCAGCGTGCGCTTCGCCGACGTCATCGAGGGCTCCACCATGAAGGAGCAGGTGGACGAGGCCACCGGCATGTCGTCCAAGGTGATCACCGAGGCGAAGGACCCGGAGCTGCGCCCCGCCATCCAGATCGAGGGCGAGGACGGCAGCTCCCGCGCCCGGATCCTGCTGCCCGTGAACGCCCACCTCGCGGTGGGCGAGGGCGAGGAGATCGCGGCCGGCGACATGGTGGCCAAGATCCCGCGCGAGACCACCAAGACCAAGGACATCACCGGCGGTCTCCCGCGCGTGGCGGAGCTCTTCGAGGCGCGCAAGCCCAAGGAGTTCGCCATCGTGTCCGAGATCGACGGCACGGTGTCCTTCGGCTCCGACGTGCGCGGCAAGCGGCGGGTGATCGTGACCCCGGAGGTCGAGGACGCCGAGCCGAAGGAGTACCTGATCCCGAAGGGCAAGCACATCAGCGTCCACGAGGGAGATCACGTGCGCGCCGGCGAGCCGCTCATGGACGGCTCGTCCAACCCGCACGACATCCTCGCCATCAAGGGCGACAAGGAGCTCGCCAAGTATCTGGTGGACGAGGTGCAGGAGGTCTACCGGCTCCAGGGCGTGAAGATCAACGACAAGCACATCGAGACGATCGTGCGCCAGATGCTGCGCCGCGTGCGCGTGAAGGATGTGGGCGACACCGACTTCCTGGTGGGCGAGCACGTGGAGCGCGCGCATTTCGAGGAAGTGAACGAGCACATGCGCACCGAGGGGAAGGAGCCGGCGGTGGCGGAGCCGCTGCTGCTCGGCATCACCAAGGCCTCGCTCTCCACGGACTCCTTCATCTCGGCGGCCTCGTTCCAGGAGACCACGAAGGTGCTGACGGAGGCCGCCATCTGGGGGAAGACCGACTTCCTGCACGGGCTCAAGGAGAACGTGATCATGGGCCGCCTCATCCCCGCCGGAACCGGGATGGTCCGCTACAGGAACATCGGGATCCAGATCGAGGCGCCGCCGGAGCTCGCGACGGGTCCCGAGGAGGAGGAGGTCGCGCCGGCTCCGAGCGAGCCGGCGACCGGGGCGACGCTCCAGGCGGGGGCGCGCCGGGCGGTGGAGGAGGACCTCGAGCTGTAGTTCGCGCCGAGTCGCCGGAGCGGGCCTGGAGTCTCGGCGCGGCACACGAACGTGGGCAAGGCCGCGCTGGTGAGGGGCTTAAACCGGTCGCTGAGCGCTCAGCGACCCGTACCCTACGACGACCCCCTGCGGAGTCTCGAGCGCGGCCGCGCAGCGAGCCAGAGGCGAGCGGAGCAGACCGGGATGGGCCTGCGCTTGACCTCGAGCCGCCCCCCAGCCCGCCCCGGCTCCCGGGGGTCGCCCCTCCCCCCGACGGTGTGTTGACACCGGGTGCAAGCCGGTTAGAATGCGACGGTTTTTCGATCCGGTGCCGCCACTCCGCGGCCCGTTTCCAGGGTTCGAAGAGAGATGCCCGAGGCTCAGCTCCGGCCTCTTCGACGCCGGGGAGGGGGTCCTGGGGGGCGTACTGTTTCCAGGAGTCCGATGCCGACGATCCAGCAGCTCGTCCGCCTGGGCCGCGAGCGCGCCCGCGCGCGCTCCAAGGCGCCCGACCTCGAGGGCTCGCCCCAGCGGCGCGGCGTGTGCACGCGCGTGTACACCCAGACGCCGAAGAAACCGAACTCCGCGCTCCGCAAGGTGGCGCGCGTGCGGCTCACCAACGGGCGCGAGATCTCCTGCTACATCCCGGGCGTCGGCCACAACCTCCAGGAGCACTCGGTGGTGCTCGTGCGCGGAGGGCGGGTCAAGGATCTGCCGGGGGTCCGCTATCACATCGTGCGCGGAACCCTCGACGCCACGGGGGTCGCCGACCGCCATCAGAGTCGATCGAAGTACGGGGCGAAGCGGCCCAAGTGACGCTGGTTTCCGGCGGCCGACCCGACGCCGAGGGGTGTCGGGTCGGCCGCCGGCGCATCGAGGCCCGGCCCGAGCGGGCATGAACGGACGGAGAGGATGCCGCGACGGCGCGAAGTTCCGAAGCGCAAGATCCACCCGGATCCCAAGTTCAACGACCGTCAGGTCGGCCGCTTCACGAATGTCGTCATGCGCGACGGGAAGAAGAGCACCGCGGAGCGCATCGTGTACGGGGCGTTCGGGATCATCGAGAACAAGACGCGCAACGACCCGCTGCAGATGTTCCGGCGCGCCCTCGACAACGTGCGCCCGCGCGTGGAGGTGAAGTCGCGCCGGGTGGGCGGCGCCACGTATCAGGTGCCCTTGGAGGTGCGGCCGGAGCGCGCCAACTCGCTGGCCATGCGCTGGCTCGTCGAGTACGCAAAGGCCCGCCCGGGCAAGAGCATGCAGGACCGCCTCGCGAACGAGCTCATCGACGCGGCGAACGAACGCGGCGAGAGCGTGAAGAAGCGCGAGGACACGCATCGCATGGCGGAGGCCAACAAGGCCTTCGCGCACTATCGCTGGTAGGAGATCGAAGAGGCTCCGGCTCGAGACGACCATGGCCCGCATCGCCCCGCTCGAACGCACGCGCAACATCGGCATCATGGCCCACATCGATGCCGGCAAGACCACCACGACCGAGCGTATCCTCTACTACACGGGCGTCACCTATAAGATGGGCGAGGTGGACCAGGGCTCCGCCACGATGGACTGGATGGAGCAGGAGCAGGAGCGCGGCATCACGATCACCTCCGCCGCCACGACCTGCACCTGGAAGGACTACCGCATCAACATCATCGACACCCCGGGCCACGTGGACTTCACGGTGGAGGTGGAGCGCTCGCTGCGCGTGCTCGACGGCGCGGTGGGGATCTTCTGCGGCGTGGGGGGCGTGGAGCCGCAGTCCGAGACGGTGTGGCGCCAGGCCGATCGCTACCGCGTGCCCCGCATCGCCTACGTGAACAAGCTCGACCGCGTAGGAGCCGACTTCGACCACGCCGTGGAGATGATGCGCGACCGCCTGGGCGCGAACCCCGTTCCGATCCAGATCCCCCTCGGCACCGGCGACGAGTTTGCGGGCGTCGTGGACCTGGTGACGCAGCGGGCGATCGTGTGGGAGGACCAGAGCCTCGGGGCGAGCTTCGAGGAGCGCGAGATCCCCGCGCACCTCGCGGACCGCGCCGAGAAGTTCCGCGAGAAGGTGATCGAGGCCGCTGCGGACTTCGACGACGCGCTGATGGCGCAGTACCTGGACGGCCAGGCCGTGGCGGCGGAGCAGATCCGCAAGGGGCTGCGCGAGGCCACGCTGCGCTTGCGCGCGGTGCCGGTGCTGTGCGGCGCCTCGTTCCGCAACAAGGGCGTGCAGCCGCTGCTGGACGCGGTGGTGGACTACCTGCCCTCGCCCCTGGACGTCCCGGCCGTGGAGGGCCTGGACCCCAGGACGGGTGAGGCGGTGCAGCGGAAGTCCGATGACAACGCTCCCTTCGCCGCAATCGTCTTCAAGCTCATCACCGACAAGCACGTCGGGCACCTGGCCTACATCCGGGTCTATTCGGGCCGCGTGAAGACCGGCGACGCCGTGCTGAACGCGAGCCGCGGCCGCAAGGAGCGCATCGGGCGGCTGCTGCTCATGCACGCCAACAAGCGGCAGGAGATCCAGGAGGCCTTCTCCGGCGACATCGTGGCCGTGGTGGGTCTCAAGGCCGCTGCCACGGGCGAGACCCTGTGCGATCCCAAGCACCCGGTGGTGCTCGAGCCCATGGAGTTCCCGGAGCCCGTCCTCTCCATCGCCATCGAGCCCAAGACGAAGGCCGACATGGATCGTCTCGCCACGTCGCTCGACCGCCTGGTGCACGAGGACCCGACCTTCCGCGTCTCGACGGATCCCGAGACGGGCCAGACCATCATCTCGGGCATGGGCGAGCTCCACCTCGAGATCATCACCGATCGCCTGCTGCGCGAGTTCCACGTGGGCGCGAACGTGGGGCGCCCCCAGGTGGCGTACAAGGAGACGATCAGCGTCCCGGTGCGCGCCGAAGGCCGCTACATCAAGCAGACCGGCGGCGCGGGCGACTACGGCGTGGTGGTGATCGAGGCCGAGCCGGGCCCGGCGGGCTCGGGCTTCCACTTCGAGGACAAGATCCGCGGCATGGCGGTGCCGAAGCAGTTCGTGCCCGCGGTGCGGCAGGGCTGCGAGGAGGCGCTGCAGAGCGGGGCGATCGCCGGCTACCCGGTGGTGGACGTGCGCGTGCGCCTCGTGGACGGCCAGGCCCACGACGTGGACTCCTCGGAGCGCTCCTTCAAGATCGCGGCATCGCTGGCCACGAAGGACGCCCTGCGCCGGGGCAAGCCCATCCTCCTCGAGCCCATCATGAAGGTCGAAGTGGTGACGCCCGAGGATTTCGTGGGCGCCGTGCAGGGCGATCTGAACTCGCGGCGCGGCAAGCTCACGGGCATCGGGGTGCGCGGACACCTCCAGGTGATCGACGCCGAGGTGCCGCTCGCCACCATGTTCGGCTACGTGAACGGCCTGCGCTCCCTCACCCAGGGGCGCGCGACCTACACGATGCAGTTCTCGCACTACGCCGCGGCGCCCGAGCCCGAGACGGCCGGGTGAGCCGGGCCGGCGCGCGCAGGCGGCAACCTCCAGGGAAGGATCGACGATGGCCAAGGCGAAGTTCGAGCGGACGAAGCCTCACGTGAACGTGGGGACGATCGGTCACGTGGACCACGGCAAGACGACGTTGACGGCGGCGATCACGCAGCGCCAGGCGAAGAAGGGTCTGGCATCGTTCGTGCCGTTCGATCAGATCGACAAGGCGCCGGAGGAGCGGGAGCGGGGGATCACGATCGCGACGGCGCACGTGGAGTACCAGTCGGCGAAGCGGCACTACGCGCACGTGGACTGTCCGGGTCACGCGGACTACGTGAAGAACATGATCACGGGGGCGGCGCAGATGGACGGGGCCGTGCTGGTGGTGTCGGCGGCGGACGGGCCGATGCCGCAGACGCGGGAGCACGTGCTGTTGGCGCGGCAGGTGAACGTGCCGCACATCGTGGTGTTCCTGAACAAGTGCGACATGGTGGACGACCCGGAGCTGCTGGAGCTGGTGGAGCTGGAGGTGCGGGAGCTGCTGAGCCGGTACGGGTTTCCGGGGGACACGACGCCGATCATCAAGGGCGCGGCGGTGAAGGCGCTGGAGAACGCGTCGGACGACGCGGCGAACAAGTGCATCGACGAGCTGATGGAGGCGCTGGACGCGTTCATTCCGGAGCCGAAGCGAGCGCTGGACAAGCCGTTCCTGATGCCGATCGAGGACGTGTTCTCGATCACGGGTCGGGGCACGGTGGTGACGGGCCGGATCGATCAGGGGATCGTGAAGGTGGGCGACGAGGTGGAGATCGTGGGGATCAAGCCCACGGCGAAGACGGTGGTGACCGGGGTGGAGATGTTCCGCAAGCTGCTCGACGAGGGGCAGGCGGGGGACAACGTGGGGGCGCTGCTGCGCGGGGTGGGCAAGGAGGACGTGGAGCGGGGTCAGGTGCTGGCGAAGCCCGGGACGATCACGCCGCACACGAAGTTCAAGGCGCAGGTGTACGTGCTGACGAAGGAGGAGGGGGGCCGGCACACGCCGTTCTTCAACGGCTACCGGCCGCAGTTCTACTTCCGGACGACGGACGTGACGGGGACGGCGGCGTTGCCGGAGGGGACGGAGATGGTGATGCCCGGGGACAACGTGGAGATGGTGGTGGATCTGATCACCCCCATCGCCATGGACAAGGAGCTGCGCTTCGCCATCCGCGAGGGCGGACGCACCGTCGGCTCCGGCGTCGTCGTCGAGATCCTCGAATGATGGCCGAGGTCACCTCGCAGAAGATCCGGATCCGGATGAAGGCCTACGACTTCAAGCTGCTCGACCAGAGCGCGGAGGAGATCGTGGACACGGCCGTGCGCACGGGCGCGCGGGTGGCAGGGCCCATCCCGCTCCCCACCTCGATCAACAAGTTCACGGTGCTGCGCGGCCCCCACATCGACAAGAAGAGCCGCGAGCAGTTCGAGATCCGCACGCACAAGCGGCTGATCGACATCCTGGACCCGACGCCGCAGACGGTGGACGCGCTCATGAAGCTCGAGCTCTCCGCCGGGGTCGACGTGGAGATCAAGCTCTGAGCATGGCGCAGCTCACCTCGAAGACGACGGCAGGAAGGCCCGGAGCCAGCGTGGAGCTCGACGCTTCGGTGTTCGAAGCGCCGGTGCGGGCACACCTGCTGCACGCCGAGGTGCGCCGCCAGCTCGCGGCGCGCCGGCGCGGCACGCACGCGACGAAGAACCGTCACGCGGTCTCGGGCGGCGGCATCAAGCCCTGGCGCCAGAAGGGCACGGGGCGCGCCCGGCAGGGCTCGATCCGCTCGCCGCAGTGGGCGGGCGGCGGAGTGGTGTTCGGTCCGGTGCCGCGCGGCCACGAGCACGCGCTGCCCAAGAAGGTGCGAGCCGCGGCGCTGCGCTCCGCGCTCTCCCAGCGCCTGCGCGAGGGGGCGCTCGTGGTCGTGGACGAGCTCGCGCTCGGCGAGTTCAAGACCCGGCGGATGCGGGAGATCCTGGCGGCGCTCGATCTCGCGGGTGCGACGGTGCTGATCGTGAGCGACGGTCCCGACGCCTTCCTCGAGCGCTCCGCGCGCAACCTGCCCGGCGTCTCGCTGGTGCGCGCCGAGGGGCTCAACGTCTACGACGTGCTGCGCCACGCGAAGCTCCTCTTCACGCGGGCCGCCGTGGCGAAGGCGCAGCAGCGCCTCGCCGTGGCCGCCCGCGAGGTCGCGCCGTGAACCTGGAACGCGTGATCCTGCGCCCCGTGGTGACGGAGAAGAGCAACATCGCGCGCGAGCAGCGCAACGTGGTGACGTTCGCGGTGGACCCGAAGGCCACGAAGCACCAGATCGCCCGCGCGGTCGCGGAGCTCTTCAAGGTGGACGTGCTCAGGGTGCGCACGCTGCGCATGCCGCACAAGACGCGGCGCGTGGGCCGCTTCGTGGGCCGCAAGCCGCAATGGAAGAAGGCGATCGTGCAGCTGGCGCCGGGCCAGACGATCGAGTTCTTCGAGGGAGTCTGAGCGCGATGCCGGTGAAGAACTACCAGCCCACCTCCCCGGGCCGCCGCGGCATGAGCGTGCTCGACTTCTCCGAGATCACGCGCAAGCGGCCCGAGAAGAGCCTGACGCGCGGCAAGACGTCGAGCGGTGGTCGCGACCAGCGCGGGCACCAGACCGCGCGCAACTGGGGCGGCGGTCACAAGCGGCGCTTCCGGACCATCGACTTCCGGCGCGAGAAGCTCGGGATCCCCGCGCGGGTGGCGAGCGTCGAGTACGACCCCAACCGCTCCGCGCACATCGCGCTGCTGCACTACGCCGACGGCGAGAAGCGCTACATCCTGGCGCCCCACGGCCTGCGCCCGGGAGACCCCGTGAGCGCCGGCCCCGACGCGGACATCCGGCCGGGCAACGCGCTGCCGCTCGAGCGCATGCCCCTCGGCTCCGTGGTCCACGCGATCGAGCTCCAGCCGGGCAAGGGCGCGCAGCTCGTGCGCTCTGCCGGCGGCGGCGCGCAGCTCATGGCGCGCGAGGGGGCCTACGCCACGCTGCGGCTCCCCAGCGGCGAGCACCGCCGCGTCCACGTGCGCTGCATGGCCACGGTGGGTCAGGTCGGCAACCTCGAGCACGAGATCGTGAGCCTCGGCAAGGCGGGCCGCTCGCGCTGGCTCGGCCGCCGCCCCCACGTGCGCGGGGTGGCCATGAACCCCGTCGACCACCCCATGGGCGGCGGCGAGGGGAAGTCTTCCGGCGGGCGGCATCCGTGCACGCCCTGGGGCAAGCCCACCAAGGGCTACAAGACGCGCAAGAACAAGCGCACCAACAGCTACATCGTGAAGCGTCGGGGGAAGAAGTAGATGGCGCGCTCGCTCAAGAAGGGGCCGTTCGTGGACCCGAGCCTGCAGCGCAAGGTGGATGCGATCCTGCGCTCGGGCTCGAAGCAGGTGGTGCGCACCAACAGCTTCATCGTGAAGCGTCGGGGGAAGAAGTAGATGGCGCGCTCGCTCAAGAAGGGGCCGTTCGTGGACCCGAGCCTGCAGCGCAAGGTGGATGCGATCCTGCGCTCGGGCTCGAAGCAGGTGGTGCGCACGTGGTCCCGGCGCTCGATGATCACGCCCGAGATGCTGGGCCTCACCTTCCACGTGCACAACGGGAAGCTCTTCATGCCCGTGTACGTGACGGAGAACATGGTGGGCCACCGCCTCGGCGAGTTCGCGCCCACGCGCAAGTTCGTCGGCCACGCCTCGGACCGCCGGGTCAAGAAGGCGCCCGGGCCGGGCGGCGCCCCCGCGTCCGCCCCGGGATCGAAACCGGGAGCGTGACGTGCAGGTGAGGGCGGTGCTCAAGAACCATCGCGGGAGCGCGCGCAAGGCGCGGCTCGTGGTGGACCTGGTGCGCGGCAAGCCCGTGGGGGAGGCGCTCACGACGCTCGACCTCTCCAACAAGCGGGTCGCGAAGCCGATCGCGAAGCTCGTGCGCTCGGCCCTGGCCAGCGCCGAGCAGAAGAACACGCGCGAGAGGGCGGGGATCGACGTGGAGAACCTGGTCGTGAAGACCATCACCGTGGACGGCGGGCCGTCGATGTGGCGGATCCGGCCGCGCGCCCAGGGGCGCGCCAACTGGATCCAGCGGCGCAGCAGTCACATCACGGTGGTGCTCGAGGAAGTCTGAGAAGGGGCGGCGGTGGGTCAAAAAATACATCCCTACGGATTCCGGCTCGGGACCATCTACGGCTGGCAGTCGAACTG
>Ga0209342_10002870_pt1 | contig 18335 bp, 15 predicted proteins | sample RifCSP16_2_FD_184023 | JGI IMG/M metagenome (GOLD analysis project Ga0209342, IMG submission 184023) | Soil microbial communities from Rifle, Colorado - Rifle CSP2_sed 16_2 (SPAdes) (version 2) | ecosystem: Environmental > Terrestrial > Deep subsurface > Rock core/Sediment | place: Rifle... | reverse complement strand
TGCACGAGGACGAGCTCGCAGGCCGCCAGCGCGGCGAGGCCGTTGCGGACCGAGTCGGCACGCGCAAGCCCTCCGGCGACGGCGACGACCGGCTTGCAAAGCCCCGCCAGGGCAGCGCGGGCCCTCTCCTCGTCGCCGGGCGGGACCACGACGGCGATCTCGTCCACGAGATCGCACCCCGCCAGGCTGCGGGCGCTGTGGAGAAGCACCGGTTCCCCTCGCAAGGAGAGCCACTGCTTCGCGAACCCGGCCCGCTTCCCCGCCCCTCCAGCCGCGAGGATCGCCCCTACCCGCTCGCCGCCGATCATCGCCTCCGCCTCCCGTGGTGAAGCACCTGGCACCGTCCCTGCTACGCACCCGGGGCGATGACCAGAGACACCGCCACGCCGAGGATACGACGCCGCAGAAACGACCGCCGCGCGGACGGTGGTCCGCGCGGCGGAAGCGTCTGCGCCCAGCCGGCCACGAACGGGCGCGGCCGGTCGCGCAGAGGCTCAACAGATGTTGAAGATCTTCTTCAGGTCCATCTCCACTTCCTGCTCATCGCACGCCTTCGCGATGGCGAGCTCCTTGATGAGGAGCGAGCGCGCGGTGTCGAGCATCTTCCTCTCGCCGAACGAGAGGTCCTTGTCCGAGCGGAGCAGGTAGAGATCGCGCAGAACCTCGGCGATCTCGAACACCGAGCCGGTCTTGATCTTGTCCATGTACTCGCGGTAGCGGCGATTCCAGGTGGTCGAGTCGACGGAGACCTCCTTCTCCCGGAGGATGGTGTAGACCCGTCGCACGTCCTTCTCGCCGATGATCTCGCGCAGGCCAACGGAGCCGACCTTGTTCATCGGGATCATGATCTTCATCCCGTTGTCCAGGATGCGGAGCACGTAGAAGGACTGCCGCTGACCGGCGACCTCCTTGTGCTCTATGCCCATGACCTCGCCGACCCCTTGCCCGGGGTACACCGCCTTGTCTCCGACTTTGAAGTTACGACCAGCTGGGATAGTCTGCATTGCAGCCATCAGGTCCTCTCGCCTCGGTTGGCGGCACCAGAATCGCCCCTGCCTTCGGTGGGATCGGGCAGAGTGCCGAGTCGCGGGACCCTACCACAGCTTGACGCTTCAGTCAATGTAGCGATTCCGGGGAGCTCCTCCGCCACCCGAGGATCGCCGTCTCCCGCGCGAGCCTGAGAACGTGCGGCGCGGCTCCTGCCTTTCCCTCGCGATCGGGTTCTCCGCGGGCACGGCACTGCCCGGCCACGGCCCGGCACTCCTCGCGTCCATCGCTGCTTCCTTTCTCGCGCTCTCTCCGCCGCTCGCGCCGCTCGCGTTCGCCATGGCCGGGTGGGCCGTCGCCTCCGCCACCGCGCCCTGCCCGACCACGCCGCCCGACACATCGGCCGAGGTGCTCCTCGAGGGCCGCGTCTCGTCCGTCCCCGAACGCCTCGACGACCGCCAGCGGTTCCTCCTTCGCTCGCGAGACGGGCGGCTGCTCCTCGCGACCTCCCCCACCCCCTCCTGCCCGCTCGCGCTCTGGGACAGGGTCCTCCTCACGGCGCGCCTGCGGAGGCCCGAAGGAGCGCGCAACCCCGGTGGGCGCGACCGCGCCGCGGAGCTGGCGGCGAAGGGCATCGCGCTCGAAGCCCATGCCTCATCGCCTCCCGCGCGCGTCGATCCGCCATCGCCCTTCGCGCGGCTCGAGGAAGGGCGTTCGCGCTTCGCCGGGCTGGCGTCGCGAGCGCTCCCGCCGCGCGAGGCGGCGCTGGTGAGGGCCATCGGGACGGGCGATCGAGGAGCGATCGACCCCGCCACCGCCGACGCTTTCGCGCGCAGCGGGCTCGCGCATCTCCTCTCGGTGTCGGGGCTCCACCTCGCGGTGGTGGCGCTCGGGTTGTGGAAGTGCTGCCGGTTCGCGCTCGCCCGCTGGGGCGCCCTCGCCGCGAGACACGACCCCGGCCAGATCGCCGCCGCGGTGACCTTGCCCGTCACCGCCCTCTACGCCCTGGGGACGGGCGCCGACGTCCCCGTCGTGCGATCGGCCGTCGCCGCGGCGCTGGCGCTGGGAGGAGTCCTGCTCCAGCGCGAGACGGACGCGCTCACGGGCGTGGCGGTGGCGGCGATCGCCATCCTGGCGGCGGAGCCCGGCGCTCGACTCGAGCCCTCCTTCCAGCTCTCGTTCGCCTCGATCGCGGGGCTCGCCCTCTTCACCAGGCCGCTGCGGGGGGTCATCCCCGTACCGCGAGAGGCGCGCGGCCTCGTGGGCCGTGCGCGCGAGGTCCTCCTCTCGGCCGCCTGCGCCAGCGCCGCGGCGACGATCGCGACCGCGCCCATCGTGGCCTTCCACTTCCGCCGACTGTCGCTCGTCGCGGTCGCCTCCAACATCGTGGGCGTGCCGGTCGGTTCCGCGCTGACGGTGACGGCCGCCCTGGCGGCCGCCGCCAGCGCGCTCGTACCCGCGCTGGCGGCTCCCGCCCTCTGGGCCTGCCGCCCGCTCGCGTCCCTCTTGCTCGCGCTGAACGACCTCTTCGCGCGGCCGTCATGGTCCGTCGTGGGCGTCGGCTCCCCCGGCCCCATCGGGCTCACGCTGGCGTACGTGGCGCTGCTCGCGACGTGGCGCTTGCGCGGGCGAGCGCGGTGGGTCGCGGCCATGACCGCTGTGGCGGCCCTCCTCCTCCCCGCCCCACTCCGCCACGCCCTCGCCATGAGGAGGGGCGGCCTCGAGGTGACGTTCCTGTCGGTCGGGCAGGGCGACGCCACCGCGTTCCTCCTGCCCGACGGCACGGCCGCCGTCGTCGACGGGGGAGGCGATCCACACGGCCGCGTCGACCCCGGCGCGCGCGACATCGTGCCCTGGCTCCGCGACACGGGCGTGCGCAGGATCTCGGCGCTCTTCCTGTCACACCCCCACCCCGACCACCTGGGTGGCCTGCCCTCGATCGCGGCCGCGTACCCGGTCGAGCGCTTCTTCTCGAACGGCCGCTCAGGAGACGAGATGGCCGACGCAGCGCTGGCGCGCCTCCCGCCAGCCACGCGCCTGCGCCCAGGCCAGGCGTTCGAGCGCGCTGGCGTGCGCTTCGAGGCCCTGGGCCCTCCCGATGGCAGCGATGCCTGGACGGAGAACGACGCCTCGCTCGTCCTGAGGGTGACCTATGGACGAAGCGTGTTCCTGCTCTGCGGGGACATCGAGGCCGAGGGGGAGGCCGCGCTCGTCGCGGCGGCAGGCGGGCGGCTGCACGCCGACGTGGTGAAGATCCCGCACCACGGTAGCGCCACCAGCTCGGGGCCGGAGCTCGTCGCCGCGGTCGCGCCCCGCTTCGCGGTCGCCACGGTCGGCGCCGGCAACCGGTTCGGTTTCCCCGCCCCTGACGTCATGGCCCGCTGGCGGGCTTCCGGGGCCGCGCTCCTCCGCACGGACGGGGGGGCCGTTCGCTTCCTCGCCGACCGGGTCGGGGTGCGCCGCGTGCCAGCGCGATCCGCGATCGACGCGCTGGCGCTCGCGAAGGAGGTCCTGTGAGAGAGGTCGCTCGCCACGGACCATGGCCACGGCCCGCGAGCCTTCCACGTCCAGCGCGGGCCGCTTACGTTATGAGAATGCTGCGATTCGAGGACATCGATCTGGCGGAGCTCGCCCGCACGCTGCGCCTCCACGTCTCGCAGGGAGAGGCCCCCGTCGGCTACCTGCGGGGCCGTAGCTACTTCCGGGACGTCATCGCGGATGTGCTCCACTGCTCGGACGTCGAGGCAGAGGAACTGGTCGACACCCTGGAGATGAACGGGTTCCTGCACTTCGAAGGCGATCCGTCCGAACGCTCCGTGGCGGACAGCCACTGGGACATCCTGCCCGGGCCGTGAGAGCCCCAGCCACCACGCATCCGCCACCGAGCAGCGGAGACACGCGGGCGATCGCCGGCGCGCTCCTGGCGAAGCTCGACGGCTACCCGCTCCCCGGCGCGGGCGCGCATCTCCTCGTGTCCCACGGCGAGCCGGCGGGGTGGCGCTTCCCCGTCCGCGACGGCGCCCTCCTGGGCCGCGGAAAACGCGCCGACGTTGCGCTCGCCGATCCAGCCGCCTCGCGGTGCCACGCGCGACTGCTGGTGTCGGCCCGGCGGCTCGCGCTCGAGGACCTGGGCAGCAAGAACGGACTGACCGTCAATGGCCGCGCGACGAGCGGCAAGACGGTCACCCTGCGGCACGGCGATCGGATCGCCATCGGCGAGACGACCCTGATCGTCGAGCGGGACGCGGGGTACCCGTCGGCGCGCTCCGATCGAGCGCGCGCCGATGGATCGACAGCGCCGGCAGTTCCCCGGCCGCCGCCACCGACTCAGGTCGAGGCGCCGCCGGACGGCGCCCCTCCCCGCCGCGATCGCGTCACGGCGCTCGCGGCGGGAGCGCTGCTCGCCGCGGCGGCCCTGTGCGCGCTCGCCGGTCTCGTCTAGCCGGCAGCCCTCTTCTTAACGTGAAACGGGTTCTTCATGACGATGGTCTCGCCGCGGTCGGCGCCCACCGAGACGGCGACCACCTCCACCCCGACGAGCTTCGCCACGTGCTTCACGTAGTCGCGCGCCGTGGCGGGCAGGTCCTCCCACCTGCGGAGGCCATCGAGCTTCTCCGTCCAGCCCGGCAACGACTCGTAGATGGCCTCGCAGCGCTCGAGCGTCTCGAGGTCGCTCGGCATCTCGTCGTAGGTGCGATCGCCGCACCGGTAGCCGACCGCGATCTTCACCTCGGGGAAGCCGGTGAGCACGTCGAGCTTCATCATCGCGAGGCCGTCGAGCCCGTTCACCCGGACCGCGTACCGCAGCGCGAGCGCGTCGATCCAGCCGGTCCGCCGCGGCCGACCGGTCGTCGCCCCGAACTCGGCGCCGATCCTGCGGAGCTCCTCGCCGGTCGCGTCCTTCAGCTCGCTGGGATAGGGCCCGCTGCCAACGCGCGTGGAGTAGGCCTTGGTGATCCCGATGACGTGGTCGATGGCGGTGGGCCCGACGCCGGAGCCGCACGCCGCGTTCCCCGCCACCGTGTTCGAGCTGGTGACGAACGGGTAGGTCCCGTGATCGACGTCGAGCAGCGTGCCCTGCGCGCCCTCGAAGAGGAGCGACTTGCCGGCCTTCATCGCCTTGTGGAGCCAGAGCGAGGCGTCCTGCGCGTAGGGGGCGAGACGGCGGCCCAGCTCGGCGTACCTCTGCACGAGCGCGCCGTCCTCCTCGTCCAGCTTCGCGCCCAGCCTGGCGAGCTCCTCCCGCGCGGCCGGGAGCCGGTCCTTCACCTTGCGCGCGAGGCGCGCCTCGTCGATGAGGTCCCTGACGCGCAGGCCGCGGCGGGCCACCTTGTCCTCGTACGTCGGCCCGATGCCACGGCCGGTGGTGCCGATCTTGCCCGCCCCCGCGCGCTGCTCGCGCGCGATGTCCAGGGCCTGGTGCCAGGGCATGATCACGTGCGCGTCGAGCGACAGCACGAGCTGGTTGTCGTCCTTCAGGAAACCCCGCTCCTTGAGCTCGGCGATCTCCTGCGCCAGCACGACCGGATCGACCACCACGCCGTTCCCGATGACACAGGTCTTCCCCGGGTGGAGGATGCCGGAGGGGATGAGGTGCAGGATCGTCTTCTGCCCGTCCACCACCACCGTATGCCCGGCGTTGTTGCCACCCTGGAACCGGACCACCACGTCGGCTTCCTCGGTGAACAGATCGACGAGCTTGCCCTTGCCCTCGTCACCCCACTGCGCACCGATCACGACCACGTTCGGCATCTTGACTCCTCAGTTGTTCACAAACCGCGGGACGATAGCAGGCGGCCGCCCGGGGCGCTACCTCCACCGCGTCACTTCCGGATCCGGCTGCGCGCCCGCGCGCGCGGTGGAGCGCGCACCCCCGCCCGCTCGAGCGCCTGCGTCGCGAACTCGAGGTCGAATCCGAACCCGATCGCTCGACCAGGGCGGCCGAAACGGGCCAGGAGGTCGTCGTATCGCCCGCCCGACGCGACCCAGCTCCCCGCGCCCGGCGCGTACGCGGTGAAGGTGATTCCCGTGTAATACCCCAGCTCGCGCACCTCCCCCAGGTCCACCGCAACCTGCGTCAGACCGCGCGAGCGGGCCTTGCGCAGCGCCGCCTCCAGCTCGCGCAGGGCCGCCGAGGCCGCCGGGGCAGCGCGCGCTACCCTGCGGGCCCGCTCCAGCGCGCCATCTCCGTAGAGACCGGCGAGCGACGGCAGGGCGTCGCAGGCCGCCTTCGCGCCCCTGCCGCGGCGCGACAGAGCGGCCAGCGTCACCTCGTCCTTGCGCGACAGGGCGACGGTAGCCTCCTCCTGGGCGTCAGGGGGCAGGCCGGCCGCCCGTACGACCGCCTGGGCGAACTGCGCATGGCCGACCTCGATCACGGCGTGCCGCAGCCCTACCCGCTCGAGCGCGCGGGCGAGGACCTCCAGCGCCTCCGCGTCGGCCTCCGGTCCGGCGTCCCCCAGCAGCTCCACGCCGGCCATGTAGACCTCGCGCGGGCGGCCAGCGCGCGCCTCGCGCGCGCGCAGCACGGGGCCGTCGTAGCACAGGCGGGCCGGCGCCGGGAGCGCGTCGGGCCTCGCCGCATAGAGCCGCGCGATCTGCGGCGTGATGTCGGGCCGGATCGCCACCACCTCGCCCGACGCCGGCTCCACGAACTTCAGCACGTCCCTCGTCGCCGCCGGCGAGAGGCCCAGCTCGACCACCTCGAGGCGCTCCAGGGTCGGCAGGAGCACGCGTCGGTAGCCGAACGACGCGAAGACGCCGTGCAGCCTGGCGGTCAGCTCTGCGAGATGGGCCGAGTGGTCGGGGAGGAGATCGCGGAGCCCCGCCGGGAGTGAGAGATCGAGCATGCTCGCGCCGAATCTACCTCGGCGCGAGCGGGAGAGCGAACGACGAGGCTCAGTGCGGCATGCCCGGCGGGTGCTCCTCCGGCGGCCGGCGCTCCCCAACGTCGGCTGGTCTCCTGGTCTCCCCACGTTCAGTGTAGGCGATGCCGGCCTGCTCCGCCCGTCGCTCGAGCTGGCGCCGCGAGGGGCCGCGCAGGCCCTCCCCGGTCACCATCCCCCGGGCCACCGCCGCGCCGAAGAGCGCCCCCCCGAGGCCGAGGAGCGCCGCCACCGCCGCGACGCCGGTGCTGGCCGCGAAACCTCTGGCCACGTCGGTCCCTTGAAGGCCCCCCGGCATCCCGGCGCCGGCGCTCGCCGACCCCACGCCCATGGCGCCCGGGCCGATCGCGCTCGCGAGGAAGAGAGCGCCCGCGATGAGGCCGATGCACCACACCAGCGCGCCGTCGAGGAACGCGCCCGACTCGCGCGTGTCGCCGGCTATCCGCACCGCGACGAAGGCTCCGATGAAGGACGCCACGATGGGGGTGAGGATCCCCCAGACCCCCGCCAGCACCGCCATCCCCTTGCCCGGAGCCGCCGCGAACCCGAACGCGATGCCGAAGAGCCCGAGGACGATCTGGGCGGCGATAGCGCAGAGCACGCCCGTGATCACTGGCCCCCACTGGACGCGCGGGAGCACGCCCCTCGTCCATATCCCGGCCATACGATTCCCTCCGATCCGAGAGGTGAAGACGACCCCCCGGGCCCAAAAGGTGAAGACGACCCCCCGGGCCCACAAGAGAGCGCGCGAAGGACGGGGCGCGCAGAGGGCCGGGCGGAGGGCGAGGGCGCGCAGGGATGACTGGGGCGTGGATCCCGATCCTGAAAAGGCGGCCGGATTCGTCCTGGTCCAGGAAGATCCTCGCGCAAAGGCGCAAAGGAAACACCCCTTTGCTGCTTGGCGCCCTTGCGCGAGCCTTCTGTTCGGCGTCCAGGGAAGTCAGAACCTGATCGGCCTCACCGCCCTGACGTGCTCGAGCCGGCGCAAGCGGTCCAGCACCTCCAGCGTGGGCCTCGAGTCGACGCTGTAGAGAGCGAAGGCCTGGCGGCGCTCGGCGTCGCGCGACAGGAAGATGCGCGAGATGTTCACGCCTGCCTCGCCCAGCGCCGTCCCGACGCGGCCCACCACTCCGGGCGCGTCGTCGTTCTCGCACATGATGATGTCGCCCTCCGGGACCGCCTCGAGCCGGAACTGGTTCACGCGAACGATGCGCGGCTCCGCCTTGCCGAAGACGGTGCCGGCCACGGTCGCCTCGCCCCCCGCGTCCCGCAGCGTCACCGTGAGCAGCGACGCGTAGTCCTGGGCCTCGGGGTTGAGGTCCTCGCGCACGACGATCCCGCGCTCCTTGGCGATGGCCGGCGCCGACACCTCGTTCACCGGCTGATCGAGGACGTGCCGCAACAGCCCCTTCAGCACCTGGGCCGCCAGCGCCCGGTGCGGCGCCGCCGAGAGCTCGCCGGCCAGCTCCAGGTGCACCTCGTGGATCGACGGCGGGGCGATCTGCGCCGCGAGGGAGCCCAGCTTCTCGGCCAATCCCAGGTATGGGGCGAGGCGATCGAGCATCGCGCGCGGGATGTTCGGCAGGTTCACCGCGTTCTTCACCTCGCCGCGCACCAGGTAGCCCGCGATCTGCTCGGCGAGCGCCGCCGCCACGGCCGCCTGCGCCTCCTCCGTCGACGCGCCCAGGTGCGGCGTGCAGATGACGCCGTCGAGGCGGAAGAGCGGGTGGTCCGGAGGGGGCGGTTCCTGCTCGAAGACGTCGAGCGCCGCGCCGCCGACGTGGCCGGAGGCGATCGCGTCGGCGAGCGCGCGCTCGTCCACGAGCCCACCGCGGGCGCAGTTCACTAGCAGCACCCCCTTCTTCATCCGCGCGATCGCCGCAGCGTTCACGACGTTCCGCGTCTGCTCCGTCAGCGGGACGTGGAGCGAGATCACGTCCGACTCGCGCCAGAGCTGGTCGAGATCGACCTGGGTGACCCCGAGCCTGGCCGCGACCTCCCGGCTGATGAATGGGTCGTAGGCGATGACGCGCATGCGCAGCGCCCGGCAGCGCTCCACGACGATGGAGCCGATGTTACCGATGCCCACGACCCCCAGCGTCTTCCCGGCCAGCTCGCGCCCGGCCTGGAACCTCTTCTTCTCCCACCTCCCCGCCTTGACGCTGGCCGTGGCCTGGGCGACGTGGCGAGCGAGCGCCAGGATGTGCGCCAGCGTCAGCTCGGCCACGGTGACGGAGGACCCACCTGGCGTGTTCATGACCACGACGCCGCGGCGGGTGGCGGCGGGCAGGTCGACGTTGTCGACGCCCACGCCGGCGCGCCCCACCACCTTCAACCGCGTCGCCCTCTCGAGGAGCCTCGCCGACACCTTGGTGGCGCTTCGCACCGCGAGCCCGTCGTACTCGCCGATGATCTTCTCCAGCTCCTCGGGCGCCAGGCCGACCTTGACGTCGACCTCCAGCCCCGCCTTGCGCAGGATGTCCACGCCCTGGGCGGAGAGGTCGTCGGCGACGAGTACACGGAAGGGCATCGGAGGCGCTCCATCGCGAGCTGCACCGCCCGCGGGCACCTCACCTATTGGCGGCACGTACCCGAAGCAAGGGCCGCAGCGCGTCAAACTGGGGCGACACCGGCGGCTGCGCCTTCGGCGCAAAGCGGGCCGCCGGCTTCGCCGTCTTTGACATCGGGGGCTCCGCCCCCGATACCCCCAGGCAGAGCCCTACCGGGAGAGTCGGAGCACCGCCTCCCCCCACCCGACCGTCGACGCACGCCACTGGTCAGCCGGGGAGCACCCCGCCGAGCACCAGGTCGACGACGCCCTTCTTCACCCGCTCGATGTCCTCTTCCCTCTCGCCGCCCACGACCCCCGTCACCAGGCCCGTGAGTGACATCTCGAGCGCGCCCAGGAGGCCCGCGGCCGCGATCAGCGGATCGACGTCGCGGCGGATCTCCTCGCGCTCCTGCCCGCGCCGGACGACGTCGGCCACGATCCGCACCGCGTGCTCGAACGTCTGGCGTGTGGAGCCCGCCCGGAGCGAGTTCGGCGTACGCGCCACCTCGAGCAGGAGCACGCGGACGGCGGCGGGCGCCGTCCGGAAGACGTCGATCGCGAAGTGGCACATGCCGGTCAGCTGCTCGGGGGCGGTCCCCGGTCCGTCGCTGATGGCCTGCAGGGCGCCGATGAAGATCGTCCACTGCTCCGCGAAGACGCTCTCGAGCAGCTCTTCCTTGTTCTGGAAGTAGTGGTACACGAGGCCGTACGCGACCCCTGCCTGTCTGGCGACGTCGGCGATGCGACAGCCGTGGTACCCCTTCTCGGCGAAGACCCGCACGGCCGCGTGCAGGATGGCCCGCCGCTTCTCCGGCTCGCCATCGTCGATCGCCCGGAGCGCCGAGGGAGGCCGGCGGTCGTGCCGCTCGCGCGAGGAGGACACATGTACTCCTTGGGGTGAAGTGCGAAGCTAGCCACCGCCCGCGCGATCTGTCAAACGAAAGGCAGGGTCTCCGGCGGCCGGCCGCATCCGCCGGCGGCGCGGGCTCGTCCGTGGTCAGAAGCTGAACCGACGCTCCGCCAGGGACGAGACGTCGACGACCAGCATGAACCGCGGGGCGTTGTCGCACTCGTTCAGGATCGCCTCTAGGCCCAGCTTCCAGCAGCGGCATTCGGAGTTCCAGACGATCGAGCCCTTCTGCTGGTAGAAGTGCGGCGAGGAGGTGATGGGCTTGCCCGAGAGGCACGTCTGGCCGCTCTTGCGGGTCCTCGCGTCGAAGAACGCGTCGTACTTCACGGTCAGCCCCCCGAGCCGCGCCTCCGCCCCGACGTTGCCGCCGGCGTTCGGCTCGAACGGCAGCGCGCGCAGGTCGAAGAAGGGCTCGAGCCCGCCCAGAACACGCGGTGAGCCCCCCGGGCCGAACGCGGTCAGCTCGGCGTGGATGTCGTCACCACGCGCGTCGGCGAGCTTCACCTTGGCACTCAGCTGACTGAAGTCATCGAAGAACTTCGCACTCGGCGCCGTCATCCTGTAACCCGCTGGCCGGTGAGCCCCGAAACCGAAGAAGCGCGCCGTACCGCCCCCAGTGAAGGCCCACCCGAAGGGCAGCCTGAAACGGTATTCCATCTGGGCCCAGGTCTCGGCGAGGCGTCCGCCTCCCGTGAGGTCCACGTCCTGTCCCACGGAGAGGTCGAGAGAGGCGAGTGACCGGCGCTCGGACGTGAGCCCGAGCCGGTTGCGAACGGCGAGCCGGAGCTGGGAGAAGTCGCCCGGGATCGCCGAGAGTGTCCGCTGCCCTACGACGCTCCCGTCCCTCGGCCCGAAGAACAGGCGCGCGACGTCCATCTCGTCGTAGGCATAGGTAGGGAGCCCTGGGCCGGCCTCCCCGGTGCCGGCGCGCCAGGCCGCGGACGGCTCGACGATGTGCTTGAGGCGCGTCCTCCCCCCGTAGGAACGGGAGAGCGAGGTCGAGAGCGTCAGCCCACCGGCGAGGCGCGCGTCGACCTGCGGCGACGCGTTTGCCTCGAAGGCGTACGTGGCCGCGGTCCCCGCCAGCCACGGTTCGACGGTGAGCAGCCTGCGCAGCGACACGGGCGCGCGCACCTCGATCCGGGAGAGCGCCCGCGTGGCGGCGAGCCTCTCCCCGGGCTCCCAGCGGCCGTCCCGCTCGCCCTGATCCAGTTTGCCGGGCGCGATGGGCCAGCCCTTCTCGCCCGGGCCGATGCCGTCGGCGCCCTCGTCACCGGCCGCGCCGTGAATCGGCGCGAACCTCGCCACGCTCGCGAACGCCGAGGCGCGGAAGGGACCCCCGAGCCGCACCGGGAGCAGCGTGAGCGACGCGGAGGGCAGGCGATGGAAGACGGGGACATCCGTGCCGAAGAGACCGAACGGCGCGCTCACGACCGCCCCCGCAGCGTCCTTGCACTCGGCGGCGCCGCCACACGCATCCAGGGACTGCAGCGGCAGGTGGTAGGCGGCGTCGGCCTCGAGGGCGATGTCGTCCAGGCGATGCGTGAGCGCGACGGCGCTGCGCCGGTACGGCTCGTTCTGGAGCAGCGCGTCCCCGGTGAAGTCGGCCGTGTAGTACGGGTCGTCCGCGACGGCGACCTCCGCCTTCAGGTAGTCGCGGTCGGAGAGGCGCTGATCATGCGCGAGGGTGAACGCGATCCGGTTCGACCCCGGGGGTCGTGCCGCGCCCTCCGGCCAGTCGGTGATGAGCGAGTGCTGGAGGAAGAAGCGCGCCCGACCGTGCACGCCCTCGGCCGGCGCCCAGCGCAGCTCACCCGTGCCACCCGGCCCCTTGATCCCGCGCAGCCGGTGGGGGGCGCTCGGCCCGAACACCCAGCCGGCCGTGAGCGTCATGTCCCAGCTCCGACCCAGCGTGATGAAGAGCGGCTGGTCCAGCGCCCACCCGTTGTCGGCAAGCTCCGAGAGGCCCGGCATGAGCAGTCCCGACTGGCGGTCGCCCAGCGGCAGGTAGGCGACCGGGAACGCGAACACCGGGATCGGCTTCGGGGTCGTCGGGCCGCCGAGGAACTTGTGGTGCCAGAAGAGGAACCTCGGCGTCACGTAGAACACCGGCAGCGTCAGCCAGGCGTGGCGGCCAGGTGAGACCGCCGCCGAGCGGGAGCGGATCACCCAGGAAGGCGGACCGGCGCCGCAGTCGCACACCGTGACGGACGCCCCCGTGACGTCGAACTCGTCGACCCCGCTCTCCCCCGCCAGGAGCCCGCCGCCGAGGGTGAGCCGGTTCCGGCCCGTCGCGCGAGCCTCGTCGAGCGTGCGGCATCGCGAGAGGTCGAGCATCGGCGCGTCCTTCACGAACGCCACCACGTCCCGCGCCTGATAGGGCCCGTCGAGCACGGCGTGGAGGGAGCTCGCGGCCACCGTGCGGCCGGGCTCCGTGAGCAGGACCCCGCCCGTGGCCTCGATCTCCCCCGTGCTCTCCTCGTAGCTCGCGCTGGCCGCGCGCACCGTGACGGCGCCGCGCCTCAGCACCACGCCCCCGGTGGCGATGACGCGCTCGCTCGCGACGTCGTAGTCGATGCGGCCGGCCTCGACCACCTCGATGCGTGATGCGGCCGCGGGCGCGGCGCCAGTCGTGGAGAACGCCCCGGCCGCCGCCAGGGCGAGGATCGCAGCATTCAAGGGGCGGCAAGGGTACTACGAACCCGGCCGCCGGAGCGGACTACTGTGCTACTCGCCGGGCGCGGGCGCCTTCTCCGCGTCGATCGCCGCCGGCGCGCGCGGGGACGCCCCCGGCCGCTCGAAATCGATGGAGAGCGTGTCACCCTCGACGCGCTGCTGGTACTGGACCTTCTCTCGGAGCGTGATCTCGAGGACGGTGCTCGACCCCTCGCGCCTCGGCACGACCATCGCCACCGCGCTCGGGAAGAAGGACGTGTCGAGGAACCTCGCGTCGTTCGGGCGCGCCACGCGCGTGTCGGGCAGCTCGACGCGAATCCTCTTCTCGCCAGCCTCGACGATGCGGAACCGGGGCGCCGCCGAGACGCGCACGTAGACGCGCGACGACGCGTCCAGCTGGCGGAATCCGAGCTCCTGAAGGCGAAGTGGTCTCTCTCGAGCGGAGGCGGCGTGCCGCTTGCGCGGGTGAGGCAGCGGCGCGGGCTCGGCCCCGAGATCGTGGGCGCTGGCCGCCTCGGCCGCGGCATGCTCAGGCTCGGCGGCGACCGCGGGCGGCTCCACCGACCGGGCGGGTTCGGCGACGACCGCTGGCGGCTCAGGGACAGCAGCTGGAGCGACGACCGCGGGCGGGCTAGGGCTCGCGGGCGCTGCCGCCGGCGCAGCCGCCGCCACCTCTCCCTGCCGCTTCGCGACTGTCACCACAAGCGAGTTGCCGGCCGCGGTCACGCCGGGCGGGTCGACCTCGCCCTGGAACGCGAGCATGATCCGCGCCACGGCCCCGCTCTCGCCCTGGAAGGCGAGGTTCTTGATCACCTGGATCGTCCCGTCCTTGACGGCGATGTCCCGGGGCACGCCCTTGAACGCAGCCCCGGCGACGTCGATGACGAAGCGGGGCGGGTCGACCATCGAGAAGGTGGTGAAGCTGGCCGGTTGCGAGCCCCGTATGACGACCCGCAGGCTTCCCGCCTCGTCCTTCACCTCCACGTTCGAGATCAGATTCGATGCGGCGGCACCGGCGGCGCCGCTGGCGGTGGCCCACAGCGTCACGGCGAGGAGGAGATGAAAGGGCATCGTACGCTCCGGATGGAGGTCGCAGGGACGATAGCACGCGGGCCTTGCACCCCCAACAAAGGCGTCACCTTGCGCGGATGTGGGTGTTCGCCTCGCGGCCGAGGATCGCCCTCGCCTCACCGACCAGGTAGAGCGAGCCCGCCAGCGCCACGACGGCCCCGTCCCGGGCTGCGCGACGCGCACAGGCGAGCGCCTCCTCGATCGAGCCGTGCGCGTCGGCCCTCCCATCGACGAGCGAGGCGGCCAGCGCGAGGTAAGTCGCCGGGGCGCGAGCGCGGGGCGAGCGCGGCGCGACGAGGTGCAGGGCCCGTACCGACGGAGCCAGCGCCCGGAGCATGTTCGCCTCGTCCTTGTCCGCGAGCACGCCGAAGACGAGCTCTACCGGGCGGCCCGGGTGGACGGCGCCCAGCGCGCTGGCAAGCGCGGCGGCGCCGTCGGGGTTGTGCGCTCCGTCGAGGAGCACGCCCCCTACCGTCTCCAGCCGCCCCGGCCAGCGCGCCCGGGAGATCCCGCCCGAGATGGCGGGCTCCGGAACCGGCAAGCCCGCGCCGTCGAGGAGGTGCAGCGCCGCCGCGGCCAGCGCCGCGTTGCCGCGCTGATGCGGGCCGGCGAGACCCACCGGCCCCTCCCAGCTCGCGGCGGCGACGATGAGCGGAGAACCGTGGCGCGACGCGGCCGCCTCCAGCGCGCGCATGGCCTCGGGCTCTTGCCCGTGCGCCACGGCGACCGGCACGCCCGGCTTCATGATCCCGGCCTTCTCGCCGGCGATCGCCTCCAGGCTGTCGCCGAGCATCTCCATGTGATCGAAGGCGATCCGGCTCACGGCGCAAGCGAGCGGCCGGACGACGTTGGTGGCGTCGAACCGGCCCCCCAGCCCGACCTCCACCACCGCGACGTCGACCGCTCGCTCGGCGAAGTGGAGCAAGGCAGCGAGGGTCGCGAGCTCGAAGTACGTCAGCCGCTCGCCATCGTCTCCCGCGTCGTGCCAGGGGCACGCCCGCCGGAGCGCCTCCACGGCGCCCGAGAGGTCCAGGTCATCGATGGGATCCCCGTCCACCGCGATGCGCTCGTTGAAGCGTACGAGGTGCGGGGAGGTGTAGAGGCCCGTACGGTAGCCCGCCTCGCGCAGCGCCTGGGCCGCCATCGCACAGGTGGAGCCCTTGCCATTCGTGCCCGCCACGTGGAGGACGCGGAGCCCACGCTCGGGATGGCCGAGGGCGTCGAGGGCGCGCTCCATGCGCTCGAGCCCGAGCCGCATGGAGAGCGGCTTCAGGGAGGCGAGGTAGGCGTGCAGGTCGTGCATCTGGCGGGGGTCTCGGGGGGGGACCCGCTGCCGCCGGTCTACGCCAGGAGCGAGAGGAGCTGCGACAGCTTCCCCTTCATCTCCGGCCGCTTCACGATGGCGTCGATCATCCCGTGCTCGAGCAGGTACTCGGAGCGCTGGAAGCCCTCGGGCAGCTTCTCGCGGAGGGTCTGTTCGATGACGCGCGGCCCGGCGAACCCGATGAGCGCCTTCGGCTCCGCCACCACCACGTCGCCGAGCCAGGCGAAGCTCGCCGAGACCCCGCCGGTCGTCGGGTGCAGCATCACCGAGATGTACGGCTTGCGCACCTGGCGGTAGCGGTTCAGCGCGGCCGCCGTCTTCGGCATCTGCATGAGCGAGAAGATGCCCTCCTGCATCCGCGCCCCGCCGGTCGAGCTGAAGATGATGGCGGGGGTGCGGCGCTCATACGCACGGTCGAAGATGCGCGCCACCTTCTCGCCCACGACGGACCCCATGGAGCCCCCCATGAACTGGAAGGCGAAGCAGCCGACCGAGACCGGCGTGCCGTCGATGAGCCCCGTCCCCGAGACGAAGGCGTCCTTGAGACCAGTCGCCTTGGCGGTGCTCTTCAGTCGATCCTTGTACTTCTTCGAGTCCACGAAGCCGAGCGGGTCTTGCGGCGAGAGGTCGGCGTCGAGCTCCTCGAAGCTCCCGGGGTCGAGCACCATGTCGAGCCGCCGCTGCACCGGGAGCGCGTCGTGGTGGCCGCACAGCGGGCAGACGTTCCAGTTCCTCTCCCAGTCCTGGACGTAGATGACCTCGCCGCACCCGCCGCACTTCTCCCACATCGCCTCTCCCTTGGGCGTGGGCTCGGGCGCTCCCCTGGAGGCGCTGGGCGTCGCGGACTTCAGCTTCTTCGTCTTCGGGAACCAGACCATCGAGATGCCCTTTCTACTTGAGCGCGCCGCGGCGGCCTTTCACCGCCTGCGAGAGATCGATCTCGTCGCCCATCCGAAGGATCCGGACGCCTCGCCGTCTCAGGGCCGCGAGCTCGCGCCGCAGCTCTACCTCGAATGCGGGCTTCAGGTGGTAGAGGAAGATGGGGATACCGTCCCGCTCCAGCTTCGCGAGCTCGCCCACCAGGGTCCCGGGGGTGAGGTGCCCGGAGGCGTCGGCGATCGGCTGGAGCCGCGTGGGGAAGCTCGTCTCCACCAGGATCGCACGCAGATCGGCGGCGGCGTTCACCTCTCGCCAGAAGCCGGCGGTGGGCCCCGTGTCACCGGAGATGGCCACCGTCCCATCGCCGTCGGAGAGGAGGAAGCCGACGGACTCGACCTGGTGCGCCACCGGCACGGGGAGGACGCTGTAGCGGCCGATCCGGAACGGCCTCCGCGCCGGGAAGGGCCTGATGGCGAGCGCGGGGCGGCTGGCGCGCGGGATGCGGGTGAAGTCGGGCCAGAGCCGCCCGTTGAAGACGTCCTCCCGCAGCGTTCGCACGCATCGCGCCGACCCGTGCACCACGACGGGCCGGTCGCGGTGCGAGGCCACGAGATCGGCGAGGAGCGGCACGTCCTTCACGTGGTCGAAGTGCGCGTGCGTGAGCAGGATGTCGTCGACCCTGAGCAGCTCTTCCAGCGAGAGCGAGGCGGTGAGCGCGCCGGCGTCGACGGCGAGGCGGTCGTCGACGAGGAAGCACGTCGTCCGGCGCGCGCCCAGCTCACCGCCCCAGCAGCCGAGGACGCGGAGCTTCAACTGAGATCTCCGGCCGGAGCCTTCGTCTGGAGGAAGTCGTGGAGCTGGCGCAGCCTCCCGATGTCGGCGATGAGGATCCCCCGCCTGCTCGGAGAGAGGAGCCGCGCCTTGTGCAGCCTCGCGATGACGTCCTCCGCCGCGGCGGGCGCCACGCCAACCTCCATCGGCAGCTGTTCGGGAGAGAGCGGCAGCTCGACCTGGCCTGCCGGCTGGCCGCTCCTGTCTGCCGCGGCGACCAGCCAGTGGACGACGCGGCTCGACGAGTCGCGCAGGAGGAGCTTCGTCACCTGATCATTCGCCCAGGCGAGGCGCTCGGCCAGCTTCTTGACCATGCGGGTCGCGATCTCGGCGTTGGACCGGACCATCACCTCGAACGTCCGGGCGTCGATGACCAGGATCTGCGCGTCCTCGGTCACCTCCGCGGTCCCGGTGCGCGGCCGCCCCGTCAAGATCGACATCTCTCCGAAGAACTCGCCCTGACCCAAGGTGGAGAGGACCCTCTCCATCCGGCCTACCCTGCGCGAGATGGTGACCTTGCCCACTCGCAGCACGTACATCTCGCCCCCGGGGTCGCCCTCCCGGAACAGCACCGTGCCGCGCGGAAACGCCCGGACGAAGCGCTCGAGCAGCTGGTCGTCGGCCATCTGGTCGAGACGCTTAGCCCGCGCCACGGAGCGCTGTCAACGAACCGGCGGCGGCGCCGGCGGCAGCGCCTTCGGCGCAAAGCGGGCCGCCGGCTTCGCGGACATCTACATCGGGGGCTCCGCCCCCCGATACCCCCGCCGCGACGGCGCGGAGGCGTCGCTGCTGGGTCGACTCCACCTGGCCAGGAACTCCCATCCGGGGCTGCGCTGGTGTAGGATACGCGCAGAAGGTCTTCGATGCGAATCCTCACATATCTCGTCGCCGTCGCCCTGCTCTGGGCAGTCGCTTCCTCAGGTCCCGCCACCTCCACCTCCGCGAACGACGGCTCAGGCCGAGCGGTTCCGGTCAAGGGGGGCGCACCGCCCACCAGGGCCCACTCGCCGTGACCTCGGCCGCCCCCGCGGCGGCGGCCTCGTCGAGTCGTCTTCCGGACGCCCTTGCAGTCGCGCCGACGGCGCGGTAAGCGGGGGCGCCATGGCCCTCACCTATCGCGACGCCGGCGTCGACATCGACGAGGGCGACAGGCTGGTCGAACTCATCCAGCCGTTGGCCCGGCGCACGCTGCGGCCGGAGGTGCTGGCGGGCATCGGCGGG
>Ga0209342_10002866_pt1 | contig 18345 bp, 15 predicted proteins | sample RifCSP16_2_FD_184023 | JGI IMG/M metagenome (GOLD analysis project Ga0209342, IMG submission 184023) | Soil microbial communities from Rifle, Colorado - Rifle CSP2_sed 16_2 (SPAdes) (version 2) | ecosystem: Environmental > Terrestrial > Deep subsurface > Rock core/Sediment | place: Rifle... | reverse complement strand
CTGGAAGTCAAAATGACGGATGCGGTAGACAACGCCGAGGCCACCCTGGCCCAGCGCCGACCGGCGCGGGACAAGCTGCTCGCCCTCTTCGCGGACGTGGGCGCCGGGTTCGAGGAGGACCGCGAACTCTCCTGGTACATCCTCATGGAGAGCATGCAGCGCGCCTTCATTGTCTCCGATGACGTGCACGGCCGGTGGCACGACCTGACGAACCGCGTGATCCAACAAGGGCAGGCCGCGGGCGAGCTCCGGGCCAACGTGGACCCGAGTCGGGCGGAGCGCGTGCTGCACAGCACCTTCCTGGGCGTGTTGTTCATGTGGCTCAAGTGCTGCGATGCGGCGGCCATGGATCTGCAAACCGAGCTTACGGAGCGCCTGACGCTGGTCCTGGACGGCCTGGCGGCAAGAACGTGAGAGGTGAGACGTGAGAAGTGAGAAGGGGGACTGGGGCATCATGTTACGACGAATGATCGCGACGGCGGCGGTTGCGTTGACCTTGGCCGGTCCGCTGTGGGCGCAGTCGCGCGAAGTGCTGTCGCTCGAGCGGGCGCTGGAGATCGGGTGGGACCAAAGCCGCGCGTTGGCGGATGCCCGGCTCGGCCTGCGGGTGGCGAATCAACAGGTGCGTGAGGCCTGGGGCAGCGTGTTGCCGAACCTCTCCGCGAACGCCTCGTACTCGCGCAATCTCAAGGTCCAGCAGGCGTTCCTGCCGGCCGTGATCTTCGATCCCACCGCCTCGCCGGACGAGTTGATCCCGGTGCGGTTCGGCTCGGACAACACCTGGCAGGCCGGCCTCACGGCGGAGCAGCCGCTGTTTCAGTACAACGTGCTGATCGGCCTGAGCGCCGCCGGCCGGTACCGCGAGCTCCAGCGTGAGCAGGTGCGCGGTGTCGCCCAGGACGTGAGCACCACGGTGCGCCTGGCGTATCTGGAGGCGCTGCTGGCCGCCGAGGATGTGCGGTTGACCGACCAGAGCGTCACGCGGGTGCGCCGGACTCTGGAGGAAACCCGGGCGATGAACAGCGCCGGGCTCGCGAGCGACTACGACGTGCTCCGGCTGGAAGTCCAGCTCGCCAACCTGGAGCCCAACCTCCGGCGGGCGGAGAACGCCATAGCGGCGACCAAGCGGGTGCTGCTGGTGGCCATTGGCCGGGATCCGCGCACGGCCGACGCGATCGAACTGGAGGGGCGGTTGACCGACGTGAACGTCGCCGACGTCGCGGCCAACGCCCCGGCCAACGCCGAGCTGCTGCGGCAGGCGGGGGCCAACGGGGTCGGCTCGGCGGGGGCGCCGGACGCGGAGCAGGATTACCAGCTGGCGCTGTCGGAGCGAAGCCACGTACGGCAGGCGCGGCTCAACGTGGAATTGGAGCGCGCCCGCCTCGCTTCGGAGCGCGCCGAGTATTTCCCCAAGCTGACGCTGTTCTCGAGCTACAACGTCACGGCGCAGCAAAACGGGACGCCGGACTTCTTTGGCGCCTCCCGGCAGCGGGCCTCGTTCGCCGTGGCCGGGATCCGGGTGGAGCTCCCCATCTTCAACGGCTTCGCCCGTGAGGCCCGGGTCCAGCAGGCCGGCGGCCTGGTGGCCCAGGCGGCAACCCGGCTGGAGCAGCTGGAGCACGAGACGGCCCGTGATGTGCACACCCTGACGGCCGACGTGCGCGAAGGCCGCCTCCGGGTGGACAGCCAGCGGCGCGCCGTGGCGCAGGCCCAGCGGGGCTATGAGATCGCGTCCGCGGAGTACCGGGCCGGCCTCGGCTCCCAGCTCCAGATCACCGATGCAGAAGTGGCGTTACGTCAATCCGAGTTCAACCATGCCCGCGCGGTGTACGACTACCTCGTCGCCAGCGCGCGGCTCGCCGCTGTGGTGGGGAATGCCCCGAGCGGTGATATGGCGCTCCGATGAGCGCGGGACGTTCGACGATGATACGCATGCGTAAGAGCACACGGGTGTGGCTGTCCGCCGTCGGCGTATTGGCCACGGCGGGAGTGTGGGCGGCCGGGCGGTCAGCTGGCGGCGAGACGGCGGACACCGAGACGGCTCCTGACGCCGCGCGGGTGGTGAACGTTGAGGTGCTCACCGCGACGCCCGGGTCGTTTGTGGACTACATCCGGGCGACCGGAGAGGTCGAGGCCTTGAGCGACGTCACCCTGTCGGCGGAGGAGACCGGAGTGATCCGGGAGTTCTTCGTCGCCAAGGGCGCCTGGGTGGAGCAAGGCAAGCCCATCGCCAAGATTGACGACGCGGTGCTCAAGGCCCAGGTGGAAGAAGCGCGTGCCGCGGCGGGCCTGGCCCGGGAGCAATACGCGCGCCAGCGGCGCGTCTGGGAGGAGAGCCAGGTCGGCAGCGAGATCGCCCTGCTGCAGACGCAGTCGCAAGCGGAGGCCGCGGCCGCCCGGCAGGCGGCCCTGGAGTCGCGCCTGGAGCGGACGGTCATCCGGGCGCCGCTGAGCGGGGTGTTCGACGAAAAGACCATGGAAGTGGGCGAGATGGTCATGCCCGGCGCCCGGATCGGGCGGGTGGTGGCGACCCACCAGCTCAAGGTGTCCGCGGGCATCCCGGAACGGTTCGCCGCGGAGCTCAAGCGCGGCGCCCAGGCCCGCGTCACGTTCGACATCTTCCCCGGCCGCGAGCTGGTGGGAACCGTCAGCTTCGTGGGCAGCACCGTGGACGCCGAGAACCGCACGTTCCCGGTGGAGATTGTGCTGGACAACCCGCGGCGCCTGATCAAGCCCCAGATGGTGGCCAGCGTTCAGGTGATGCGGGCGCGGCTCGAGGGCGTGATCGTGGTGCCGCAGGACGTGGTGCTGCGCACCGAGGCCGGATACCAGGTGTTCGTAGTGGTTGATCGGGACGGCCAGCCCGTGACCGAGGCCCGCCCGGTGACGCTGGGCCCGTCCTACGGAAACCGCGTGGTCATCACTGAAGGGCTGACCGCCGGGGATCGCCTGGTGATCGTGGGCCAGCGCCTGGTGGACCCGGGGAGCCGCGTCCGGATCGTGGAGGCCCCGGCCGAGGAGGTCAAATGAGCGGCGGCGGGGGAACCAGGTTCAAGGAGTTCGGGCTCACCTCCTACGCCATTGACCACCCTACCAGCGTGGTGGTCCTGGCGGCCTTCCTGGCGATCCTGGGGATCGGGTCCTACCTCACGATTCCCAAGGAGTCGTCGCCCGAGATCGTGGTTCCCAACATCATCGTGAACACGATCTATCCCGGCGTGGCGCCGGGCGACATGGAGACGCTGGTGACGCGGCCGCTGGAAGAGGAGCTGAACACCATCGCCGACGTCAAGACCATCTCATCCACCTCCGTCGAGGGATACTCCAGCATCAACGTCGAGTTCGAGGCCGGCGTGGACATGAATGAAGCGCTCCAGCGGGTCCGTGAGAAGGTGGACATCGCCAAGCCGAAGCTGCCGGCGGCCGCTGAAGAGCCCGGGATCTTCGAGATCAACTTCTCGGAATTCCCCATCATGCAGGTCAACATCGCGGGCCCGTACAGCCTCGAGCGCCTGCGGCAGGTGGCGGAGGACCTCCAGGATAAGCTGGAGCAGATCCCCAGCGTGCTGGAGGTGCAGCTTGCGGGCGGCTTGGAGCGCGAAGTCCAGGTGGACGTGGACCTGGCGAAGCTCAAGTATTACGGCCTGGCGTTCGCGGACGTGATTGACGCGATCGCCGGCGAGAACGTCACCATTCCCGGCGGGTCCATCGAGGTCGGGGACGTGAAGTACCTGGTGCGCGTGCCGGGCGAGTTCGCCACCACGGCGCCCATTGCCGACATCGTGGTGACCGCCAAGAAGGGCCGCGCCATGTACGTGCGCGACGTCGCGACCGTGGATTTCGGCTACAAGGAGCGCGGCTCGTACGCGCGCCTCGACGGGCAGCCGGTGGTGTCGCTCGCCATCAAGAAGCGGGCGGGCGAGAACATCATCGAGACCGCCGAGGCGGTCCGGCGGGTCGTGGCCGAGGTGGAGCCCGCCTTCCCACCCGGCACGGTGGTCAAGGTGACCTCCGACCAATCCGAAGACATCCGCGAAATGGTGGGGAGCCTGGAGAACAACATCATCTCCGGACTGATCCTGGTGGTCGCGGTGCTGTTGTTCTGGCTGGGCGCCCGCACCGCATGGTTCGTGGGGCTCGCCATCCCGACCTCCATGTTCATCTCGTTCGCCATCCTCAAGACGTCCGGCGTCACGATGAACATGGTGGTGCTGTTCAGCCTGATCCTCGCGCTGGGCATGCTGGTGGACAACGCCATCGTGGTGGTGGAGAACACCTACCGGTTCCGGGAGCAGGGATTCGACCGGGTCTCGGCCGCCAAGTACGCCACGGCGGAGGTCGCGTGGCCCATCATCGGCTCCACGACCACGACCCTGGCCGCCTTCCTCCCCATGGCGTTCTGGCCGGGCATCGTGGGCGAGTTCATGCGTTTTCTGCCGATCACGCTCATCGTCACGCTCAGCTCGTCGCTCTTCGTGGCCCTGGTGATCGTGCCGGTGGCGTGCTCCTTGCTGTTGGACTCGGAGAACGTCCGGCGGCCGCCCATGGCGCCGGCCATGCGCCGGCTCCTGGCGGGCGGCGCCGGCCTGGTATTCCTGGTGCTGCTGGCCGTCAACTGGTTGGCGGCCGTGCTCCTCGCCCTCACCGCCGTCGCGCTCTACGGGTTCCACCGCTTCGTGGGCGTCCGGAGCGCGCAGTGGGTGATGAATCGCGCCATCCCGGCCGTGGTCGACCAGTATGAACGCGTCCTGCGATGGTCGCTGGACCACCACCGCCGGATCGTGGGCGGCGCGGCGGCGGCGTTCGTGGGCGTGATCCTCGTGTTCGGGTTCCTCAACGCCGGGATTGAGTTCTTCCCCGAAGACATTCCTCCGGCCACCGTGTACGTGCAGGTGGAGGCCCCGCTGGGCACCCGCGTGGAGCAGACCGACGCCATCGTGCGGCGCATCGAGGAGGAGCTGCGGAGCATGACCGGCCGGGAAGACGTCCAGTCGGTCGTGGCCACCACCGGCTCCATTGTCACGGCCAACTTCACCGGCCAATCCAACGGGACCCACCTGGCCACCGTGGCCGTGAACTTCGTGGACTACAAGCTTCAGGAGCACGACGTCTTCGAAACGATTGAGCGCATGCGCCAGACCGTGGGCCGGAACATCGCCGGCGCCGACATTTCGGTGGAAATGCAGAACATGGGGCCGCCCACGGGACGCGCCGTGACGGTCGAGATCAGCGGCGAGGACCCCGAGGTCCTCCGGCGGCTGGGCGACAGCCTGGTGCACCGGCTGGAGAGCTCCGCGCTGTTCGCCAAGCTCGACGGCCTCGAAAGCGACATGGCGGCCGGCCGGCCGGAGCTGGTGATTGACGTGGACCGCGAGAAAGCCGCGCTCTACGGGCTGAGTACCCGCATGGTAGGTGCCACCGTCCGAAGCGCCATCAACGGGACCGAGGCGTCGAAGTTCCGGGACGGCAAGGAAGAGTACGACATCACGGTGCGACTGGCCAAGGCCTACCGGGAGGACCTGAGCTCCCTGGCCGACCTCACGGTGGTGGATGACGGCAAGCAGGTCCCGCTGTCGTCCATCGCGAGCTGGTATGTGGGGAATGGCTTCGGCGACGTGAAGCGGAAGGACCTGGACCGCGTCGTCACCGTGTCGTCCGACGTGCGGACCGGCCACAACGCCAACGCGGTGCTCGCCGAGGTCCAGCGGGAGCTGGCCGACCTGCCGGCGTCCCTGCCGGCCGGGTATCAGATGAGCTACGCCGGACAGCAGCAGGAACAGCAGGAGTCGCAGTCGTTCCTGACGGGCGCGTTCTTCCTCGCGCTCATGCTGATCGGCTTCATTCTGGTGGCGCAGTTCGACTCGGTGACTCGGCCGATCATCATCATGACGTCGGTGATCATGTCCACGGTGGGCGTGCTCATCGGCCTGATGGTGTTCCGTATGCCGTTCGGGATCATCATGACCGGCATTGGCGTGATCAGCCTGGCGGGTGTGGTGGTGAACAATGCCATCGTGCTGCTGGACTACACCGACACCCTGCGCACCCGTGACGGCCTGTCGTTGCGGGAGGCGGTGATCGCCGCCGGCCGGACCCGCTTCCGGCCGGTGTGGCTGACCGCGATCACGACCGTCTTAGGGCTCGTGCCGCTGGCGACCGGGTTCAACTTCGACTTCATCGGCCTGTACACCCGGCTCGCACCGGACATCTACCTGGGCGGTGAGCAGGCGGCGTGGTGGGGCCCCATGGCCATCGCGGTCATCGCCGGCCTGATCTTCGCGACGTTCCTGACGCTGATCCTGGTGCCGGTGCTCTACACCGTGATCTCGGAGTTCGAGGTGACCGTCCGGGAACGCCTGATGCCCGCGGCGCCATCGCGATCGGGGTCCGAGCCCGGCGCGCCGTCGCGACGCCCGGAGCGGCCCGCATCGGAGCCCATGCCGGCGTAACCTCTCACGAGACCGCAAACCTGAGGGGCCGGCGGACGGGTGCACCGTTGCCGCCGGCCCCTCTTGCTTGGCTTCGTGCCCCGTGCGCCTACCGCTCGCCTTTCGGCGTGGCTTTCCTCGGCCGCTTCCGCAGCCGCCGCTTGCCAAAGGACTTGCGCCACCGCTTCCCGCGCTCCGTTTTCCGATCCCCTTTACCCACCGTGCCTCCAGGAGTTGAGTGACATCGTGCCCGCAAGCTATCTCGGCCGTCTTGCCTGTAACAGTGGCGCGCTTGACAGCAGCACGCGACGGCGACCCATTGAACCGAGCCGCACCGCATGTTCCGAACCCATGTCAGGAGTTTCTTCGCGATGACCTCGCTTCAGCCGGCCCGCGTCCTGCTCTTTTCACTGGCGCTCGCCTCGTCGGCGTTGGCGCAACCGCCCGGAAGCCCCACCCGCCCGCGGCAGGTGGTGGCGCCCGTGGACCCCACACGGGCCGAGTCGCTGTACGTGAGCAGTCGCCCGGAAGACCACCCGATGGGCAACTACGCCCGGGACATGGCCCTCAAGGCCCGGACCGACAGCGTCTTCCGCGCCCGGAGCCAGGGCGTCATGGACTTCCAGAAAGTCAGGTACCGCAGCAAGGTGGGCGACCTGGACATCCCCGCGTACCTCTGGCAGCCGATGCGCAAGCGAGGACCCAGGGGCCACGCCGCCATGATCTGGGTGCACGGCGGGGTGCACGGGAACGTGGACCTGGGGTTCCAACCGTTCGTCCGGGAGGCCATCGAGCGCGGCTATGTGATCATCGCGCCCGAGTACCGTGGCAGCACGGGGTATGGCCGCGAGTTTCACAACGCCATCGACTACGGCGGGCACGAGGTGGACGACGTGATGACCGCCTACGACTGGCTGGTGAAGAACCTCCCCCACGTGGACCCGGATCGTGTGGGCATGATGGGCTGGAGCCACGGCGGATTCATCACCCTGCACTCGGTGCTGCGCGACCAGCACCCGTTCAAGGCCGCGGCCGCGATGGTCCCGGTCACCAACCTGGTGTTCCGGCTGGGGTTGAAGGGGCCGGAATACCAGCGCTATTTCGCCACCCAGGCCCGGATCCGGGGCCTGCCGTTCGAGCAGCCGGACCTCTACATCGAGCGATCACCCGTCTACCAGGTGCCCAAGCTCCAGATCCCGCTCCTGGTGCACGTGGCGACCAACGATGCGGACGTGGATTTTGTCGAGGACCAGCAATTGATCTGGGCCCTCCGCGCGCTGAAGCCCGATCTCGCCGAGACCAGGATCTACGTGGACCCGCCGGGCGGGCACAGTTTCACCCACCAGATGAGCCGGAACCTGGAGCTTGCCGGCACGCCCGAGCAGCGGGACTCGTGGAACCGGACGTGGGCGTTCTTCGAGTGGATTCTCCGGCCCTACGAGGATCGTTCGGGGCGGCTGTAGCTCTCCCTGAGCAGCGTGTCCACGTCCAGCGACCGCGTCACCATCGCCAGCGACCCGTCGGACCCGCGCGGCCACATCTCCCGGGGCCGGTCCCAGTACAGCTCCAGCCCGTTGGCATCGGGATCGCGCAGGTACAACGCCTCGCTGACGCCGTGGTCTGACGCACCGTCCAGGGGAATCGCGGCGGCCATCAGTCGCCGGAGCGCGTCCGCCAACGCCACGCGCGTGGGGTAGCGGATGGCGACGTGATACAGCCCGGTCGAGCCGGCCGGAGGCGGCGCGCCTCCGCGGCTTTCCCACACGTTGAGGCCGATGTGATGGTGGTATCCGCCGGCCGACAGAAATGCGGCCCCGGCGCCGTATCGCTGGGTCAGCTCGAATCCGAGAACGCCTTGGTAGAATCGCACGGCCCGCTCGAGGTCGGCCACCTTGAGATGCACGTGGCCGATGGTGACGCCGGGATCAATCGGGCGGAAATCGCGTGACGTCATGAGCGCCGTGTCTTAGGATCAGAAACCGAGCGCCAGGGCGGTCGCGGGCGCGATCCAGCGGACCAGCATGCAGTCCGTGGGCGGGGTCAGCGGATCTGCGGCAGCAGGGCGAAATCGAAGGAGAGGACCCCGTCCCCGCAATCCGCCGTGTACCGCGTATAGGCCGACGCGTAGCCCGGCGCCTGGACCGTGATCGCCAGGTCGGCACAGTCCGTCGGGCGCACGCGCCGGGTGCGGCCCACCGCGAACCGGCCCGCGGCGTTGGTCTTCACCACCGACTGGCCGGCCCCGAGCGTCGCGGGCCACTGGACGTTTACCTCGGCGCTCGGGATCGGGACCTTTCGACCGACTGTCTGGACGGTGCCCTGCACCTGGATGGTCCGCTCCGGCGTCCGACCGCAGGCCGCGAGACTCAACAGCACGACCGGCCCCAGCAGCCGGCCCATTCGTCCCCGCGGCAGCAGCCCAGGTGGTGATGGCATGCGCAGCACGTTAAACGGGCCATCACGTTCCCTCAAGCTCCTGGGCCCACGCGCAGCTCGCTCCAGCGCACCCGCCCGGCCTGGACCGCGTCGCGCACCCGGCGTTCCCGGGCCGTCAGGTCCGAGCCGGCGGTTTTCACTTCGACGAACACGATGTCGCGGACCGGCCCGTCGTTCAGGCCGTCGAACACCACGAAATCGACGGGGCTCCCGAGAAACCGGACGTCTTTGGGGTTGAACGGGAATTCCGGCAGGTAGGGCACGACCTGCTCGAACACTTTGCCGACCGTGACCGCCTGGCTGCGTTGCACCGCGTCCTGGCGAATGGACCGGGTGTAGCGGGCCTTCCACCAGAGCGCGTACAGCGCCGCGAGCAACAGGCCAAGAATGAGCCCAATGGCCAGGCCGATGGTCGGGTTTGCTACCATGGCACCCTCACGGTCCGATCACGCCGGGTCCTCATGCGGTTGGGTAGGGGTGGGGGCGGCCGGAAGGGATGGCAAGGCCGGGCGTCGCAATTCGGCCTCCACGATGCTCTGCCCTTCGAGCAGCAAGTCCACCGCCTCGCCCACGGCCCGGGCGGCGCCAAGATCGGTGGTCAACGACTGCACGCTTCCGCTCCCGCTCCGCAGACGCAACAGCCCTAGGCGAATGTTCTCGAGCGCGGCGACCACATCCGCCAGTTGCTTCTGCACGGTATCGCGCTCGTCACGCAGCGCGCGCGCGACCCGGTCGGTGGAATCCACGCCACGTCGCACGGGACCGTCCGCTACGACTTCCTGGAGCTCCTCGAGGCGCGTCCGCATCCGCTGGGCATCGGCCTCCAGGCGGTGCACGACGGCAGGGAGATCACCGAGATGTTTGCGGGTTGTCTTGGGGAGCTCCGCGAACAACTGCTCCGCCGCCATCGCGATGGCCAGCTCCGTGGGGCGGTGGGTCATGGCCTGCGGGATCGCCCGCTTGGGAAGGACGGCGCGCGCGATCCGAAACAACAGCCGGCCAATGGGCCCGGTCCACAGATTCCCCCAAAACTCGATGTCAATGTCCCGGCGCCGCTGTAGCAGCGCGACGTAGCCAAGACCAGGCACTGAGCTTAGCGCGAATAGAGCGGCGCTTACGTCGAAGCGACCCGTGACGAACAAGAGCAGCAGGCTACTCCCGAATCCTACGCCCGACAGGATCCCGGTGATCCGCTCCAGGATTGAGGGCCGAGGACTCACGCTGAAGGCGCGCTCTTCACGCCCTCGCTCGATTTCGGTCTTGAACGCGACCGCCAGGTCGCTATGCTCGAACCCGGCCTTGAGCAATCGCCGCGCGCGGCCGGCCAGGATGCCTGCCGGCACCAGCACAAGCCCGGAGAAGAAGGTCGCGAACCCGGGCTCCAATGCCAGGAAGAAGTTGGCGACGTTGATCGAAACAATCACCAGGGCCGGCGGAATCAGGAGCACTCCGGGGCCGTCAATCCGCGCGTCGTGTTTGACGAACGCGCGCAGGGCCACCGGCAGCTCCTTTCGATGTTCGAGCGTGGCCGCGAGTTGTTCGGCCAGCTGCGCGGCCCCCGCCGGCCGTTCCGCGGGATCCTTGCACAGGCAGGCGTCCACGATGCGCGCAATCCGACGAGGCACGGCCGGCGCGTGCTCCGCGATGGGCGGAGCGGGCTGGGTCAGGTGCTTGGCCAGCACCTCGGCGGACGTGGCACCGGCAAACGGCACCCGGCCCGAGAGCGCGTAGAACGCCACCGCCCCGAGGGCGTAGAGATCGCTCTGGGCATCAACCCGTGCGCCGCCCGCCTGTTCCGGGCTCATGAACTCGGGCGTACCGACTACCTCACCGGTCTGCTGGGTGGCAGCGTCCTGCTGGAGGCCGGCGATCCCGAAATCCGCCACCAACGCCCGGCCGGTGGCGGCTTCGAGCAGGATGTTGTCGGGCTTCACATCCCGATGCACCACGCCCTGCTCGTGGGCGTATCCCAGCGCCCACGCCACCTCCCGCAGCATGCGGGCGGCCTCCGACGGCGGCATCGGCCCGCGGTTCCGGATTCTCGCGCCCAGCGTCTCGCCATCCACATAGGCCATGGCGAAGAACACGAAGCGATCCACCTCATCGACGGTGTAAATCTGGACGATGTGGGGATGCGACAGCCGGGCGGCGGTCCGCGCCTCGCGGAGGAATCGCTCGCGGAGACTCGCCACTGCGGCAAGCTCCGGGGGGAAGAGCTTCAACGCCACGGGCCGGTCGAGCCGTACTTCCCGGGCCAGGTACACGATGCCCATGCCGCCGCGCCCGATCTCGCGCTCGAGCGAGTACCGTCCGGCTAGCGCGGTTTGGAAGGCGACGAACAGGTCGTCGTAGGGGCCGGGGGTGCCGGAGGTCACGGGCTTCGGCTGGCTCACCATCGCGTTGGAGCCTCCTCCGGAAGACGCTCGATAACCACGCCGCGCTCCCGGACCTGCGGTGGCGGTTCCCGAAGCCACTGCTTGCTGCCGCGCGCCGTGACGCGCACCATGGCGGCACCCGGCTCGAACCGCGCCAGACGCTCAGGCGAGAGCACCGCCACCAGCGAATCCCGCCTGGGTCTGAAGTCAAACACGGGATCCCAGTTCCGCGGCACCTCCTTGAGGGCGAGCGTCTCGGCGCGTTCGCCCTGAATCAGCTCGATTCGCAGCTCGACAAACGTGCGCCCCCAACTCTCGACGTTGGCCCGTACCGTTGCGCCGTGGCCGCGTTGGTCGGCCGGCATCCGCTCCCCCGGATCAGGCGAGTGAGCGGAACAGCTCCACGTAGCTCCGGACCGCGCCGTCCATCCCCGCGACGTTGGGATTCGCCGACTCGATGATGAAGTACTCATCCGGCGCGTGCGCGCCGCCCCCGTGTCCCACGCCAAACTGCCCCGCCGCCAGCCTGAGCGGAGCGCCGGTGAAGGTGACGCCGGGCCAGGAGCCCGCGAGCCTGGGCCAGAGGACCGGCTCGATCCCCAGCTTCCGATAGGCGGCGATCTGGCCCTGGATCAACCTGGAATCCGGCGACGTTTCGGTGGGATCGTATCCGCCCGTCATGGTCACTTCGATGTCGCCGAAGCCGTGCTTCGCGAGATGGGCTCTGAGCAGCTCCAGCGTGCCTTTGGCAGTCATGTCGGGCACCAGGCGCATGTCGATCTTGGCGACCGCGCGGTGAGGCAGGATGGTCTTGCCCCCGGGCCCGGTGTAGCCGCCCACCAATCCCTGGATGTTGATGGTCGGCTGGGTCACAAGGCGCACCAGCGAGTCGTGCCAGGATTCGTCCTTGAACCAGCGCTCCACGCCGAGCGTCGCTTTGGTGGCTGCCTCGTTGCGCTTGGGAATGGAGGTCCCGAGGATGGCCCGTTGCGCCGCCGTCAGCGGCTTCACCCGGTCGAAAAAGCCCTCGACGGCCGGCGTGTGGCCATCGGCCTCGACCAGGGTGTGCAGCGCCTGCACCAGGTGCCAGGCGGGGCTGTCGATGTGGGCAAAGAGGCTCGAATGCACGTCCTTCGTGGGCCCGCGCCCCCACTGCTCCCCGCTGGAGACCAGCTCCAGCTCGACGATGCCTTTGGCGCCCAGGTTGATCGTGACCGAGCCGTCCAGCTCCTGGTTGCCCAGCGGGATGATGACGCCCACGCACTTCTTGAGGGCGGCCTCGACGTCCGGTCTGAACACGATCTGCGAGAAGTTGGGCGAGCCGATTTCTTCCTCCCCCTCGGCGACCAGGACCAGGTTCACCGGCAGCTTCTGGCCGGCTGCCCGGTAGGCGTGCAGGGCGGCCAGGCAGGCGATCTGCGGCCCCTTGGTGTTGGTGGCCCCGCGCCCAACGATGATCTTGCCCATCCCCGGCCTGTCCACCAGACGGCCCTCGAGGGGCGGCGAGCTCCACTCGGCGGGATCGAACTGTTTGACGTCGTACATGAAGTAAATGCCCAGCGAGTTCGGCGCGCCGGCGTCCAGCGTGGCAAACACGCCCGGCTTGCCGTTGGTCGGCACCACCTCGACCCGCTGAAACCCGGCGTCGCGTGCGAGCTGGGCCATATACTCCGCGCCCCGTGGATAGCCTCGGTCCTCGGCGGCGATGGAGGGAAACGCGATCCAGTCCTGGAGCGTTTTCACCGTGACGTTGTGCCGGGCCGCGATCTGCGCGATGACCGGATCCTGCTGCGGTGCGGCGACCAGGGAGTCGGGGAAACGCCCGCCCAGGGCGAACAGCGCCGCTCCCGCCGTCGCGCCGTGAAGAAAGTCCCGCCGATTGACCTCGTTGGACGCCATCATGCCTCCGCTCGGGTTAGCTGCCGTGAAGGGGGTCGGCCACCGAATGTGCCGCGGGAAGCAGCGATGTCAATGCCGCAGCGTCGTCCTAGCGGACGTATTGGTTGAAGAACGCGATCGTCCGCTCCCAAGCCAGCTTGGCCGCCGCCGCATCGTAGCGCGGCGTCGTGTCGTTGTTGAAGCCGTGCTGGGTGCCGGGATAGAGGAAGCGCTCGTAGGTGACGTTTGCCGCCTTCAGCGCCCGTTCGAACTCCGGCCACCTCGCGTTGATGCGCTCATCCACCTCGGCCGACTGCACCATCAGGGGACAGGTGATTTTCGCCACGTCTTCCGTGTTCGGGGGGGAACCGTAAAAGGGCACGCCGGCGGCCAGGTCGCTGCCCAGGCGCGTGGCCAGGTAGTTCACCATGCCGCCCCCGTAGCAGAAGCCCACGGCGCCGATCTTGCCCGTGCCCTCGGGACGCCCTTTGAGAAACGCGGCCGCGGCGATGAAGTCTTCGCGCGTCTTGGCCTGGTCGAGCTGCGGAAACAGCTGGCGCGCCCGGTCTTCGTCGCCCGGGTAGCCGCCCAGCGGAAACAGCGCGTCGGGCGCGAACGCCACGAAGTTGTCGAGGGCCAGGCGCCGCGCGATATCCTCGATGTGGGGGTTGAGCCCACGGTTCTCGTGGATCACCAGGATCCCCGGCCGCTTGGCCGTGGCCCCCGCGGGGGTCACGAAGTACCCACGCCCCTTGCCGTAGCCGTTGGGTGAGTCGTACTCCAGATACTCGGCCCCGATCCGCGCATCGTCGGTCGGCACCACCTGGGCCTCGGCGAACTTGGGGCTCAGTTGGTCGAGGAGCATGGCCGCCGTCACGCCCCCCACGGCGTACTTGGCGGCCTGGTCGAGAAACCCGCGGCGGTCGAGGTCACCGTGGACATAGGCGTCAAACAGGATGAGCAACTCCTGATCGAAATCGTGTGCGGTTTTCCGTTCCATAGGTGCCATCCTCCGAGAACAGATGTTGCATCTAAAAAGGACCGCATCTCGCTGCACCGTCAAGCCTTGCGTCCCCAAACAGACCCAAGCCCTCGATCGTGCCCTACTCCCTCAGGGTGGGCAGTTGGCGCTGGTCGGCCTGGGCTCGCGCGCGCTCTCGGGCATCGGCGGCATCGAAGGTCTGCCACAGGTTCCAGGCCCAGAGCGCCGCCCCAATCGCGAACAGGACGCCCCCCACAGCCATGATCCACCGGCCGGCCGCGCCGGCATGCGGTTGCACCAGGAAGCCAACCACGAGCCCGCCCAGGCCGACGTTGGCCAGGAACAGGTGCGCCACGGCCAGGCGCGCGCTGTGTAACGGATGCCCGAACAATCGCGGAAGTAGTTGGTAGCCGACACCGAAGACCAGCATCGTCAGGAAACCGGCCACGTTCATGTGGGCGTGGGCCGGACGGTAGATGATCCACTGGGGGTACACCGCGATCCCGACGCCGAGGGCGATCCCGGCCGCGAACCAGAGCACCGACGCCCGAATGAACCCTTTGATGAACCATTCCATGTGGTTTCCTTCCTCGATTCAACTCACCCCACCGCAACGGGGCGGGTAGGATCCGTGATCCACTCACTCCACGACCCGGCATACAGCCTCGCCTCCCCCAACCCGGCATGCGCCATCGCCAACACATCGTGCGCCGCGGTCACTCCGGACCCGCAGTAGCACCCCGCTCGATCCGCCGCGACCCCGCCGAGTAAACCCAGGTAACGCCGCCGCAACTCCTCCGTGGACCTGAATCGGCCGTCTGGCTCCAGGTTCTCCACGTACGGCGCGGACACCGCCCCCGGGATGTGCCCGGCCACTGGATCAATGGTCTCGTTTTCTCCGTGATACCGGTCCGCATTGCGGGCGTCCAGCACCCGACACGCGGCGTCGGTCCGGGCCTGCTCCACCTGCCCGGCCAACCACACCAGCTCCGGCCGCTCGCGCGCCACGAATTGCCGCTCCGGGCGGCGCTCCGGACCCGCGCGAACCGGCAGTCCGCGCGCTTGCCAGAGCGGCCACCCGCCGTCCAGCACCGCCACCGCATCGTGACTCAGCCACCGCAGCAGCCACCACAACCGCGCGGCCATGGAGCCGCCGCTGTCGTCGTACGCCACCACCTGTACGCCCTGGCCAATGCCCCAGCGCGAAAGCGTCGCCGCGAGAGCCGCCACCTCCGGTACCGGATGCCTCCCGGTCTCGCCCCGTACCACCGGCCCCGACAGATCGTCGCCGATGTCAGCGAAGACCGCCCCGGCGATGTGCGATTCGGCATACGCGCTTCGCCCAAACGCGAGATCCGCCAGGCGATACCGGCAGTCCACGATCGCCCACGTGGGATCGCCCAGGTGCTCCGCGAGGCGCTCCACCGCAATCAGCGTGTTGTATCGCGTCACCGGCAGTCCTTCATGACTCTGGTGGACGCCCCGGCCGCCAGGGCGTAGCATTGCGGCAACGGGCACTCCATAACAGCAGGAGAAGGTCGTATGCGAGTCGTCCTATGGGCAAGCTGCCTGACCCTGAGCGTCGCCATGCTGGCCCCGTCTCGCGCGCCCGGCCAGCAGCCGCCCGCGCCCGCGGTCATGACCATGGCCCTCACTGGGGACGCCATCATCACCCGCCGCCTTTCGACCTACCGCGAACCGGGCTTCCTGCAGATGATCGAGATGATCCGCGGTGCGGACGCCGCATTCACCAATCTCGAAATGCTGTTCCACGACTACGAGCCCTATCCCATGCATCAGAGCGGCGGCACCTACATGCGGGCCGAGCCGGCGCTGGTGAAAGAGCTGGTGTGGGCCGGCTTCGACCTGGTGTCCATGGCCAACAATCATACCGGCGACTACGGGGTCGACGGGATGCGACTCACCCGGCGGTACGTTGAGGCGGCCGGCCTGGTGGGCGCCGGCGTGGGCGAAGAGCTGGCCGAGGCGCGCGAAGCCCGGTTCTTCGAGACGGCCAACGGGCGCGTGGCCCTGATCTCGGTGGCCTCCACCTTCACCGAGCATTCCGCCGCTTCCGCGCCACGCGCCGCCGTGCGCGGCCGCCCCGGCCTCAATCCCCTGCGCCACCGCACCATCCGGATCGTGACCCGGGATCACCTGGAGCGCCTGCGCACGCTGCTTCGGGACATGGGCATCAACGCCCCGACCCGTGGCGATACCCTGCGGGCATTCAACACGCAGTTCGCCGTGGGCGACGCGCCGGGCATACGGACGTTCCCCAATCCTGCAGACGTGGAGGAGATCGCCGCGGTGGTCCGGAACGCCAGCCGGCTCGCGGATATCGTCCTGGTCACCATTCACGCGCACGAGCGCGGCGCCAGCAACGCCGAGCCCGCCGAGTTCTTGCCGGCCTTTGCCCGCGCGATGGTGGACGCTGGCGCCGATCTCTTCGTCGGCCACGGGCCCCACGTGCTGCGCGGCATCGAGCTGTACAATGGGAAGCCGATCTTCTACAGCCTGGGCGACTTCATGTTCCAGAACGAGACCGTGCTGCGCTTGCCGGATGAGAATTACCGGCCGTACGGCCTGGACCAGAACGCCGGCGTGGCGGACTTCAACGACGCCCGCTACGCTCGGGGCACCCGCGGCTTCCCCACGCAGCGGGAGATCTGGGAATCGGTGGTCGTCATACTGCGATGGCGCGGTAACGAAGTGGCCGCGATCGAGCTCCATCCCATCACCCTGGGGTTCGGCCAACCCGAGTCAGCGCGCGGGCGCCCCATGCTGGCCGACCGGGAGCTGGGCCGGAAGATCATCGGCGACCTGGTCGAGCGGTCTCGGCCGTTCGGGACCAGCATCGAGTGGCGCGACGGGGTGGGCGTGGTCACGGCGCGCAGGGCGCTGCGGTAGGTCAAGGCGATCCGAGCGCGGGTGGGTCCCCGGAGCGCGCGTCAGAACGCGCGCCACGTAGCAGCATTCCTCGACTCGCGCGCGTACTGCTAGCGCGCGGAGGGGACCCACCCGCGCTCGGATCGCCCAGGCCCATTGCGCCCAAGCGTCGAGTCCACCCCGCACCACCAGCGCCCAGAGGAACCCACCGGCGCGGATTCGGAGTAGTTCGCCGACACCTGCGACGCTCGTCAGGCGGTCACCAGCGGCACCAGCCGCGCCCGCGGCGGAATCCCGGGCTCCAGCTCCATGATCCCCACCGACGGCGGCACACCGAACCGCGGCGCGCCCGCCGAGCCCGGGTTCATCACCGTCACCGTCTTGTCCACCAGCTCCAGCAGCGGCCGGTGCGTGTGTCCGTACACGATGATCTCGGCGTCGGGAAACTCTCGGTGGAGAATCGCCGGTGTGGGCGATCCGAACTGATCCCCATGGGTCACGAGCACGATGAACCCGTCCAACTCCACCCGCGCCACCTGAGGGCAACGTTGCCGCACCTCCAGGCCGTCTACGTTGCCGTACACCGCCGTCACCGGCGCCAACTCGGCCAGCCGATCCAGCAGCGCCACCGGCCCCAGGTCCCCGCCGTGCAGGATGTGGTCCACCTCGGCGAAGACGTCGAAGACCTCCGGGCGGAGCTTGCCGTGGGTGTCGGAAATGATGCCCAGGCGCATCCGACGTCAGATGTCCGATGTCCGATGTCCGAGTACACCCAGGACCTCGGCCAGGAGCTGCTCGCTGCAACACGACACAAAGCTCCCGCCGAACACCACGTCCTCACGCTGGCCATCCACCGTGGACACCACGCCGCCCGCCTCCTCCACGCACGGCACCAGCGCCGCGATGTCCCACGGGTGCATGACCGGGTCCACCGCCACGTGCGCCAGGCCGCGGCACACCGCCACGTGCTGCAAACAATCGCCTCCAAAGCGGAACTTGCCAGCGCCACGCAACAACGGGAACAGCCGCCGGAAATGCTCCTCCCGCTCGTCCGGCGGGAGCGACGCCAGGCCGCTCGGTCCCATGACCACCGCGTCGCGCAAGGCGGTGACCGGCCGCACCCGCGCCCGTACATGCTCCGAGCCCCGAACGTGGAACCAGCAGCCCAGTCTCCGCCCCGCGTACAGCGTCTCGCCGATCGCCGGCAAGTGCACCACGCCGACCACCGGATCTCCGCGGCGCAACAACCCCACCAGCGTCCCAAACAGCGGAATACCCAGCGAAAAGGCCGCCGTGCCGTCAATGGGATCAAGCACCCAGCGCCATTCGGCCGACTCGGACCCGGTGGTCGGCGTGG
>Ga0209342_10002865_pt1 | contig 18346 bp, 13 predicted proteins | sample RifCSP16_2_FD_184023 | JGI IMG/M metagenome (GOLD analysis project Ga0209342, IMG submission 184023) | Soil microbial communities from Rifle, Colorado - Rifle CSP2_sed 16_2 (SPAdes) (version 2) | ecosystem: Environmental > Terrestrial > Deep subsurface > Rock core/Sediment | place: Rifle... | reverse complement strand
CTTGACCGGCCTCCCCCCAGGCTACTTCTGCACCCAGTACTGCTCTTCGCGCAACGATTCCTTGGCAAAGCCCCGCCGCTGGAGGATGCCCTTGGCCTTCTCAATCATCTCCGGGTGGCCGCAGAGGTAGGCGGTGGTGTCCTCCCCGGTGAGCCCGAACTGGTCCGTGTACTTCCGGAGGATGTCCTCGCAGCGACCCACCTCGCCCTTCCAGTCCTTGTCTTCCCAGGGACGGCTGATGGTGGGAATGTAGGTCAGCCACGGAGCTTCCTGCGCGAAGCGCTCCATCTCTTCGCGGTAGCCGAGCTCCCAGGAGCGGCTGGCCCCCTGCAGGACGATAAGCTGGAGCCCGGCGGGCCACTTGCCGTCTTTCCAGTCGCGGTAAGCGGTGCGCGTCATGCTGACGTAGGGGGCCAGGCCCGTGACCGTGGAGACGAGGAAGTGTTTCTGGTGGCCGCTCTGCGTGTCCAGGGTAAAGCGTCCCTTCGCCGTCTTGCGCATCACCACCGCCGCCCCGGGCTGGAGCTTATGCAGGCGCGGGGTCAGCTCCCCTTCCGGGACCAACTCGAAGAAGAACTCCATCGTGTCCTCGTAGGGCGAGGAGACGATGGAGTAGGGCCGCTCGATGACCTTGTTGTCCTCGACCACGCCGAAGGTGGCGTACTGGCCCGGGGTGAACTTGAACTCGCCCTCCGCCTTCATCCGCACCGACCACAGGTCGTCGGAGAAGTCGCGCCGCTCGACAATCTTGGCCTGGTAGAACTTGTCGCTGGGCACTGCCACGGAGGTCGGCTCCTGCGCTGGTCTGGCAACCTCAAGCGAATCCGCGAAGATACTATACCGGGAGGCATCCCACAAGACGGAGTTCGGAGCCCTAGGAAAGCCCCAGCAGCCGCTCCAGTTGCTCTGGGTCGAGCCCGATGACCACCGTGGCGTCCACCAGAGTTTCCCTCGGCTACGCTCGGGACAGGCTCCTCGCGCCCCTTCGGGTTGCGCCCTCAGGGCAAGCAGGCGCGCCATTTCCTCCTTCAGACTTCCCACCCTTTGCCGGAGCAAAGGATGGGGGAGCTTGACACGAGAGGGTGGTTTGAACATGATTATGCGGAAACGCAAACTTGAAATCGGAAATTCCAGATACATTTGCCTTGAACCGGAAGCGAAAATGGCAATTGCCGTTGAAATGCTGTTTCTTTCACGGGACGACATCGTGTCTCTCAACTTGGGGCCCCAAGACGTTGTAGTGGCGGTCGAGAAGGCCCTCGTGGAACACTCTAACGGCACCTACGAAATGCATCCCAAGATCGGCGTGCATCCGACACAGACGGACCCCGGCAACTTCATTCATGCCATGCCGGCCTACCTCAAAGGAATGAAAGCCTGCGGCCTCAAATGGGTGGCCGGGTTTTCCAACAATTATCAGCGGGACCTTCCTAGCGTCACCGGAATAATGGTGTACAACGATGTGGACACGGGCATTCCCCTCGCGGTGATGGACTGCAGCTATCTGACCGGCCTGCGGACCGCCGCCGTCAGCGCGATCGTCGCGCGTCTTTGCGCCAGGTCGGGGTCGCGAGTTCTGGCGCTGGCCGGCTGTGGTTTTCAGGGGACGATGCACCTGCGGTTCATCACTGCGTTGATTCCCTCGATTGTCGCGGTACGGCTCAGGGATGTGCGCGCCCCGGCCGCCGCAGCTCTCGCCGAGGAAGCGCGCCGGTATTTTTGCGGCGAGATCACCATCTGCCGCAGCAACGAGGAGTGCCTGCGAAACGCCGACATCATTTCCACCTGCACGGACGGAGAGGACCGAATCATAGAGAAGGACTGGTTCAAGGAAGGGGCTTTCGGGGTCGGGATCGAGGGAGGCTGCGCCTATACCGCCGAGGCCCTTCACCAAGCCGACAAATTCATCGTCGACGACATACCTCTGGCTGAGTACTTCGACCAGATCGGTCGGAACAGGGTCACCGCCGATGGCAGGCCGGACCCCGAGTTTCCGGGAGGCCTGCCCCGAATCTATTCCACCATAGGCGAGATAGTGGCGGGCAAGAAGCCGGGCCGCGAGTCCGACCGCGAAAGAATCGTTGCCATACCGATCGGCATGGGCATCTGCGACGTCGCGCTGGCCGCGGTCCTATACGAAACGGCCCGCCAGAAAAACGTCGGTCGTGTGCTTCGCCTGATGTAGCCACAAGATAACTGCCGGCGAGGGCCGGGCCTCACCTCACACCGCGAAAGGGGACTTGGATGTGTGGGAGCCCCAAGCGTTATCCAGCTGGCCAAAGCAGGCGTCGGAGAACTCAGGATTCTTGATGACGACATCATCGAACCAGGCTTAGTTCTCTGCGAACCGCCCCGTCCCTGACTTCTCAACCTTCGCCCTTCCCCTCCTTGCGGGCCACAACGAACATTTGTTTGCCGAGCAGCCACCACGCCGGCTTGAGCTTGAGGTAGAGCCAGACGAGCGCCGGGGCTTTGGGCAGGCGGCTCTTGCTCGTATAGGGCAGGAAGCGCGGCACCACCTCCTCCACTGTGAACGCGCTTAAGAGGGGCTAGCGGCGGGCGGGAGCGGGTTGCTTGCCGAGGGCGCGCCCTTCCTTCGTCAGGGCGAGGGCGTGTTCGATGATGTGGCGGGCGGAGAGGCCGGCGGCGTCGAGGAGCTCCGCGGGCTTGCCGGAAGTCGGAATCTCGCGCACGGCGAGCTGCCGGACGCGCACTCCGTCTTCAGCTACGGCGCTCATCACGGCTTCCCCGAGGCCGCCCTGGGCGTAGTGGTCTTCGACGACGAGCAGAGTGTTCCCGGTAGCGCGGGCGGCGGCGAGGAGCGTTTCGCGGTCGACCGGCTTGACCGAGTAAAGGTCAATCACGCGCAGGTGGATGCCTTCTTTCTTGAGCTCGTCGTGCGCCTTCAAGGCTTCGATGAGGGTGACGCCGGCGGCGACTACGGTGACGGCGTCGGCGTCGCTCTGCCGCAGGACTTTCGAGCCGCCGATGGGAAACTCTTCCGTGTTCGAGTAGAGCACCGGGGTCTTCGGCCGCGAGGCGCGGAGGTAGACGATACCGGGGGTGCGGGCGGCCTGCTCGACCAGCCGCTCCATGGCCACCGCGTCGCCGGGATAGAGCACGGTCGAGCCGGCCACGGCGCGCATCATGGCCAAGTCTTCCAGGCCCATCTGCGAGGGGCCGTCTTCGCCAATCGAAACCCCGACGTGCGAGCCCATCAATTTCAGATTGGCCCGCGAGACCGCCGCCATGCGGATGTGGTCGTAGGCGCGCGAGAGGAAGCAGGCGAAGCTGGAAGCGAAAGGAATCTTGCCGGTGCTCGACAGGCCCACGGAAACCCCCACCATGTTCTGCTCGGCGATGAAGCACTCGAAGAAGCGCGCGGGATAGGCGGCGGCGAAGACTTCGGCGAAGGTGGAGTTCTTGACGTCGCCGTCGAGCACGACGATGCGCGGGTCCACGGCGGCCAGCTTCTTGAGCGCGGCGCCGTAGGCTTCCCGGGTCGCCACCTGTTGGCCGAGCTGGTAGGCCGGCGGGGCCGGGCGGGCCGAAGGCGGGTCGGCTGGAGGCGGAGCTGGCGCAGGGACGGAGATTTGAAATTTGAGATCTCCGGGTCCCTCGAGCGGAAGCTCTTTCAGAGCCCGCTCCAGGTCTTCCTTCGGCACGGGCTTCCCGTGCCAGCCGTTCTTGTCTTCGACAAAGCTGACGCCCTTGCCCTTGAGCGTGCGGGCGACGATGGCGGCGGGCTGGCCTTTGACTTTGAGGGCGCGCTCGAAAGCGTCGAGGATGTGCTCGAAGCGGTGGCCGTCGATTTCAAACGCCTGCCAGCCGAAGGCGGCAAAGCGCCGGGCGTAAACCGAGGTGTCGTGCTGGTACATGGTCTGCTGGCTCTGGCCGAGGCGGTTGACGTCGAGGACGGCGACGAGGTTGTCGAGCTTGTAGTAGCTGGCGAAGGCCGCGGCTTCCCACACCGCCCCCTCGGCCATCTCGCCGTCGCCCAGCAGCGCATAGACGCGGTAGGCAGCTTGGTCGAGGAGCTTGCCGGCGGCGGCCATGCCGACGGCGATGCCGAGTCCCTGGCCGAGCGAGCCGGTGGCGACCAGCGCCCCGGGGAAGCGCGGCGTGGGGTGGCCTTCGAGCTCGCTCCCCAGCTTGCGCAGGTCCATCAGCTTTTCCGTCGGGAAGGCCCCGGCCTCCGCCCAGGCAGCGTAGAGGAGCGGAGCGGCGTGGCCCTTGGACAAGACGAAGCGGTCGTTCGCGGGATGCGTCGGGTTCTTCGGGTCGTAGCGCATGACGTGGAAGAAGAGCGCGCTCACCAGGTCGGCGGCCGAGAGGCAGGTGGTGGGGTGGCCGGAGCCGGCGGCGGTGGTGGCGCGCAGCGAGTGCGCGCGCAAGCGGGCGGCCTGGCGACGAAGCAGTTCGATGGTGTCGTTCCGCGTCATGAACCCATCCCGCCGAGTGGAGTCAAAGCGAGGTTACGCCCGCCGTGAAAGTTGATTCTAGCACACGGGCGCGGGAAGCGGCAGGCGGATGAAAGAGAGAGAAAGCGGCGCTCAGGCGGAGGAGCGCAGGGCTTCGACGGCGCGCGGGGCGACGCGCGGCGCCGGGGCCAGCCGCTCCGCGAGTCGGCGCTTGAGCTCGGCCAGCTGCAGCGGCCGAAAGAGCTCGCCCGGCTCGGCGGTCACCACCAGGGCGCCGCGGGGAAACTCCCGGCGGCGGTCGAGCTCGAGCCCCGACTGGCTCAGAAGGTCCTCGAAGAACAGCCCGCGGTCGGCCGGGTTGGCGCCCCACATCCACAGCTCGTCTTCGTGGCGCTGGAGGTAGCGCAGGGTGGCCTGGAGGTGGCTCTTCAGCCGCTCCGGAGTAGCGGCCCGGAAGTACGCCCGCAGGGTCCAGCGGCTGGTGGCAAAGCGCGCCTCGATGCGGGTCTCGAACCGCCCCGCTTGGTTAGTCTCGACGCTGATGCGATAGGTGTTGCGGTCGGCGCGGCGCACAGGTCACCTCGAAGCCTTAGAAGTCCGAACCAGAGGGCGGGGCGTTCCCCAGGACAACCTGGAGTCTAGACCAAGGAGTCGAGAAAGGCAAGGGAATCCGGGCACGGCCGTAACTATAAGAAAATGAAGGAAGTACGGCTAGCCTTTCTTCAGGCGGTCGATGGCGGCCTGGTTGAGCTTGAGCTTGCCTTCGGCCAGCAGCTTCTTCTTCAAACTCTGCTGGAAGACGGCCCAGGTGAGGTTGCGCTTCTGGTCGAGGAGGGCGTTGCGAGTGGCCCGGCGCTCTTCCTCGGTCAACTGGCGCAGGTCGGCCTCCTCGCGGGCCACGACGCGGAAGACCACCCAGTTGCCGCCGGCCGGGAGCGCGGGGCTGAGGCCGCCGGCGGGAAGCGTGAAGACGACCGGGGCCAGGTCGCGGGCCGAGCCGAGCTCGGGGATGAAAGCGTCGCGGGCAAACAGCGGGGTGGTCTTGACCGTGGCGCCGAGTTTCGGCGCCGCCGCGCGCAGGCTGCCGGCCTGCTCGGCCGCCATCGCCAGCCGGTGCGCGGCCTCGCGGGCGAGCTCACTGCCGCGCTCCTGCCGCCAGGCGCGGACGACTCCGGCGCGCGCCTCCTCCAAAGTCGCCGGACGCGCCGGCTGATCCTGCTTGAGCTGGAGCACGGCGTAGCCGGGCGGCACCGCCACCGGCTCAGACACGGGAGCGTTGGGCCGGCCGGCAGTTTCGGGAGCCAGGGCGAAGGCCGCGTCCTGGAAGTCGCGGTTTTCCCCGAAAGGTCCGAAGGGGGTGTCGCGTTCAAACAGGCCCGTCTCCAGCACCGGCCAGCCGGCCTCGCGGGCGGCCTGGTCGAGCGTCTTGCCGCTGCGCACGGCGGCGACGAGCTGGCGGGCTTGCTCCAGCGCCTCGCGGCGGACCTTGTCGTCCTTGAGGACGGCTTCGATTTCGCCGCGCACTTCGGCCAGCGGCTTCACCCGCTCGGGCTCATGGGCCAGGACCTGCACCAGGTGGAAGCCGTAACCGGTCTCGACCAGCTGCGGGGCGCCGCCGGGCGGAGCGGAAAAAATCGCCTGCTCGAGCGCCGGCACCGTCTGGCCGCGGAGCACCCAGCCGAGCTCGCCGCCCTTCTCCCGGCTGCCCGCGTCATCGGAGCGCTGCCGGGCCAGGGCGGCAAAATCTTTCCCCCGGCGGAGCTCGGCCAGCACCGCTTCCGCCTCGCGGCGGATAGCGGCCGGGTCGGCGGTGGCCGCAGCTTCCGGCGAGCGCAGCAAGAAGAGGATGTGGCGCACCCGGACGCGCTCAGCGGTCTGGTAGGCGGCGCGGTTGCGCTGGTAATAGCTTTCGAGCTCCTGCTGGCTGAGGCGGAGGCGCCGGCCCAGGGTGTCGTAGTCCAGGGCGACGTAGCGCACGGCGCGGCGGGCGGGCTGGCGGTAGGTGTCGCGGTGCTTCTCGAAATAGGCCTGGAGCTCTTCCGGGCCCGGCTCGCGGCCGCGGCCGACCTCCTCGGGGCGGAAGAGGGCGTATTCGATCTGGGCGCGCTCGCGGCGGCGCCGGTACTCGCGCTCAACCTCGGCGGCCGGGACGCTCAGGCCGGCGGTGACCCAGTCGAACATTTTCGCCACCAGCGTCTGCTGCCGCAGGGTCTCTTCGAACTGCGGGACGCTCATGCGGAACTGGCGCTCGACGATCTGCCGGTAGGTCTCCGCCCCCACGAACTGTCCGCCGGGGTAGAGGTAGGGGACCTGGCGCAGCCGCAGCCGGACTTCCTCGGGACTGACTTCGAGGCCCAGCCGCGCCGCTTCGTACTGCACCAGGCGCTGCCCGACCAGGTCTTCGATCAGCTGCTCCATGATGAGCTGCTTGAAGGCGGTGTTCTGGGCGCCGAACTGTTCGGCCACGCGCTGGTAGTGCTGCTGGACTTCGTCCTGGGTCAGAGGCAGGGGACCGACCTGGGCCACCATGCCCTGGGGGTCGCGCAGGGAGAGGTCGCTGGTCGCGCCCGGCACCAGGTAAACCAGCATGGCCGCTCCCACCATCAGCACGATGGCGTAGAGCAGCGCCTTGACCGCGACTTTCTTCTGCCGGAACAGCTTCAGCATCAGCGTCTCCGCAAAAGGATGATTATAGGCGGGCCCCCGCCGCCGCACAAGGGAGGCCGCGGCGCCAATGGGATTGAATCCGTTTACGGGGTTGTGCTACTGTCGGCGGAGTACGGAGGGGTGGGACGAGCGCCGGGAACCGGGCTCCGGCGGTAGACGATAGAGCAGACATGAGCGAGCAACCCGAAACGCCGAAACCCGTGGGGTGGGAGTACTGGACCACCGTCACCTACCGCAGCGTCATCATGATCGCGCTGACCTTGTTCATCATGGTGGTCGCGCTCTGGGCGCTGCTCTGGCGGGAAAGCTTTGACAGCGTACTCGCCAAGATCGCGGGCAGCGGCGAGACCAAGACCAAGGTGCAGGAGGCGCCGCACGCGCGCTTCGTCAACCTGGACGGCACCGTGCGGGTCAAGAAGCGCGACTCGGTGCAGTGGATCAACGGCGACTACGGCACCTCGCTGGAAGTGGGCGACATCGTACAGACCGGCTCCAACGGCATCGCCCGCGTCACCTTCATCGACGGCACCACCTACGTGGTCAAGACCGATACGCTCATCGTCATCGAGCAGCACGCCTCCCTGGAGAACAAGGCCACCAAGGTGGCCGTGCAGGTGAGCTCGGGGGCGGTCGACCTCTCCACCGGCAGCTGGGACGTGCCGGGGTCGAGCTCGGAAGTGCGTTTCGAGAACGCGGTGGCGCGCATGCAACAGAACACCCGCGCCGTCATCCGCCAGGACCCCAAGGCCAACGTGCACGAGATTACGGTCAGCGAGGGCGCCGCCGCCGTCAGCAAGGGCAGCCAGACCATCCAGGTGGGGCCCTACGAGCGCGCCGGCTTCGCCAACCCCGACGCCAACTTGAACAAGCAAAAGGTGATCGCGCCGCCCAAGCTGGCGCGGCCGCGCAACCTCGAGCCCATCATCAGCACCAACCCACCCGACGAGGTGGTGCATTTCGAGTGGGCCCCGGTCGAGCAGGCGCGCAGTTACCACCTGCGGGTGTCCACCTCGCCGCTCTTCACCACCCTCCTCGTCGACCGCAAGGTGAACGCCACCAGCTTCAACGCCCGCGGCCTAGAGGCGGGGGAGTACTACTGGACGGTGAGCGCTGTCGACGCCCGGAGCCTGGAGAGCCAGGAGAGCGAACCCAACCGCTTCACCCTGGCCCAGCAAGCGGTCGCCGAGCAGCTGCTGCTGGTGATTGACTCCATGATCCAGCACGGGCGGGTGATTGAGATTGTGGGCCGCACCGAGGCGGGGGCCACGGTGAGCATCAACGCCGAGCCCGTCGCCTACGTGGGTCCCGACGGCCGCTTCAAGCACTTCACCTCGCCCCTGCCCAGCTCCGGCGCCCACACCGTAACCATCGTCGCCCAGAACCGCCGCGGCGAAGTGGTGACACGCAAGAAGACTGTGTACGTGCAGTGACCCCGGGGGAAAGGCCCGCACACCGGTGAACCGGCCGCCATCATGAGCTTCCGCTCCCTGTTCAGTATTTTTTCCTCCGACCTGGCGATTGATTTGGGCACGGCCAACACGCTGGTCTTCGCCCACGGCCGGGGGATCGTGGTCAACGAGCCCTCCATCGTCGCCCTGAACAAGAACACCGGCGAAATCTGCGCGGTGGGCAAGGAGGCCAAGGAGATGCTGGGGCGCACCCCCGGCAACATCGTGGCCATCAAGCCCATGAAGGACGGCGTGATCGCCGACTTCAAGGTCACCGAGAAGATGCTGAACTACTTCATCATGAAGGCGCACAACCGCAAGCTGCTGGTGCATCCGCGCATCGTCATCGGGGTGCCGAGCGAGATCACCCCGGTCGAAAAGCGAGCCGTGCAGGACTCGGCTTACCGGGCCAAGGCCAGCGAAGTGTATCTGGTGGAGCAGGCCATGGCGGCGGCCATCGGGGCGGGGCTGCCCATCACCGAGGCCTGCGGAAACATGATCGTGGACATCGGCGGGGGCACCACGGAGATCGCGGTCATCTCGCTCTCCGGCATCGTTTTCTCGCGCTCGGTGCGGGTGGCGGGCAACGAGATGGACGAGGCCATCATGCACTACCTGAAGCGGAAATATAATCTGCTCATCGGGGAGCGCACCGCCGAGCAGATCAAGGTGGAGGTGGGGTCGGCCTACCCGCTGGAAAAGCCGACGACCATGGAGATCAAGGGGCGCAACCTCATCGAGGGCGTCCCCAAAACCCTCACCATCAGCGACGGCGAAATCCGCGAAGCGCTCTCCGAGTGCGTCTCCACCATCATCAACGCCATCCGCGTGGCCCTGGAGCGGACCCCGCCCGAGCTTTCGGCCGACATCAGCGACCGCGGCATCGTCTTGACCGGCGGCGGGGCGCTGCTGAAGAACCTCGACAAGCGCATCTCGGAGGAGACCGGGCTGCCGGTGTCGCTGGCCGACGACCCCCTGGCTTGCGTGGCTCTGGGCACGGGCAAGATGCTGAGCGACTTCGACCTGCTGCGGCGCATCACCATCGAATGACGCCGGGGCGGCCGGGGTCGCGCGCGGAAGGACACGAGTAGTGCCGTTCCAACTAATTCCGCCGAAGCTGCTTCTGGCGCTTGTTCCGCGCCGAGGTGTCTCCCCGGCCACGGCGGCTGGGCGAATCAAGTTGGAACGGCACTAGCGCATGCGCGCCTTCGTTGAACGGCGCCGGCACTTGAGCCTGCTGGTGGCGGTGCTGCTCGGACAGCTCTTCTTCCTCGCCTACCAGATCAAGGGCGCCAACGACGTCCGCCTCATCCGCCTCTGGGCCTTCGCCGTCATCGCCCCGGTGGAAAAGGCCGCCGTCGGCCTGCTCGACGGGATCGGGTCGGTGTGGGACAACTACGTGGCGCTCTACGGCGCCCGCGAGGAAAGCCAGCGGCTCGAAGCCGAGCTCGCCCAGGCGCGCCTGCGCCTGCAGGAGCTGGAGGCGCGGGCGGCGGAAGCCGACGAGCTGGCCGCCCTGCTCGAGCTCAAGCAGGCCCACCCGCGCGCCCCCTTCGTGGCCGCCCAGGTTATCGGCTCCAGCCCCGCCGCCACCACCCTGACCGTGCTCCTCAACCGCGGCAGCGACGCCGGCCTGCGGCCCAACATGGTGGTGCTCACACCCGATGGCGTGGTGGGCAAGGTGATTGCCGCCTACCCGGGCGCCGCCGAAGTCCTGCTCATCACCGACCGCAAGAGCGGCGTGGGGACGATGGTGGCCGACTCCCACCTGCTCGGCGTCCTGAAGGGCACGGGGGGATTCTTCTGCCGGCTCGAATACGTCAGCAACGAGGAGACGGTGGCGGTGGGGGCCGAGCTGGTCACCTCCGGCCAGGACCAGGTCTTTCCCAAGGGCCTGCCGGTGGGCCGCATTGTGTCCGCGCGCCCGGGGGAATTCTTCCAGGAAATCACGGTGGAGCCGGCGGCGCGCCTGACGCGGCTGCAGCACGTGCTGGTGCTGGCCGGGCCGGCGGAGACCCTGAACGTGACGGCGGAAGCCACCGGCAGCGAGGGGCCGCCGCGCTAGGCGAGGATGGCGGTCACCTACCAGCCGCGCACCGAGGTCTACCGCTTTCACCCCCTGGTGGTGTTCGCCGGGGTGCTGGCCGCCTTCCTGGTGCAGGTCTTCCTGCCGCTGACCTCCTTCCTCACCCTGTTCGACCTGCCCTTGCTGATGGTGATTTACTTCGGCTTCAGCCGCCGCAACCCTTCGATGGGCCTGGTGCTGGGATTGGTGGTGGGGGTGACGCAGGACTTGCTCAGCCACAACCCCGTGGGTCTCTACGGGATGGCCAAGACGCTGGTGGGCTACACGGCTGCTTCGCTGAGCGCGCGGGTTGACACCGACCGGCCGGTGCCGCGCCTGCTGCTGCTTTTCGGGTTCTTCCATTTCCACCAGATCGTCTACGCCTCCATCGGGCGGCTGCTGCTGGGGCAGGCGGCGGAGCTCATCAGCCTGCGAGTGCTGGAAGCCGCGCTTGTCAACGCCTTGGCGGGTGTGTTAGTTTTTGCGCTGCTGGATCGTTTCCGCAGAACCACCTGAACCCGGGCATGGACCTGCACGCTGAACCCCGTCTCCCCTCCTCCCGCCTGGCCCTGCTGCGCTACGGCATCGCCGCCGTGGGAGTGCTGCTGCTGGTGGGCTTCTGGCAGCTGCAAGTGGTGCGGTCGGACTACTACGCCGAGCTGGCCGAACGCAACCGCATCCGCACCCTGCCGCTGATGGCGCCGCGGGGGCTGATCCAGGACCGCGAGGGGCGGACGCTGGTCGACCACGTCCCCACCTTCAGCGTCATCCTCATCCGCGAGCACATCGGCGGAATCCAGGACGCCCTGCCCGCCATCGCCCGCGGCCTGAACCTGGAGCCGGCGGCGCTCAAGGCGCGCCTGGAAGAGTTCAAGGAAGCCCCGCCCTACCAGCCCATCGTGCTCAAGAACCCGGCCACCCTGGCCGACATTGCTTTCATCGAAGCCCACCGCATCGACCTGCCCGAGCTCGAGCTGTTGCTGATGTACCGCCGCCGCTATCCCCCGGGCGGCTTCGGCGCTCACCTGTTCGGCTACGTGGGTGAAGCCACGCCCGAGGAGATTGCCGCCGAGAGCTACCAGCTCGGCGAGCTGGTGGGGAAGATGGGATTGGAGCGGCACTACAACCACATTCTGATGGGCGCGAACGGGGAGCGGCGGGTCATTGTCGACAGCCGCGGCAAGGAAGTGGACAAGCTCGACCAGAAAAAACCCGTCCCGGGCCGCCCCATCCGCTTGACGCTCGACTACGACGTCCAGCTCGCCGCCGAGCAGGCGCTGGCCGGGCGCCAGGGCGCTGTGGTGGCGCTCGACCCGCGCACCGGCGACATCCTGGCGATGGTGAGCCACCCGGGTTTCGACCCCACCTTGTTCGCCACCCGCATCCCCCCGGAGCAGTGGCGGGCGCTGACCGAAGACCCGGCCAAGCCCCTGCTGAACCGCGTCATCCAGGCGCAGCTGGCGCCGGGCTCGGTCTTCAAGATCGTGGTGGCTACGGCGGCTCTCGAAGAAGGCCTGTTCGACCGGCCCTTCAGCGTCTACTGCCCGGGGTGGGCCAACCACTACGGGCGCACCTTCCGCTGCTGGGTGCCGCAGGGGCATGGCCTGGTGAACCCGCACCGGGCCATCGTCGAGTCCTGCGACGTTTTCTTCTACCAGGTCGGCCGGCAGCTCGGCATCGAGCGCATCAGCCGCTACGCCCGCCAGTTCGGCCTGGGCAGCGCCACCGGGGTCGACCTGCCCGCGGAGGCGGGCGGCCTGGTGCCGTCGCCGGAGTGGAAGCAGCGCGTGCAGAAGCAGCCCTGGTACGACGGGGAAACCATCTCGGTGGCCATCGGCCAGGGCCCCATCATGGTGACGCCGCTGCAGCTGGCCTACGCCGCGGGCGGCATCGCCTCGAGCGGCGTCTTCGCCCGCCCGCGGCTGCTGCTGGAGCCGGCGACACCCCCGCAAGTCCGCCGCGTCTCGCTCAAGCCGGAGAGCGTCACCTTCCTCACCGACGCCCTCTGGGGCGTGGTGAACGAGAACGGCACCGGCACGGCGGCGCGCCTGCCGGAGATTGACGTGGCGGGCAAGACGGGGACGGCGCAGCTGGTGGGCTTTGACACCCTGCGGCGCGTGGGCGGCCGCCCCACGCGGACGCTCGTCGAAAACGCCTGGTTCGTGGGCCTGGCGCCGCGGCGCAACCCGGAGATTGTCGTAGTCGTCCTGCTCGAACACGGCGAGCACGGCGCCGCGGCCGCGCCGCTGGCCCGCGACGTCATCAAGGCCTACTACGACAAGAAGAACAGCGCCGGCGCCCGGCAGTTGGCCGGCCTCCCCTCGGCCGCGCCCCCGGAGAAAAACTGATGCCCCGGGGCGTCCGCTACCGCGAGCTGGACTGGTTCCTGCTGGGCGTGGTGCTGCTGGTGGCGGCGGTGGGCTTGCTGGAGATCTACTCCACCACCGTCAATCATCCCCGCTTCGCCAACATGCACCTGCGGCAGCTCACCTGGGTGGGCCTGGGGCTGGTGGTGATGCTGGTGGTGGCCCGGCTCGACTACCACACCCTGCTCGACCAGGCGCCCTGGATCTACGTCGCCACCCTGGGCGGCCTGGTGGCGGTGCTCGTGCTGGGCCGGGAGATCTTCGGCGCGCGGCGCTGGCTGGAGATCGCCGGGTACACTTTTCAGGTCTCCGAAGTGGCCAAGTGGTCTATAATTGTGGTCTTGGCCAAGTTCCTGGGCGAGCTGCGCAGTGAGGTGCTCACTCTGAAGGACATGGCCAAGGTGGCCGTTCTGGTGGGGGTGCCGATCGTTTTGATCGCCGCCCAGCCGGATTTGGGAACGGCCTTGACCCTGGTTCCGATTGCAGCCACCGGGGTTTTTTTGGCCGGCCTGCGGTGGAAACACGCAGCCGTCCTGGCCCTGGTGGCGGTGCTGCTGCTGCCGGTGGGGTGGTACTTGCTGAAGCCCTACCAGCGGGAGCGGGTGGTGGCTTTCGCCAACCCGGGTCACAGTCCCCAGGGCTCCGGCTACCAGACGATGCAATCGAAGATTGCCGTCGGGTCGGGAGCCTTCTGGGGGAAAGGAATGGGGAAAGGAAGCCAGAATCAGCTGGGCTTCATCCCCGTTCGCCACGCGGAATTCATCGTGGCCGCCTATGCGGAGGAGCAGGGCTTCGCCGGCGTGCTGCTGGCGCTGGGCCTGTACCTGACGTTGCTGTTGCGGCTGCTGCACAACGCGGAAACCGCGGCCGACCGCTCCGGGGCATTGCTGGTCACCGGAGTCTTCAGCCTGCTGGCTTTCCACCTGCTGGTGAACGTGGGCATGGTGCTCGGCTGGATGCCGGTCACCGGCATCCCCTTGCCGCTTCTGAGCTATGGCGGCTCGGCGACGCTTTCGACCTTCATGATGCTGGGCCTGGTGATGAGCGTGCGCATGCGCCGCTTCGTCAACCTCTAGCCCGGCGGCTCAGCCCCGCTCGGGCGGGGCGAGGGAAAGAGATTGACGGCAGGAAACGCCCGGGCGACCCCGAGAGCGCCCGAAGCGAAAACGCTACCATGAAGCTACAAGGGCAGACGGGAACACCCGGAAGGCAGGCCGCCGTGGCCCGCCTCCGGCATCTCTGCCCGGTGAGGAATCCGCATGTCCAAGGAAATGGTGATTTCGACCTCCCCCCACGAGACCAAGGTCGCGTTGGTGGAGGACGGTCAGGTCGTCGAAGTCTACGTTGAGCGCGAAAAAGAGTTTGGGCTGGTCGGCAGCATCTACAAGGGCCGCGTCACCCGGGTCCTCCCCGGGATGCAGTCGGCCTTTGTAGACATCGCTCTCGACCGCGACGCTTTTCTCTACGTCTCCGACTTCTTCGAAGACCTGGAAGAATACGAGCGCGACCTGACCCTCACGGAAGTCGAGGAGCCCGCCGAACCCGAGCCTGCGCCGGGCGAACCCGCCGCCGAGCCCGCCGCCGCTCCCGCTCCCGAAGAGGCTGGCCCTCCCGCCGCGGCCGAGCCGGTCGCCGAGCCCCAGCCGGTTCACGCTGAACCCGTTCAGGGTGAACCCGTCGAAGAAGAGCGCCAGCCGGACTTCGTGCACCACGAGCCCGCACTCCGTCTGCCCGAACAGCGTCCGCTCGGCCGGGGCCGCCCCCGGGGACGCCGGCGTCACCGCGGCGGACGCGGACGCCCTCGCCGCGACTCCGGTCGCGGACCGACGGACTCCGGCCGCGCACCGATGGACTCCAGCCGCGGACCGATGGACTCCAGCCGCGGACCGATGGACTCCGGCCGCGCGCCGATGGACCCCGGCCGCGGACCGATGGACCGCGACCGCAGACCGATGGACCGCGACCGCAGACCGATGGACCGCGACCGCAGACCGATGGACCGCGACCGCGGGCCGGCTCCTGGAGTGACCCGCGGCCCCCGCGCGCCCTACTCCAGACCCCGCGCGCCCTATTCCGGGCCGCGCGAGCCGCAGTATCGGCCGCCGCCCCAGGACTCCGAACCCATCATCCTCCCCGGCGAGTCGCTGGCCAAGTACCGTGACCGCCGGCCCCCGGCGGCCCCGGCCCCTCCAAGTGAGCCCCACCGCGGTGAGGTGGTGGCCGAAGCAGTTGTGCCCGACGTGTCGCTCCGCGCGAGCCAGCCGGCGGAGGAAGTCCGGGAACCACAGATTCACGTGGAGCCCGCCATCGCGGCGGAGACCTTCGTGCCCGCGGCCGAACCCGTCCCGGCGGAGGAACCCGAACCGCCCGCGGCGGCGGCCTCCCACGAGGAGTCCGCAGAGCCTCCGGCCGCGACCGAGCGCGAAGAAGAATCCAAGCTCGCCGCGGAGGGCGAGCCCGAGGCAGGGGCGGCGGAAGCCGCCACCCTGCGGGAGATCGAGAAGGTGCGCCGCTACGAAGACCAGGTGGGCCTGCCCCCGTCGGTGCAGGATCGCACCGCCGGCGGCGTCGAATGGAGCCGCTCACGGGGACGCGGCGGCCGCGGTCGGTCCGCCAGCCGACCCGGACCTCGCCCCCGAGGGGTCCGCGGCGGCCGGGACCGGCGCCCCGCCCGCGAAGAGCGCGCCCGGCCGGGCGGCCGAGCCCGCCCGGGGGGACACGCGCGGCCCTCGCGCGGCCAGCCCGCCATCAGCGAGCTGCTGCGGGCCGGGCAGGAAATCATCGTGCAGATTGCCAAGGAGCAGATGGGCAAGAAGGGCGCCCGCATCACCTCGCACGTCACCCTGCCCGGACGTTTCCTGGTTTACATGCCCACCATCGAGCACGTGGGCGTCTCGCGCAAGATCGGCACCGCCGAGGAGCGCGCCCGCCTGCGGCGGGTGCTGCTCGAGCTCAAGGGCACCATCAGCGGCGGCTTCGTCGTCCGCACCGCCGCCACCGGCTGCACCGAAGAGGAGTTGCGGCAGGACATCGACTACCTGGTCAAGCTCTGGCACGACGTCCGGGTGGGGGCCGAGGAGCGCCCCGCCCCCGCCCTGCTCCACCGCGACCTGGACCTGATCGAGCGCCTGGTGCGCGACCATTTCACCCTGGAGTACGAGAGCGTCTGGATCGACAGCGAGGAGGAGTATGCCAAGGTGCTCGAGTTCGTGGCCCACTTCCAGCCCGGGCTCGCCAGCCGCGTCAAGCTCTACACCAAGGACGCCCCCATCTTCGACGAAATGGGCGTGCAGCGGGAAATCGAACGCGCCCTCCAGCCCAAAGTCTGGCTGAAGTCGGGCGGCTACATCGTCATCAACCACACCGAGGCGCTGGTGGCCATCGACGTCAACACCGGCAAGTACGTGGGCAAGGGCTCCACCCGCCTGGAAGACACCATCGTCAAGACCAACCTGGATGCCATCCAGGAGATCGTGCGCCAGATCCGCCTGCGCGACCTCGGCGGCATCATCATCATCGACTTCATCGACATGGAGGACCGCCGCAACCGCCAGCGGGTGATGATCGCCCTGGAAGACGCGCTGCGGGCCGACCGCTCCCCCTCCAAGGTGCTGGGCTTCAACGAGTTTGGCCTCATCGCCATCACCCGCAAGCGCAGCCGGCAGTCGCTCGAGCGCCTGCTCTGCCAGCCCTGCCCCACCTGCACCGGCATCGGGATGGTCAAGTCCGTCCCCACGCTCTGTTACGAAATCCAGACCGAGGCCCGCAAGATGGCCCACACCATCGACGCCCCCGAGCTCACCATCCGCGCCAACCCGGAAATCATCAAGGCCCTGAAGGCGCACGAGTCGACCCTGGTGCACGAGCTCGAAGAGCAGACCGGCAAGAGCATCATCCTCCACCCCGACAACACCCTGCACTTCGAGCACTACAACATTTACTAGAAGCTCGAGGCGGGAAGCTTACTGGGCCAGGGTTTCCAGGATGTAGATGTCGCCGGCCTTTTCGTTGCGGGTGAAGAAGAGCTTCTTGCCGTCGGCGGTGACGACGGGGTAGTCGAGCGTGATGCTGAAAGAACGGTAGTTCGTGACCGGGCGCGGCGTGCCGCCCTCGAACGGCACCACGTAGATGTCCTGGTGGTTGCGGTCGAAGTAGACGAAGCGACTGTCGGCGCCCCAGACGGGGTGGGAATCCTCGCTGTCCCCGCGGCTCATCTGCCGGGGCGGGCCTCCCGTCAGCGGCGCCACCCAAACCGTACGCAGGTTGCCTTGGTGGACTTGAAAGGTCACCCACTGCCCGTCGGCCGAGCACGACGGGTCGCCGGCCAGTCCCTCGGCGATTTGAGCTACGACCTCCTTTTTCCCCGAGGCCAACTCGATGCGGACGATGGCGCTCGGCTTTCCGCCTTCCGCCAGCACGAGATGCTTGTCGCCCGGCGACAGGCAGAAGCGCGACCCGCCGGCTCCCCCACTGGAATGGGGGTAGACTTTGCGAGAGCTGCCCGTCGCCGTCTCGTATTGCCAGATGGCCTCACTAGTGGAATAGAACAGTGACTTTCCCTCCCAAGACCAGCGAGAAGCGACCCCCACTTCTGGCTCGGGGGTGGTGGTGACTTGCGTCAGGCTACCGTTCTCCTGATTCAAGACCCACAGATGGTTCGAACCCAGACGATTGGAGCCGAAGGCAAGCCATTTCCCGTCCGGCGAGGGCCGGGCCGAGTCCTCCAAGGTGGTCTCGGTGGTGGCGCGCAGCGCGCGGCCCGACTTCAGGTCGTGCTCCCAAAGATCGGCCGTGTAGCTCAAGGTACTGTAGGCCAGGCGTTTCCCCGAGGGATCCGGCCGCGCGTACAGGTCCGCCCGGCTGCCCGAGGTCACCTGCACAGGCTCCCCGGTGCGACCATTCTCAAGCCGCGCCTTCCAGAGATTCATCTGCCCGGCGTGGTCGGAGGAGAAGTAGAGCCATCGGCCGTCGGGCGACCAGGCGGGCGCCAAGGCAACTCGGTTGGGCTCGCTGATGCCCCGTGGCTCGCCGCCTTCGACTGAAACCACGTAAACCCGCAGCTTCCCGGGCTGGCCCGCGACGAACGCTACCCACTTCCCGTCCGGCGACCAGGCCGGTTGCGTCACCACCATCTCCTGCAAGCGTGTCAGACCCAGGGCACGTCGCTCGCTGGCCGTGTCGACTTCCTGAACCCACAAATCCCAACCCCCTTCGCTCAACCCCTGGTAGACGAGCTTCTGCCCGTCGGGCGACCACGCGGGATAATAGGCGTCTTCGGCCACCCGGCGCGCCGCGCCGCCCAGCGCCGGCATGACCCAGACATCACCATTGCGCCCGGCAAAGAACAGCGTCCAGGTCCCCATGTTGAGCAACGCCGCC
>Ga0209342_10002864_pt1 | contig 18347 bp, 17 predicted proteins | sample RifCSP16_2_FD_184023 | JGI IMG/M metagenome (GOLD analysis project Ga0209342, IMG submission 184023) | Soil microbial communities from Rifle, Colorado - Rifle CSP2_sed 16_2 (SPAdes) (version 2) | ecosystem: Environmental > Terrestrial > Deep subsurface > Rock core/Sediment | place: Rifle... | reverse complement strand
GTCCAACTGGCGCGGGCGATCCGGCAGCTGCGCGGCTACGCCACCGATGTGACGTCCCAGATGCGGGCCGAGCTGGATGAGCTGACACGCGAGTACGAGCAGGTGCGGCAGGAGCTGCGAGAGTTCCGCGACTCGGCGACCAAAGAGGTGCACTCCGTCACGGCCGAGATGGACCGCGCCATGCACGAGGCGCCGGCGATCATCGAGTCCAGCGCCGAGGAGAAGCCGGAGAAGCGTCTCCCGCCGCCCCGCGAGGAGACCGCAGCGGACGATGGCCCCTAGCGCGGCGACCGCGCCTTCCCCCAGCAGAGAGCCGACGTGAGCCGCGCAGCGCCCCCCAAACCCCCTTCCGAACCGCCCGAGGAGGAGTCCAGCGAGCGCTACATGACGCTCATTGAGCACCTGGAGGAGTTGCGCTTCCGGTTGTTTATCTCGGCCGTCTTCGTCGTGATCGGCCTCGGTGTTTCCGTCTACTTCGGCGAGGAGCTGATCGACTTCCTGAAGGAGCCGGCGGAGAAGAAGAACCCGGACTTCAGCCTCCAGTTCATCGAGCCGTTCGAGCTGTTCGTAACGTACTTCCGCGTCTCCCTGCTGGGCGGCCTCATTTTGGGCATGCCGATGATCGTGTACCAGGGGCTGAGATTCGTCGGCCCCGGCCTTAGGCCGCGGGAACGCGTCTGGCTGTACGGCACAGTGGTTGGGGCGTGCGGGCTGTTCCTGGCGGGCGTGGCCTTCGCCTACTACATCGCGCTGCCGCCGGCGCTGGACTTCCTGCTGGACTTCGGGGGCGGCAACATAGCGAAGGCAAACATCCGGGTCGGGAGTTATGTCGATTTCGTCACCCGCCTCCTCTTCTGGACCGGCGTCGCCTTCGAGACACCACTGATCGTGATGTACCTCGCCCGCTTCGGCGTCGTCAGGGCCGGGCAGCTGCTGCGCTGGTGGCGCTATGCGATCGTCGGCGCCTTCATCATCGCCGCGATCGTCACCCCCACCATCGACCCGGTGACGCAATCGATCGTCGCCGGGCCGATCATCGTCCTCTACTTCCTCGGCATCGTGCTGGCCGTGTTCGTCCAGCCCAAGAAGCCCGGACCCTCCGATTGACCCCTCTTCCGCGGCAGTGCTATCATCCCCACAACGCATGAGCGAGCTCGAAGGGCTACACCAGCGGATCGCCTCCTGCACTGACTGCGAACTCTGCCGCGCCCGCACCCACGCTGTCCCCGGCGAAGGCCCGTCCAACCCCGAGATACTGTTCGTGGGCGAGGGCCCCGGCTTCTACGAGGACCAGCAGGCACGCCCCTTCGTCGGCCCGGCCGGGCGCTTCCTGGAGGAGCTCCTCGCTTCCATCGGCCTGCGGCGCGACCAGGTCTTCATCACCAACGTCGTCAAGTGCCGCCCGCCCAACAACCGCGATCCCCTTCCCGGCGAGATCGACGCCTGCCGGAAGTACCTCCAGCGGCAGATCGATCTGCTGCAGCCGAAGGTGGTCGTGAGCCTGGGACGCTACTCTCTAGCCTGGTTCTCCCCGCGCGACGCGATCAGCAAGGTGCACGGCCAGGCGAAGGTGCGGGACGGCGTCTACTTCATCCCGATGTACCACCCGGCGGCGGCGCTGCACGCCGGCAACATGCGCAAGGTGATCGAGGAAGACTTCCGCAAGATACCGGCAGTGCTGGAGCGGGCCCGCGCGGCACCGCCTGAGCAGACGGCTCCGGAGCCCGAGCCGGAGCAGATGCGGCTCTTCTAGCATGCCCGATAAGCTCCGCGTGATTCCCCTGGGCGGCCTGGGGGAGATCGGCAAGAACATGATGGTCTTCGAGCTTGGCGAAGACCTCATCATCGTCGACGCCGGCCTCATGTTCCCCGAGGAGGAGATGCTGGGCGTCGATCTCGTCATCCCGGACGTCTCCTACGTCGCGGAGCGGATCGGGAAGCTGCGCGGTATCCTGATCACCCACGGCCACGAGGACCACACCGGCGCCCTGCCCTACGTTCTGCCCCAGCTCCAGCTGCCCAACGGCAAGCTCCCGCCGATCTATTGCACCCGCCTCACCCACGGCCTCATCTCCGTCAAGCTCCAGGAGCACAAGCTGGCCAAGCGCGCCGACCTGCGCATGGTCCAGATGGGGGACACCGTCCGCCTGGGCAAGTTCTCCGCGGAGTTCGTGCGGGTGACCCACAGCATCCCGGACTCCGCCGGGATCATGATCCGGACGCCCCTCGGCAACGTCTTCCACACCGGCGACTTCAAGCTTGACCACACCCCGATCATGGGCGAGCCGACGGACCTCCTTCGCATTGCGGAGCTGGGACGCGAGGGCGTCGTGCTCCTGCTCTCGGACTCGACGTACGCGGAGACGCCCGGCTACACGCCGTCGGAGTACGTCGTCGGCGACGCGCTGGACCAGATCATGGCCCATTCCCCAGGGAGGGTGATCATCGCCACCTTTGCCTCGCTCATCTCCCGCGTCCAGCAGATTATCGACGCGTCCTACGCCAACGGCCGTCACGTGTTCGTGACCGGCCGCAGCATGCTGGACAACGCGAAGATGGCGCTGAAGCAGAAGTACCTGGACTCCCCCGAAGACATCCTGGCCCCGCTGGAGAAGATGCGCGGCCTGCCGCCGGAGCAGATCACGATAATCACCACCGGCGCCCAGGGCGAGCCGACCTCCGCCCTCGTGCGGATGGCGAACCGCGACCACCGCCACATCGAGATCCAGGAGGGCGATACGGTAGTCCTCTCCTCTTCAGCGATCCCAGGCAACGAGCTGCTGATCAACCGCACGATAGACAACCTGTACCGGCTGGGGGCCCGCGTCCTCTACAGCCGGATCGCCAACGTACACGTGCGCGGACACGCGGCGCAGGAGGAGCTGAAGCTGATGCTCAGCCTGGTCCAGCCGAAGCACTTTGTGCCGGTGCACGGGGAGTACCGGCACCTGATAATGCACGCCGGCCTGGCGCGGGCGATGGGGGTGGAGGAGGAGAAGACGTTCGTCCTGGAGGACGGCGATATCCTTGAGATCGACCGGAAAGAGGCGAAGGTGGTGGGCCGGGTGCCCGCGGATTACGTCTACGTGGACGGCCTGGCCGTGGGGGTGGACAGGGTAGTGCTGCGCGACCGGCGGCACCTGGCGACGGACGGCGTTATCGTAGCCATCGTAACTATCGATAAGCACACCGGTAAACCTATCGGCCGCCCCGACGTTGTATCTAGAGGGTTTATCGAGGCGGAGATGTCGGACAGCCTTATGGAAAGAGCGGGCGACGTCATACTGGAGTCGCTGGGCGGCGCGGCGCACGTGGCCGGCCGCGGCGACTTCAACACGCGCGTCCACGACTCACTCTCCCGCTTCCTGTACGACGAGACGAGACGCCGTCCGATGGTCCTGCCTCTGAGCGTCGAGGTGTAGCCGAGCGCGTATGCCTGTAAAGACCCGCCCGCGTCCCAGAGCACGGCCCAGCGGCTACCGGCCCCGCCGGCCGGCGGCGCGCCGCCGCGCCGCGCGCGGCTCCGGCCTCAAGCTGGGGATCACGCCCGGACGGTCGCTCCTGCCGTGGCTGGCCGTCGGCGTCGTGGGGGCGCTCGCTATCGCGATGCCGTGGCTGGCGCCGCACATCGTAAACGCCTTCGAGTGGGTGCTCAGCCTGTTCGGCGTCGGCCTGCTTCTCCTCATCACCGCCGCCGTCCTGGACGTACGAACCGCGCTTGCCAAGAGCCTCTCGCTGAACCGCGGCTTCCTGCGGGTCTGGGCCGGACTCCACCTCCTGCTGGTGACGGCATTGGGGCTGCTCGGCCTCTACAAGCCCGGCTGGCAGCTCGGCGACGTCTCGTTCGCCGAGGTCAGCGCCGGCGGCGACGCCGGGCGGCTGTTCGTGGGGAGCGTACTGGGCGTGCTCGGCTGGGGGGCCGCATCCCTCGCCGGCCTGGGCCTGCTCTGGCCACCGGCGGCGCGAGCGACCGGACGCACCGGCCTGGCACTGCTGCGCGGGCTCGTCTCCCTGGAGCTGCCGCAGCGCGTCGGCGAGGCGCTGCGCTCGTTCTTCACAGCGCTTCTCCCCGAAACCGCCGACGAGGACGAGGAGGATGAGGAGGCCGAGCCGTACGTTTCCAAGCTGGACGAAGAGTGGTCGACTCCGCCTCAGGCCGCGGAGGCGGAGTCCGAGCCGCCGCCGGTCGCGGTCGCCGGGCCGGAGACGGATGAGCTGGAGGAGGTGCTCGCCGGCGCCCCGCCGGAGGAGGAGAGCGAGATCATCGTCACCTCGGAGCCGGAGGAGAAGCCGGAAGCGTTCCAGCGCACCCTGCCCATGGGACGGCCGGCGGGCCGCGGCTGGGAGCTGCCGCCCATCGACCTGCTGACCGAAACGGCAGAGGAGGAGATCCGCCCCGTCGACAACGAGGCGCGCGCGCAGCTCATCGTCGAAACGCTGGCCTCCTTCGGGGTCAACGCCAAGGTCGTGAGCATCAACCAGGGGCCGACGGTCACCCAGTTCGGCGTCGAGCCGGGCTGGGAAACGAAGACGCGCACGGTGATGGTCCGCGACGAGAAGGGCAAGCCGGTCTACGACAAGGACGGCAAGCCCCAGTACCGGACCGAGGTGGTCTCCCGCACACGGGTGCGCGTGAACCGGATCACGGCGCTGGCGAACGACCTCACGCTGGCCCTGGCGGCGCCGACGATCCGCATCGAGGCGCCGGTGCCCGGCCGTCCGATCATCGGCATTGAGGTGCCGAACACGAGCACCTCGCTGGTCACGATGCGCAGCGTGATCGAGAGCACCGCCTTCCAGCGGGTGGCCGCGCGCTCGCACATCGGGCTGGCGCTGGGGAAGGGCGTCTCGGGGGAGCCGGTGGCGGCGGACCTGGGGAAGATGCCGCACCTGCTGATCGCCGGCGCCACCGGCAGCGGCAAGAGCGTCTGCATCAACTCCATCATCGGCTGTCTGCTCATGCATAACACGCCGGAGGACGTGCGCGTCGTCCTCATCGACCCCAAGCGGGTGGAGCTGGCGAACTTCGCCGGCATCCCCCACCTGGCGTTCTCCAAGATCATCACCGACGTGGAGGACGTCGTCGGCACCCTTCAGGCGATCATCCACGAGATGGACAGCCGCTACCGCCGCTTCGCCTCCATCGGCGTGCGGAACATCGAGGCGTACAACAAGAGCCCGAAGGCCACACACAGGCTGCCCTACTGGGTGGTGATTATCGACGAGCTGGCCGACCTGATGATGGCGGCGCCGTTCCAGGTGGAGCGGCAGATCTGCCGCCTGGCCCAGCTCGCCCGCGCCACCGGCATCCACCTGGTGATCGCCACGCAGCGCCCCTCGGTGGACGTGGTCACAGGGCTGATCAAGGCCAACTTCCCGACCCGCATCGCCTTCGCCGTCTCCTCGCAGGTGGACTCGCGGACCATCCTGGACGGGGCCGGCGCCGAGAAGCTGCTGGGGCGCGGCGACATGCTGTTCATGCCCACGGACGCCTCGAAGCCGAAGCGCCTCCAGGGCTCCTACGTCTCCGACGCCGAGCTGGACCGGATCGTCGCCTGGTGGCACAGCGACCGCTTCCGCCACCTGAAGCCGGACGCCCTGGACCACCTTATCGACGAGGCGAAGGAGGCGGCGGGCGAGGAGGTGGAGCGGGAGGAAGCGGAAGACCCGCTGTTCGAGGCCGCCCGAGAGCTTGCGATGCAGCACTCGCGCATCTCGACCTCGCTGCTCCAGCGACGGCTGCACATCGGCTACCCGCGGGCGGCCCGCCTGATCGACCTGCTGGAGGAGGAGGGGATCGTCAGCGAGGCCGAGAGCGGGCAGTCGCGCCAGGTCCTCGTCGCTCACACGGACGAGATGGAGCAGACGGAGTAGGCGCCCCGCCACCGTCACCTGAACCAAGACTGAACCACGCCGGCCGTTCGCGCTTCTCGGCACAATGTTGACAGCCTACCCCACTGGTGCTATATGTGGTATGGAAGCCAAGACGGCTGGAGGTGATAACCGCGTGATCCGGGTTCATGCTCGATTCGCGGTACTCCAGGTGGAGGCCGCAAGCTCCCCGTAGCACTTTGTGCGGGGAGAGCGAAAAACCGTTTCCCGGTTCGTGAACTGAGATGACCGAAGGGCCGAAAGGAACCGGTCTCTCGAGCGGGTAATCCGCCGAAGGATAGGACCGGGTGCGGGACAAGGAAATCGAACGGCCCCCCGAGCGATCGGGGGGCCTTCTTGTTGCGCTGTGCCTCCCCACCCCGGTTGTCCATCCCACCCAGCCCGCCCTGAACTCTGTTCCGGCTTCGCCCCAGCCCAAGCTATCGACCCACTTACCAGCCAGGAAGCCGGCCCTACAGACGTCGTAGGGGCCGACCTTCAGGTCGGCCCTGGGCGGAGCTAAAGCTCCGCCCTTACGGGACTACGGGACTATGGGACTTTCTCCGCCAGCACGATCATACGCGGGCTGTCCGGCCCGTACTCCCCGCCGCCGTAGTCGCCCCAGACCTCACGAACGATCAGTCCGGCCGTTTTCATCATGTCCGCCAGCTCCCTCAGGGTGTACAGACGCTCCCTCACCGCATACTCGCGCCTGGTGCCGTGCGCTTCGATGAACACCTCGTAGTCCCAGCGATAGCCGCCCGCAGGGTCGATCTCAGCTCGCCACTCGCTCACGGCCCCATCGGACATCTCTACCCGCCCGGTGGGCTGGAGATGACGGACCTACCACTCGCGGTTCTTGTGGTCGAGGAGAAAGCGACCGCCTGGCTGTAATGCCCTTCGCACCGCTGCGAGGGCCTTGGCGTCCTCCTCGTCTGTCTCCAGAACCCCGAAGGCGCCCATACAGATGGCGGCCTGAAAGTAGTCCGCAGGGGGGACATCACGCATGTCCCGGCGCAGCCAGCGCACGCGCAGGCCGGCCTCCCGCGCCGACCGCCTGGCCACTCGCAGGCTGGTGCGGGAGAGGTCCAGGCCGGTCACTGCATACCCGCGCTGGGCCAGAAGGATGGCGTGACGGCCGTAGCCGCAACCCAGGTCCAGCAGCCGGGCGCCTGGAGGCAATTCGAGGGCACGCACGATCAGCTTCACCTCCGCCTCCTGGCGCTCTGCCGTTAACTGCTGGGGCGCCACGCGATAGAAGGCGTCTTCGTAGAAGTCCATCGTCCCCTTGACAGTTCTGGCCGTCATGCAACGCCCTCCTTGGCCGCCAGCACGATCATCCGCCGGCTGTCGATACTGTAATCCCGTCCGTCGAAGCCGCCCCAGGTGCGGCGCACGGCCAGTCCAGCCGAGGCCAGAAGCCCGGTCAGCTCCTTCAGCGTATACAGGCGCAAGTCGATGTGGCGCTCGTCGCGCGTGCCGTCGGGCTGGACGCTGATGACACGCACACGGTTGCGTCCCGACGCCGGATCGAAGCGGCGGTCCTCGAGGTCGAGCGTGCCGTCCTCGCGCTCCCGCCACCCCCGCGCCTCCCAGTTCCGCATCAGCCAGTCCCGGTTGATGGTGTCCAGCAGGAACCGTCCGCCGGGATGAAGCGCTCGCGCCGCCGCGTCCAGGGCTTTCCCGTCCTCTTCGTCGCTCTCGAAGTAGCCGAAGGCGGTGAACATGTTGATCACGGCGTCGAACTCGCCCTGCCAGGGGATGTCGCGCATATCGGCGCGGTGCCAGCGGACGGCGACGCCGGCCTCGCGGGCCGCCCGGCGGGCGTGGCGCAGATGGAGAGCGGATAGGTCGAGGCCGGTCGTCCGGTAGCCGCGACGGGCTAGAGCGACGGTGTGCCTCCCTTCGCCGCAACAGAGGTCAAGGATTGCCGCGCCGGCCGGCACGCCCAGGGCTTCCACGATGAACTCTGCTTCGCGCTCCGCCCGCTCGAAACGCTCCGCCAGTGCCCAGTCGTGGTAGAACCCGGCACGGAAGAAGTCGACGTACCACTTGCTGCGGCGCTTCGTCATGGTCGTCCCTCCAACAAAGACTCGGCCCACCGCCTTGTCCGGCGGTGGGCCCTATAGCGCGTCCGTTTTCCTGTGATGCGGGCTAGGTACGGCCCTCCGCCGGAGCGGCCGGAATGAGGAGCAGGATCGATACTACCCGCGTCATGGTGAGGGGATTGTAGGTCGCGCCCGGCACGGCGTCAAGCGGCCGCACGGACCTGCGGCGCTACGACTCCCGGAAGTCCCAGCTGACCTTGCGCTCCGGGCGGAAACGGATGAATATGCGTTTCCCCCAGCTGATCAGCTTCTTGGCGTACTCGTACGCGCCTTCATAGCTCCCGACGTAGGGCGCGAACAGCCGGCCGATGGCTTCCGGATCGTCCTCCGGCCCCTCGATGGAAGCTGTACCGAAGAAGTGCACACCGTAGTAGGGATGGGATTCCTCGTGATCGATCATCATCGAGCAGCGCGGGTTGCGCTTGATGTTCCGTGCCGCCTCGGTGTTCTCCCAAGTGCTCATGAGGATCGAACCGTCCTGGGAGCCGAACCAGATGGGCGTGATGCGGATGTCGCCGTTGGCGCCGATCGTGGCGAGCTTCGCCACGATGGGCCGGCTCAGGATCTCCTCAGTGTCCTTGTCGCTCAGCGGTGCTGTCTTCATGGCCTGACCTCCTTCACGTGCAGGTTATCCAATGTCTTTCCGAAAGAACACCTCCGGCACGTCCTGCCCCAGCTCCTCCAGGGCGCCGATGCGGCGGAACCCCAGCGCCTCGTGGAAGCGAATGGAGACATCGTTCGTCTCCTCCGTGGAGCTGAGCCAGAAGGCGCAGTCCGCCTGCCGGAAGCTATCCTCAGCGTGCTCGTACAGCCGCCGGCCGAGGCCGTGGCGCTGGTGCTCCGGCCCGACACAGACGGTGAGGCAAAGCGGTATCGTGTCCCAGAAGCAGGCCCAGCGGATGTAGCCGACGACGGCGCCTCCCTCCGCCTCCGCGACGGCCACCATCCGTCCCGCGATGGCGTCCAGGAGCAGCTGGTCCGGATGGCGCGGCCCTGCGAAGAGCCTATCGAGCACCTGGAGGGCGGGCAGGTCGTCCGGCCGCGCGTCGCGGACCGTGCACACGCTAGGGGCCTACCGCCGGCGCCGCCCGCGCCGCGGCCGCGGGTAGGAGGCGCGCCGCATCTCCGAGATGAGGCTGAGCCCCTCCTCGTCCCCGACGAGCTCCCGCCGCAGCTCCACGATGCGGTCGCGCAGGAGGGCCGCCTTCTCGAATTCCAGGTTCTTCGCGGCCTCCTTCATCTGCTTCTCCATGTCCTTGACCAGCCGCGCGATCTCGTCCTTCGGGATCTGGCCGGTAACGTACTGCGGTGTCTCCTCCGCCACCTGGCGGACGCGGTCCGTTATGTCGCGTATTGCCTTGCGGATCCCCTCCGGCTCGATGCCGCGCTCGCGGTTGTACTCCTCCTGGATCCGGCGCCGGCGCTCCGTCTCGTCCATGGCCCGGCGCATCGAGTCGGTCACCGTGTCCGCGTACATGATCACCGTGCCGCTGACGTGCCGGGCGGCGCGGCCCATCGTCTGGACCAGCGACCACTCGGACCGCAGGTAGCCCTCCTTGTCGGCGTCCAGGATCGCCACCAGGCTCACCTCCGGCAGGTCCAGCCCCTCGCGCAGGAGGTTGATGCCGACGACGACGTCGTAGACGCCAAGGCGGAGGTCGCGCAGGATCTCCACCCGCTCGAACGTCTGTATCTCGGAGTGGAGATAGTGGGTCTTCACCCCCATCTCAGTCAGGTAGTCGGCGAGGTCTTCCGCCATCTTCTTGGTGAGCGTGGTCACCAGGGCGCGCTCTCCGCGCTCCGCGCGGAGCCTGATCTCGTCGATGAGGTCGTCCACCTGGCCTTTCGTCGGCCGCACCTCGACGACCGGGTCCAGCAGGCCTGTGGGGCGGATGATCTGCTCCACCACCTGCTCGCTATGCTCGTACTCCCAGGGCCCGGGCGTGGCGGAGACGTAGACGACCTGGTTGATGTGCGAGAGGAACTCCTGGAAGTTCAGCGGCCGGTTGTCCAGGGCGGACGGCAGACGGAAGCCGAAGTCCACCAGCGTCTGCTTGCGGGCGATATCGCCGTGGTACATGCCGCGGATCTGGGGCACCGCCATGTGCGACTCGTCGATGAACATGAGGAAGTCGTCGGGGAAGTAGTCCAGGAGGGTCCAGGGGGTGCTGCCGGGGGCCCGCCGGGCCAGCGGCCGAGAGTAGTTCTCGATGCCGGAGCAGTAGCCTTGCTCCCGCAGACACTCGACGTCGTAGCGGGTGCGCTCCAGGAGCCGCTGCGCCTCCAGGTGCTTCCCCCGCTGGAGGAACCACTCGTGGCGCTCCGCGACCTCGGCCTCGATGTCCTCGATCGCCTGCTCCAGCTTGTCCTGGGAGGTCACGAAGTGCTTCGCCGGGTAGACGTCGACGGCGTCCATCTCGCCGAGGACCTCGCCGGTGAGCGGGTCCAGTTGGAGGATGCGCTCCACCTCGTCGCCGAAGAAGTCGACGCGGACGGCCAGCTCCTCGTAGGCGGGCAGGACGGTAAGGCTGTCGCCGCGCAGGCGGAAGCGGCCGCGCACGAGGTTCTGGTCGTTGCGCTCGTACTGCATGTCGACGAGGCGGCGGAGGGCACGCTGCCGGTTGCAGGTCTCGCCCTTCTTGAAGCTGAGCACGAAGCTGTAGTACTCGGACGGCTCGCCCAGGCCGTAGATGCAGGACACGGAGGCGACGATCACGATGTCGCGCCGCTCGAACAGGGCGCGGGTGGCGGCGTGGCGCAGCTTATCGATCTCCTCGTTGATGTCGGCGTCCTTAGCGATGTAGGTGTCCGTGCGGGGGATGTAGGCCTCTGGCTGGTAGTAGTCGTAGTAGGAGACGAAGTACTCTACGCCGTTATCGGGGAAGAAGTCGCGGAACTCGGAGTAGAGCTGGGCGGCCAGCGTCTTGTTGGGTGAGATGACGATGGTGGGGCGGTTGTAGCGGGCGATGACGTTGGCCATGGTGAACGTCTTGCCGCTGCCGGTGACGCCGAGCAGCGTCTGGTGCTTCTGGCCGCCGCGCAGCCCTTCGACGAGCTTATCGACGGCGTCGGGCTGGTCGCCGGTCATCCGGTAGTCGGCGGCGAGTCGGAACTCGGCGGCGGCGGTGGTCATGGCGAAACCTTCTCGCGGAACGAGACGCTTTCGCCCGGGGTCCACACCGAGTCCCATAATCTCCAACGTGATCGCTCCGATGACCGGCGGCGCGCTCTCCGGCGCGAACACGCAAGGCGTCTGCTCCTGGACTCCGTCCAGGGTCGTGTCCACCCAGCCCCACGGCCACTCTACGGTCTCGCCCGTGGCGATCGTGAGCCGAGTGGTACGGTGGGGCCGGAAGCCGAGCCGCTCGAGGATTGAGCGCGGGATGGCGGTGAAAGACGCGCCCGTGTCCACCAGCGCCTCCAGCGTCTCGGACTCGCCGTTCGGCCCGATGAGGGTGATGGGGTGGAAGAAAGTGCCCATGGCGTTTCGATTGTATCAGAGGGGATGACAGCCGCGTGTCAGAAGCGCGGCGGCTCGGCGCGCGGTATAATCGGCGCACCATGGAGCGCGAGGTCCGCTACTGCACGACCGAGGACGGCGTCCGCATCGCCTACTGCGTGGAGGGCGAGGGGCCGCCGCTCGTGATCGTGCCGGCGGTGTTCGTCGCCTTCTCATGCGACCACCTATTCCCCGAGCGGCAGGAGTTTCTGCGGGCACTCGCGAGAGGCCGCCGGATCGTTCAGTACGACGGCCGCGGTAGCGGACTCTCGCAGCGGGACGTCGATGATGTATCAGCTGCCGCCCGGATGCTTGACCTCAAGGCCGTCGTTCACGCTGCGGGGCTGCGCAGAGTTTCGATTTTCACGAACGCAATTGGGTGCCTGGTTGCGATCCCATATGCAGCCGCCTATCCCCGGCGGGTGGATCGGCTGATCATCTACAGCGCTCTGGAGCGGCTGCCTGACCTGTCGGACCGCGCCGGCCTTCTCGGGTTCGCCGAGCTTGCCCGGGCGAGATGGGACATTGCGACCCAGGCAATAGCAGACCTAAGCGGGCGCGAAGAATACCCGGAAACCGTGCAGCGCGTAGCGGAATGGTACCGGCAATCGACGACGGGCGAGATGGGGGCTCGCTTTGTCCTTGCTCTTTTGGATGAGGACGTGTCGCCACTCGTGCCCCGCGTCGCCGCGCCAACCCTCGTGCTCCATCGCGTCGACAACCGCTCACTTCCAATTGAAGTGGGGCGAAGGATCGCTATGGCGATGCCCAATGCAACGTTCGTGCCGCTTCCAGGAATCGCGGACCTACTGGAAACGGACCCACGCGCGGCCCTGGAAGCGATCGACCGGTTCCTTCCGAAGCAGCCCGAAACGGCGGAGCCTTCCGCGCCGCCAGCGCCCGTCCGCACCGTCCTGTTCACCGACCTCGCGGGCTCCACCCTGATGATGCAGCGCCTGGGCGACGAGCGCGGGCGGGAGGTGCTGCGCGAGCACGAGCGCATGACGCGGGAGGTCTTGCGCGAGCACGGCGGCACGGAGGTCAAGACCATGGGCGACGGCTTCATGGCGTCCTTCGGCAGCGTGACGAAGGCGGTAGAGTGCGCCATCGCCCTCCAACGCGCGTTCGCGGAGCGGAACGCGGGCGTAGGGGCGGCGCTTGCTCCGCCCCAGGGCGCAGCGAGCGGCGCCCCTACACCACCCGAATCTCTACACATCCGCATCGGCCTGAACGCCGGCGAGCCCATCGAGGAGGAGGGCCCGGACGGGCGGGCCGACCTGTTCGGCGCCACTGTCATCCTCGCCGCCCGCATTGCCGCCATGGCGGACGGCGGCGAGGTGCTGGCCTCGGATGTGGTGCGCGGTCTGTGCGCCGGCAAGGGGTTCCTGTTCGCGGACCGCGGGGAGTTCGTCGCCAAGGGTTTCGAGGAGCCGGTGCGGCTGTTCGAGGTGAACTGGCGGACGGGGTAGTGTTACAGTGGGCGGTGGACAGTGGGGAGAGACGAGCGGGCCATCAGGAGAGAAACCGCATGCAGACGGACACCCGGCTCACCATCGTTGAGGCCACACCCGAGCACGCCCCGTTCGTCGCCTGGGTGACGCTGACCGCCTTCCGCTCGCAGCTGGAGCGCGGCTTCTGGGACTTCATGCTGGACGGCGACGAGGCGTACAAGCTGCGCTACCTGGAGGCGCTGGCCGCGACGGAGCAGCTGCACTGGGTCCACTACTCAACGTTCCTGGTTGCGGAGGTGAACGGCAGGCCGACGTCCGCCCTGTGCGGCTACTTCGACGAGGAGCTGGGCGGGCCGACCCTGCGCCTAGCGGGGCTCGAAGCGAACGAGAAGACCGGCCGCGCGGAGGAAGAGGCCATCGCCGGCTTCGAGCGAGCGAAGCCGATCATGAACGTGCTCCCAGAACACCCATCGCGGGCCTGGATCGTGGAGAACGTGGCGACGCTGCCGGAATTCCGCCGCCGGGGCCTGGTGGACCGGCTCATGGAGCGCATCCTGGAGCGCGGCCGCGGGCGGGGGGCGACGGTGGCGGACATCAGCGTGTTCATCGGGAACGACCCGGCCCAGCGCGCGTACGAGAAGCACGGGTTCGCGGCGGTGGCGGAGAAGCGCCACCCGGAGTTCGAGGCGGAGTACCGCACGCCGGGGATACGCACGCTGCGGCGAGCGCTGTAAGTCGGAGACAGAGGGTAGGGGCGGCGCTTGCCCCGCCCCAGGGGGCGCAGCGAGCAGCGCCCCTACCGCTCAGAATGACAAGACGTCTTGCTGATACAATCAGCACGGATTGAGCGCCGAAGACCCCGCCACTCTCCGACGCAGCCTCGGCCTGTTCGAGACGACGCTGGGCGGCATCGGTATCATCCTGGGCGCCGGCATCTACGCCCTGGTCGGCGAGGTGGCGGGCAAGGCCGGAGACGCCGTCTGGGTCTCGTTCCTGATGGCGGCGGCCATGGCGGCGGTGATCGGCCTCAGCTACGCCGAGCTCGCCTCCGCCTTCCCCAAGGCCGGCGCCGACTACGAGTACACGCGGCAGGCGCTGGGGCTGCGGGCCGCGTTCGTCGTCGGCTGGCTGATCGTCATCGGGAACTTGGTCGCCGCGGCCACGGTCTCGCTCGGCTTCGGCGGCTACCTGCACACCTTCGTGGACATAGACCCGACGGCGCTGGCGCTGGCGGCGCTGGTCGCGGCCACGTTTATCGCCTTCTACGGCGTACGGGAAACCGTCCGGCTCGCCGTGGTCCTGACGCTGGCGGAGGCCGGCGGCCTCGTCTTCGTGATCGCGATCGGGGTGCCGCACCTGGGGGACGTCGACCTGCTGGAGGCGGAGATGGGTGCGGCGGGGATCTTCTCCGGCGCGGCGCTGGTGATGTTCGCCTTCATCGGCTTCGAGCAGATCGCGACGCTCTCCGAGGAGACGCGCGACGCCGCCCGCACAGTGCCCAGGGCGCTGCTCCTGGCGATCGCGGTGACCTCGGCGCTGTACCTCTTGGTGGCCGTCGCCGCGGTGAGCGTGCTGGGCTGGGAGCAGCTGAGCGGCTCGGAGGCGCCGCTGGCGGCGGTGGCGGCGGAGGTGCTTGGCGACCGGGCGTCCGACTTCGTGGCGGTGGTGGCGCTGTTCTCCACCGCCAACACCATCCTGCTGCTTCTGGTCGCGGCCTCGCGCCTGATCTACGGGATGGCGTCCACGGCGGCGCTGCCGCGGTTCCTGGCCTGGGTCCACCCGGGCAAGAGGACGCCGGCGCGGGCGATCGTCCTGTCGCTGCTCGTCTCGGCGGGGTTCGCGCTCTCGGGGGATATCAGCCTGGTGGCCTCGGCGACGAACTTCGCGGTGTTCATCGGCTTCGCGGCGGTCAACGTCTCTCTCATCGTCCTGCGCTACACGCGGCCGGAGGTGCCGAGGCCGTTCCGGGTGCCGCTGAACGCGGGACGGCTGCCGCTGCTGCCGATCGTCGCCCTGGCCTCGGTGGCGTTCATGACCGCGAACCTGGAGCCGAACGCCCTGCTCATCGGCGCGGCGCTGTTCGTGTCCGGCGTCGTGGCGATGGAGGTGTTCTCGCTCTGGCGGCCGCTGGAGCGCGGGGGCGAGTAGGGGCCATCTGCCCGCTCGTCCTGAGTCTGTCGAAGGACGAGGCCGAACCAGGGTTGCCGCCGCCAGATCCTTCGCCCTCCACCCCGGGGCCGTTCCCCACCGCGCTCGGCTCAGGATGACCGCTCTGCGGTCAGTCCAGCGCCTCGACCGCCAGCAGGGCGATAGCGATGGCGCCCGTGACGGCGATCAGCGCCGTCGCCGTGGCGATGAACGCCCGCGGCGGGCGGTAGCGCCGGCGCTCGATGCTCGCGGTGGTGACGCCGAAGCTGACGTAGGCCCAGACCACCATGATCAGCGCGGCGACCACGCTCACGCCGCCGAGGACGAGGGCGACGACTTTCTCGAAGTCGCCGCTGCCGCCCAGGGCGACGGCGCCCAGCCCGACGCCGAGCAGCACCACCGCCGAGCGCAGCCAGGCGAGGAACGTGCGCTCGTTCGCCAGGTGGGTGCGGATGAGGGCGTCGTCGAACAGCTCGCGGCTGGCGTCCGGATCGTGTTCGGGGTCAGGGGGCACGAGGATCACTCCCCGCCCGCCCGAGGGCGGGCGAAATGCGCCAGGGCGAGGCGCACCCGGTCCTCGACGGGGGCGTCCGCGGGCGGCTCGCTCTTGGCCACCGCCTCCAGCGCCTCGGCTTGGGTGTAGCCCAGCCCCATCAGCGCCGCCACCACCTCCGATTCCTCGCCGGGGAGCGCGACCGGGGCTTCCGGGGCCAGCTTGCCGCGTAGCTCCAGGACGATGCGGCTTGCCAGCTTCTGACCGACGCCCGGCGCCCGCGAGAGCGCCGCCGCGTTGCCAGAGGCGATGGCGTAGGAGAGGTCGTCGGCAGGCATGACGGAGAGCAGGGCCAGCGCCGCCTTCGGCCCGACGCCGCTCACTGCGGTCAGCGTCTGGAACAGCCGCCGCTCGTCGCCGGAAGCGAAGCCGTACAGCGTCATGCCGTCCTCGCGCACGGCGAGGTGCGTGTGGAGGGCGATCTCCGCACCGGCCCTGGCGGCCGCGACCGTGCCCGCCGGCCCGTAGACCAGGTAGCCGACGCCGTTCACGTCGACGATGAGCCAGTCCGGCCCGCGCTCGGCGACGACACCCGTCAGGCGGGCGATCACGGCTGCCTCCCAGCCTTCGTCAGGCTGAAGCCTGACCCGCCGAGGGGGCCGCCTCGCTTGAGGCAGTGGCAGAGCGCCACGGCCAGGGCGTCGGCGGCGTCCGCGGGCTGGGGCGGCTCGTCAAGCCCCAGGAGGACGCGCACCATCTCCTGCACCTGCTCCTTGCTCCCCTGGCCGTACGTCGTCACGAACTGCTTGACCTCCAGCGGCTTGTAGAGCGCCAGCGGCAACTCCGCCTGCGCCGCCGCCAGCAGCGCCATCGCCCGCGCCTCACCCACGGCGACGGCGGCGCGCACGTGGCCGGGGAAGAAGTCCTCCACGGCGACCTCGTGCGGCTGCCACTGCCGGACGACCTCCAGCAGGCCGCGGTAGATCGTGAGCAACCGCTCGCCGCGCGAGAGGCGCTCCGGAGCGCGTATCGCTCCAAAGCCGAGGCAAGCGTGGTCGCGGCCTTCGGCACGGACGACGCCGTAGCCGGTGACGGCGAGGCCGGGGTCGATGCCGAGAACGATCAGGGCGTCTGTATCAGCCTGTCCCGGGCTAAGTGGAGGGGTCAAGCGGCCACGCCTGCGCTCTACTGAGCCGCCGCCGCGTACTCCATCAGGACGGAATCCGGGAAGTCTGCGTTGGAGTAGACCTTCTGCACGTCGTCCAGGTCCTCCAGGACGTCCAGCAGGCGGAGGACCTGCCCGGCGGCGTGCTCGTCCAGGGGAAGGGTGTTCTTGGGGAGCATGGAGAGCTCCGCGCTGGCGACCTTGAGGCCGGACTCCGCCAGCGCCCGCCGCACCTTGTCCAGCTCCGTCGGCGCCGTGTACACCTCGACGATGCCGCCCTCCGTGCGGACGTCCTGCGCCCCGGCGTCGATGGCGACCAGCGCCACCTCCTCCGGATCGGCGTCACCGGGCTCGAGGGCGATGAAGCCGACGCTCTCGAACTGCCAGGCGACGCTTCCCGCCTCGCCCAGGTTGCCGCCGTTGCGCGCGAGGGTGGTGCGGATCTCGGATACGCTGCGGTTGCGGTTGTCGGTCACGACCTGCAGGAGGATGGCGACGCCGCCGGGGCCGTAGCCCTCGAAGGTCGCCTCCACCAGCGCCTCCCCCTCCCCGGCGCCGGCGCCCCGATCGATGGCGCGCTTGATCGTGTCGGCGGCCATATTGTTTTCACGCGCCTTATCGATCGCCAGGCGCAGGCGGGGGTTCGCGTTCGGGTCGCCGCCGCCCTCGCGAGCAGCTACGGTGATCTCTTTCGAGAGCTTGGTGAAGAGCTGTCCCCGCTTGGCGTCGGAGGCGCCCTTCTGGCGCTTGATCGTAGACCAGTGCGAATGTCCGCCCATATGTGCGGCAGTATTTTAGCATATCGCGGCCCGAACGCGGGTCAGGAGGAGGCGGAGGTTGGAGATTGGACGTTAGAGGTTGGAGGCTGAAGGACGCAGCGCCACGTTATCGATCAGCCGGGTGGCGCCGACGCGCGCGGCGGCGAGGATCAGCGCCGGCCGGTCGATCTCGCTCAGCTCCTCCAGGGTCTCGCCGTCGGTCACGGCCACGTAATCGATGCGCGCCAGCGGCTCGCCCTCGATCAACTCCTCGGCGGCGCGGCGGACGGCGGCGGCGTCGCGCACGCCTTGCTCCTCGACCATCCGGCGGGCCAGCTGCAGGGCGCGCGGCAGCACCAGCGCCGCCCTTCGCTCCTCGGCCGAAAGGTAGGCGTTGCGGCTGCTCATCGCCAGGCCGTCCGGCTCCCGCACCGTGGGCAGGCCGATCACCTCCACCGGCAGCCGCTGCTCCTCGGTCATCCGCCGCACGACCCGCAGCTGCTGGGCGTCCTTCTCGCCGAAGTAGGCGCGCTGCGGGCGGACGATGCGGAACAGCCGCACGACGACGGTGGTGACGCCGCGGAAGTGGCCGGGGCGGAACTCCCCCTCCAGCCGCTCGCTGAGCGGGCCGCGCACCTCCACCCAATCGTCGAAGCCGGGTGGGTATATCTCCTCCGCCGTCGGGGCGAACACGACGTCGGCGCCCTCGGCCTCGAGCAGGCGCAGGTCGCGGTCGAGGTCGCGGGGGTAGGCGGCGAAGTCCTCCTGCGGGCCGAACTGCGTGGGGTTCACGAAAAGACTGACGACGACACAGTCGCACTCGGAGCGGGCGGTTCGTACCAGCGAGAGGTGGC
>Ga0209342_10002863_pt1 | contig 18349 bp, 19 predicted proteins | sample RifCSP16_2_FD_184023 | JGI IMG/M metagenome (GOLD analysis project Ga0209342, IMG submission 184023) | Soil microbial communities from Rifle, Colorado - Rifle CSP2_sed 16_2 (SPAdes) (version 2) | ecosystem: Environmental > Terrestrial > Deep subsurface > Rock core/Sediment | place: Rifle... | reverse complement strand
GCGCGCCTGACCGCCGACATCGACCTGGTGATCGACCTGTCCCCCCGCGGAGGTCAGAAAAGCGCTGGACACCCTGACCGGCCTGGGCTTCAGACCCCGTGCCCCCATCGAACCGCTCGCCTTCGCAGACCCCGCCACCCGTCTGCAGTGGATCCGTGAGAAGGGGACGCGGGTGTTCTCGATGTGGGACCCCGCAAACCCCATGCACGAGGTCGACCTCTTCGTGGAGCACCTGATCGACTTCGACGAGCTATGGACCCGCTCGGAAATCATCAACCTCAGCCACACCGCGGTTCGCATCGTCGACTGCTCGCTGAGGTTTTTCGCCGCCTCGCACCTGCTGACGGCTTGCTTCGCCGGGTCCCGCCCGTCTTGGCCGGCGCTCCAAAGCGTTTTCCGGGCGGCTTGGCTCGCTGGCCGCCCGAGCCTTCTTCTCCGCCACCGAGACGTAAGGGCGGAAGCTCCAGCCGCTGAACCCGGACCAGCCATCGTCTCTCCTCGTTCGAACCGCGACGTTCACGCCTCGGCGATCGCCCGGTCCAGATCGAGCGCCACCACCGCCCTCGGCTTCATGACCGTCCCGGCCCACGGACACCACGCCCCCTGGTAGGAGGGGGCTGGCCTCGAGGCTCTCGGCGGCGGCCGTCAGGCGAGGTCGAGCGCGAAGCGGATGGCGACCTCGATGGCCTCCATGCGGGCCTGCGACAGCAGGCTGACCCGACGGGTCAGCAGGGCCTTCGGGATCGTCGTGGTATCGTCGAGGCTCACGACACACGTGGCGCGCAGACCGTCTTCGCGGCCGAGGGACACCTCGACGGGGATGTCCCTGACAGTTCGAGTGACGGGCGCAACGGTGATGGACGTCCGGACGGCGTAGGCGGCGTCCCGGCTGAGCAACACGACCGGCCGGCGGCCGGCTGGCGCTGGCAGATCAGCCCACCAGACCTCGCCGCGCTTCACCTACCAGCGATCTCCGCGAAGACGACGCGCGAGGAGCCTGGCGCCGAGCTTCCCCCACGCCTGCTTCTCCGGCTTGCGTCTGTAACCCTCGATGTAGCGCCGGTCGAGCGCCTCGGCTTCCTCGCGCCTGAGCCGCCGCTCGCAGGCGCCCCGGATGTAGGCGGACCGGCTCTCGGCGACGTGAGCGGCAGCGGAATCGACCTGCTCCAGGAGAGTAGCGTCCATCGGGACCTGGATGATCCTGTACGCGACGCGGGGCTTCGCGGTTCGCTTCCTCATCTCTTTGTGGAACAAATACCACAACGATGACGTCTGGGCAAGGCCATCACATCGCTGTGTCCGGTCCTTTGCCGGCTCCACGGCCGCATTGACAGCAACGTTCACTCGCTTCCTCCAGGGCCCGCGCAAGTCCGATTGACACACCCGACCGCCGCTGGTGACGTGCCCGCCAGCATCGGTTTCCCCGTATGTATCGGCCTTTCCCTGGTTCGGCCCTCACGCCGGGTGTCACGCGTGTGCGCGTGCTGGCGATGCGTGGTCGCGCCCCGTTTTCAGTTTCCTATCGGTTGACGTTTGACCTACAGTGTGGCGAGTGGAGGAGGCAATCCGATGACATCAAACATTCGCCGGCAGGCTCCCCGCGTCGCGATGAGCGTAATCGCGATTGTTGCAGCCGTGATGGCCGGGTCCGCGCCGGCCGCGCCTCAGGACGAAATTCTGCGGAGCGGCCACTTCACGGTCAGCATCGAGGGCGTCGACGGTTCAAGCGCCGACGTGGTGACGGCCGAGGTCGATCCGATCGAAATCGAGATGCATGACGTGACCCAGAGCCAAGATCCGACATGGCGGGAGCTGGAGAACGGTCCCGTGCATTTTGGGGAGGCGCGCTTCACGTTTCGCACGCGGGACCAAGCGTTCAACAAGGATCTGTCCAGCTGGTTTGATGAGATCGTGGCCAGGGGCGATGCGGCGCGCCGGACGATCACGATTGCAATTCTCGACAGGAGGGGGCGTGAAGCCCGCCGCTACATCTTGCGGGACTCCTACCCGGTCGCGCTGGCGCCATCGGGCAGCCTCGATCTCCACGCTGGAGCCTGCAGGAAATGCCCGCAGTCGGATGCACTCGGCCTGCTTGTCGTGCAGATCGGATCGGTCGATATTGCCGGCGCGAACGACCCGCCGGAACCGGACGGGGACGACGACAGACGAGGCGGCTCGGCACAGAGTGCGGATCAGTTGCTCCGATACAAGGGCTTTACCGTCGAGATCCAGGGCGTCGATGGCGCGCCTTCCGAGGTGGACTCTTCATGGACGTCCATCAGAGGCGGCGCTTTGATGACCGAAATGGTTGAGGCCACGGTCGGTAACGATGGTGAACGGACGTTCACGCCGGGCAAACCCTACGTGAGCGATCTGACCCTGACCGGCTACATGACGACCAGTCGTAAAGCGCTGCTGCAATGGATGCAGAACAGCGCGCGTGGCAAAGGCCCGCTTCGCGTTTGTCTGACGATCAAGCCGATCCGGCTCAATGGTCTGCCCGGCCCGGCTCGCCTCTACTGCAGGTCATTGATCACCCGAATCCAGATTCCTCGGCTGAGCGCCGGCAGCGCCGAACCAATCGAAGAAGTTGTCGTCATCCGCCCCGAGCGGTACGAGCCGGCATGAGGTGGAACCCCTCCCTACTCGCCCCCCACCAGTCCCTGGGGCATGACGGTCGTGATGGGGGACGATGGATGCGATGGCGTGGACGACCCTCGCTGAGGTTTTCGCCGCCTCGCACCTGCTGACGGCTTGCTTCGCCGGGTCCCGCCCGTCTTGGACGGCGCTCCAAAGCGTTTTCCGGGCGGCTTGGCTCGCGGTCGTCTCTGCTTCCCGGTCCGCGTGGGGGCGGGCGGCTCGGCCTCGATCTCGATCTCGATCCCGAACACGTCGGCCAGCTTCTCGGCGGCGATCCGTTTTCCGGCGCCTGCGCCGGCTCGTGAGATGCCACCGGACGTGGCCGAGCTCAGGAGCTCGGTCTGATCGACTTGGCGCAGAGTGAAGAACAGCTCGGGCTTCTCGTCGAGGCGCGCGCCCACGCCGTACAGCACCGCCGCGACGTGCTTGCACATGCCCGCCCAGTCCGGGCACGAGCAGTCCATCGTGATCTCGCGCGGCGCGGGGAACAGCCCCTCCTCGGCATCGGCCAGCACCGCCAGCACCTCGGCGGACAGCTCCCCCCGCAAGAGCCCCACCAGGGACCCGATCCGGCCCGTGCAGCGGGTCACGACGTGGCGCCAGCGCGCCCGCTTCATCTGAGCGATGTGGACCGTCACCGTGTACAGATCGCTCCCGGCGACGCGCGCCTCGACCGTGCCCGGCGCGATCGCCAGATCCACCACCGAGCCGTTGCGCACGTAGGTGCGCCCGCGCGGCAGCCGGTTGGCGAAGTCCATGTAGCGCTCGAGGTTGTCGCACCAGGCCTTGCCCCAGAAGGTGGTCGCGATGCCCCGCCCGCGGCGCTGGAGCAGGACCGGCGCGGCCGGCCGGCCGCGCTTCTTGGCGATCCTGGCGATCGCCTTGGCCGCGCGCGCCCGCTTCTCCGCCACCGAGACGTAAGGGCGGAAGCTCCAGCCACTGTCACCGTACCAGGCCATCGTGTCTCCTCGTACGCGCGCTGCGTTCACGCCTCGGCGGTCCCCGGCGTTGCCCCGGTCCGCCGAGCTCGACAGCACCCATGGTCGGCCCCTTATCCGAGAATCTCGTTGACACCGTCGAGCACGCGGGCCGCCTCCTCATCGGAAGCGCGGGCGATGCGTCGGCCGATTCGATCGACCGACAACGTCCGTATTTGACTGATCCTGATCCAGGAGCGCTTCGTCAGGTTCCTCGCTTGGCTTTCGAGCGTCAAAGGAAATCCCGCGCGGGGCTCCTGGCTGGTCAGAGCGACGGCAATGACCGTCCCGGAACGCTCGTTGAAGACGTCGTGACTCAGAATGAGCACCGGTCGACGACCGGCTTGCTCGCGACCTCGCACGGGGTTGAGGTCGGCCCAGCGAATCTCACCCCTCAGTATTCGGGCCATGAATCGAGGGCGTCGGCCAGACCCTCCTCAGCGAGGCGCTTCTCTTCGCGTGGATTCAACTTCGCCGATTCGCGGGCCAGGCGCGTGCGAGCGAGACGCTCGAGCTTATCGGCGAGGGCAGCTTCGATCGCCTGGCTGCGATTTCGAAATCGCTTGTTGGCGACGAGCTCATCGACTCGCTCTACCAGGTCAACGTCCAGCGTCAGCGCCACTTTGGTCTTAGGCATACCGGTATGATGAAGCATCATACCACGGGGCGTGGAAGCGACCCCAGGCCGTCGCGTCTCCTCGTTCGCGCCCTGGGTTCACGCCTCGGCGGTGGCCCGATCCACATCGAGGGTGACCATGGCCATCAGCTCCTCGTTGCTCATCTCGGTGAGCAGCGCGTCGCCGCCGCCCTCGAGCAGCCCGCGCGCCAAGGACTGCTTGGCTTCGATGAGCCGATCGATCCGCTCCTCGACGGTGCCGCGGCACACCAGCTTGTGCACGAGCACGTTCCGGTGCTGCCCGATGCGATAGGCGCGATCGGTCGCCTGGTTCTCGACGGCGGGGTTCCACCAGCGGTCGAAGTGCACCACGTGTGTCGCCGCGGTCAGGTTGAGCCCGGTGCCGCCCGCCTTCACCGACAGCACGAAGAAAGGCACGGCCGGGTCCTCCTGGAAGCGCCGCACGAGCCCCCCGCGCTCCTTGACCGGCGTCTGACCGTGCAGGACGAGCCCCGGCCGGCCGAAGACGCCCGCCAGGAACGCGGCCAGCGGCTCGGTGGCCTCGCGGAACTGGGTGAACACCAGCGCCTTCTCCTGCTTGGCGGCGACCGCCTCGGCGATCTCGCGCAGCCGGGCCAGCTTGCCGCTCCCCGCCTCGTCCCACGCGCCGTCGCCGAGCCACTGCGACGGGTGATTGCAGATCTGCTTGAAGCGCATGAGGTAGGCCAGGACCAGCCCGCGCCGCTCGATACCCTGCCGGAGGCCGGCGAGCGTGCCCTCCAGCTCGTGGACGGCCTTCTGATAGAGCGCCGCCTGCGGGCGCGACAGCAGGCAGAATGCCTTGACCTCGGTCTTGTCGGGAAGATCGGCCACGATCGAGCGGTCGGTCTTGAGCCGGCGCAAGAGGTAGGGCTGGATCAGGCGGCGCAGCGGCGCGTATGGCTCCTCGGGCCGGGCGGCCAGGCGCTTGACGAACGCCGCGAACTGGGTCGCCGAGCCGAGCAGGCCCGGGTTCAAGAAGTCGAAGATCGACCAGAGGTCGCCGAGGCGATTCTCGACCGGCGTCCCGGTGAGCGCGACGCGGGCGCGCGCGCGCAGGGCCTTGACCGCGCGCGTCTGCCTGGCGCCGGGGTTCTTGATCGCCTGCGCCTCGTCGACAATGGCCAGCGACCAGTCGCGCGCCCGCAGCGCGTCGATGTGCGCGAGGGTGCCATACGTCGTGATGACGAGGTCCACCCCGGCGAGCTCGGCGCTCCCCAGCTCGCCCAGCTCGCGCGCGGGCATGGCCGAGGGGTGGGCCACGCGCGCCGTCAGGGACGGGGCGAAGCGCTCGATCTCGGCTTGCCAGTTGGCCAGGAGCGAGGCGGGCACGATCAGGAGATGCGGCGGATCGCCGCGTGTGCGGCGCCGCTTGTGCAAGAGCAGCAGCCCCAGCACCTGGATCGTCTTGCCGAGGCCCATGTCGTCGGCCAGGCAGACGCCCAGCCTGAGTGAGGAGGCAAACCACAGCCACGACACGCCGGTCTTCTGGTAGGGGCGCAGCGTGCCCCGAAAGTCGCGACCGAGATCCGCGCCGTCCAGCTTGTCGGGTCCACGCAGCCCGGCCAGAGTCCGGGCGAGCCACGCGCCGGCCTCGACGCGCGACCAGCCCCCGCTCCCAACGGTCGCCCCGTCGTCGCGCCCCGCCTCCGAGGCCCCGGCGAGCAGACGCATGCCGTCGAGGAACGACAGGCCGTTGGTACCGGCGCCGCGCCGCACACGCTCCCAGTGGTCCAGAAGCTCGCGCAGGCGCTCGCGGTCCAGCTCGACCCACCGGCCGCGCACCCGCACCAACCCGTCGGCCGAGGCCAGGAGCGCGCGCAGCTCGGCGGGCGACAGCGTCTCGTCGCCCAGCGTGACGTCGACCGAGAAATCGAGGAGGGCGTCCAGGCCCAGCACGTCCGGTCTCTTCTCGCCGACGCGCACGGTGACCTCGGGCCGGGGCGGGTGGCGCGCGCGCCACCAGTCGGGGACGCGCACGACCAGCCCGGCCGCCTCGAAGGCCGGGATCTCGCGCAGGAAGCGGTGGGCCTCGGCGGGCGTCCAGGCGAGGGGCTGGTAGACCGCGCCCGACTCGACCAGACCGGCCAGCCACGCGCTGCGCTCGGCCGCGCGCTGCAGGGGTACGAGGAGGTGGAGGAGCGCTCGCCGGTCACCGCGCGCCGATGATTCCTCGACGGCCCGCGCGAGCGAGCGGTGCTGCACCTTGCCGCCGGCAGCGGCGCGGACCACGTAGGTGGCGAGGAATGCGAAGGGATGCTCGTCGTCGCCGCGGTTCTCGGCCAGGTGCAGGCACACCTTGCCGACGAGGTGCCACGACGGGTGGCGCGCGTGCAGCCACTCGGCGACTCCACCCCGGTGGGCGCGCATCTCCTCGGAGAAGGCGCGGCCCATCTCGGTCCAGCGCGCGGCGATCCAGTCGGCATCAACATACTCGCCGCCCGGCATGGGCGGCACGGCGCTGGCCAGCCGGGCGCGCTCGTCCGCGGGGCAATCGATCTCGACGCGCTCGCGCCGCTCCGGGAGGTCGGGCGTCGCGCAGAGCCGGGTGGCGAAGACGCGGCCGAGGTCACGCAGAAAGGCCAGGGCCGGAGCCAGCGGCGCATCGAGCTCGATGGTGCCCAGGTGAAGCAGGCCATGGCCTGGCCCGCGCCTGAAGGCGGCGGTGACGCGGGCCCGGGCCGCGGGGGTCAGGCCGTCGCTGGTCTCCTCGGCGTCGGCACCCGGCGTATCGACGAGCAGCGCACCCGATGGGGCGACGGCCACACGGAGCCGCGCCGCGCCCTCTGCCGGCGGCGGAGAGCCCGTCACGGACGCCGTCGGGGCAACCATGCGACGGCGACGACACCGGCGTCGGCGAGCGGCCTGAACTCCGGGTCACCCGTCATCAGGACCCCCCCATGGTCCTGCGCGACGACGACGGCGAAGGCATCGGCGTACGAGATCGGGAAGCAGGCCTTGATGTGGGCGGCCGCCAGCACCGTCGCCCGTGAGACTCCAACGATTTCCACCGGGAGCTGATCGACGGCCCCGAGGGTGCGACGGGCCTGGACGAGGCCGCGCTCACGCTCCGTGATGTAGAGCGCCTCGCCGAGGTTGATCAGTGACAGGTACACGGTGTGGCGCCGCGCCACTGCCCCCTCGAGGACCGATCGGACTCGCGCCATCCCCGCCTCTCCTTCAAGGTAGGCCAGCAGCGCGAAGCTATCGAGCACATAGGCCGCCGGACTACCGGCCACGCGAACGCTCTCTCCTGTGCTCGGTGAGCAGCGCACGGGTGAGCGACGTCCGTCCCTTCAGCATGCCCGCGGCCTGCCGGACGGGTCTGGCCATCGCCGGGACGAGGGCCAGGACGCCCCCGTAGTCGACGACGGAGACTTCGGCGCCCGGCCGCAGGTTGTACTTCCTCCGAAGGTCGGCGGGAATGACGACCCAGCCCTTCTCCGAGACCGTGACAGGCATAGGAACCTCCTGGCTTGTTATACGATCAGGCGAGAATGTATAACGGGCGGTCACCCGGCGCAAGGGGCGCCGCGCCGCAGAAGGGCGCGAGCGTGCTCCCTGCGCGCGCCCCCCTCGGAGGGAGATCGTTCGTGTCACCGAGACTGTCACTCACGCCACGTGACGGGTTCAACCGGCCGCCACTTACCGCGACGCGGGCCACGCCCCGGCGATGTACGAACTGGTTGAAGATGCAGACGATGCGGGCGACCGACGATGAGACCTGAAAATCCTGGTGGCGGCGGTTCAATCCCGCCCCTGTCCACCAGTTTTACTCACATGGAGAGCGCGTCTTCTCGGCCGCCTGCTGGCAGTGGAAGGTTGCGTCGCCGAGGAGCGGAGGCGTGGCGGTGAGGTCCACCTCGGCGCCGCGCAGGTCCTCGTGGGCCCGCGCGAGCCAGGCCCGAGTGTCGTCTGTTCCGGCTCGGCCCTCGAGCCCTTTTCGCTTCCGCACCTGCTTCGCGCCAGCCCAGTCCGGGGTGCAACTGGCCGCCACTTGGCGCGATGTGTGTGCCTGTGTCCCGCCCCTTCTAATACACGCGTGACACGTGCCAGGTCCTCACCGTATGGCTGTTCACAGCGCAAAAATCTTGACGGCTTCGCTCTTGCCCTTGACCGTCGTGGCCGGGAGTTCTCGCGACGGGAGTGGACCGGTTATTCGATCCCTGGTCGCGGCGCTGATGATGATGTCCGTGCCGAATTCCTTGTTGAGGTCCTGGAGACGCGACGACAGGTTGACCGTATCCCCGATCAGGGCATACGACAGGCGGTCGGGACTGCCTATATTCGCGGCCAGGACGAGCCCCGTGTGGATGCCGATTCCGTGGGCAAGGGCCCTGTATCCATGTCGTTCGAGATCCTGATTGACGGTATGGAGCCTTTTCCTCATCTCCAATGCCGCCCGCACCGCCATCAGCGGATGGTCCTTGCTGAAAATCGGGGCACCGAATACGGCCTCGATCTCGTCCCCGATATACTGGAGCACGAGGCCATGGTGCTGCCTGATCGACTCCTCCATCTCCTTGAAGTACCCGTTGATGATCCTCACGACCTCTCTTGGGGGCGTCGTTTCCACCATCGGGGTGAAGTTCCGAAGATCCGCGAAAAGCACCGTCACCTCTTTGAGTTCCCCATCCAGGGACACGTTTCCTGCGAGTATTTCGTCCCGGATCTCTTTGGTGACATATTTGCCGAAGGTCTCCTTGACAAAATCGCGTTCCTTGAGCCCCTCGGTCATTTCATTGATCACGTCGCCTGTGTAGCCGATCTCGTCATTGGAGGTGACCCGCACCTTGTTTTCGAAGTGACCGTTGCGGACGTTACGCAATACATGGATCATTGCCTGCAGGGGTCTCGTGAGGTTGCTGCTCACGAGAAAGGTCAGCCACACGCCCACGGCCATGAAGATCATCGCCTGGCTCAGCATGCTCGACTGCAATCGCTCGAGGAGTTGAGCGGGCTCGAGATCGGTCTTGTAGGTGTCCCACATGCTGCCGAGCATGGTGAAAAATGGGATCAGGTTGCAGGCGAACAACAAGGCAACGAGCCTCGTCCGGATGCGAATCTTCAGTGTTCGGGGCGTCATATAGAGCCCCCCGTTCGGGAACACGTATGGCACGAGTCTCTTCTGAAGGACGAATTCGAGAACGAAGAATGCGACGGTCGTCGTGATCAAGCCGGTGTAAAAGCTCCTGAGAAATGCACGCTGGATGATTGTTGGTCCGGCACCGAATGACCAAAAGATCGCAGCGTACAGGATCGCGGCCGTGAGCCAGAGGGCAAAGTCCAGGGCGATCAGGAAGAAGGGCTCGTTCAACAAGCGTTGACGTGCCTCGATGGCCTCCTGTTCCTCTACGGACTCCTTGAAGAATCGGTTGTTCAGGTAACGTCGAATGGGTCTTTCGTACAATATGTTTCCCACTATGGGAAGGATGAAGGAGAGAGGGACGAAAATGAGGTTGATGCGGTGGGCGAGGCGTGCGAACTCTGGTGGTGTCGGGGAGCCTGGTCCATAGGTCAGAAAAAGGACAACAGACACACCAATGATATTGGCGATGAAGTTTGAAAAGAGCATGGCGTTCTTGAGGCGAATCAGGTTGAATTTCTCCCTGTTCATGACCTTGACTCCCTTTCCTGATTGCCCCGGGGGATGTCCCGGTCCCCGACACCGGGACCAAGGAGCCGCCGACAATGGGGAAGAGAGCAGAGCGAGCCGAGCGAACGCAAGCGAAGAATGCGGCCACTCCCGCTCAGCGGCCGGCCCTGGCTCGAGGAGACGATCGTCCTCGCCTATCCGGTGGGCGCACTCCCGGCCAAATGCATGATTTCGTTGCCCGGCGAGGATCCGGTGACGACCCCCGCCAAAAAGCTTGAGAAGCCGGCCGGTCCGCGGGCAAACTCGAAGATCATCATCCGGAGGCGGGAGAGGGCGGAGTGACGGGGACGTGGGGGCGCGTGTGGTGCCTGTGGCTCGGGGGCGTCCTGGCGCTGCTGTCGGCGGCGACCGCGGCGCCAGAGCCCGCCACCGCGCGTCCCGAGACCCCGAGCACGATCGCCGTTCACGTCCGGGGCGCGCGCAGCAGCCGGGGCGAGCTCGTCGTGGTGCTCTACGGCGCCAATCCGGACGATTTCCTGAAGAAGGGCCGCCGGCTCGCCCGCGAGCGAGTGCCGGCGCGCACCGAGGCGGTCACCGTCCGTCTCGCGGCGCCGGGGCCGGGGCTGTACGCGGTGGCGGTCTACCACGACGAGAACGGCAACCGGAAGTTCGATCGGAGGTGGTTCGGTCTGCCCGTCGAGGGATTCGGCGTCTCGAACAACCCGAAGGTCACGCTGCGCGCCCCCAGCCACGCCGAGGCGGCCTTCCCGGTCGGCCGCGGCCTCGCGGTCGTCGAGATCAGCCTCCGATACTGACGTGACGCCGCGCCGGGAAATCGCGGTAAACTATTGGGCCGTTCGAAAATGGACCAGTCAATTCGCGCGACTCGGGGAAGGTGGGAGGGTGGGGCCGATCCGCTCGCCGGACCGCCGCTCGACCGGGAGGCTCGCCATCGGGAGGGTATGCGGCTGCTGACGACGTTCGCCCGCGCCTATCCGACGCAGACCACGATGGCGCTGCTGGCCCTGCTGGTCGGCGCGCTCGTCGAAGGCGTCGGGCTCTCCGCGCTGCTCCCGCTGCTGACGGTCGCCGTCGGCGGCGGGTCCTCGGAGATCGCCGCCGGCGGGCTCGGCAAGGCCGTCACCGGCGCGCTCGGTCTGCTCGGTGTCGGCGCCACCCCGGGCGCCCTCGTGAGCCTGATCGTCGTCGCGGCCGCGGTGAAGAGCGCGCTGATGCTGCTCGCGAACCGGCACGTCGGCTACGCCGTCGCCCGCGTCGCGACCGACCTGCGCCTCGCGCTGATCCGCGCCCTGCTGGGCGCCCGGTGGGAGTACTACGCGGGCCAGCCCGCGGGCGCGATCGCCAACGCGGTCGCGACCGAGGCGTCCCGCGCGTCGTCGGCCTACCTGCACGCGATGACCATGGTCGCCCTGCTCGTCCAGGCCCTGGTGTACGCGACGGTGGCCGTGCTGGTCTCCTGGCCGGCGGCGCTGGCGGCGCTCGGCGTCGGGCTGGCGTTCTTCTACTCGCTCAACCGCCTGGTCCGCGTCGCCCGGCGCGCCGGCCGCCGTCAGACGACGCTCCTGCGCTCCCTGCTCTTCCACCTCGCGGACATCCTGCAGGCCGTCAAGCCCCTGAAGGCGATGGCGCGCGAGGACGTCGGGGTGGCGCTGCTGCAAACCCAGACGGTCACGCTCAACCACGCGCTCAGGCGCGAGGTCTTCAGCCGGGAGGCGTTGCGCGCCTTCCAGGAGTCCGCCATCGCCGTCGTGATCGCCGCCGGTCTCTGGGTCGCGCTCACGCACTGGCGCCTGCCGCTGCCCACCGTGATGGTCCTGACCCTCATCCTCGCGCGCATCCTCGGCCAGCTCGGCAAGGTCCAGCAGCGCTACCAGCAGATGGTCGCGGGCGAGAGCGCCTTCTGGGCGCTCCAGCGCACCCTCGCCGCGGCCGAGGAGGCTCGCGAGCCCGAGCTCGGCACCGCCGGCCCCCGCCTCGAGCGGGCGCTCCGCCTGGAAGGGGTCGGCTTCTCGTACGGGAACGGCTGGGTCCTCCGCGACATCAGCCTCGCCGTCCCCGCCGGCCTCTTCACGACCGTGGTGGGGCCGTCCGGCGCCGGCAAGACGACGCTGGTGGACCTGGTCACGGGGCTGCTCCGGCCGCAGCAGGGCGAGATCTGGATCGACGATCTTCCGCTGGCGCGGGTCGATCGCCGGCGCTGGCGGCGGATGATCGGCTACGTCCCGCAGGACACCCTGCTCCTGCACGACACGATCCTCAGCAACGTGACGCTCGGCGAGCCCGCTCTGGCCGAGCGCGACGCCGAGCGCGCGCTCCGGGCCGCCGGCGCGTGGGGCTTCGTGACGGCGACGCCCGACGGCATGCACACCGTCATCGGCGAGCACGGGGCGAAGCTCTCCGGCGGCGAGCGGCAGCGCCTCGCCATCGCCCGGGCGCTCGTGCACGGGCCGAGGCTCCTGATCCTCGACGAGGCGACCAGCGCCCTCGACGCCGAGAGCGAGGCGGAGATCTGCGCCTCCCTGCGCGCCCTCCGCGGCCGCCTGACGATTCTCGCGATCTCGCACCGACCGGCGCTGGTGGCGGCCGCCGACCGGGTCTACCGCCTGGAGGAAGGCGCGATCCTCCGTCTCGACGAGGGGGACGAGTGTCTCTCCGGTTCGGGGGGCGCCGCGGCCTGGCGCAGCGATCTCAACGAAGCCAAGGGGGACTAGCGGGACGCGACCGATGGACACCAGACCGACGCCAACTCACAATCGTCTGCCCTTTCGCGCCGGCGACTTCTCCTGCCTCGCCGAGGCCCTCGACTACGCGGCCACGGGCGACACCGGGTGCAATTTCTACGACGGCCGGGGCGGGCTCTCCGGCGTGCTCACCTACGCCGCCCTCCGGGAGGACGCCCAGCGCCTCGCGCGCAGGCTCGCCGGGCTCGGCCTGGCCCGCGGCGCGCGCGTCGCCCTCGTCGCCGACACCGATCCCGACTTCATCCGGCTCTTCTTCGCCTGCCAGTACGCGGGACTGGCGCCGGTCACGCTGCCGGCGTCCATCCACCTCAGCAGCCAGCGGGCCTACGTGAGGCAGCTGCGCCGCCTGCTCACCAGCTCCCGGGCCGAGGTCGCGATCGCGCCGACCGCCTTCACGCCGCTCCTCACCGAGGCCGCCGAGTCGCTCCCGCTCCGCTTCCTGGGCACCGCCGGGGAGCTCGCCGGGCGGGTCGAGGAGCGCCCCGCGCCGCCTCCCCTCCGGGCGGAGGAGGTCGCCTACATCCAGTACACGTCGGGCACCACGCGCGCCGTGCGCGGCGTCGTGGTGACTCAGCGCGCCCTGATGAGCAACCTCTTCGCGATCCTCCGCCACGGGCTCGACGTGCGGCCCGGCGACCGCGCCGTCTCGTGGCTGCCGTTCTACCACGACATGGGCTTCGTCGGGTTCGTGCTGTCCCCGATGGCCTCGCAGGTCTCGGTGGACTATCTGGGCACGGCCGAGTTCGCCAAGCGGCCGCAGCAGTGGCTCCGCCTCATGAGCCGGACGCAGGCCACCATCTCGTTCGGCCCCTCCTTCGGCTACGAGCTGTGCACGCGGCGTCTGCGGCCGGCCGACGCGGCGCAGCTCGACCTCCGCGCGTGGCGGGTGGCCGGGGTGGGCGCGGAGATGATCCGCCCGGGGCTCCTCGAGCGCTTCGCCGACCTGCTGGCGCCGAGCGGCTTCAGCCGCCGGGCGTTCGTCGCCTGCTACGGCATGGCCGAGTGCTCGCTCGCGGTCAGCTTCGCCCCGCTGGGGGCGGGGATCAAGGTCGAGCGGGTGGACCGCCACCACCTGGCCGAGGCCAGCGTCGCGCTGCCGGTCGACGACCTGCCGGACGGAGACGACTCGCGCGTCACCACGTTCGTCAACTGCGGCGTCCCGCTGCCGGACCACGAGGTCGAGGTGCGGGACGACGCCGGGCGGCCCCTGCCCGACCGCTGGTGCGGCACCATCTTCGTGCGCGGGCCGAGCGTGATGTCCGGCTACTTCGAGGACCCGGAAGCGACGCGGGAGGTGCTCGCGCCCGACGGATGGCTGGACACCGGGGACCTCGGCTACCGCATCGACGGAAGCATCGTCATCACGGGCCGCAAGAAGGACCTGCTCATCATCAAGGGCCGCAACATCTGGCCGCAGGATCTCGAGGCGATCGCCGAGCAGCAGCCGGAGGTGCGGACCGGCGCGGCGGCGGCCTTCTCCGTGCTCAGCCCGCTCGGGGAGGAGCTGGCGGTGATGGCCGTCCAGTGCCGCGAGTCGGACCCGGAGAAGCGGGCGGCGCTCGTCCGGCGGCTCCAGAGCCTCATCCTCGAGGAGTTCGGGATCCACTGCCTCGTCGAGCTCCCGTCGTCCCGCGCGCTGCCCCGGACCTCCTCCGGGAAGCTCTCGCGGGCGGGGGCCCGGGCGCAGTTCCTCAAGAGTCACGACCTCGGCGCCCCGGCCTCATGGCAGACGTCGTCGCCCTGACGGGCGCCACCGGCTTCGTCGGCGGCGTCGTCGCGGCGCGGCTCGTCTCGGCGGGATGGCGGGTCCGGGCGCTCGTCCGGCCCGCCTCGGACGACCGCCGGCTCACCGCCCGGGTCGAGCGCGTGCCCGGATCGCTCGAGGACCCCGCGAGCCTGGGCCGCCTGGTCCGGGGCGTGCGGGCCGTCGTCCATTGCGCCGGGCTCGTCCGCGGCGTCTCGCGGGCCGACTTCGAGCGGGTGAACGTCGACGGCGTCGTCCGGCTCGCGCGCGCGGCGGCCCGCGAGGTGCCCGCCCCCCGCGTGATCCTCGTCTCGTCGGCCGCCGCCCGGCAGCCCGCGCTCTCCGACTACGCGGCCAGCAAGCTGGCGGGCGAGCGCGCGCTCGCGGCCGGCGCGGCGGAGTGGACGGTCCTGCGGCCTCCGGCCCTCTACGGCCCGGGCGACCGGGAGCTGCTCCCCCTCCTGCAATGGATGCGGCGCGGCGTCGGTCTCGTGCTGGGCCCGCCCTCGGCCCGGTTCTCCCTGCTGTACGTCGAGGACCTGGCGGACGCGCTCGTGCGGCTGGTCCAGACCGACGGGCTCGCGAGCGCCGCCTTCGAGCTGCACGACGGCCGCCCGGCCGGCTACGCCTGGGACGACGTGCTGGCCGCCGTCGGCCGCCTGCGCGGCCGGGCCGTGCGTCGCGTCGCGGTCCCGGGCTCGGCGCTCCGGCTCCTGGCCCACGCCAACGTGCTCCTGGCGGGCGCCCGGGGACGGGCCCCGATGCTGACGCCGGGCAAGGTGCGCGAGCTCCAGCACCCCGACTGGGTGTGCGACAACGCGGCGCTCTCGGCGGCGACCGGATGGACGCCGAGGATCGGGCTCGACGCGGGGCTCTCGCGCACGCTGGGCCTGCCGGCTAACGGGCGGTGAGGCGTGGCGACGTACGAGGACGTGCTGGCGCAGACGTGTGAGGTCCTGGCGCGGTTCGCGAAGGGGCAGCCGCTCACCGAGGGCACCCGGCTCCTCGCCGACCTCGGCCTGGACTCGGTGCAGGCGATGGAGATCCTGCTGGAGGCGGAGGAACGGTTCGACATCTCGATCCCCTTGAACGTCCTGCCCTCGGTCCGCACGGTGGGGGACCTCGCCCGGCGCGTGCAGCAGCTCGTGGACCGCGCCTGATGTCGCTCTTCGACCGGTTCCAGCAGCTCGCGGCGGCCCGGCAGACCTTGCTCGGGGACGGCGCCGTGCCGTTCGGGGTGGTCGTCGAGAAGGTCCTCTCGGCGACCGAGGCGATCGTGGACGGACGCCCGACGATCCTGGCCGGCACCAACAACTATCTCGGGCTCACCTTCGACCCGGCCTGCCTCGAGGCCGCGCGCGGCGCCCTCCTCGAGCAGGGCACCGGGACCACCGGATCGCGCATGGCGAACGGCACCTTCGCCGGGCACGCCGCGCTCGAGCAGGAGCTGTCCGACTTCTTCGGCCGCCGCTCCACGATCGTCTTCTCGGCCGGATACCTCGCCAACCTCGGCATCCTGTCGACGGTGCCGGGTCCGGACGACGTCGTGCTGATCGACGCCGACTGTCACGCCAGCATCTACGACGGGTGCCGGCTCGGCTCGGCGGAGGTCGTCCGGTTCCGGCACAACAGCGTGACCGACCTCGACAAGCGCCTGCGCCGCCTCGGCGCCCGCAGCCGGCGCGCGATGATCGTCGTCGAGGGCCTCTACAGCATGCTCGGCGACCGCGCGCCGCTGGCCGAGATCGCCGCGCTCACACGCCACCACGGCGCCTCCCTGCTCGTCGACGAGGCCCACTCGCTCGGCGTCCTGGGCGAGCAGGGCCGGGGCCTCGCCGAGGAGGCGGGGGTCGAGGACGCCGTCGACTTCGTCGTCGGGACGTTCAGCAAGAGTCTCGGAACGATCGGCGGCTTCTGCGCGAGCGACCATCCCGAGCTCGAGCTGGTGCGGTACGCGTGCCGCCCCTACGTGTTCACGGCCTCCCCGTCGCCGTCCGTCGTCGCCTCGGCCCGGGCGGCGCTGGTCGCCCTGCGGGCCGGTGCGGGCCTCCGCCGCCGGCTCTGGGACAACGCGCACCATCTCTACGGTCGGCTGCGCGACCTGGGCCTGGCGCTCGGCCCCGAGGTGAGCCCGATCGTGGCCGTCCTGATGGCGAGCCCGGAGCAGGGCATCGCGGCCTGGCGCGCGCTCCTCGCGCGGGGCGTCTACGTGAACCTGGTCCTGCCTCCGGCCGCGCCCACCGGAGGGTGCCTCCTCCGGTGCAGCCTCAGCGCGGCGCACACCCGGGATCAGATCGAGGCGGTGGCGGAGGCCTTCCGGTCCCTCGCCGCGAGCGGGGCGGCACGCTGAAGCCGGCACCCGCCACGCTGACCATCCCGGTCGAGACGCAGGTCCGGGAGCTCGACGCCAAGCTCCTCCTCTCGTGCGTCGCGGCCGAGCGCGGGTTCCCGGTCGTGCTCGGCTCCCGCGCCTTCGTCGGCTTCGCGATGCCCTTCGTTCCCCGCGGCGTGTACCTGGCCAAGAGCCTCACCGCGCTCAGCCGGCGCATGTTCGGGATCCTCCAGGGGCTCGGTCACGAGATCGTGGCCTGGGACGAAGAGAGCCTCGTCCGGGGCCCGACCTCCGTGTACTACAGCGATCGGCTCTCCCCGGCGACGCTCCGCCCCCTGTCGGGTCTCTTCGCCTGGGGCCAGGACGACGCGGAGGTGTTTCGAGCATTCCCGGGCTGTGCCGGGATCCCGATCCACGTCACCGGGAATCCCCGGATCGACCTGTTGCGCAAGGACGTCCGCGCCTACTTCGAGCCCGAGGTGGACGCCCTCCGGCGGCGCTTCGGCGACTTCATCCTGGTGAACACGAGCTTCCGCTTCGTGAACGCCTTCGTGCCGGACCTGAACCTCTCGCGGCCGGGCCCGGCGGGCCGGGAGCCGAAGATCGGGGTGAGCGCTCGCCGGATGGGTCGCGAGTTCGCGCTCGGCATGGCGGCCCACCAGCAAGCGATCTTCGACGCGTTCCGGGAGCTGGTGCCGCTCCTCGGCGAGCGGTTTCCCGATCGCGCGATCGTCGTCCGCCCGCATCCCTCGGAGCGCGACGCGCCGTGGGAGCAGGCGGCGCGCGGCCGGCCCAACGTCCGGGTCGTCAGGGAGGGGAACGCGATTCCCTGGCTGATCGCCTGCCGGGTCCTGGTCCACAACGGCTGCACGACCGCGGTCGAGGGCGCCGTGCTCGACACGCCGGCCGTCAGCTATCAACCGGTCCAGTCGGACCGCTTCGATTTTCCGCTGCCGAACGCCGTGAGCCACCGGGCGCTCCGGCCCGACGAGGTGACGGAGATCGTCGGCGCGATCCTGGCGGGGCGGCTCGGACCGCTCGACGCCGCCGAGCGCGCGCGGCTCCTCGAGCCCCACCTGGCCGCGCTCGACGGACCGCTCGCGGCCGATCGAATCGTCGATGTCCTGGCCGCTCTGGGATACGCCGCCAGACGGCCGCCGCGCCCGAGGCTGGGGCGGTACGTCCCCGCGTGGATCGGCGGGAACGTCCGTACGCTGGAGAAGCTGATCAAGATGCCGTGGCCGAGCCACAAGAACAGCGCCGCGTTCCATGCCCAGCGCTTCCCCGGCGTGAGCGTGTCCGAGCTCGAGCATCGGATCGCCCGGTTCGGCCGGGTGCTCGGCCGGTTCGAGGGCCTCCGCGTCACGAGGCTCGCCCCGCACGTGTTCCGGATCGTTCGCGCGGCCTGAGCCCGCCGCGCCCCGCCGGCCGCTCGGCGGGCGTGAAGGAATCGGGGTGTCGGGGAGAGCGGCGGTCGCTCCCCCCGACGTCGATTCAGCGGAAGGCGCCCCGGCGGTAGAGACGCCAGACGACGGCCCAGCCGGCCAGGAGCGGGTACCGGCGCGCCCGCGGCGACAGGTTCACGGCGACGCCCGAGTGGCGCTCGATCTTCCACGCGATGTACTCGGGGCCGCCGGCGAACG
>Ga0209342_10002859_pt1 | contig 18354 bp, 17 predicted proteins | sample RifCSP16_2_FD_184023 | JGI IMG/M metagenome (GOLD analysis project Ga0209342, IMG submission 184023) | Soil microbial communities from Rifle, Colorado - Rifle CSP2_sed 16_2 (SPAdes) (version 2) | ecosystem: Environmental > Terrestrial > Deep subsurface > Rock core/Sediment | place: Rifle... | reverse complement strand
CGTCAAATCCACCGCACTCTCGCGGATGTTGCGGAGGTCATGCACCTCGATCCTGTTGACCCACAAGCTGCCCGCTCCGCTCACCGGCTAAAGACGCATGGGCATGACGATGTAGCGATTGTCGGTTTCGCTCTCACCCTCGGGCTTCAGCACGCCTTGGCTTTCGCCGTCCTTGAGCTCGATCGAGACCTTCTCGGTTCCGGCGACCAGCAAGAAATCGAGCAAGTACTGAGCGTTAAAGCCGATCTCGACCTGCTCGCCGCCGTACTCCGCCGGCAGGGATTCTCGGGCTTCGCCCAGGTCGGGTGACGACGCCGAAACCTCCAGCCTGCCCTCGGCTAGGAGCAGCTTCACCGCACGATTCCTCTCTGCGGACAGCAGGCTGACGCGGCGAATGGCTGCGACTAATTGCTCCCGATCCATGGCGGCCAGCTTGCCGCCGGCTATGGTGATCACCTTCTCGAAGGCCGGGAACTGGCCTTCGATGGTCTTGGACGACAGGGTTCGACCCCCGACCGTGAAGACCAGGTGGTTCTCGTTCTGCTGGAAGACCACCTCGTTCTCGCCTTCCAGCAAGCGGGCCAGCTCATGGATCGCCTTCCTGGGCACCAGCACGCGCTGGGCTTCGGCAACGGCTAGAGTCGCCGGGCGACGTGCGTAGGCCAGGCGGTGGCCGTCGGTGGCTACCATGGCCACCCCATCCGGCTCCAAGAGAAGCAGGGCCCCGGCCAGATAGTAGCGAGCGTCTTCGGTGGTGACCGCGAACACCGTGCGCTGAATGAGGTCCCGGAGCGCGGGGGCGGGGATGCCCACGCCGCGGGGGCCCCGCCCGTCCGGGAGTGCCGGGAAGTCCTCTCGGGGAAGCCCCGCCACCTTGAAACTCACCCGTTCGCACTCGATCGCCGCCCAGCTGTCCGGCAGCAGCTTCACTCGGATGTCGCTCTCCGGAAGCGATCGTGCGATCTCGAACAGCTTCTTGGCGCCGAGGGTGATCGCCCCTTCCGCCGTGACCTGAGCCGGACACGCCGTGCGCAGGGAAACGTCTAGATCGGTGGCCGAGATGGCGAGCTCCGAGCCCCTGGCCTCGGCCAGGACGTTGGAGAGGATGGGTATCGAGTTCTTCCTCTCCACGATTCCCTGAACCAGGTGAAGCTCTCTCACTAGGTCGTTCCTGCGAACGATGATCTCCATGGTGTTGTCTACTCTTTCGTTAGGACTTGCTCAGGGTCAAAAGACAAGAGTAAGAAAGAGGCGCTGCGGAAAGGTGGAAAAGCGCAGTAAGCTCCTGTCTTAAATGGGCTTGGGACGGTAGCGGCCCTGTGGAACGGCTGCGGGAAAAGGCGCCGAGCCTGCGGACGGGAGAGTCCGCGCCGCCGAGCCGCGGGCCCTGGCGGCAGCTCTGGTGTTGAAAAGCCCGCATCTTCATCGAAAGCCCTGGACAAAGCTGTTGATCAACCTGTCGAAGTCGGCGTCGCGCTTGCGAAGGGAGTCGATCTTTCGCACCGAGTGGATGACCGTCGAGTGGTGCTTGCCGCCGAAACCCTTGCCGATCTCGGGGAGGGAGGCTCGGGTCAGGGCCTTGGTGAGGTACATGGCGATCTGGCGGGGGACCGCCACCGCCTTGGAGTTGTTCTTGGCCTTGAGCTCGGAGAGCTTGACGTTGTAGTGATCAGCCACGAACTTCTGGATCATCTCCATCGAGATGGGCCGGTCCTCGGTGCGCAAGAGGTCCTTCAAGGTCTCCTGGGCGAGGGGCAGATCGATGTCGCGGCCGGTAAGACTGGCATAGGCGATGAGTCTAACCAAGCTGCCTTCCAGTTCGCGGATGTTGGTTCGCACCTTGCTCGCGATGAAGAGCGCCACGTTCTCCGGCAACTCCACACGTTCGGCTTCGGCCTTCTTCCTGAGGATGGCGACCTTGGTTTCGATATCCGGGGGCTGAATATCGGCGATCAGGCCCCATTCGAAGCGGCTGTGGAGCCGTTCCTCGATGGTGGGTATCTGCCGGGGCGGGCAATCGCTGGAGATGACGATCTGCTTCTGGCCATCGTGGAGGGCGTTGAAGATGTGAAAGAACTCCTCCTGGGTTCGGTCCTTTCCGGCAATGAACTGGATGTCGTCGACCAGGAGCACATCGGGGAGCCGGTACTTCTGGCGGAAGGGGAGGAGCCGGTCGAAACGAATGGCGTTGATCATCTCGTTGATGAACCGATCGGTGGAGATGTAGAGGAGATTCAAGTGACGGTTACGGGCCTGGATGTAGTGGCCGATGGCGTGCATGAGGTGCGTCTTGCCGAGGCCCACCCCACCGTACAGGAACAGGGGGTTGTAGGACTTTGAGGGGATCTCGGCAACCGCCCGAGCTGCCGCGTGTGCGAACTGGTTCGAGGAGCCGACGACGAAGCTCTCAAAGGTGTACTTCGGGTTGAGAAAGGTCAGGCTGTCTCGGTCTTCGGGCGCGTCGGCGGAAGGAAGGGTCTCGGCGTCGTCGCATTCAAAGCGGACGGCTATCTCGCCCCGGGCCAGCTCGGCAAGACCCTCCTGGATGACGCCCAGGTAGTTGCGGGTGAGCCAGTCTCGGAACTGAAGGTTGGGCACCCGCACGAACAGCGTCGTGCCGTCGAACTCGCGAAAGGAAGTGGGCCTGAACCAGGTCGCAAAGCTGTGTCGGTTGATCTTGGCTTCAACCTGAGCCAGCAGCTCATCCCAGAGATTCACGAGCGACACCAAAGGCCGGAGACGGCATCCTCATCAACAAGAGAAGTTCTTTTGTTGCTTATAGTTGAGAGGAGCATAGGAACGGGAACCAGGGGAATCACGGGAAGTTGAGGCACTCCGGGCCTTTTTGCACAGAGATTTCAACACCTGTGGAAAAATGCCCATTGAGACCAACGAACACGCCCTTCTAGCGTGGAGTTCAGAACCTACCTAACCTATCACAGGGAGAGCCGCAGAAACAAGGCGGGCGAGGACGATCAAGGGGGGTCGGGGCCTCAGCTGGAACCCCGCCGGTCGTTGACAGCAGGGACCCTAGGGAATAAGCTAAGTGTTTTCTCCGAGGGTGGGCTCACCCATCGACAAGGGCTGCAGCTATGAAGAGGACGTTTCAGCCAAACAACCGCAAGCGTAAGAGGACCCATGGTTTTCTGGTGCGAATGAGGACCAAGGGCGGTCGCCTGGTCCTCAAGCGTCGCCGGGAAAAGGGCCGCAAGAGGCTCGCGGCCTAAGGCGCGAGTGGCCCCAACGGGCGCCAAGCTCGAGGGCCGGGAGCGCCTGAAGAGCGGAGCCCAGTTCCGGCGGGTCTTCGAGGGTGGAACCCGAGTGGAGGGGCACCTGTTCCTGCTGGTGGCGCGGGACAACGGCCTCTCCTTCTTGCGGCTGGGCTTGGCGGTCGGGCGGCGGGTCGGCAACGCCGTGGTTCGGAGCCGCGCCAAGAGACTGCTGCGAGAGGCGTTCCGGCGTTTGAAGAGCCGGCGGGTCGAGAGCGGCGACCTGATCCTGGTGGCCAAGCCTGCGATCGCCGACAAGAAGCAAGCCGACGTGGATCGTGAGCTCGAAAAGCGAATCCGGCAGCTCGCAAGCAGGAGGGGGCCCAAGCCCGCTGGCCCGGCTGCTTCTCCTGGGGATTGATGTGTACCGGGCCATCTTGGCCCCTCTGATCGGGGGCTATTGTCGCTATGTGCCGAGCTGCAGCGTGTACGGCGGAGAAGCCATCCGTCGCCACGGGGCGCGGGTCGGTGGGGTCCTGACGGTGAAGCGGCTGCTGCGCTGCCACCCTTTCCATCGGGGCGGGTTCGACCCCGTGCCCTGAAGCAAGAAAGACATGGAAGAACGCCGTTTCCTGCTGGCCGTCGCCCTCTCGCTTCTGGTGCTCACTCTGTACCAGTGGCTCTTGGCGCCGGCGCCCAAGCCCATGCGGCCGCCGGAGGCGGCCCCCGCGTCCACCACCGCCAGAAGCGAGCCGAGCCCAGAACCCGAGCCGCCCGCCAGTGCCGGCCGAAAGCTAGCCCCCACCAGCGTCTCCCAGCCCTCGATCTCGGATGACGCCGAGCGCCGTGTGGAGATCGAGGGCGAAGAGAGCGTGGTCGCGTTCTCCAACAAGGGTGCACGGCTCGTCTCCTGGAGGCTTCGCCGGTACCGCGACGCGGGGGACCGGCCGGAGGAGATGGTGGAGACGGTGCCGGGCGCACCCCGGCCCCTCGACCTGGAGACAGGCGACACGGAGGTCGACAGCCGCCTGCGAGAGGCACTCTACCGGCCATCCGCCGAGTTGATTCAGCTCGGAGCAGGACCGCAGGAGCTGAGGTTCCAGTACGCCGATTCCGAGCTGGCGGCGGAGAAGTGGCTCCGGTTCGCGGCTGACGGGTATCTGGCAGAGCTGGGCGCCACCGTGCATGTGGCCGGTCGGGCCATGCCGACCCGAGTCCTCTGGGGGCCGGGGGTCGGAAACCCGACGGCGGCCGAGGTCGAGGTCCGGGGCTACCAGCAACCGCAGGCGGTGCTGCTGGCCGGGCGAGGCGTCGAGCGGGTGTTGCCGGAGACGGCCGGAACGGCGCGCAGTGTCTCCGGATCGCGCTGGGCTGGGGTCGAGAGCAAGTACTTCGCGGCGCTTCTGGTGCCGGCGAGCCCGGCCAGCGCCGACGTCCGGGGCATCGAGCTGCCGGCGGCGTCCGGGGGGAAAGCCAGACTAGCGACCCTGGTGGCCGTCGACCTGGGGACCGAAGGCAGGGTGCAGATCTACGTGGGCCCCAAGGACCACAGTCGGCTGTCCAAGCTGGGTCACGAGCTGGCGCAGGTGGTGCCGGTGGGGGAGTGGATCGGCCCCATCGTGGTGGCGCTCATGAGGCTGTTCCGCTGGGTCAACGGCTATGTGGGCAACTACGGCTGGTCGGTGGTGGTCCTGACCATCCTGATCAGTGTGGTCATGGCGCCCTTCCGGCACTACAGCATCGTGAACGGCCTGAAGATGGCGAAGATCGCTCCGGAGATGAAGGTCATCCAGGAACGCTATCGGAAGATCCCGATGTTGGACCCCAAGCGCCAGGACATGAACCAGGAGATGGCCGAGCTCTACGCTCGTCACGGCATGAACATGAGCACGCAGATGCTGGTGGGCTGCCTGCCGATCCTGCTCACCATGCCGTTCCTGATCGCGTTTTACCGCGTGCTCGACGTGTCCATCGAGCTGCGAGGAGCCCCCTTCCTGTGGATCGGAGACCTCAGCCAGAAAGACCCCCTGTTTGTGTCTCCGGTGCTGATGGGTCTTTCGATGTTCTTGATGCAGAAGATGATGCCCACCACCATGGACCCCGCCCAGCAGCGCATCATGCTAATCATGCCGTTGGTGTTCTCGGTGATGTTCTTCTTTGCCCCCGCGGGCCTCAACCTGTACTGGCTGGTGTCCAACATCGGCTCCATCGTGCAGCAGGGTGCCACCATGAAGCTGCTGCAGGAGAAGGACGGGCGGGGCAAGGACGCGGGGAGGAAGGAACGGAAGCGCGGATGAAGGACCTGCTGTTCTCGGGAGCGAGCGTAGAGGAGGCGGTCGCGAACGCCAGCCAGGCCCTCGGGATGGCCCGCGAAGGCCTGCGCTACGTGGTCCTGGCCCCGGGGGCGCCGGGCCGGCTGGGAGGCGCGGCGACTCCCGCCCAGATCGCTGTGCTCTTGGATCAGCCGCCGCGATCGCAGCCCCAGGTAGCAGCTGCAGGGGCCCCAGCCAGGCGGCGAACGCCGGCAGAGCTGGTGGGCCTGCTGGGCGATGTGGCCGGGCTCCGCTTGGAAGGCACGGTCCAGGAGGACGCGGGGGCCACCCAGGTCACCTTGGCGGGCCCGGATATGGACTTCTTCCTGGAAGGAGAGGCTGCTGTCCTCCAAGCTGTCGACCACCTGCTTCAGCGGGTGGCCCAGCAGGGCGGCTTGGGTCGCCTGAGCGTCACGTGTGAGGGGTACCGGGAGTGGCGGGACGAGGCGTTGCGCAAGAAGGCCCTGGACCTTGCCAGCGACGTGCTGCGCGACGGGGGAGCCCGGACCACCGGGCCACTCAACTCCTACGAGCGGCGAATCGTCCACCTGGCTATCGAGACGGTGCCCGGGGTCACCACGTTCAGCGTTGGCGAGGGCAGCGAGCGGCGGGTGACGTTGGCGCCGGCCCAGGACGGCGCCGCTGCCGAGCCGCCCGAGCCGCCGGCTTCCGCGGAGCAGTAGGCCAACGGCGAACCCCTATCAGGGGCCGCTCCGGGATCTGCACCTTCCAGCCGACCAGGAGGCGCGGCTCCTGGACTACCTGGGCCTACTGGACGGCTGGGCGTCGAAGATCAACCTCACCGGGGCCCAGGGCCCCGGCGAGCGGGTCCGGCTGCTGGTCAAGGATGTGCTCCCAGCCCTTCCGCTGTTGGGCGGGACCTCCTTGCTCGACATCGGTTCCGGGAACGGCTCCCCGGGCTTGGTCCTGGGCCTGCTTCGGCCCGACCTTCGGGTGACGCTTCTGGAACCGCGAGTGAAGCGTTGGGCGTTCTTGAGGGAGGCCGCGCGAGCGGCCGGCCGGGCCGACATCGAGGTTCTGCGAGAGCGCCACCACCAGTACCAAGGCCCCCAGGCCGACAACCTGACGTTGCGGGGCTTGGCTGTGCCACTCGATGAGCTGCTGCCCTCCTTGACCAGCGACGGACAGATCCTGGTCTTCGGTCCGGTCCGTGCGGCGGGACCTGGACTGCACGTGGAGGTCTTCGGCGAAGGGCGGGCCCGAATCCACCGCCTGCGCAGGCGTTCCACGTGAAACGGGGTCGCTTCGCGCCCGTCCTCGATCGGCTGTTTCACGTGGAACCTCCCGACAGCCGATCCCCTCGTGGTATCCTCGCCGTCCGCCGATTTTGCCCGGAGGTTTGTTGCCCCGCGTCATCGCCATAGCCAATCAAAAAGGGGGGGTCGGCAAGACCACCACCGCGATCAACCTGGCCGCCAGCCTGGCGGCGGCGGAGCGCAGGGTGCTGGCGGTCGACATCGACCCCCAGGGCAACCTCACCTCTGGCCTGGGCCGCCGAGCCCGCGAACCCCGGCGCAGCCTCTACGAGGCGCTGATCGACCAGGTCCCCCTCGATGAAGTCATCGTCGCCACCGATCTCGAGCACCTGTTCCTGGCGCCCGCCGACCGCAACCTGACCGGGGCGGAGGTGGAACTGGTGCCGCTGCTGGCCCGAGAGTACCGGCTGAAGGAGGCGCTGGCGCCGCTGGCGGGACGTTTCGACTACGTCTTCATCGACTGCCCGCCCAGCCTTGGCCTCTTGACCGTCAACGCCCTGGCCGCCGCCGATCGCATCCTGGTCCCCCTGCAGTGCGAGTACTTCGCCCTGGAGGGGATCTCGGAGCTGATGAACACGCTGCGGCGGATCCAGCGTGCCCTGAACCCCGCGCTGGACGTGGAGGGGGTGCTGCTCACCATGGTGGACGAGCGGATGAACCTCACCCAGCAGGTGATGACCGAGGTTCGTAACCACTTCGGCGAGCGCGTGTTCAAGGCCCAGATCCCGCGCAGTGTGCGCTTGGCCGAAGCCCCCAGCTTCGGGAAGCCGATCCTCCTCTATGACATCCGGTCCAAGGGCTCCGAAGCCTACCTGGACCTCGCCAAGGAACTGATGGCCCATGAAAAGAAAGGCCCTGGGCAAGGGGCTCTCCGCGCTTCTTCCTGAGCCCGAGGCGCCCGCCGGAGGGGAGCTGGCTCAGGTCCCCATCGCCAGCCTCGAGCCCAACCCCTTCCAGCCGCGGACCACCTTCGAACCCGGCAAGCTGGCCGAGCTCGCCGCCTCTCTCCAAGAGAGCGGCATGGTGCAGCCCATCCTGGTGCGGAAGGTAGGGGAGCGGTACCAGATCATCGCCGGGGAGCGGCGATGGCGAGCCGCCCAGCAACTGGGCTTGACTCACGTGCCGGTGGTGCCGCGCGAGGTCTCCGACGAGCAGCTTCTGGAGCTAGCGCTAGTCGAGAACATCCAGCGCGAGGAGCTGACGCCGCTGGAAGAGGCCCACGCCTACCAGCGTCTGCACCAGGAGTTCAATCTCACACAGGAGCAGTTGGCCCAGAAGGTGGGGAAGGACCGCTCGACCGTAGCCAACACCATGCGCTTGCTCCGCCTGCCCCCGGAGGTGCGCGATCTCCTGGCCGGCGGCCGCCTGGAAGCCGGCCATGGCCGAGCCTTGCTGGCTCTCGATCAAGCCGAGGCCCAAGTTGCGCTGGCTCGCGAGACGGCCCGCAAGGGTTTCTCGGTGCGGGAGGTGGAACGGAGGGTGGCTCTTGAGCGGGCACCGCGACCGGAAAGAGCGAACCGCCGAGACCCCAACACCCGAGCCGCCGAGGAGCGCCTGCGCGCCGCCCTGGGCACCCGGGTCGAGATCAGCCGGCGGGGGGCAGGCGGCGCGCTCCGGATCGCCTTCTCAAGCGAGGCCGAGCTCAACAGATTGTTCGAGGTTCTGGTTCGAGCGGGTCGGGGTCGGCCTTGATGGCGCCGCGACCGGCCCTCTCAACGTGCTATCGTTGGCGCACCCAGCGGGGGCAAGCTCAAGCGGAGGCTGGATGATCAAGATCAAGGGACTGACCAGCGAAGACCTGAACGGGTTCCTCGACGCCGGCTGCGAGTTCCTGGGCGAGCTCCGGTTCCGAAACACCTTCAGGATCGACGGCCTTCTCAAGGGCAAGGTGTTTTCCGACAACACCTTGGTGGTGGGGGAGTCGGGCCAGGTGGACGCCGAGATCGACTGCGGCACGGTCTCGATCCGGGGCACCGTCAGCGGACGGGTTCACGCCCGAGACAAGATCGAGCTGCTGGCCGGCTCCAGCGTGACGGCCACCTTGGTGGCGCCCCGTCTTCTCATCGAAGAGGGCGCCTTCTTTCAGGGCGACTGCGACATGGCCTCGGCCGCCTCGGCCAAGGGCGATGTGGTGACCCTGGAGTCGGCCAAGGCCGCCGGGCGCGGCGAGAAGCGGCCCTAGGCGCCCCGCCCCTAGTATAGTTTCTTCAATGGACGACCGAGAGCGGATCCGCCGTCTCACCGAACGGGTGTCCTGCGCTGGTTGAGCCGGCAAGCTCGGCCCCGCCGAGCTCGCTCAGGTTCTGAGCGGCCTCCCTCACCACCCCGACCCGCGCGTGCTGGTGGACTACGCAACCGGCGACGACGCGGGTGTCTTTCGTCTGCCCGACGGGACCTTGCTGGTGCAGACGGTCGACTTCTTCAGCCCAGTGGTCGACGACCCCTACAGCTTCGGCGCCATCGCCGCCGCCAACGCGCTCTCCGATGTCTACGCCATGGGCGGACGGCCGCTCACCGCCCTCTCCATCGCGGCTCTCCCGGAGCAGGACTTCCCCTGGGAATGGTCGGCGGCCATCTTGCGCGGGGGCTACGAGAAGCTCCGGGAGGCGGGCTGCGTCTTGCTTGGCGGTCACAGCGTCCGCGACGCCGAGATCAAGTTCGGCTACGCGGTGACCGGCGTGGTGGAAGAGGGCCAGATCCTCAGCAACGCAGGCGCCCGGGCCGGAGACATCCTGGTGCTCACCAAACCACTGGGCACCGGCATTCTCTCCACGGCCCTCAAGGCAGGCGCAGCCCCAGACCACGCCATGCAGGAGGCGGCGCGCTCCATGGCCAGGCTCAACGCCCTGGCGGCGCAGGTGGCGCAGCAACAGGGCGCCCATGCCGCCACCGACATCACCGGCTTTGGCCTCATCGGCCACGCGCTCGGTCTGGCTCGCCAGAGCGGCGTCACTCTCGAGGTCCGGGCCGCCGACCTTCCGCTCCTCCCGGCGGCCCTCGATCTCGCCCCGCGCTTCCAGCCCGGCGGGCTCGGGGCCAACCGGCGTCACTTCGAGAGCGAGCTGGCCTACCTAACCACCATCGACGATGCCAGGAAGGCCTTGCTCTTCGACCCCCAAACCTCAGGCGGTCTGCTCCTTGCTCTGCCCGCGCAGGCTGTCGAGGCCTTCCTGGCCGCAGTGCCGGAAAGCCGGGTCATCGGAGCCGTCGTCCCCGCCGCGGACACGCCCCTGCGCCTCTGCTGATCCGCCGATTCGATACCCGCGAGCCTTGCCCCACCCCCTCCGCCCGTGATAACCTGCCGCGTTTTTGTCGAGTGCGCCCTCGGTCCCGGGGGCGAACCACAGGGCGGACCTTGACACGAGACCAACGCGACCAACGCCATAAGCCCTTTCCTCTTAATCATCTGAGCGCAGAGAGCGGACCCGCGGGAGGGCAGCCATGAAGCCGCGCAGCCGGGGCGTGGCCCGACGATACGCGAAGGCCCTGCTCGAACTGACCTTGACCGCCGGTGATCCGGCAGCGCTGGGTCGGGATCTCGCATCGGCGGCAGAGCTTCTGGAGGCCCAGGACGAGTTGCGCCGGATGCTGGCCCATCCCGCCGTCCCCGCGGAGCGCAAGCGCGCCATCGCCGCCGCGATCTTCAAGGGTGCGCCGGCGCTGTTCTCCCGCCTCATGCAACTCCTGGTCGAGCGGGAGCGGACCCAGCTGCTGCCGGACATCGCACGCGCCTACGCGACCCTGTGGAACGCGCACCGCCAGGTGGCGGCGGCACGGGCGGTGACCGCCGTCCCGCTTTCGGCCGATCAGGCCGCCGCCTTGGCCGCCGCCCTGGGCCGAGTCAGCGGCAAGACGGTGGAACTCGAAAACACCGTGGACCCAGACCTCTTGGGCGGGGCGCTGGTGGAGATGGAGGGGCGGACCTTCGACGGGACGGTGCGCGGCCGCCTGAGCAGCCTCCGCCACCGCCTGATCGAGGGGACACAAACCCAGTCGACCGGAGCCCGCACCTAGCGACACCTCCGAACGGAGCCAGGAACGCAATGGAAATTCGCGCCGAAGAAATCACCAAGATCCTCAAGGAACAGCTGGGCGGCCTCTCCGCCGGCATGGACGTGTCCGAAGTGGGGACCGTTCTCTCGGTGGGCGACGGTATCGCCCGCCTCCACGGCCTGGAGCGCTGCATGGCCGGAGAGCTCCTGGAGCTGCCCCACGGGGTCATGGGAATCGCCCTCAACTTGGAGGAAGACTCGGTGGGAGCGGTGCTCCTGGGCGAGAGCTTCGAGATCAAGGAGGGCGATCAGGTCAAGCGCACCCGCCGCATCATGTCGGTACCGGTGGGTGACGCTCTGGTGGGCCGGGTGGTGAACGCGCTGGGCCAGCCCATCGACGGCAAGGGAGCCATCCCCGGCCAGACCTACAACCCCATCGAGGTGATCGCCCCCGGCGTGGTCGCCCGGCAGCCGGTGCGCGAGCCGCTGGAGACCGGCATCAAGGCCATCGACAGCATGGTCAACATCGGCCGCGGCCAGCGCGAGCTGGTGATCGGCGATCGGCAGACCGGCAAGACCGCGGTGGCGCTCGACGCCATCATCAACCAGAAGGGCAAGGGCGTCGTCTGCATCTACATCGCCATCGGCCAGAAGCGGTCCACGGTGGCCCAGGTGGTGAAGACGCTCGAGGACTTCGGGGCCATGGAGCACACCATCGTGGTGGCGGCCACCGCCTCCGATCCGGCGCCCTTCCTCTACATCGCGCCCTACGCCGGGGCGGCCATGGGCGAGTACTTCCGGGACCAGGGCGGGCACGCTCTGTGCGTCTACGACGATCTCTCCAAGCACGCCGCCGCCTACCGCGAGATCTCGCTCTTGCTGCGCCGGCCCCCGGGGCGCGAGGCCTACCCCGGCGACGTCTTCTATCTCCACAGCCGGCTGCTGGAGCGCGCCGCCAAGCTCTCGGACAAGAACGGCGGCGGCAGCCTGACCGCCATCCCCATCATCGAGACCCAGGCCGGCGACATCTCGGCCTACATCCCGACCAACGTCATCTCCATCACCGACGGCCAGATCTTCCTGGAGAGCGATCTCTTCAACTCCGGCATTCGCCCCGCCATCAACGTGGGCAACTCGGTCTCCCGGGTCGGCGGCAGCGCCCAGGTGAAGGCCATGAAGGCGGTGGCCGGACGGCTGCGCCTGGACCTGGCCCAGTACCGTGAGCTGGCCGCCTTTGCCCAGTTCGGGTCCGACCTGGACAAGTCCACCCAGTCCACCCTGGCCCGTGGCGAACGCCTCACCGAGATCCTGAAACAGGATCAGTTCCGGCCGCTGCCCATGGAGAAACAGGTCACCATCATCTTCGCCGCCACCAACGGCTACCTGGACGGGGTGCCGGTGCCGGAGTGCCGCCGCTACGAGCGCGAGCTTTACACCTTCCTGGAGCTGCGCCACGCCGACCTGCTGAAGGAAGTCGCCGAGAAGAAGGACCTGAAGGGCGAGCCGGGCCAGCGCCTGAAGGCGGCGCTCGGCGAGTTCGCCGAGGTGTTCCAGGCGGAAGCCCAGGCCTAACCGATGCCGGCCCTCATCGACATCCGGCGCCGGATTCGCAGCGTCAAGAACACGCAGCAGATCACCAAGGCCATGAAGATGGTCTCGGCGGCCAAGCTGCGGCGGGCGCAGGAGGCCATGTTCGCCGCCCGCCCGTACGCCCGCAAGATGACGGAGGTGCTGCGGAGCCTGGCCTCCCGCGCCAACCCCGAGTCCCATCCTCTGCTCCGCGAGCACGGCGACCGCAAGATCTTGCTGGTCCTCATCACCGCCGACAAGGGCCTTTGCGGCGGCTTCAACGCCAACTTGATCCGGACCGCCCAGCGCTTCCTGGACGAGCGAAAGGACAAGGAGCTGGGGCTCGACCTGCTGGGCCGCAAGGGGCGCGACTTCTTCCGCAAGCGCCGCTACCCGATCCAGTCCGAGCGGGTCGGGCTCTTCGCGAGTCTCCACTTCTCGCTGGCCCAGAGCATCGCCCAGTCGCTGATGGAGAGGTTCGTGAGCGGCGAGGTGGACCAGATCTTCCTGCTGTATAACGAATTTAAGAGTGTGATTCAGCAGCGGGTGGTGGTGGAGCGCCTGCTGCCCATCGAGCGCCTGAGTCTCGACCCCACCGAGCCCGCCCTCGACTACCTCTACGAACCGGCCCCCGGCGCCATCTTCGCCGAGCTTCTGCCCAAGCACGTGGAGGTCCAGGTCTGGCGGGCGCTTTTGGAGTCGATCGCCGCCGAGCACGGCGCGCGCATGGCGGCCATGGACGCGGCCACCAACAACGCCGGCGACATGATCGACCGACTCACCCTCTACATGAACAAGGTCCGCCAGGCCGCCATCACCAAGGAGATCATCGAGGTGGTCTCCGGAGCCGGCGCCTAACCAACGAGCAAAGAGAAGAACAGGGTTTCGACGATGGCCAAAGAGAACGTCGGTCGGGTGGTTCAGATCATCGGTCCGGTGGTGGACGTGGAGTTCGAGCAGGCGGTCCCCCCGATCTACACCGCGGTCCGCATCCAGGACGATGGCGGCGGCGGCGGAGTGGCGCTAGACGTCATCGCCGAGGTGCAGCAGCACCTGGGCGAGAACCGGGTGCGCTGTGTCGCCATGTTGCCCACCGACGGCATGGTGCGGGGCATGAAGGCGGTCGACACCGGCGAGCCGATTACCGTGCCGGTGGGCCCCGCCACCCTGGGCCGGGTGCTCAACGTGATCGGCGAGCCGGTGGACGAGCTGGGGCCGGTGCTGGCCCAGAAGCGCTATCCCATTCATCGTCCCGCACCGGCTTTCGAGGAGCAGTCCACCCAGCTCGAGATGTTCGAGACCGGGATCAAGGTCATCGACCTGATCGAGCCCTATCTGCGCGGCGGCAAGATCGGCCTCTTCGGCGGCGCCGGCGTGGGCAAGACCGTCATCATCCAGGAGCTCATCTACAACCTGGCCAAGAAGCACGGCGGGGTATCCGTCTTCGGCGGGGTCGGCGAGCGCACCCGTGAGGGCAACGACTTGTGGCTGGAGTTCCAGGAGTCGGGCGTCATCGACCTCAAGGACTTCACCAAGTCCAAGGCCGCGCTCGTCTACGGACAGATGACGGAACCGCCCGGAGCCCGCCTGCGGGTTGCGCTCACCGGCCTGACGGTGGCCGAGTACTTCCGCGACGAAGAGGGCAAGGACGTGCTGCTCTTCATCGACAACATCTTCCGCTTCACCCAGGCCGGTTCCGAGGTCTCGGCGCTTCTGGGCCGCATGCCGTCGGCGGTGGGCTACCAGCCCACGCTGCAGACCGAGATGGGGGAGCTTCAAGAGCGCATAACCTCGACCAAGAAGGGATCGATCACCTCGGTGCAGGCCATCTACGTCCCGGCCGACGACTACACCGACCCCGCTCCCGCCACCACCTTCGCCCACCTGGATGCCACCACCAACCTCTCGCGCCAGATCAGCCAGCTCGGCATCTATCCGGCGGTCGATCCGCTGGCCTCCTCTTCGCGGATCCTGGATCCCCGCGTCATCGGCCAGGATCACTACCAGGTGGCCCGCGACGTCAAGCAGATCCTGCAGCGCTACAAGGACCTGCAGGACATCATCGCCATCCTGGGCATCGACGAGCTTTCGGAAGAGGACAAGGTCATCGTGGCCCGGGCCCGCAAGATCCAGAAGTTCCTGTCCCAGCCGTTCCACGTGGCCGAGCAGTTCACCGGTATCCCCGGCAAGTACGTGCCGCTGGCCGAGACCATTCGCAGCTTCCGAATGATCGTCTCCGGCGAGCTGGATGACATCCCCGAGCAGGCGTTCTACATGGTGGGCGCCATCGAGGAGGTCTTCGAGCAGGCCAAGGCGCAGGCCAGTTAGGCGAGGCGGCGGCAGGAGACGGCACCATGGCAGAGAGCAGCTTTCCCGCAAACCTCATCCTGGAGGTGGTCACCCCCGAGGGGCTCTTGCTCCGCGAGGAGGTGGACGAGGTGGTGGCCCCCGGAGAGCAGGGTTACTTCGGGGTGCGGCCCGGCCACACCCCCTTCTTCACCACCCTGGGGCTGGGGGAGCTGAGCTATCGCCAGGGCCAAGAGCGACAGGCGCTCACCTGTTTTTGGGGCTTCTGCGAGGTGCTGCCCGACCGAGTCAACGTGTTGGCGGAGGTGGGCGAGCGAGCGGAGGACATCGATACCGAGCGGGCGGCGGCAGCCAAGGAACGGGCGGCGGCGCGCATGAAGGCCATCAAGGACGAGGCCGGCTACGAGGACGCTCACCTGGCCTACGTGCGGGCGGTGACCCGGCTGGCGGTGGCCCGCAGGCGACGGGCCTAGTGCGGCCACCGACACCAGCTTGAGACCAAGGCGTCGTCCCTGTCCAGCTGCCGGGGCCCCGGGGACCCGATGAGCCGATGATCGCGCAGGTCCGAGCCCTGGTCCGCTACCGGCCGCTGATCCGCAGCCTGGTGGGTCGGGAGCTGAAGGCCCGTTACCGGGGCAGCGTGCTCGGTTTCCTGTGGAGCTTCGTAAACCCCCTGCTCCTGCTGCTCACCTACGGCCTGGTCTTCACCTACATGCTGCCGGTGGCGCGCACCGGCCAGGTCGAGCCCTACTTCCTCTTCCTGTTTTGTGGAATCCTGCCCTGGACCTGGTTCAACTCCTCGGTTCTGGAGGCCTCCGGGGTGCTCATCGCTGGCGGCAACCTGATCAAGAAGGTGCTGTTTCCGGCCGAGGTCCTGCCGGTGGTGACCGTGCTCACCAACATGGTGCAGTTCCTGCTGGGACTGCCCATCCTGCTGGCGTTCCTTGCCGTCTACGGCAAGCTGGGGCCGCTGGCCCTGCTGTTGCCGCTGCCGCTGCTGGTGCAGCTTGTCTTCACGCTAGGCGTGAGCCTGTTGGTCTCGGCGCTGACCGTCCACTTCCGGGATATCCAGAGCATCCTCTCCCACCTGCTGCACGTGTGGTTCTTTGCCACCCCGGTCCTCTACTTCTACCCGGAGACTCCCCCCGGCCTCAAGGCTCTGCTGCGCTTCAACCCGCTGACCCACGTGCTCTACTCGTACCAGGAGATGCTCTTCCGGGGCGCCTTCACTCACGGCCGCGGCCTGTTGCTGGCCGCGGTGGCGTCGCTTCTGGTCTTTGCGCTTGGCGCCTTCCTGTTCGATCGGCTGCGCGACACCTTCGCGGAGGAAGTGTGAGCACGCCCGCGATCACCGCCCTGGATCTGGCCAAGGTCTACCGCCGCTTCCTGCACAGGAACCAGTTCAGGACCCTGAAGAGCGCCCTCCTCACCGGCAGCCTGCTGGCCGACTTGGCCCCCGACCAAACCTTCACCGCGCTCGACGGGGTTTCCTTCGAGGTCCCCAAAGGCAGCACCTTCGGGGTGATCGGCGAGAACGGCTCCGGCAAGTCCACCCTGCTCAAGCTGCTGGCCGGCATCACCAAACCGACGCGGGGCCGGCTGTCGGTGGAGGGCCGGATCTCCGCGCTTATCGAATTAGGCGCGGGCTTCCACCCCGAGATCAGCGGCCGGGAGAACGTCGCCATCAACGGCATCATGCTGGGGCTCACCCGGCGCCAGGTGCAGGAACGCTTCGACGATATCGTGGGCTTCGCGGAGCTCGAGAGCTTCATCGATGCCCCGGTCAAGACCTACTCCTCCGGGATGTACGCACGGCTGGGCTTCGCGGTGGCCATCCACGTGGACCCCGAGGTGTTGCTGATCGACGAGGTGCTGGCGGTGGGCGACGAGGCCTTCACCCGCAAGTGCCTGGACAAGATCGGGGAGTTCCGTCGCCGCGGCAAGACCATCATCATCGTGACCCACAGCCTGGGTCTGGTGGAAAAGATGTGCGACGACCTGCTGTGGTTGCGCAGTGGCCAGGTCGCCGACCGGGGGGACCCCAAGCGGGTGGTCGACGCCTACCTGACGTACGTCGCTGGAGGGGAAGAAGCGCTGCTGGCGCGAGGGCACGGCCAGACCAGCCAGGAGGCGACCGCCCCCGAGTCGCCGCCGGAGCAGGAGCCGGCCTCGGGGAGCCTCCGCGAAGGCCGCTGGGGAGGCCGGGAGATCGAGATCCTGTCGGTTCGCTTGCTCGACGATCGGGGCAAGGAGCGACACGTCTACACGCCGGGAGAGACCTTGACCGTCAGCCTGGCGGTGCGGGCCCCCCGGCCGGTCGCCGACTTCGTCTTTGGCATCGGGATCTTCACCGCCGACGGCGTCTCCGTGTACGGCACCAACACCCACCTCGAGGACTTCGAGGCGGTGACCGCCGAGGGCGAGGGCCAGGCGGTCGTCAGCCTGGAAGACCTGCGCCTGGTGGAGGGGACCTACCTGCTGGACGTGGCAGCTCACCGCAAGGACGGCACGCCTTACGATTACCACCGTGGCCTTTACTCCTTCCGAGTCAAGAGCCGAGTCAAGGACGTCGGCGTCTACCGGCCCCACCATCGCTGGAGCTTCTCCGGCGGTCTGCACCTGGAGCCGCCGGAACCCCGCCCCGAACTGGATCTTCACGACAGCAGCGAGCCGAGCTGAGCCCCCGCCATGATCTCGAGCCTTCCCGCCCTGGTCGCCGAGCGGCAGCGCTGGCGGGAACAGGGTCGCCGGGTGGTCTTCACCAACGGTTGCTTCGATCTTCTCCACGCTGGTCACCTGAGCCTGCTGGAGCAGGCCCGGCAGGCGGGCGACCTCTTGGTGGTCGGCCTCAACAGCGATCGTTCGGTGCGGGAGCTGAAGGGCCCCGGGCGTCCCATCTTGCCGGAAAGCGAACGGGCGGAGACGCTGCTGGCCCTGGAGGCGGTGGACCGGGTGGTGGTCTACGATGAGCCCACGCCGCTCGCCACCCTGAGCGCCTTGCTGCCGGACATCCTGGTCAAGGGCGCCGACTGGGCACCAGACGCCATCGTGGGACGCCGCGAGGTCGAAGCGGCCGGCGGCCGGGTGGTTCGAGTCGAACTCACGCCGGGGCGCTCCACCACCGCGGTCCTGGAGCGGATGAAGCGACCTTGAGCCCACGGGCCCCCTGGACCGAGGCCCTCCACGCCAGCCTCCGCGACCTGCGCGCCCGGCTCGCGGACACCGGACACCTGAGCCTCAGCGGTCCGACCGGTCCCGCCCGCTTGCTGCTTCCCCTGCTGCTCGTGGACCAGCCCACCCTCTTTGTGCTGCCCTTCGAGAGGGATGTGGAAACGGCGGCCGCCGATCTCCAGTTTCTGGCCTCGGAAGCCGCCATCCCCGGCACCGTCCTACCCTTCCCCGCCCCCGGTCCCCCGCCCTACCGGGGGCTGCCCCGCCACGCCGACGCCTCTCTGCGCCGAGCCGCCGCCCTCCATGCGGCGGGGCGCGGGGCCCGGGCACTTCTGGCCTCGCCGGCCGGCCTGCTGCGTCCCAGCCTGCCGCGCCCCCGGTTCGAGACCCGGGTGCTCAGCCTGCGGGTGGGGCAGTCCTCGAACTGCCCGTTGTTGTTGCACAGGAGGAAGACGTCGCTGTCCTCGGTCAGGGCGGCAATGTCGGCCACGCCATCGCCGTTGAGATCCCCGACCGC
>Ga0209342_10002858_pt1 | contig 18358 bp, 14 predicted proteins | sample RifCSP16_2_FD_184023 | JGI IMG/M metagenome (GOLD analysis project Ga0209342, IMG submission 184023) | Soil microbial communities from Rifle, Colorado - Rifle CSP2_sed 16_2 (SPAdes) (version 2) | ecosystem: Environmental > Terrestrial > Deep subsurface > Rock core/Sediment | place: Rifle... | reverse complement strand
CGTGCCTGGGTTTCATTACCGTGTTGGAGTGCTCACAAGATGGGTTATTTGGGGGCTATCTAGCGATAGACTTCCGTGGACGCCCTTTGGAGTTCCGCTGCACGGCACCGATCAAGCCGAATCGGGCCCAACAAATTCTTTATGGTCCGACGCTGAATTCCTATCTTTATGGTGAACAAATCGGCCAGGCGCTTCTTAAGGGATCCGAGCACGACCTGCTGGCCGTGTTTACCGACCGGCCGGCCGTGATGGCCGTTCGTGAGTTTATCGAATGGCCTGTCGTGCTGGTCGAAAATTCGGCGGGACAGTTGGAGCCCGCTGAGGTTGGTTCTTTGCCCCAGGGCGGGTTGGACGGCCGAACGTGGCAGGTTCACGCGGCCCATGCGCCGGAGGCGACGCTAAAGCATTTTCATTGGGGTTGCAACCGGCTGGCGGCACGTGCCCAGGCCGATGATGATGAAGTGGCCGCGATCGTCCAGCGACTCGCTCCGCTGGCCGAGTCGTTCGACTTGGCCGAGCCTTTTGTGCGGATACGCGAGGCGATTGAAGAAGCCCGACGAGCCGGAGGCTGATCCGCCATGCCTCCCACTCGCGATTGGACGATCGATCCGGTGACCGGCTTGGCTTGGCGTCCGGACAGTGCGCCGGCCGTGTGCCGGGTTGACCTGGAGTCGCGGGTCGAGACGTGGGGCGGCGAATGGTTCGACCGGTCTATTCGAACGAGCGAAGTCCCCGTGACGTCGGTCGCTTTGTGCCAGGCACGGCCGAACGTGATTTCGGTGCCGGTTGGCGTCGGCCGTCCCCCGCAAGTGCGCGGCTTCCGTTTCGACGAAAATTCGGCCGACGAGTCTCCCGGTTCCTGGTCGGTCATCCCATCGGCTGGTAATGATTCGGGACGATCGTGCGAAGAACCGGCAAGGCATGCCGTTTCCTCGACGCGCATCCGACCGCCGGACGACGTGATCAAACTCCAGGACCGCCTGAGCTACGTGCTTCAGCCGCCGTTGGAAACGCTCTTGGCCGAGCGGTCGTTGCGATTTCATTTTGAACCGTTTCCGTATCAGTATGAGGGCATTGCGTTTCTCTATCCGCGTCAGGCGGCCGTGCTGGCCGACGAGATGGGGCTGGGCAAGACCATGCAGGCCACCGCGACCATCCGGCTGTTGTTCCATCGTCGCGAAATCCGCCGGGTCGCGCTGATTTGCCCCAAGTCGCTGGTGACCAACTGGCAACGGGAATTCGCCATGTGGGCCCCGGAGATTCCGACCCTCGTGATCGAAGGCCCCCAGTCGCGGCGGCACTGGCAGTGGCGGCTGGACGATGTGCCCGTGAAAATCGCTAATTATGAACTATTGCACCGCGATGAGGACGTGCTGGGCGGGAACGACCCGGCCCTGTCGTTTGATCTGGTTGTGTTGGACGAGTCTCAGCGTATCAAAAATCGCCACAGCGCCACGAGCCAGGCGGTCCGACGTCTTCGGGCGCGACGTCGCTGGGCCCTGACCGGCACGCCCGTCGAAAACAGTCCCGAGGATCTGGTCGGCATTTTCGAGTTTCTCGCGCCGGGCAGCCTGTCGTCGGAAATGAAGCCCCGGCGGATGGGCCGCGCGGTGAGCGACTACATCCTGCGGCGGACCAAGGACGCCGTGCTCGCCGATCTGCCGCCCAAGCTGTTCCGCGACGCCGAATTGGAACTTCTGCCCGAGCAGCAGGTCGCCTACCATCGGGCCGAGAGCGAGGGCGTCGTCCACCTGAGCGAATTGGGCAGCCGAATGACGATCCAACATGTTTTCGAGTTGATTTTGCGGCTCAAGCAGATTTGCAACTTCGATCCGGCGACCGGGGCCAGCGCCAAACTCGAACGGCTCGAAGCCGACCTCGAAGAAGTCGCCGACAGCGGGCGTAAGGCGATTGTTTTCAGCCAATGGGTCAAGACGCTCGAGCGACTCCACGGGCCGTTGCAGCGGTTCGGCCCTCTGGAGTACCACGGCCAGACTCCGCCGAAGCATCGCGATCGGGTTCTGCAGCGGTTCCGCGAAGATCCTGGGGCACACGTCCTGTTGGTCAGCTATGGGGCGGGCGGCGTCGGGTTGAACCTCCAGTTCGCCAGCTACGTCTTCCTGTTCGACCGGTGGTGGAACCCGGCCGTCGAGGACCAGGCCATCAATCGGGTCCACCGAATCGGCTCGGCCGGGCCTGTCACAGTGACTCGGCTGCTCGCGCTGGGCACGATCGAGGAGCGGATCAACCGTATTCTGGAAGAAAAACGCGAGATGTTCGACACGATCTTTTCGGACATCGAGCACCGGAGCCGCCGCGGACTGACCCAGGAGGAAGTGCTTGGGCTGTTCGATCTGTCGAGACCGGCGGCGGCGTGAGGCGGAAAAAGGGGGACTGGCTCCGTAGCCAAGCAGCCGTGGCAGTGGAAAAAACGCCGCGGCCACGGTGCCTGTCCCCCTTTTTCCGTGAACCGCGTGGATGACTCGTCGCAAAAGGGGACAGGCACCGTCGCCGGAAGCTGTATTGGTAGTGATGAGTATGTTGAGGCGACGGAGCCAGTCCCCTTTTACCAGGGCGGGGATTTGCTTAAAATGGACCTATTCTGGTTCTTCTCACAATCAAGGAGGCGGCCATGGAATTCGACGTAAATCTCTACGTTCAGTTGAGTCTCCTCATGTTCTTCGAGTTCGCCGTCTGGGGCGCGTGGTGCCCCGTCTTGGCCGCTCGATGCCTGGGCCCGTTGAAGATGACCGGCAAACAGACGGGCTGGATTTACGCGACGCTGCCGCTGGCGAGCATGATTACGCCGATCATTGCCGGCTGGCTTTCGGATTCGCAAATCGACGCGAAGTGGCTCATGGCCGGCTGTCATTTGGTCGGAGCGATCCTGCTGTTTGTCGCGGCCAAACAGCAAAAGTTCTGGGGCCTATTTTTTGCGATGTTCGGATGGTCGCTTTGCTATGCAGCGACCTTGCCGTTGGTGAACAAACTTCTGCTTGCCCATCATGTCGACGGCGGATTCGGCATGGGCGGTGTTTTCATCTGGGCGCCGGTGGCGTGGGCCTTGGTCGGCTATCTGCTGGCCGGTCTTCGTAATCTCCGCAAGGTCGAAGGGGGCGGAGGCGACTGTCTCGTGTTGGCGGCCGTAGCCTCGTTGATCATGTTCGCATGCTGCCTTATTCAACCAATCACGCCGTTTGCGAAAGGCACGAACATTCTCGACGCACTGGCGTTGTTCGAGATTCCGAGCTTCGTGGTCTTCATGGCCGTCATGCTGGTCGTGGCGGGCATGCAGCAGTTCTATTTTCTTGGTTCCGCTCCTTTCATGCAGGACATCGGCATCAAAGGCAAAAACGTCTCGGCCGTGATGGCCATTGCCCAGGCGGTCCAGGCATTGGCCACTTGGTTCCTGCTGGAACGGTTCTTCGGAACCGCGAATGAGCAAGGCGTGTTTGAGCCTGGGATGCTCGGGCCCACGGTCACGCTAGCCGTCGGCGCGTTTTGCTGGGCCTTCTTGTTCTTGGTCTACGTGCGGAGCAAGTCGCCCGGCCTCATCATACCGGTTCAGGCGTTTCACGGTTTTGCCTATGTCTTTTTCATCATTGCGGGACAAATTTACACGGGCACCATTGCCCCACCAGAAATGGCCGGCTCGGCACAAGGGATGATTTTCTTCGTGCAAGCAGGCCTTTCTCTGTTTCTCTGTACCCAATTGGCTGGTGTCGTGATGGACAAGTGCTCGGCGGGCGGCAAGTTCCAGTGGAGTAAGATTTTCGCCGTGCCGCTGGTATGTGCCGTGGTGGGCGCGGTGGTTCTGCTGGCGGGAATGAAAGACCCCGAATCCGGCAAGCAAAATGCCGATAAACCGGCGGTCGAGAAGACCGAGATCGAAAAGGCCGAGGAGGAGTTGCCCCGGTTGACGGTTACCCTGCCCGGATCGGATGATGCGAAAAAGGATGCGGCCGAGACGGACTGAGTCATTTGGTGGGCGGTGCCCACCCTACGAAAGGTTGCCGTATTCGGGCCGTCCGTGATGGTTTCACCCCTGCAAACACCTTTGATCGCGCAATTCAAGCAGGCGCTGGCCGACTGCCGGAATCTCTATGTGGACAGTGCCCGGCGGTGCGTGCGGGAATATCCTCAACTGATCGAGGGGGATCCTGGGAAGTTCGTCGAGTTAATGGAGGATCTGCACCGCGGGCTGTTGGCCAAAATTTTCGTGACGGTGGCCAACGCCGACAAGCGATGGAGCCCGGCCGAGGAACAGTACGCGGCCGTCTTGTTCGAGCACCTGTGGAATCAGCGGCTATCGGGCCAGTCGCTCCGCGACGCGCTGCTGCACGTCACGCGGCAGGCGGCCACGATCCAGTGGTACACCTTGTTCCGGCCGTTTGACACGATCGACCCGCTGCGAAGCCGCATTGGCGAGCTGTACTCCGTCGTGATGCGCGCGGCGCAGCTTCTGGCGAAAGCAGACGGGCAGATTGCCGCCGCCGAGACCGCCGCGCTGACCGACATCCGGGCCCATCTGCTCGAAATCCAGGACGTCTTGCAGAACGGGTTGCGGTTGGAGCCGATCGACTATTCCTATCGGGCCGCGTCCGACGGATCGCCGCCGGCCGCCGGCGCTCAGGCGGTCGAGGTGTTGTCCTCGGAGGCCTCCGGGGCCCACGGCCGGTTCGCGCTGGCAACCGCCTCGAAACCACAAGAGGCAAGGGCCGTCCAACTCGAAACGCTCGAAGACGTGTTGGACGAACTGGACGACCTGATCGGGATCCGCACGATCAAGCAGGAAATCCGCACGCTGGCCAATTTTCTCAGGGTCCAGAAGCACCGGGAACAAGTGGGACTGCCCACGACGCCGTTGAGCCTGCACATGGTTTTCTCGGGCAATCCGGGCACGGGCAAGACGACGGTGGCCCGGCTGGTCGGACGCATTTTGAAGGCGCTGGCCATTTTGGCGCAAGGCCACGTTGTCGAGATCGATCGGTCGGGACTGGTGGCCGAGTACGCCGGGCAGACGGCGGTCAAGACGAATAAGAAGATCGACGAAGCGCTCGACGGCATTCTGTTTCTCGACGAGGCGTATAGCCTGGCGGCCGAGGGCGGCGAGGATCCCTACGGCAGCGAGGCGGTGGGGATTTTGTTGAAGCGGATGGAAGACGATCGCCGGCGGCTGGTCGTGGTGCTGGCCGGCTATCCCGAGCCGATGGACCGCCTGCTGCGGAGCAATCCGGGACTTTCCTCGCGATTCAACCACCACATCACGTTTCCCGACTACTCGCCCGTCGAGTTGGGACAGATTTTCGAGGTTTTTTGCGAAGAAAATCGTTACGTCATTCCGCCGACGGTTCGGGCCAAGTTGCTCTTGGGTTTCCAATGGTGGTTCGACCACCGCGACGAGCATTTCGGCAACGGGCGGGCGGTCCGCAACGCGTTCGAAGTGGCGATTCGGCGACTGGCGAACCGGATTATCGACGTTGTTCCGCTCACCGAAGAACTGCTGACGACGTTTCAACCGGAGGACGTCGTGCTGTCGGGCGTGCCTGAGTTCGTTTGGAAAGACTTGGGGAATGAGATACGGCCATTTCACGTAACATGTCCCGAGTGCGGGACGCTCAGCAACATGGCGCAGAAGTATCTCGGCCAACGGATGAAATGCGGCAAGTGCGGGAAGGGATTCGTGGCGGCGTGGGGGAAGCCTGTTTGAGGGCATTCTGATCGTCACTTGCGTCACGACCGTTACCGTTGTTGTGATTATTCGCACAACCGGCATTTTCTTTCCCTACCTACGATTTACCCTAAAGTCTTTCATTTGACATGGGCCGTTCTTGACCTAGGTTTCACAGTGGAGGCAGACGCGGTTTGCGGCCAACGTGCCATAAACCGAGGTTTTGTTTCCACGGTAGAGGCGACTGGGGAATTACCGGACCGTCAGGTCCGGCCCCGGCCCCTCTCTACTGGTAAGGCCTGATGTCTCGATCTTCGACAAAGGCAAACCAGTCGCAAGGCTGGGACGCAAAGCCTAGGGCCGGCCGTGAAAGCGGTCGGCAGCCGGGTTGCCGAAAAGATACGTTTTCGGCGTTGTGCGAGAGAGAGGCGACTTTTCCCTGTTTCGTTGGGTTCGGGCGGGCACATTTCAGGCCGGCGTCGGCCGAAAGGTTGGCGACGTACCCGTCCGTCCTACACAAGTTGGTCACGGGCTTGCGCTCGGCCGAGTCTTGGCCGCCGCGGGCTCGCTGAAAAGGAGGAATCCTGATGAAGTCGCTCGTGAAGAATGTGCACCGTTTCCTCGTTTCGGAAGATGGCCCAACCGCGGTTGAGTATGCCGTCATGTTGGCCCTGATCATCGTGGTCTGCTTGGGAGCGATTCGTACCCTGGGTACGGGCGCCTCGGACCGATTCACGACGGTCTCGAATGAACTGGCCGGCGGCGGCGGAACCTAACCGCTGCTTGTGGCGTCAGGCTGCCCCGGCGCGTTGCCGGGGGAGCCGCCGGACGCGACGACTATGGAACCCCTCGATGCCCGCGGATCGGGCATCGAGGGGCATTTTTTTAACCTAGAGTTGATATAGGGGAACCTTGGGGGCTGATCCCCTTGGAAACCGGCGCGAAAGGGAAACCTTTCCCGGGGGCGAAGGGGACAGTCCCCGCCCTAGATCAAAGAAACCCATCACGAGGCAAGTTGAGAAGCAAACGACGGAGATCCGCGAATGTTTGAGCAATGGAGCGTGGACAGCCCAATGGCGACGACGCCGGGCGTGTGTATTCTGGTCAGCGTCATCCTGATTGCGGCGGCCGTGATCGACGGATGGAAACTGAAGGTCCCCAACTGGATCACTTTTCCGATGGTTTTCGCCGGTTGGGCCGCGAGCGCCTGGCTGTTTGGCTGGAGCGGACTGGTCGCCAGTTTGATCGGCACCGTGGTCGGCTTGGGGTTGCTGTTGCCTTTGTACGCCATCGGCGGCATGGGCGCGGGCGACGTCAAGCTGCTGGCCGGCGTGGGGGCCTGGGTATGGGGTTGGGTTACTTTTTACGCCTTCTGTTTCTCGGCCGTCATTGGCGGACTCATCGCCGTGGGCATGGTGATTTATTCGAAGAAGATTTTGCACCACGCGGGCCAATTTTGGGCCATCGTGGGTGAGATCATGGTCATCCGCGATCCGGGCCAGCTTTCCACCATTGCGGCGGAACGCAAGAGCTCGATGATGCTGTTGCCTTATGGAATTCCTATTGCGATCGGCACAATTGCCTATTTTGCCTGCATTGGATTGTTGCTATGAAACATCCCAAATTGCCATTCTGCAACCTCTTTTTGGTGACCGGCGGCTTGCCGGTGACGGAAGTGGCCGCTGAAACGACTTTCAAAGTGGAGAAAGTGTGTCGGTCCTGCCGAAAACATCGACGAGGCGCTGCGGCGGTCGAGTTCGCCATTGTTGCGCCCGTGTTTTTCCTGATGATCCTCGGGATGATCGAGGTGGGCCGTGCGATCATGGTACAACAGGTCATCACGAACGCTTCGCGGGAAGGCGCGCGGTTGGCGGTTTTACCCGCCCGGCCCGAAGACAACATTACGGCCATGGTGACGCAACGAGTGGAAGACGTGCTTCAGTCGGCGGGGATTGACGGCGCGACCGTTCAGATCCTCGACGAGACGGGCACCACCATGAATCCGCAGACGGCGGAGTACGGCGACGTGATCAACGTCACGGTGTCCGTGCCTTACAGTGAGGTGAGTTGGCTGCCCACGTCGAAGTACTTTGCGGGAAAGACACTGAGCGCGTCGACGGTGATGCGCACCGAGCGGGTGCAGTAGACGAGGGCGGTGAAGCATGGTGGGCGATGCCCACTAACCCGAAGCGCAAGCGAGGGATGGGGAAACTAGCCCTCGCTTGCGCTTCGGGTTGGCGTGGATTTTTGAAAAACACGTGACGCGGGGGGGAACCCATGCGGTCGAAATCAGCCATTTTGCTCGTGCTGGCCCTCGGATGTGGACTGGTAGCCGCGATCGGCGTGACCCAGGTCATCAACAAGGACGCCAAGACGACCGTTCAATCGGGCGCCATGCGATCGATCATCGTGGCGGCCAAGGACATTGCACCCGGCGAGTTGATCACCCCACAGATGGTCAAGGTCGAGCCGTGGCCCACGGAGAAGGCCCCGGAGGATTCCCTCGGCGAGATCTCCAAGGTTGAAGGTTGCCGCGCCCGCGACGAAATCTACGAGGGCGAGCCCATCCGCGAGCGGAAGCTGCTGGGCCAAGGGTTCACCCGCAGCACCGCCGCCGACTACATTCCCAAGGGTTTGCGGGTGGTGGGGGTCAAGGTGGACATGGTAAGCGGGGCGGGGCTGATCCAACCGGGCGACCGAGTGGACGTGCTGGTTCACGTCATGCAGAACGCCCAGCGGGGCGTGCCCGAGAGCCGCACGCAGACGATATTGCAGGACATCAAGGTTTTCGCGGTGGACGACGTTTTCAAGCCTGACACCAAGGGCAATGAGGAAGACACGATCCACGCCAAAGTGATTCAACTGCTCGTGACGCCTCCGCAAGCGGAGACGCTTGTTTTGGCGCAGCAATTAGGCAAGGTTCAGTTGACGATGCGTCCGCCGGGCAACGAGGAACTGGTCGCAACGCCCGGCAAGACGCCGCAGGAACTGTTGGGCAAGACCGAGGTTGGCGATCGGATCATGGAAGGAAGCACGCTGCCGGACGGAACGAATCCGAGCGGACCGGGCGGGCTCTTGGGCCTGTTGAACGGCATGAAGCCGAAGAAAACGCCTGCGGCGGCCGCCGCGCCCGCGGTCGAGCTGTCGCAGTTCATGTGGAACATGCGGATACTGACCGGCTCGGACTTAAGCGACGTGATCATGGAAGAATCGATCGATCCGTCGGGCGAGCATATGTGGCGCATTGGGGAGGGGATCATGCCGCCGGCGCCGCCGATGACGCCGCCCGTGGTTTCTCCCCAGGCGACGGATTCCGGCGTGGAGCCGCAGCCCGAGGTTTCCACCCCGAGCCAGCCCGTTCCGGTTGAACCCAGCGAATAACATGGATGTAACGTCCCCCGTGGGGGATCTCGCGCAAGGAAGCACGACGATGTTCAAGCCTATCGATCCGGGCACGATTTCACGTGCCGCAAGCAGCCTCTTCCAAGGGCGAATCCGATCGATCCGTCGATTTCTTTCGACGGGAACGCGGTGGGCGATTTTCCTGGTTGTCGCGGCGATGACGTTGTCGGCCGCGCGCGAGGTTCGAGCGCAGACGCAGACGTTGCAGAATCCATCCATCGTTCGGAAGCTGGAAAACGCTTCGGAGCGGATGGAGATGATCGTCAACACGAGCCGCATCCTGACGCTGGACCAGAAGATTCCCCAGGCCCAGGTCAACAATCCCGACGTGTTGCAACTGGTTCCGCTCTCGCCGAATCAGATACAGGTCTCGGCCAAGAAGCCGGGGATCACCCAAGTCAACCTGTGGACCGAGGACAAGAAGATTTACACCGTTGACGTGGTGGTCTTCGGCGACGCGCGGGAATTGGCCGAGGTGCTGAAGTCGGAGTTTCCGAACGCTTCGTTCACCGTGACGACCGTGGGCAACAGCGTGCGCATCAGCGGGGTGGTCGATCAGCCCGAACACGTCCCCCAGGTGATCCGTATCGCGGAGGAATACTACCCGAAGGTCATCAACAACATTACCGTCAGCGGCGTGCAGCAGGTGTTGTTGCACGTGAAGGTGATGGAGGTTTCGCGGACGAAGCTGCGGAAGATGGGTTTCGACTTTGCTCAACTGACCTCGGGCGACATGGTCACCTCGGGGATCAGCGGCTTGTTGCCGGTGGACGTGGAAAAGACGGTGGCCTCGAACGTGGCCGGGAAGAACGTCCACGCGGATTTGCTTAATTTCCAGGTGTTCAGCGGCGACAACTCGTTCTTCGGCCTTCTGGAGGCGATGCGCGAGGACAAGATGCTGAAGATTCTGGCGGAGCCTAATCTGGTCACGATCAGCGGGCGACCGGCTTCGTTCCTGGTGGGCGGCAGCGTGCCGACGCTGGTTCCCCAGAGCCTGGGCACGGTCACGGTGGAATATAAGAAGTACGGCACGCAGCTCGACTTCGTGCCCATTGTCCTGGGCGACGGCATGATCCGGCTGGAAGTGCGTCCCAAGGTGAGCGACATCAACGCAGGGCGGAGCATTCAGTATCAGGGTTACACGATTTACGCCTTCGACGAGCGCGAGGTCGAGACAGGCGTCGAAATGAAGGCGGGCCAGACACTGGCGATCGCCGGTTTGATCCAGAACCGCATCGAGTCGCAGCGCCGCGGCCTGCCCTGGCTGAGCGAAATTCCCTACCTGGGCGTGGCGTTTCGACGGGACGAGGATCTAAACAACGAGATTGAATTGCTGATCCTCGTGACGCCCGAGCTGGTCGAACCGCTCAATCCCGAACAACTCCCGCCGTGCGGTCCGGGCATGTTCACAACGGAGCCGAACGACTGTGAGCTGTACATGAAGGGATTCATTGAAGTTCCTCGTTGTGGGGAGCAGCCGGGCATGAACGGCGGTCCGTGCCAAGCGCCTTGCGGCGGAGAGCGCGAGGCGATGCCGGGCATGGTTACCGAACCCCAGGGAGTCCCGGAGGCGGCGGGCTCGTCGGTGGTTCCGACGTCGGCGCGGTCGCAAGGTCCGGATCTTTCGAGGGAATCCCCCCGCACGGCCCAGCGGACGCGATACAATCGGCCCAATCCGAGCGTTCCCACGGACAGCGTCAATCCGGGCGGTCCCAAACCGCTTCCGGGATTCAAGGGCAGCGTGGGATACGGAATGCTAAGGTAGGGTATCGGAGAGCCGCGCGAGGTCCGGAGGACGCTCTGGGGTCGGGTGGCATGGCCCTATTATGCCGACGTGCTATCGAAAACGACGAAGCACGGCGCGTGAGTGGCGCGCATGCCGCCGGGAACCGCCCTCCTCTCGCGGTCTCTGGTATCGATACAACCGCATGGCAGCCGTGGTGACGCACTGACGATGAGTAACGTTCTGAGACTAGCGATCGTTGATCCCAACGACTCGACTCGCGACGCCTTGAAGAAGATGTTGTTGGGGATGGACGCGGTCTGGCTCGAGGCCGAGTGTTCGCGTTACGAGTTCTTTGCCGACGTGGTGACGCAGACCCATCCCGACATCGGCCTGGTGGCGATCGACTCGGATCCGGACAAGGCGTTGAAGCTGGTCAGCGCGCTGAACGAGTCCAGCCCGGACTGCGCGGTGCTGGTCGTGAGTTCGTCGACCGACGGCAACGTGATTCTTCAGGCGATGCGCGCGGGGGCGAAGGAGTTTTTGACCCAGCCGGTGCGGATCGAGGATTTGGTGAGCGCGTTGGGGCGGATCAGCGAGCGTCGTTTCGGCCGAAGCGACAGCCGGACGCGCGGAAGCCAGGTCATTGCGGTGGCCGGCGTGGCGGGCGGCGTGGGCACGACGAGCCTCGCGGTGAACCTCGGCTGCGCGTTGGCCCAAAAGGAAAGCAACACGGTTACGCTGGTGGATCTCGATCTATGCCTGGGCGACGCCGACGTGCAACTGGACGCCATTCCCGAGCACACGCTGGTGGACGTTTCGCAGAACGTCACGCGGCTTGACTTCACGTTGTTGAAGCGGTCGCTGACCAAGCATTCATCGGGACTTTACCTGCTTCCGCGGCCGGTCCATCTGGAAGACATTTCGCTAATCACGCCGGAGGACGTTCAACGGGTCATCGGGCTTCTGCGGGCCAGCTTCAGTCACGTCATTCTCGATTTGTCGAAGGCGTATAGCGCGATCGACATGGTCGCCTTGACCTCGGCGACCCAGGTATTGCTGGTCATTCAGCTCGATCTTCCCTGTTTGCGCAATCTGGTGCGGCTCATGGCTTCGTTCAAGGAGATGGAAGGGATGGCCGACAAGGTTCGCGTGGTGGTGAACCGGGTTGGGCTGGAACAGGGACAGATCACCTTGAAGAAGGCCGAGGAGACGATCGGCCGAGAGATTTACTGGCAGTTGCCCAACGACTATCGAACGATGATCGAGGTCTGCAACAACGGCGTGCCGCTGGTGCAGCAAGCGCCCAAGGCGGGCATTACGCAGTCGATCGTCGCGTTGGCCGAGGCGTTGGAAGGCTCGCAGCGAACCGCGTTGCCCGCCGGTTCACCCGTCGCGGCGAAGGCGGGTCTCGGGCGGCTGTTGAATCTCTGGCCGAACAAGTGATCGCGTATCCATCTCGCAAAGCGAGATGAGTACGGTGGGTCAATCAAGCGTGAAGGGGCTTTCCGCTCGGTTTTCGTGGCGGATCTCGTCGACGGGGGATAGTCGCCTTTCGCCGGCGTAGAGTCGGTTTGCCGCGTTGAACACGCACGCCGGCGTCGTGCCGGTGTTGCGGTAGGCGTGGACCACGCCCGGGGGCACCACGACGCGCAGGCGATTTTCCGGATCGATGTCGATTCGCTGGCGGCATGCCCAGGTGGGCGAGTCGGCGCGGACGTCCCACAGCCACAGCCGCCACCGGCCGTCGCCCAAGAACGCGAACACGTCGGTTTGTTCGCGGTGTTCGTGGGGGCCGCGCGTCGTGCCGGGCCGCGTTTGACTGACGTAGGCCATGACGGGCAGGTGGTCCGGGTCGATTTCGTCGCGGCGAAAGAGTTCGGCGAGCCATCCGCGGTCGTCGACGTAGGAGGTGAGGGCGGTGACGATCACGCCGTCGATCGTTCCATCGACGAAACGAGCCGGCTCTTTGCGCGCGAAGTTTTTCATTTGGAACGCATTCCGTAACCGTTCACGGGGTACTGTCCCTCCGGTTCGAAAGGGGACAGGCACATTTTTCGGCCGCCAAGCGTATCTGGAGCGCCGCGCCAACCGGACCGAAAAAGGAGCCTGTCCCCTGGGCGTGAACGGTTGCACGCATTCCGAAGGGCTTTTCAAAAATCCATGCTCGGATTATGCCGCGCGGACCGGTTGTGTGGCAAGCCGATTTTTCAAAACGCGGCCCGGCGGGCGAAAGCCGTAAAATCCGTACAAACCGTCCATGGGTGTTGGTTCAGCGGGCATTTACGTAAGCTATGTTTGCTAGGGCAATTGGGCCTCCCGGCGAGGAGACCGGCCGACGTTACCCCTCGGTCCGCGCGACTCGCCGCAATCGACACCCCTCAGACAGCGACGCAAAGACAACGATGAACACCATGAAATCCGTCACGGCGCCTCGGCCGGGCGAATCGAAAGAAGCCGATTTCGAAGCTCTCAAGCAGCGCATTCACGGCAAGCTGGTCGACAAGCTGGACCTGACGCGCGTCGGCGAACTGGAAGGCGAGGTGTTGCGGCGCGAGATTCGGCTGGTCGTCGAACATTTGTGCGACACCGAAGACACACTGTTGAACCGCAACGAGCGAGAGCGGCTGATCGACGAGGTGCTCGACGAGACGTTCGGCCTGGGGCCGCTCGAAGTGCTGCTCAAAGACCCGACGATCAGCGATATTTTGATCAACGGCCCGAAGAGCGTCTACGCGGAGCGTCGAGGCAAGATCGAAAAGACGAAGGTCACGTTCCGCAACAACAACCACTTGATGCAGATCATCGACCGGATCATTTCGAAGGTCGGTCGGCGCGTGGACGAGACCTGCCCGATGGTCGATGCCCGCATGTTGGACGGGTCGCGTTTCAACGCGATCATTCCGCCCTTGGCGTTGGACGGGGCGGCGGTTTCCATCCGGCGATTCGGCACGAGCCCGTTGAAACTCGAGGATCTGTTGAACCTCAAGGCGTTCACGCCCGAGATGGTCATGCTGCTGGAAGGGGCGATCAAGGCGCGTTTGAACATCATCATTTCCGGCGGCACGGGCTCCGGCAAAACGACGTTGTTGAACACGCTTTCGAGCTTCATCCCCAACACCGACCGCATCATCACGATCGAGGACGCGGCCGAACTCCAGCTTCAGCAAGAGCACGTGGTGCGTCTTGAAACCCGCCCCTCGAACATCGAAGGCAAGGGCGAAATCAAGGCGACGGACTTGGTGCGAAACGCCTTGCGCATGCGGCCCGAACGGATCATCATCGGCGAATGCCGCGGACCCGAGAGTCTCGACATGCTTCAAGCGATGAACACGGGCCACGAGGGGTCGCTGACGACGTTGCACGCCAACACCACGCGCGATGCATTGGCCCGGCTCGAAACCATGATCATGATGGCCGGGTTCGAGTTGCCGCTGAAGGCCATGCGTTCGCAGATCGCCAGCGCCATCGACCTGATCGTCCAGACGAACCGTTTGCAGGGCGGGCCGCGCAAAATCACGGCCATCGCCGAAATCGTCGGCATGGAGCAAGACACCATTGTCATGCAGGACATCTATCGTTTCGATCAGATGGGGATCGACGAAACGGGCCGAGCCCACGGCCAGTTCGTGGCGACGGGCATTCGTCCGACGTTCATGGCGCGGCTCGAATCGGCCGGCGTGCGGCTGCCCGCCAGCGCTTTCCGCGAACGCGTGATGCTGGAGGACTAAGAGAGCGACCATGTCTACCCTATTGATCGCGGCTGCCACGTTCGTCGCCGTTTCCACGCTGGTGGGCGGAATCGCGCTGTTGATGCGCGACAAGCCGGCCACGAAGATCGAGGACCGGCTGAACATCATGACCGGACTGAGCAGCGCCGCGTTGGCCAAGGAGAAGCTTGCCTCGCAGGCGAGCATTTTGAGCCAGCCGCTCGAGAACCGCCCGAGCGTTCTCGAAAGAATTCTTGGAAGCGTCCGCGGGTTCGATCGGTTGTTTGAACAAGCCGACACTTCGATGACCGTTGCGCAATTCATGACGATATCGGGCGTGTTGGCCGTGGTCGGCGGCGGCGCGGGCGTGATCATCGGCGTGAACTTGACGCTGATCCCCGTGACCGCGCTGGTGATGGCCTTCTTGCCGCTTCTGTGGCTCATCCTGCGGCGGCGGCGGCGGTTCAAGGCCTTCGCGGTGCAGTTGCCCGACGCATTGGAAATGCTCGCTCGCTCGTTGCGGGCCGGTCAAAGCCTGGCCTCGGGACTGAACGCGGTGTCCGAGGAGATGGGCCCTCCGATCGGCATCGAGTTCGGCCGCGTTTTCGAGGAGCAGAACCTGGGCATTCCGTTGGACGAGTCGCTGAATTCCATGTGCCAGCGGATTCCCAACCTGGACCTGAAATTTTTCTGCACGGCCGTCGTGCTACAACGTCAGACGGGCGGCGATCTGGCGGAAATTCTCGACAAAATTGGTTCGCTGGTCCGCCAGCGATTCGCCATTTGGGGGCAGGTCCAAGCGCTCACCGGCGAAGGCCGGTTGTCGGGCATCGTGCTTTTGGCTTTGCCGGTTCTGTTGTTCGTCGTTGTCTACCAGATGAATCCCGACTATATCTCGCTTTTGCTGACGGATCCACTGGGCAAGAAGATGCTTGCCGGCGCGATTGTCTTGCAGATACTCGGGGCGTTGGTCATTCGCAAAATCGTCAATATTAAGGTGTAGCGAGCCGTGATCCTTGCCGCCGGCGTCATTTCGTTCCAGAGTCTCATACCTTTGGCCGTTTTCATCGGCATCGGGGCGTTCGCCTGGTGGGCGTTCGGTCTGATCGGCGGCGGCCATTCGCGCGCCGCCGAACGCCTTGACGAACTGCGGCATCCCGGGTCGCAGCGTGCCCGGGAACAGGGAGCCGCGAAAAAGAAGTCGGAGCGAATGAGCCAGGTGATTCAGAGCGCCGCGCCCGCCCTGGCCAAGCCTCTCCAGTCCCAGGACAAAAAGACGGTCGATCGGCTCAAGACGCGACTTGCCAACGCCGGGTTCCGAGGCGAGACGGCCAGCACCGTTTTTCTTGGGCTGAAGTTCATCGGCCTGCTGGTCGGGCTGGGCATCGGCGGCATCATGCTGCTGCGCGCGGAACACATCAACGAGAAAGCGCTGGTCGGTCTGGTGTTGCCCGCCGTGCTCATGTTTTATCTGCCGTCGATCGTTCTGTTTTTGATTGCGAAGAGTCGTCAGCAAGCGATTTTTCTCGGCTTGCCCGATGCGTTGGACCTGATGGTCGTTTGCGTGGAAGCGGGTCTGGGTCTCGATCAGGCGATGCGTAAGGTCTCCGAAGAAATGAAGAAGATCTATCCGATCATTGCCGAGGAATTCGGTCTGGCCAACCTTCAACTTCAAATGGGACGTCCTCGCAACGAGGTTCTTCACGAGTTGGGGGTCCGAACCGGGGTAAGCGACGTCCGCAGTCTTGTCGGCGTGATCATTCAGGCCGACAAGTTCGGATCGAGCGTCGCGCAGGCGCTGCGCGTGCAAAGCGATTCGATGCGGGTCCGGCGACGGCAATTGGCCGAGGAAAAGGCCGCCAAGACGGCCGTCAAACTGATCTTTCCGCTGGTGTTGTTTATTTTCCCGGGCATTTTCGTTGTGCTAGTGGGCCCGGCGGCGATCACGATGATTCGTGAGATGCTCCCGACAATGCGGGGACAATAGGCAAACCAGGAAGACTCTGCGTCTTTCAACGGTATTTCACGGTCGCGGTACGCCTGTGTGCCGATACCCTTTTCAGGTTCCATAGTCGCTTGAATGAGGGAATCGGCCCATGTCTTCACGATCCCTATCCGTTGCACTGATGATTTTTGTGGTCTTGGCCGGCGTTACGGCTCTTCAGGCCCAGACGCACGACTATTCCACGTGCGGGCCGGAGCCGGCCTGTCAGACGGAATGCGGGCCGCAGCCTCAGGCAGCCCCGGTCGCCACCTGGTGGGCCAATAGCTCGCTAGGCAAGTTTTACCGGGCGTGCGCGCGGGACGCTAAACGCAACAATTGCTGGCCGGAGCCTTTTGTGAAAGCCGATCGTCTGGCCGTGCGAGCTCCCTTTGTCCAGATGGTCAGCAACGGCTGGGAACGGCAAAATACGCTGGGCGATCATCATTTCGATCGCGAGACGGGCAAGCTCAACCGCGACGGCCAGTTGAAAATTCGTCGCATTCTGCTCGAGGGCCTGCCGCAGCATCGGGCATTGTACGTCTATCGGGCCGAACGTCAGGCCGAAACGCTTGCCCGGGTCGATTCGGCGCAGCAATACGCGGCCCAGACGGTCCGCGATGGGGTGCTGCCGCCGATCTACGAGACGGACATTCCCGCAGTGGGTTGGCCGGCTCAACTGGTGGATCGGGTCGATGGCCAGTGGGTTAAAACGATGCCCGACCCACGTCTGCCCGCCAAGCAGCAAAGCGAAGAGGACTCGCAGTAGCGAGATTCGAGTCGCCGGAGGAGTGGTTTCACGCGCCCCCTGCAATGGTGGGATTGTCCGCAAAATCTCTCTAACCCTCCGAATCGATTTCAGCGGCATGGCCTGCCCGGTCGATCACTGAATTGAGGAGTCGGGCTCTCGTTCCGTATCAGAGGGAGGGTTCTGGTGTTCAAGTCATCCATCAACCTGGCGGTCGTTGCAGCGGCGTTGATCTCAATGGCCGCCGTCTGCCGGGCGGCGGAGCAGGACCTTTTGGAGCGGGCGGCCCACGGTCCCCAGCAGAAGTCGGGTTTGGCAGCGATGGGTGATTCCTTTTCGTCGGGGGTCAAGAAGGGTTGGGGCGCGCTGGCCAAGCCGTTTGAGTCGTTAGCGCCCAAGTCCAACTCGGCTGATCCGACGCGAATCGAAACCCCGGTCGATCCGAGCGCCGACCTCTACGCGGCTGTCGCCCGTCGCGACGAGGACCAGGGCCGTTTCCGCGAGGCCGAGGAGCAGTATCGGAAATCGCTCAAGGCATCGAGCACCCACCTGGCGAGTTTGCTCGGCTACGGCCGGCTGCTTGATCGCCAGGGACGCCATGCCGAGGCGATGGAGCAATATCACCGGGCCGTGAAAGCCTATCCGCGCGACGCTCGCCCGTTGAATTATCTCAGTTTATCCTTGGCTTCCCACGGAAAGTTTGACGAAGCGGTCGCCACGATGGAACAAGCCATTCGCCTGGAGCCCAGGCAGGCCGTTTATCGCAACAACATGGCGGTGATTCTCGTCGAGGCGGGCAAGAACGAGGCTGCTTTCAGGCATCTTTGCGCGGTCCACGACGAGGCGACCGCGTACTACAACCTGGGCTATTTGCTTCAAAAGCGAGGCGATACGGACGCCGCGCTACGGCATTTTGCCTTCGCATTGAAGCGTAATCCCAAGTTTGCGGAGGCGCGAGTCTGGATCGACAATCTGCGGCAAGTCCAACAGTCGCAATCGCTGGCTTCTCGGATTGCCCGACGGCCCGACACGCTCAGTGCCGGGCAGCCGCCGGTGGTTGAAGGACACCTGCCGGCACAAGTCGCGCCGTCGCCGGGACCAAGGGCCGCCGGAACGCCGCCGG
>Ga0209342_10002855_pt1 | contig 18364 bp, 17 predicted proteins | sample RifCSP16_2_FD_184023 | JGI IMG/M metagenome (GOLD analysis project Ga0209342, IMG submission 184023) | Soil microbial communities from Rifle, Colorado - Rifle CSP2_sed 16_2 (SPAdes) (version 2) | ecosystem: Environmental > Terrestrial > Deep subsurface > Rock core/Sediment | place: Rifle... | reverse complement strand
CCTGCTCAACGGCGTCGATTCCATCTCCAGCTGTACCTACCACCTCGATCCCGTAAGCCGCCAACAGATTTACAAGGCCTTCCAAAAGCAAACGATTATCATCGACCAGGAGAATTCTTTGAGGGTGAATTTTGGCATCTGCAATTGAATGATCAGACATTTGTGATTTCCATTTTCTGAATCGAACCAATGCCTTGATAAGGCACCCAGACTTCCACCCGGGTCCCCTGGCCAGGTTTGGATATTACGACAAGACCGCCGCCCAGCGTTTCTGCTCGTTCCCGCATAAACTGCAAGCCAAAATGACCATTCCCACCTGCGGCAACCTGGGCTGGGTCAAATCCGGTTCCGTTATCTTGAACAGTCATCCGAACGATATCTCCTTCAAGGGCGAAGTTCACTTGAATGCAATGGGCGTGACCATGTCGACGAGCATTCGAAAGTGCTTCCTGTAGAATGCGAAACACCTGCATGCGGGCATCCGACAGGTAAGGCTCGGCATCCAACTGGGCATCCAGACTGAGAAGGGTCTGGATGCCATAATTATTCGTGAATCCTTGTAGGTAATTTTGCAGAGCAGTGAAAAAGGATTGTTCAGGTCCTGGCGTTGCGTGCAAATTTAGAATGTACTCGCGTACGTCGGCATGCGACTCGCGGACAATCTCTGCCAGGTGATTCAGCTGCGTAACGGCAGCATCTTTACGGCCATCCACCACCAGCCTGGAAACCGCTTCCACCTGTAAACTCGCGTAACCCAACACCTGGCCGATGCTATCATGAAGCTCACGCGCCAGACGCTCGCGCTCCTGCAATGTGGCCAGTGCCCTTTGTTGCCCAACAAGCTTTGTCTGGATCAGTTTTTGGTCGGTCATGTCATGCAGCAATAGCAGGCGGCCGATGACCACTCCCTGCCAATCCTTCAATTCTGAAATCCCCAGCCTAAAATAATGGGCTGCCACTCCCGTTCCACGGCTGATTTCAATTCTCGCTTCCACTTCGACCGGAATATCTCCCGCGAACGACGTATATTCCGGCAGCAGCTTGAGGATTGAGCAGCCTAACAGGTTTTTACCCGATGCACCAAAGAACAACTGGGCAGCTGGATTTAAGCTTGCAATGCGTCCGTGTGTATCTACCAATACCAACCCGTCATGCATCTGTGAAATGGCAGTTTGACGGGCAATCGTGATCTCATCGAAGATCCGGAAGCCGAACAGAGCCGCCGCATATAGAATTGCTCCTGCATTCCAACTCAGCACCACCGGATCCATGGGTGCAACGGGATTGCTCCCTATAAAGTCGACCAGTACCGCAGTACGGGCAATGACAAGCTCGATCAGAATCAACGTGACAGGCCAGCGATGCTGCGGTGAGCGAATGAATAACCGGGAAAAGAGAACAGCCATTACCAAAGCCAGCAGAAACGAGTACCCGGCTGAGACATAGGTCAGTGTGCTTCGAACTGGATGAAGGATGCCATCAAAACTGAACCCCAGCCAAAGTAAATGATGGATTTCATTGGTCAATCCTAAAACAAGTACTAGAAATGGTGGGATGGTTAGCAGGAATAAATTCCTGCGGGTTAAATAACGTCCAAGACCTGTGAATTGAATCCCAAAGCACAATTCAGCCGTGGCAGTGGGCAACTTCATGACACCAATGAACTTGAACCAAAATACTTTAGTCCCAAAATCCTCGGCAGCCAATTGCAATGCGGCTCCAAACGACCAGAGCATCACAAACAGCAGCATGATGGCAAACGGCCGTGCCCCGGAAAAAGCCCGGCGCTGCCAGGCATAAACGCCTAATATTGAACATAATAATGCTGTCGTCAACATTGGCCAGATGTAGGGGGTGTAGGTGTAATTCCAGCTCATGACAACCTACGCATGAAATTCCGAGAATATCCAGGCACACGACTGCTGATAATGGATTGGATTGACAACAAGGAATCGGCGAAATTCCTGAAGTCGATACTCCGACCGACTAATAGGCCTAGTACCGTATTCCGGGAAATGATTTTTACTTTAAAATTCAGGACAGGTATATTTGAATTCATTTAATGCGTAGTCATACAGTAAATCTGTTACTAAGCCCCCATAGCGACAGTTCAACAGCAATTGAAAATTAACCGGGATTGACAAGTGGGCGGAGTAGAAGTAAAGGTACCGATTTGAGGCAGGCTAATAATAACGGTTGCAAATGATATGCCTGTTCGATTCGGTGCCAGTATTCCGATTATGACCGACAATTATGGTTCCATACCGCCTCCAACCAGGTCCGTAAAGCAAGAAATGCGTAAATGGGTCTGTTGGGATGGCAGCGTAATTGGTTCATGCTCGCAGGCCAATAAATTTGCTGACTGACCCCACCTCGGAAATTAATTTTCGAGCATGATGTACATATCGCAGAAAAATAAGTTTCTACACACATATAGTACAGGATTCAGCTGCAATATTCAAGTTGATTAGTTTCTCAGACCTAATGGTAAGGGAATTCGGAAGGTAGTTAACCAAGGATCATTGAATAATATTGTTGGTCGCTGGTAATTCCCGCGGGAGCAGTCTTTAGTGACATGATGCAACCCAATAAGGTTATGCTACAATGAATTATCCCCTGTCATTCGTTACCATTTCTCTGGATATGGGCACAACCAAAGGAAAAAACCTTACAACGGTCATTACAGTGCTGATATCGCTTGGAGTCATCGGCTCTGTTATGTTTGCTTCTCTCCAATCGTTTCGCCCAACTCCGGCCGATGATAGAGCAACCTCAACTGCTATCTTGCCTGCGCTCACACCGATTCCCATCGAGGCCATAGCGCTCTTTTCCAAAGGCGAGCAAGCCTTGGCGCAAGAAGAGTATAAGACCGCAGTGACGGCTTATTCAGAAGCGATTGATCTATCACCTGAGTATGTGGATGCTTATCTTAAGCGCAGTCTTGCCTACAAAGCGCTGGGACTCAATAAACAAGCAGTAGTTGATCTCTCGACTGTCATGGAGTTGAAAGGTGAATCCAGCGAACTGCTCAGACAGAGGGGAGACCTGTACTATTTAATAGAAAACTATGCCAAGGCAGTGGAAGATTATACAAAGACAATCCGGCTAAACCCGGAGGATGTTGAAGCCTACACCAACCGGAGCGTCGCATATACCCGGCTTGAGAATATTGAGAAAGCCATAGCAGATGTTGACCAGGTCATGGCCAGGGTGCCTAATAGTGCCAGCGCCTATTTTAACCGGGCAATACTCTACGAAGCTCTGAATGAATTGGAAAAAGCGTTGCCAGACTATTCCAGGGCTATAGAACTTTCCAAGGACAATGCCGGATTAATTTACTTGAGGCGAGGACTATTGTATGCACGCATGGATAAAACTTCTGATGCACTGACTGATTTTGAGTACGCTATCGATCTGGGAGTAGAAGACGAGACCCTGTACAACGAACGCGGCGTAATCTATTGGAACTTAGACCAGCCAGAACAGGCATTGGCCGAATTCAATAAGGCGCTGGCTCTCAATCCGCAAAATTCGGCGGTTTATTTCAATCGCGGCGGCGTTTACATGAACACTCAACAATACGAACTCGCGGTCGCTAATTACAATCAAGCAATCCAACTGGACCCGTCCAATGCGCTTTTTTTAAACAATCGCGGCCTGGCTCACTACATGAACGACTCGTTGGAATTAGCCCTCAAAGATTATAACCAGGCCATCCAGCTTGAACCAGACTACAGCGAGGCATATCAAAACCGTGCTAACGTACTAGTCCAGGGGGAAGATCTCAGTCTGGCGATCGAAGATTACACAAAAGTAATTGAGTTGGAAAACAGTTCGCCGGATGCTTACTATAACCGTGGAATTGTTTTCTATAAACTCAATGATTATGAAGCAGCGCTGGGTGATTTTACGCAGATCATCGACACCAGTATGCCCAATGTAGTCCAGGCATTGAACATGCGGGCTGTGATCTTCTATACCCAAAAGAAATACACCTTCGCCCTGGAAGACCTGACAACCGCCATCGAAACCAATCCAGAATATCCGGATTCTTATGAAAGACGGGCACTGGTTTATAATGCGCTAGGAAAAACGCTGAACGCCATTGCCGACCTGAAACTTTATCTGGAGTTGGAAACAGACCCAGAACTTCGGAAAGAAGCTGAGAAACAGCTCAAGTTATTGGGCGGATGAAAACAAACCCGACTGAGGTTAAAGTCTACAATTGTATTTGTGTTTCTCGCGACTTCATCTTTAGCCGACACCGTTGATCGCCGGAGTTATGTATCGGAGAACTAAGGGCATCGTTAATTCTTCGACACTCAAACCACACTGCAATGAGAATTAACAAAAAATCCTCTATTGTGGAATTCATGTGAGCGCGAATACCCTACGGGTACGCAAAGCGGGAGGCTCGAATATCATCCCCTTCTGGGGACCCTTATCCAACTTCTGTTGTGAGCGCGAAGGGCGCGAATAAAACACCCTTTTCGCCCTTTTCGCTTCGCTCCAAGGATGCTCCGCGAGGTGCCCTGAACCAACATCTGTTGTGAGCGCGAAGAGCGCGAATAAAACACCCTTCCCGGTGCCCTGAACCAACTTTTATTGTGAGCGCGAAGGGGCTCGAACCCTTAACCAATGGCTTAAAAGGCCACTGCTCTACCATTGAGCTACGCGCCCGTGAGCGGTATTTTATCACCACCCTCGGCAGGCGTCAACGAATTGGGTGAATTTCATAACAAACCAAAACAGCGCCGTTTCCGACGCTGTTGATCATTCAGGTTGGCTGGCGCGCGGGTTCTTGACCTTTGGCCGCGGGTGTGGGCGCAGGCGTCGCTGCCGGTTGGTGGCGCTGCCGGCATTGGGGCTGAGGATCAACGAGAGCTGGCTGAGGGCAGACATGTCGTATTCGCGCCGGCCGCAGAAGTCACACACCCAGGCGGGAAAGTCTGGCACGGTGATCAAATCGTCGCCGATCCAGGTGTAGTATGCCACGCTGTGCTTGTGCATCTGGCCTGCCTGGCACTCTGCGCATGGCATGGTGAATTCAGAGGGTTTAAATCGGTCTTTCATCCGTTAATTATTCGCTTGTACTGTTAAAGGTTGCGAGAGTAGCTTGGCCTCGCTTAATGGCCAGTATACCACCAATGCTTCACCGACCACGCTCTGCTCACTGATGACACCCCAGCGGTGCGAATCGGAAGATTGGTTGCGGTTATCGCCCAACACGAACAGGCTGTCTACAGGTACCTCCCAGACGCCCTCGTAGGATGGCGCAGCGGAAATGTAGGGTTCGTTGAGCACCTGCCCATTGACCCGCACCTGCTCGCTGTCAACTTCAATGATGTCGCCGGGTACGCCGATCACCCGCTTGATGTAATCTTCTTGCGGGGAATAATGGAACACCACAATGTCGCCTCGATGAAAATCGCCTATTTTGTACGCCATTTTATTGACGAGTACAAACTCGCCCGGCTGCAGGGTAGGCAGCATGCTGATATTTTCGACACGAACGCGGGCAACGACGAAGTCAATCAAGAAATACAACACCACAGCCAATGCCAGGGTTTGCACAACTTCCAATAAAATGCGGAAGGCGCTTGTCCCCCTTGAATTTGGTTCGGGTTCGTCAAAAACGGGCTCTGGCGATGAATAATCGCTCAAAAATTCCTCCGGTCGTTTAGGCCATCAACTTGATTATAGACCTGATTGGAAACAGGGTAAAGACCGCCAGCCTACAACTGGCGTACAGGCAATCGACAGATCGGAAAACTACTCGGTGCGCAGGCGGTTGCCGCAAGCCCGGCAGAACAGATCAGCAGATGAGGCTTTCCGGCCGCATTTGGAACAGAAAACAGGTTCAGCATTGGCCTGCATGATCTGCGGCTGCGAGCCGCCAGGACGGTGACGGCGCTTCCCAGCTGCGGCATGGGCGACGCTGCGGTTGCGGGTCACCACAAACCAGACCAAACCGCCGAGCACCAGGATCAACCCGACTCCGCCCAAAATCCACGGCAAAATATCGCTGGCATTTACCCGGCCGGCGGCTCCATCACTGGCAGCCTGCACCGGCTGAACGGATTGGCTGCTGAAACTCAATTCGTCATCGGCCTTGCTGTAGCCAAATCGGACCGTAAAGGGCGTGCCGGCGTCCACACTGCCGACCTGTTTGGTGTAGTAGGTGAGACCATCTTCCTGAACCGCGCCGGCGCCAAAATCCGGCAGAATTTGCATATCGGTGGCATTGACTGGCTGCTGCACCGCCACAACCAGGTCTTTGACCGTGAAATCGCCGTTCCAGGTGTATTCAAACTGGCGCTGGGCAGCCTCTTTGGTCAACCCGGGGTCATAATACTCGAGCTGTAAATCTGCGGACGGGGTGGTAAAGGTAACCTTCAACCAGTCGCCTTGAATCTCAGAGGTGTAGGCCAGGTTATACAACAGGCCGTCCACGTCTTTCATAGCCAGGTTGTAGGGAGCACCAACGCCACGCGGAATGCGTAGGCTCATTTGAGCTGGCAATGTTACATCCGGGGCAAGGATGATGCGATAAATCACCAGTACCTCCGTGCGGTCATATTCAGGCCACAAGCCGATCTCCATGGATTCGATAACCGGCTCGGATTGCGCCCGGGCAGTGCCGGTGAAGAATAATCCAGTTAATAAGGCAACGATAATGAATAAACGGCGCATTAAGGCGGCTCCCAGTGAAGTAGACCTAATTTTGAGGCAATATTACCACAAATGAGTGTCGATGCTATGCGCCATATGCCCAAATTGACCCTTCAAATTTCTGACATTCATAACAGAACGCTGTTTGCTACAGACGTGAGACCTGGCAAAGTAGAGTATAATCCAGGCTGCATGCACCCCAGAAACCAGGGAAAGAGAAGCCTTTTGTGACACGCCGCCGCTCGATCGACGACTTGAGTGCTGACGAGTTGCGCAGGCTACTGGTGGATAAGCGCCGGGCAGACCGTCAGGTGCGTTTGGAGCGGTACAGGCGCAGCGGGCGGGTGGTCGATGTGGCCCAACCCGAGGATGCAAGCGGCGGGATGGGTGCTTGGCCAAGTGGGACTACCGATGGCAGCAGCCCTAAACGCAAGTCCTGGCTGGACCATGTTTTATTGTTCGTTGAAATCGCAGCGGTGATCGGTCTGGGATATGTGTTGTTCAATGGCGTCACTGTGCTGCGGGACCTTAACAAAGAAGTATCCAATGTGCTGGTGCAGCCCACGCTGACGCCGACCGCCATCATCCAGGCTGTAGTCTTGCCATCCGGTCATACCCCGCCCAACTCACCGGAAGGTGTGCGGTTTAATGAGGCTGAGATCCCGGAACATCTGCGCCCGCTGGTACAAACAATGGCAAACCTGCCAGTGCCAACGCCCAGCCCGCAGCAAGCCGTGCGGATTCAGATCCCGGCGCTGGATATCGACGCACCAGTGGTGCAGGGCGACGGCTGGGAGCAGCTCAAAAAAGGTGTGGCGCAGCACCTCGGTACTGCTGACCCCGGTCAGAACGGCAATGTGGTACTTTCAGCCCACAATGATGTCTTTGGCGAAATTTTTCGCCATCTGGACCGGCTGCAGGAAGGCGACGAGGTGATCGTTTACACCAACCAGCGTGCCTTTGTGTACGTCGTCCAGCAAACCCAGGTGGTCGAGCCAACCCAGGTTGAAGTCATGGCTGCGACCCAGGAACCGGTGGTTACATTGATCTCGTGCTATCCGTATTTGATCGATAATCAGCGCATTGTCGTCACCGCATTTTTGGAAGAAGAACGCTAGGCATTATTTCTAAAGGAGTTTTCCATGGCAAAGAAACAGAAACGCAGCATTTCCACCAGTTCCCCTAAGGTCGAGACCTCCTTGAAGTCCGCAGTCGCGGCCCCAAGCCGGACGAGCAGCTCCAGCGAGTTCAACCCAGATTACGGCTATGTCATCAAGGATTTGAAACGGATCGGCGTTCTGGCAGGCTCGTTTTTCGTGCTACTGATCGCGCTGTCCATCTTCCTGCGCTAATCGAGTACAGCATCGGTCCGGCTGTAGGCCGGAAATGTGCGGCTGGACGAATCAAATGCCCGGCGCTAAGCCAGGCATTTTTGATTTAATTTATGAAGGCAATGATGCCGAAATTGGAAATTCAGCCGCCCGTCGCAACTGCCACCAGCGTCAGACGGTCGCCGGGGCGCGGGTGCTCATCCATTACCATCACCGGATCACTCATTTCGTTATTAATGATAAACATATTTGAACTGAGGAATGTACGCCCGTCGCAGTCGATCAATACTCCAACCAGGTCCGGGTAGAGCTTGCCCAAACGCTGGACAATGTCAGCATAGGTTTCACCCAGGCTCACCTGCATCTCTATTTCCGGAACTCCGGCTACCAGACGTGCCAGATTGGTAAATTCAACTGTTATGCTGCCGAGATTTTCTTTCACCAGGCTCATGGCAATCCTTGCTTCCACACCAATAATATTTATCAATTACTTCATAAATATTATACACTAATACTCATTTAAAGCCAAAAGCGAAAAGTATTGCCCCCAGAGCTGTCCCGACATACCAATATTCCTGTGCCCAGGCAGGGAAACTGGCACTCTGGCGGGCCATCATGCCAGCCAGCATTAACACTACCGCCACAACAATGATGACCCAGCTGGTTACCTTGTAACCCGGCAAATGTTCTTCGTCGACCGTCATCTTGGCGCCTTTGCCCTGCCGTTTGACTGCCAGAGCCTGTTCGCGAATTTCACGCTTCTTTTGACTGCGCAGTAATGCCAGCCGCAGGTAAAAAAGTCCAAAAGCAATAATTGTGACCCACATACCAAATTCCATGGTTTATCTCCGCTTATTTCTTCTTCCAAATATAGTCCACGACGGCCTTGTAAAAGGCGTCTTTGGCGACCGGCGTGCCGTCTCGTGCCAGCAAGTAACGGCCACGCGGCGTAATTTCATAAATCAGTGTGCCAGTGTCACTTCGGCTTAACGGTTGATGCGATAAGACTAAAACCCGCGTGCTTGGGAACTTTACGAACACAAACGGCGAGCGCTTTTCCGGTAATTTAACTAACGCGGCGAAATGAAACTCATCAAAATCGGTCGGATGCGGAAAACGCACCAGCACAATTTTGGATTTTTTTTCGGGTACTTCTCTTATCTCGAATGACATTCCTTCGAAAGCACTCAATTTGGAGTCATCAAGCCGTTCACCAACATGGTTCCACCAGAATTTTAAGAATTTAAGACCATCCCGTTCAAGGTATTCAAAGAAATTGGCGGTTTGGGTATGAAAAATGGTGGGAAGAGCTTCGTGACCGAAATTGTAGTGCTGGCTTTTATTTTTCAACATAATGAATATTTCCTCAATTTGGGAGGGTATTTTTCAAGAAGCGGGCGAGATACTCCTCGAAGCGGGTCGGAGAACGTCCAAGCAAAGTAGTCAGGGCGTTGGCGCTCCCGGAAAAACCGTAGTGATGATAGTAGTTGAACATGCTGAGCAAGGTGGAGCGGCTGAAATCATCCATACCCCCGGCGCGGGCGTTGCGATCCCAATCAGTCCGATCCAATTCTACTGCCTGAACTGGCTTTTTAATAAATTCTGCAGATAATTTTGCGATATCGGCACTGGAAAGTATTTGAGCACCGCAAAGTTCATAAGTGGCCTGATAATGGTTCCGGCTATCACGGATCACGATCGCGGCAGCTTGGGCCAGGTCGTCCAGATCAAGCATGCTGAATTTTGCATCCGTCGAATAAGGTACGGCGTAAACGCCGTCTGTCAGCATTTTTTGCCAATAGCCAGAAATATTTTGCATATATGAGGCGGGCTGGAGTATGGTGTAGTTCAGTCCCGATTTGAAAAGAAGGGCTTCCACCTGAAGTTTATTCCAGTGATGCGGCATCTCCTGAACCTGGGGGTGCAGCACGGAATGGTAAACAAAGTGCTCCACCCCGGCTTGTTGTGCAGCCTTAATTGCGCGCTCACCAATGGCGACTTCGTCCGGGCTCATATTGGGGCAGATATGATAAACCACCCGAACCCCGGCACAGGATTTACGCAAAACCTCAGCATCCGCCATATCGCCAGCGACGATCTCATGGGCGCCTAGTGCGCGCAATTCTACAGCCTGAGCCTCACGCCGAACCAGAACCCGTACTCCCTCGTCAGACGAGGCGAGGGCTTTGAGAATGGCTTGCCCGGTCTTACCGGCAGCGCCAGTGATCAACATCATTAATGAACTCCACCAGGGATAATTATTGCGCGAAAATTATAAATGAAATTTGGATTCTTCACAGGACGAGAGCCACAGGTTTGAAAAAGCTCCCGACGCCAACAGCAGACGTCGGGAGCCGTTTCGTGCTTTGATCTACCTCCTAGATTCGGAGGCATTCCCAGAGCATTCGATCAGAGATAGTGACTACTTGTGCGCGGCTGCGCGTTCCAGCGGGGGTTTCCAGAAGACGGTGACCAGGTTCATCAGGATACCGAGGACAGCGCCGAAGGCGATGGCGGGTAAACCGTAGGGGAATACCGAGCCGAGGATCGGAATGGGCAGGAAGCCGCCGCTGAAGCCGATGTTACCGCCAATACCTACAACCAGGACGGTAGCTCCAATGGCCAACTGCTTGGGATCGTAGAGATTTACCTTCTCCGCAATCATCAGCGCAATACCTTGCATGCCGATGACGCCGTACAGGTAGATCGCCAGACCGCCAACGACAGCCGTCGGGATGGAGGAAACAACCTCGGCCAGTGGGCCGATGAAGCCCAGGATGATCGAGATGATACCAGCCGTGATCAAGGACGGGCCGGAGTAGTTGCGGGTAATGACCATGAGCGAGTTGTTTTCGCCGTAGTTGGTGCCAGCGGTGGAGCCGAACAAGCCGTTCACCAGGTCATTCAGACCATCGAGCATCAGGTTGAGGCCAATATAGCGGGACAGGTTGTATTTCTCTTTGCCCTGTTCTTCAGCTAAATGGTCAACATACAGGCTGATCTGGTACAGGTGAGCCGTGGATTCGGGGATAGTTGCAATGGCCATAACGCCAACGCCGACCAGAACGGTCAGGGTAAGGGGGTCATTGAAAACCGGGAAGCTGATCTGCGGAGCGCGAAGGAGGGCTTCCTTACCGAAGAGCGTCCAGTCAACCAAACCAAGCGGGATGGACACAATGTAGCCGACGATGGCAGCCAGGAGTACCGGCAGCATGCCGATGAAACCTTTTCCCTGCAGGTAAACCGACAGGAGGAAGGCGGCTAACAAAGTGGTCATGGAGGCGACGACCCACTTCATGTTGGTCAGCGCATTGATATCGAAGACCGAGGTGAAGGTGCCGGTGGCCATCTGGAGAGCTACTGCGCCCAGACCAATACCAATCGTGACCGCGACAGAGCCGGTAACAATGGGGGGCAGGATTTTATCGACGGCTTCTTTACCACCCGAAGCGCGGATGATGATACCGACGATAATATTGATAAGGCCAGTGGCGATAAAGCCGGCGGTCGCAACCGAGATAACCTCGGGGGGAGCAACAGGCCCAGTGACGCCTTTGGCGGTCATTACAGCGGATACAGCGGCGATGTAGCTGAAGCTTGAGCCGTAATATAACGGAATGTACTTGCCCATGGCCAGTTTGGCGCCGACGAGAGCCACGACAGTACCGAGACCGGTGACGGTCAAAACGGTGCTGACGGGGAATTTCATCAGGATAGCGCACAAAACGGTCGCCGGGAACATGGTCAGAACGTGTTGCAAACCTAGCAGGAGCATTTGGCCAAATGGCGGGGTGTCATTCGGCAAATAGCCCAATACCTTAGCTTTAGGAGCTGCGGTTGCCATAGAAGTCTTCCTCCCTTGAAAATTAAATTAAAAATGAAATGGGGTTTGGGGTTCCTTCGATCCGATCGCGTTGCTTGCGGGTAGACCGGCGGGATTGGGTAGCAGCCGATTACCTGGTTAACCAAGATCGAAGTAGGTGGGGTGCTTCTCTTTATTTCCTCGGGTGAACATATCTCCTTTCTCTTTATATCCGTCCAAAATTTTGGCTGTCCTGAAATCAAGAAATCGGAAAGACAAATTTTGCAGAACAGCTTACTTGCTCAGGACTAAGGCCAGGATGACAAGGATAGCGACAACTGGCAGGATATAGAGAATCAACCGTAATTCTGGTACTTTAGTGAAACCCCCGACCATGTCTTTGGCTACGCTGCCAGCGAATTCGGTCGTTGTGGGGGGAGTGAAGTTAACCTCTTCGCCAGTTTTCTTGGCTTCAAGGCGGGCTTCCAAAGCTTTGTCCAGCGTTTCAAAAGCTGAGCGAATCATGCTTTTAGCGACGCTGTCGATCATGCGCTGACCAACCGAGGCCAATGCACCACCGATGTTCATATCACCGTCATATTTTAAGGTTGTCGTGCCGTCCGGGTTCTGGATGAAGGTTGCTTTACCAACACCTTTGCCATAACCGGGGGCGCCGCGGCCATCAACAGTGAGCGTCAGGCTTTCGGGTTCAACCACATCGGTGAGGGTGAGCTTGCCCTGGAATTTACCGGAGACGGGTCCGATACGAACATTCATTACGCCTTCGTACTCATTTTCAGCAACGACGTCCAATTTGTCCATTCCAGGGACAGCGCTGGCTAAAATGGCCGGGTCATAGAACATTTCCCAGACATCGCCACGCGGGCCATTGAATACGTGCTCGCCTTCGAGTTTCATTATAGATATTCCTCCAAAAAAAGTAATTGAAAATCGGTAACCAATTTCACAAATTGGTCAAGAATGGCAAAGGGTGTTAACCACCCTTTGCCTTCTGTACATAGGTAAATACCTTGCTGGGGGAGAGATTGGATTCCATAATCTCTACGCCCGTATCGTACAAGGCATCTTCCAGCGCCTGGTTGAACACTGCCGGCGTGGGAATTGCTCCTGCCTCACCCACTCCCTTGATTCCAAGGGGGTTGAGCGGTGAAGGATTTTCGATATGTCCCATTTCGATCTTGGGCGGCATATCGGTGGCCTGCGGGAAGAGGTAATCCATGAAAGAGGCTGTCAACAACTGACCGGTTTCATCATAGTGGATTTTCTCATAGAAGGCGTTGCCAATGCCCATCTGAATACCGCCGTGAACCTGGCCTTCGACCACCATCGGGTTGATTGGCGTGCCAACATCGTGGACCATAACCAATCGTTCGATCTTGGGTTTCATGGTTTCTGCATCCACATCCAGGATCATGGCCATGCATCCAGCTCCGGTTGCGCCGTACGGAGGACCGTAGTAAGCCACTGCTTCCAGACCAGGTTCTGCACCAGGCGGGAAGGTGCCGCGCATGGGGTTGGCCTTGGAGGCCAGATCGCCCAGCGAGATTTTCTTCTGCGGCATATCGGCTACCTGCACAAAACCGCCTACCAGTTCCAGCTCAGACACCGGGGTCTCCAGCGCCTTACTGGCTAAAGCCAGGGCTTTGTCTTTGACTTTGACGGCTGCCAGATGAATGGCAGTTCCAGCGACGGTTGCTCCGCGGCTTGCAAAAGTGCCGGCGCCCCAGGCAAATGCGGCTGTATCACCGGTGGTAACTTTGACATCCTTGACTTCGACGCCCAACTGCTCGGCAGCGATCTGCGCGAAGGTGGTGTAGTGGGCCTGTCCCTGGCTGGCAACACCAGTGGCAACACTGACTTTGCCATTGCCACCAATGGTGATCTTGGCTCCTTCGTATGGGCCTACGCCAGTGCCTTCGGTAAAGGTGCAAATGCCGATGCCAAGGTGCCTGCCTTCCGCGCGGGCTTTCGGCTGAATGACCTCGCGGAAATTCTTGTAATCGATCATTTCCATGACTTTGTTGAGTGCAGTTGGGTAATCGCCGCTGTCCAACACGCCTTCCACGAAGTCCTGCCCTATGATGCCAGTCGAAACCGGGTAGGCATCGGGTTGGATCAGATTGATGCGGCGTATTTCAGCTACATCCATTTTCAACTCGCGGGCAGCTGCATCGATCATGCGCTCCATCACGAACACGCCTTGCGGACGGCCTGCGCCGCGCACAGGTGTGACCACCATTTCATTGGTGAACACCATGATGATTTCAGTGTAGAAACTGGGGATTCTGTAGTTGCTGACCGTGTGCGTCTGCGTATTTAGTGGAACGGTCATCATGTAGGAGTCGTAAGCGCCGGAGTTGTGATAGAAAACGTCTTTGAAGCCCAAAATTTCTCCGGCTTTTGTCAATGCGATTTCAGCGTAATGCACTTGATCGCGTTCAGAAGTCGTCGCCAGGAAATTTTCGCGGCGGTCTTCGTACCATTTAATCGGCCGATTGAGCCGTACCGCCAGTTCGGTCAGCAGCACGTCATCTGGCATGGAGGTGTTGATTTTAGGGCCAAATCCACCGCCAGTAAACGGGGTGATAACCCGCACCTGATTTTCGAACAATCCCATGCGCGTGGCAGTAGCATTGCGCAGGGTGATGGGCGATTGCGTGCCGCACCAGATGGTCATCATCTGGGCTTTATCGTCCCAGTTGACCACGATCCCGCGATTTTCAAGCGCCACAGCGGCGACACGATCCATGTAGATTTTTCTCTTGATGATCACATCGGCTTTGGCGGCAGCTTCAGCATAATTGCCGCGTTCCTGGATCACATGGGCAGCTTCGTTGGAAGGCAGGTCTTCATGCACCAGCGGAGCGCCAGGTTCCAGGGCTTTTTCCAGGTCGATGGCTGCGTCCAGCGGTTCAAAGTCGGGATAGATGTAATCACAGGCATCTTCGGCGATGTAACGCGATTCAGCGATGACAACTGCAACGGGCTCACCCGAATAGCGGACCTTGTCCTTGACAATTGGCATGATGGTGCGGGAAGCGTAGGTCGCACCTTTGATGGCGGTCGGCGGCGGGACCTGCAGCGGGCCGGGTTTGACCAGGTCGCCAAAGTCCTCAGCGGTATACACACCAATGACGCCCGGAAGGGCTTTGGCTTCGCTGGTGTCAATGCTCTTCAAGCGGGCATGGGCATAGTCGCTGCGTTTGAAAGCCGCGTATAACATGCCGGGTAATTCGATATCATCCAGATACTGCGCCTTGCCGACCAGAATCTGAGGGTCTTCATTGCGAAGAATAGATTTATGGAATACTCGATCTGCCACAATACACCTCGTTTCTCTGTCCGTTATGAGTGGGCAGCCATTTTCTTAGCCGCCAGCTTCACTGCTTCGACAATGTTTTCATAGCCAGTGCAGCGGCAGAAATTCCCATCAATGGCTTCACGAATTTCTTCATCGGTGGGATTTTTGTTGTCACCGAGGTAATCGACGATGGTCATCAGGAATCCGGGCGTACAGAAACCACACTGCAGCGCGTGTTTTTCCATGAAGGCTTCCTGCACCGGGTGCAGGTGATCCTGTGTGCCGAGCGATTCCACCGTCTCGATTTTGGAGCCGTCCGCCATCACCGCGAACATGATGCAGGAGCGTATGGATTGGCCGTCCAAAATGATGGTGCAGGCACCGCACAGCCCATGCTCGCAGCCGACATGGGTGCCGGTCAGTTGCAGGTCATGGCGGATAAAATCGCTTAACAACAGGCGGGGTTCAACTTCCCGCTCATAGGGGACGCCGTTTACAGTCACATTGATTTTTACGAGTTGAGTCATGTCGGCCTCCTATTTCCTGGCCCGCTGAGCAGCTTCGGTGAGGGAGCGGCGCACCAGTACCTGTACCAACTGGCGGCGGTACTCGGTGGTGCCATGCAGGTCGGTACCCGGGTCGCACTCATTTTTGGCAACATAGGCTGCCACTTCGGCAATTGCTTCTTCGGTGGCTTCGTTACCCACCAACGCCTTGGCAGCGTATTTTGACAGGATGGGAGTCTCACCAACACTGAAGAGCACGCAGCGAACATCCTTGACGAGATTGCGATCATCCAGACTAACAATGCTGATGGTGGCAGCCTGGGCATACCCGCCGCGCTGGCGCGAAACCTGCTTGTAGGAACCCGCAGTACGGGGAGCCAGGGGCGGTAGAACAATTTCTGCGAGCAGTTCTTCGGGTTCAAGGACGGTCATGAACGGGCCGACGATGAAATCTTGAGCGCTTAACCAACGCTCGGAGCCTTTGCGTTTAACCAAAACTTTGGCATTTAGGGCCAAACACAGAGCTGGTATCTGGGCTGCCGGATCGGCATGCGCCTCAGCGCCGCCAAACGTGCCGCGGGCGCGAATTTGCGGGTGGGCTATGTAGCCAATGGTCTCGGCGACGATCGGCATCTTCTGCTTAATACCGGCATCATGTTCCACTACGTTGTCGCGGGTCATGGTGCCGATAGCAAATCCGCCTTCAGGCGTGGGCTTGATATAGGCTAATTCAGCGATTTTGTTCAGGTCTACCAGGGCGGAAGGCCGGGCCATGCGGAAATTCATCGCCGGGATCAAGCTTTGGCCGCCTGCGAGGACCTTGCCGGAGTAACCCAGATCGGTCAGATTCTGGAGTGCTTCTTCGGCGGTTTTCGGAGCATAGTACTCAAATGGAGCTGGCTTCATGAATTTATAACCTCCTTACCAGATGCATTACGGGGGTTGGATGGATTAAGGAATGCGTTGTTTCCAAAGCGGCGATTGAATCGTTCCACCAGTCAAAAGCTGATAGGTCATTTGCATATGACCCAGGTGCAGCGCAGTGTGGTCAACCACATGCAACAGCGCCCAACGCACAGGCACATCTTTGCCATCCACCAGACGGAATAATTCCAACGCGCCGGGTGGTAAGGCTGAAAGAACAGCTGAAGTTTCCTGGGAAGTTTGGTCGATCAGGTTGAAAAGTTCAGTCTGGCTGCTGGCTTTGGTGGAGAACTCGGCCTGGCGGTCGCGAGTGGGTGGTTTGCCCCCAATGACTTCGCCGATCCAGAAGTGTTCTGCGCCAGAGATATGTGCCACCAAAACTGCCAGCGAATTGGTTTGCTCTCCGCCGCCCTGCACCGGACGCCAGTCCAATAGTTCTGGCGCGACTGTTGCGATCAGATTCTTAATCTGACCACGTAAATCTTCCAGGCGTTGCAGGTAGTTCTCGAGTTCAGTCGGCAAACACAACCTCATTATTATCGATGCAGCCCCCCAAAATTACAATCCACGGGGGGCTGCAAATCATCTGATGATTAAGCTTCCTTGAAAGCGACGAAGCGAGCCCACATGGACTCAATTTCCATTGCCTTCTGCAGGAAGCAGCCAATAAAGTATCTGCCGCTCGGAACATTGGCGATTTGGCCGCCCAGGTTTTCTGCATGCACAATATGCCTGGGGAAAAGGTTGTAATGCATGTCCTGGTAGTACTGATCCAGCGGGAACATCTCGTCCCAGTCCTTGCCGAAGTCGCGTTTGAGTTTCTCATTGGCTTCCTGGAAAGTCTTGGGGTGCCACTGGCGCTGAATGGTATTCATCGGGTGGTCAGCAGCCACGCAGTCCACGCCAATCCACTTGATTTCTTTTTCAGCAGCCCAGGCCGAGAAATCGGCGGAAGGCCCTGGGTGCTTGATCATATAGCGGAACTCGTCGGACTCGGGGCTGATCCAGCCGTATTTATACCAGCCGGTCTTGATAATCAGAATGTCGCCTTTCTTCACTTCCACGACCGATTCAATCATTTCGGGGGTGTAGACGCTGGAATTGCTGACCTTGTCGGAAATGTCGGCAACCACACCAGGGCCGATCCAATCTTCGAGCGGAGTCTCGCCGATGGTACGCCCACCGGGATAGAAGTGTTTTTCGCCGTCCATGTGGGTGGCCAGATGGATTGAAGCGTTGCAGATCGAACCATTACGGCCCATGCCGTAGTGGAAACCGGCACCGCGTTTGAAGTATTTGACGGACAGCGGTTCGTAGTTGGCCCACTGGGGTGACTGTACCGAGAAGGGTACGGTCATGTCAAACATCTGGGATTTCTCTAATTCGGCGAAGAAATCTGCTTCCTTCACGCCGAAGGGGGCTGTCCAACCGACAACCCGCGACCAGGCTGCTTCCACTTCCATGAAGGGAATGGGCATGACGGTCAGCCAGGCACGTTTGCCCTTCAACTTGTCGATATCGCCCACGATCGCCTCGACGAAGATCTTGTGGTGCTTCGGCAGGGTTATGTGGGTCATTTCATAGTACCAATCCTGCGGGAACATTTCGTCCCAGGTCTTGCCGTAATCTTTGATCAGTTTGGCTTCGGCCTTCTTGAATTCAACTTCATGCAGACGGCGTATGGGGGTGTTCATGGGGTGCTCGAAGCAGCCGCAGTCCACGCCAACCCATTTGAAGTCCATGTCGATCACCCACTGGAAGAACTCGGGGGAAGGACCTGGATGACGGACAAGGAAGCCGAATTCTT
>Ga0209342_10002851_pt1 | contig 18371 bp, 8 predicted proteins | sample RifCSP16_2_FD_184023 | JGI IMG/M metagenome (GOLD analysis project Ga0209342, IMG submission 184023) | Soil microbial communities from Rifle, Colorado - Rifle CSP2_sed 16_2 (SPAdes) (version 2) | ecosystem: Environmental > Terrestrial > Deep subsurface > Rock core/Sediment | place: Rifle... | reverse complement strand
AAGCCGTTTTTTTTTCTTTGTTGGGTTGAATTATTATTTTTAAGGATTTGTCGGCTTCCGCCATAAGCTTGAAACCTTCAGGCGCCTGTTGCAAACTGAGTCTGTGGGTTATTAAGTCGTTAACATCTAATTTTTTCTCGGTTAAAATGGCTAATGCCTCTTCGAGGTCGTTGGGTGCTGCTCCGTAGGAGGTTCTTATAACTATTTCGTTTCTCCAGAACTTGGTTATTGGCAGTGGAATTTTCACGGTTGGGTCGGGCACGGCGAAGAACATGATTGTTCCTGCTTTGTCCACGCATTCCAAGGCTGCAAGTGCGGCTTGGGTTGCGCCTGAGCAGACGATTACTTGGTCTGCAAGTCTTCCGTCGTTAAGCTCCATTAGTTTCTTCGGGAGGTTTTCTTTTGCGTTTATCGCTTGGTCTGCACCAAGTTTTTCAGCCATCACTAATCGTATTGGGTTTACGTCGGCGACGATTATTTTTTTGGTGCCTTTTAATTTCGCGAGTTTCAAGTGCAATAGTCCTGAGATTCCGCTTCCGATTATTAGGAGCGTATCTTCTTTTCTCAATTGCGTTTGGCGTTGCCCTCGGATGACGCATGCCAAAGGCTCGATGAATGTGCCTTCTTCAAAGGACATGTTTGCTGGTAGCTTGTACGTGCCTTGTTCAAGGTTGATTTTCGGCACTCGAATGTATTGCGCGAATCCTCCTGGATAATAATTCGTGGTGTGGAGGGTTTCGCAGGCTGTTTGATGGCCTTTCAGGCAGTAGCGGCACTTATTGCAGGGCACGTGGTGGGAAACGAAGACTTTGTCGCCGACGTTGAATTGGGTGACTTTTTCACCTGTTTTCTCGATGACGCCTGTGGCTTCGTGTCCTAGAACTCTCGGTGCTTTCGGAACGCGGTACCATTCTGTCACGTCGCTTCCGCAGATGCCGCAAGCCATCACCTTCAGCAGGAATTCGTCAGCGCCGATTTCAGGCGTTGGCATTTCCTGTATTCTTACGTCTTTGTTGTTGTAGTAGACAGCTGCAAGCAACGTGGGTTCACCCTGAAAAAAAGTTGCGGAGGTTAGGCTTTTCCTGCTTTGACTTGGTCAAACAGGTCTTGCGCCTCTTTCGGCGTGCAACCTTCATGAACTATGGCTCTGATAGCTCGGATTGCCGCTTGCGGATGTTCGGTTTGCCAGACGTTTCTGCCGAGGTTTACGCCTATTGCGCCTTTTTGCATGCCATCATAAACGAATTCGAAGACTTCGAGCTGGGTTTCTGTTTTTGGTCCACCTGCAATGACAACGGGTACTGGGCATCCTTCGACGACTTTTTCGAAATTTTCCTTGCAGTAGTATGTCTTCACGACTCTTGCGCCTATTTCGGCTGAAACCCTTGCGACCAAGGCTAGGTATCGTGCCTCTCTTTTTTCGAGTTCTCTTCCAACGGACGTAACTGCCATGACGGGGATGCCGAATTCTTCGCAGTCGTCAACGAGTTTTGCAAGGTTGGTAAGGCTTTTGTTTTCGTATTTTGTTCCAACAAAAACAGACATTGAGACTGCCATCGCGTTTAATCTGAGGATTTCTTGGATTGAGGTTACTATGCTTTCGTTGGCCAGGTCTTCACCAACTACAGTTACTGCTCCTGATACTCGTAATATGACGGGTTTCTGAATTGTTGGGTCTATGCAGTTTCGAAGAACACCTCGGGTCATCATCAACGCATCTGCGTATTGCCAGATTGGTTTTATTGTTTCTCCGGGTTTTTCAAGGCAGTGCGTGGGTCCTTGGAAGTATCCGTGGTCGATTGGCAAAAAGAGGGCTTTGCCGTCTTTCTGGATTAGTTGGCTTAAGCGGTTTTTCATTCCCCACTCCATTTTTATCTTTTCTCCGTGGTGGTTTTTGGTTTCAGGATTAAATAAGCTTTTGTTTCAAGTGTAAGTTCAAGAGATTCTCCCTTAGCCATTCCGCATTCTCGAATAGTTTATCAATCGCGGTTAGAACATTCATGACTGAGATAAGAGTTAAAGTTGATGCATTTTGGAAGTATGTTCACTAAGATGCCCCGTTTGCGGAATTCAGATCGACACAGAAGATACAGAAACAAGAATGCGGATAACATATGATACTTTTGGAGGAAAAAAATACTGTTTTTGCAGCAAAAACTGCAGGCGCCACTTCAAAGAAGACCCTAAAATCGCGTATTTTTCAATGGAGATAGGCATCTCTAAGGACATTCCAACGTACAGTGGTGGATTGGGCGTTTTAGCAGGCGACATCGTGAAAGCTAGTGCAGACTTGAGGTTGCAGATGGTAGCGTTAACATTGGCATGCAGAAAAGGGTATTTCAGGCAAAAGATTACTGAACGCGGAGAACAACAGGAGTTCCCTGATGAGTGGGATCCGTCTAAAACCTTGTTCTTAATGCCTAAAACGGTCACGGTACCGATTGAAGGGCGCCAAGTGAAAATTCAAGCTTGGCTGTATGAGCATCAAAGTCCAACTGGCGGCATGGTTCCGATACTTTTTTTGGACACTGACGTAGAAGGTAATGCGCAAGAGGACAGAAGAATTACGGATTTTCTGTATGGTGGCGATAAGCGGTACAGGCTTAAGCAGGAGATTGTCCTCGGAATAGGCGGGGTAAAACTTCTCAAAGATTTGGCTTATAAAATCAGAAAGTATCATATGAATGAAGGTCATTCTGCGCTGCTAACCCTTGAGTTGCTGAAGGATAACAATCTGGATTCTGAAAAAGTGGAAAATCTTTGCGTTTTTACAACTCACACGCCAATTGAAGCTGCGTTTGACCAGTTCTCATATGACATGGTTGAGGAAGTTTGGGGCAAAGACTTCATGCTGTCAACTATGCAGCAATTTGCGGGGCAAGATAATCTGAACATGACCTATCTAGCTTTGAACTTGAGCAAATACGTGAATGGCGTTTCCAAATCTCACATGGAATACTCGAGGAAGCTGTTTCCAGGTCACTACATCAGATCAGTGACTAATGGAGTTCACTCATACACGTGGACTTGCCAGTATTTCAAGGAGCTTTTTGACAAGTATATTCCGGGTTGGGCAAACGAGCCTGTGCTGCTCGCCAAAGCCATGGACATTCCGAACCGCGAGGTCTGGGACGCTCATGCGATGGCGAAGATGAAGCTTATCGAGTTTGTTGAAAAAAGCACAGGCGTGAAATTGAATCCTGAAGTTCTAACGATAGGTTTTGCTAGAAGGGCTACAGGATACAAAAGGTCAACATTGATTTTCTCTGACGTGCATAGACTACTGGATGTGAACAGAAGAGGGAAGATTCAAATGGTGTTCGCTGGAAAAGCACATCCTCGGGATGAAGATGGCAAGAGGTTGATAAAAGAAATCTACGATTATGCAGACAAACTCAAAGATCAGATTAGAATTGTTTATCTTGAAAACTATGATATGGAAATTGCTGCCAAGCTTACTTCGGGGGTTGATGTTTGGCTTAATACTCCGATTCCACCTATGGAAGCTTCGGGCACCAGCGGAATGAAAGCAGCTCATAACGGCGTAGTAAACTTTAGTGTTTTGGACGGTTGGTGGCTGGAAGGCTGTGTTGAGGGCGTAACGGGCTGGGCGATAGGTCCACATCCAAAAGAGTTCGCTAATGAGGTGGAGAGAAGAGAGATTGAGCTTCATGACTTGTACAGCAAGTTGGAATATTTGATTGTTCCAACTTTTTATGGGCAGAGGGATGCGTGGATTAATTTGATGAAAAATTCGATTGCCAGAATTGCGCATTACTTTCAGGTTCAGTGGGTTATGAGAAGGTACATTACTGAAGCTTACATCATTTAGACTTGGCTGCTTTATGTTTAGCTAAGATGCTTTCGATTAGGTGGCTTCTGTTATGGTATTTGCCACTTTGAACTTGCTCATCAATCCACTTCAGCAGGTCTTGGTCTATTGAGATGAAAGACTATCCTTGCCTTTCTTCGTGGTGGCTTTTGGTTTTAGGATTAAATAACCCCTCTCTATTAGCCAATGGTGAAATTGGTATGTCGTGTAGCGGCATGCGGTAATGCATGTTTGCCTGATTTTCTCGTATTCTTCGGATTGCTCCGTTTGTTTGTTAAGCTCCATTTGGACTGGACATTTTACTTCTTTGCAGAATTCTCTACGCTTGTACTCCGTGAAGCCTTGGATTGCCATTTCAGGTCAGGCTATTGTGCTTCGACTGAAGTAAATAAGCCTTGTTTTTCTTGCGCTTTGGGACTGCCTGTCCGCTCGATCAGCTTGCGCCAAAACACGAATTTAATCTAATAACCTGAGACGGTTAGGTCAATCAGATTTTCAACTCACCTTTCAGGCAACGTCAGCAGAAACGGCAACAGTCTACGAGTGTAAAAGCATTGGATTTTCTAATACAATTTGAAAAACCACCATTTTACGTAACTTACTCAAATTTTTGATCGGAGGAATCGCTTGGGGAATTGCAGCTGGCGTGGTTTACGTGAAGAAGTTTAGAAACCGAGGGTAAAATCCCAGTTTGCATGCGTCCTCAAGCTTAACCTACGTTTCTTTTGAGAATCAGTTTTTGATCGTCAAAAGAGTAATCGCGGAACCTTTTGCTGTAGAAGAGCTTAAGATACTCCTCTGCGAATCTCGGTTCGAAAGGCAGATCATGGGCGGAAATGGATGGTTTTTGCTTGAAGGAATCTTCAATCGCGGTTTCTGCCACGGGATAGTTTAGCAGAAGTTCTTCTTGTTCATTGTACCGCGCTATCGTTAACACGCATTCGTCCAGATAAGAAACGGCTTTGGGCAGATTCGTGAGCGCCTGGTTCAGCCCGTACTTCGAAGGGTTCAAGAATAGGTCTGTTGCGGAAGTCATGTGCTCTTTTAAAGCAGTGTTTTTCTCCCACAAATAGTCCTCGGTAGGCAGCAGACTATCAATGGATTCCTCTTTTCTATTGAGTTCTTCGTTCAGAATCAGGAGTGCATCCTTGACTATATTCAGTGAGGATTGAAGAACTTCCCTAATTACAATAACATTGCCTACGTTTATCGCGTTTTTCTCAACATCCAGTTTCAAATTCTCTGCTCTTTTTGCGACATCCATAATTTTAAAGAAGTCGTCGCCCAAAACTTGTCGCAGCCTTTCGCTCTGAGCGCTCAAACCAGCCACTAGCGTTATGGAGTTCTGGAGATACTCCACCGACATCGCAATCTCTGCACTGTACTGTCTCTTCCAGTTGTTTAGCGCCGTGAAAAGTCCGGCACAAGCAATCCACGGGTTCGTTTTTTCTTCAAGCTGCTTTTTCGCGAACATGACTGCTTGGCTCTCTTCGGGTAACTTGGGATCATACAGAGACCTTACTATGTCGTAAGCTTGTTCAGCGATTTTAACCACATCGGTGACCAGAACTACTCCAGCGTCCAGTGTTTCTTTAATGCGAGTTATTCTCTCTTCAACGGGGAGATCATGTTGGAACTCCTTTCTCTCGGTTGCTCTGGCTTCCAAGCCTATATCGTGGAATCTCCCAATCCACGTTGAGTATTCTCCTTCAACCAGCATTTGGTAGCCTTTTAGGGAAACGTCTAGTTCCGCTGCTAGGTTATCAAGCTCTTTGCTTGTCGCTTCAAGTTCATTGAACGTGTCATCTATTTCGGAAGGTTCGTAATCCGCTTTCGAGGTTTTGGAAAGCGTGTCAGTTAGCCTGTCTTTAAGGATTAACATTTTTCCCTCGATGGCGCTGATGTCCACGGGCAGGTTTTCTTGAACCTTTTTCAAGGTAGCCTCAAAATTCTGGAGCTTGCCCAAGAGCTCCTGCGCTTTTTGAGCTAACATTTCGACAGTTGCTTTTCTTTTAGGCGTCTGATCAATAAAGAATGCTGGCAAGGCAAACATAACGGCTGCGAAGGTGCCCAAAGCCACTTTTCCGCCATCGATTTGTGCCTCAAACGCCAGTGGTCCCGAAAGAATTCCTAACAAAACGAAGAAGAGCAATGTCCCAGCCGCCGCTGTTATAGGGGGAAGAACTCTCTCAGACACGTGAGTCTGTCTAAGGAACATGCGCGTAAGAAGAACAAACGCCGACACCAGGACGGCTACGATGACCAGGAAAAGAACTATGCCGGGAACAGAGTCCAAATAATGAGATAGCACTTCGATTATTGTGTGATCTGCTGCCGGAGGATCTTGCGTCACCTGCGCAGTGATAGCGTACACTATTTGGGATGTGTCGTATAATCGGAATTGAAGCATGGATTCTTGCATGCTTCTAAGAATCTCTGTTAACGGCACGAATATGGGTGGACTGGAGCCTGGGATAACCCACCAGTCTGACTGAATCTGAGCTGCGTCTATGATGTAGTTCAGGTACTGCATCATGTAAAGTGGTGTAGAAATTAAACCATAATACACTATGGTGAGAGCGGACATTTTCTTGAAAATCATAATAGACGCAAAAATCAAAGGAATCGCCAAGAAATATGCCTGACCAAAGAGAAGCAAAAACGCCGCTGTCATGCCTAGATTAATGGCTATGGCAGCTTTATGCCGACGAAAAACAATCGGGAGAACCACGAGCGCAAAGAGGAAAACGAAAATTACGGCTTCGCGAACCAACTGGTCACCCAACACAGAAATGAAATTGACTTTGGACATGTTGTAGAGTAAGCCGAGACCGATGAGTACGCCCCCAACCGGAAGGCTGAACATGGGGTTCTCGTACGCTATGAAGGCAATCAAGAAAGCAATCACGATAGGAAGCGGCTGGGGAAAAAGCGGCAATAAGGATAAACCTAACATCATGCTGGCGAGTGTAGTTGCAAACGTCAGAACCCTGAGCATGGTTGGCACGGATGCGCGTTCTGCGGCTCGTTTTGCTTTTTGTTTTTCGAACCAATCCTTGAAGCCTGAAGTCGGTTTCAGGTCTGGTTTCAGACCTTTTAGTTTGGGACCCTTTAGTTTAAATTTTAGCTTCAATGAGCTTTTACCTAAAGCCTTATTTTATCAGACTGTTCTTAAAGTTTGTCGTGGAAAAGGCAATGAGCACTGGGGGAAAAGAAGAAGGCAACGTTACAGTTGAGTCCATTCCAGACATGGAAAAAGTGGATGAGGCAGATGTCGAAGTGGAGGCAGAAACCGTCGAGAATAAAGAGCCTCAAAATGTCGAAGTAATTGTTGAAAATATTGAAGTAACTGAAGTAGCTGTGGAGACGCCGAAACCAAAACGGCAGATTCTGCCAAAGCACGCTCTCATTTGTGTAGGAGAATACCCTATCAAAATTCTTGTTAAAGGTCAATTTCCTAGCCAGAAGGACGATGTTCAGCCCGTTTTCATCGACAAATCAAGCGAGGAAATTGTTAAATGGAGCAACGACGTTCTCACCGAAGATGCCGTTTCGGGTTTAGACGCAAACGTTGAGACGCATTTTTGGTACCAGATTTTGCCTTACCTAACACAGAATGAAGGCTTCGTTACGCAATTAAGAAATAAACTTATGGATAACCAACACGGTGCCCTTATATTGGCATCCTCGTGGGATGGAGTTGGCAGCGCCATGTTGCCTACGTTAATTTCGCGACTCAAAGAGTGGAATGTAAATTCAGTCGCGTTAACTCTTTTGCCTTCGAAACTGCAACCTTCGGATGCCCATTTTAACGCCCTGTCCTCAATGGGTATCTGTTTTTCCAAAGAACCCGCGACTCTCATTCTAGTGGGCAGAGATCAACTCAACAAGTATGTAGGAGTAGAAAGAAACGGCTCGGTAATGAAAGGCAACAGGGTTCTTAATTGCTTAGTGGAAATGATGTTGACGAAGAAAACGTTCGTTAGGGAACTCTCCGAAATGTCAAGGTCCTTTGGCGTTAAAACCTTCGCGATCCTAGCCGCCACAGGAGCAAGCTTCAAGATTTACGGCTCGCTGGAAAACATTCTTGACACCACTCTGTTCAGGCCTTTGCTTTCGTTTGATTTGTTTGGCGCGTCATTGCTTTACGTTCTTTCAAGGATCCCACGTCAAATGAAGGAAAAGCTTAGTCGAGATAAGATTGAGTTGGCTCTAGCCAGCTGGTTTAGGGAAAAAGCGGTCTTGAAGTCCATCTACGTAACTGAACCACTGTACGTGGAAGACCTCAACGATAAAGTAGATATAGTCCTGTTAGTGGGTGGCTCCGACCTGAAAGAAATGTTTACGTCGATGGAGAAGAAAGTGGGCGCGGTTAAGACTGAAGCCGTAAAACAAGGTTCAATAAAAAAGGAAGATTGGGAAGGAATTTTGGAAAACTTAGCAATAAGCTAAGCTGTCTTGCTGTTTTTCTTCAGTTTGCCGTTGTTTATTTCCTCGATAACTTTGGTTGCTGAAGTTCCGTGCTCCAAGAGGTAGGAACGACTGAGGCTCCGCTCGAAATCGCTTGACTTGCTGTATAACAATTGCATTTCGTCGAAGGCTTCCAAGTCTTCTGCTTTTCCTCTGCCACCTACGACTAGTATCCTCGTTATCCATGGGTCTTGGGCTTCGATTACACGAACGGTTATGGTTCTTGAGACTTCGCTTGTAACGTATCCTGCAAGTGAAGTGTATATTTCCTGTGTTAAGTCTTCGCTCCATAGTTTTGGAGGCGCTGTCACCGTGACCCAGATGTAGTCCGATTTATAGACTGGCTTGAATCCCATAACGCTTGGTGTTTTGAAGACGCGGATGATGCTTTTCATGAAATCCTTGTAGTGCTCTTTGTCCAGTATCTCCTTGTACACGACATCTTTGGTAAGAGTTTCTTCTTGCTCCATCAGTATCTTGAAAATTATCTTCAATTGTTCGCTCTCGGTTAGTTCGGTTGCCCTTTCAAAGTATTTTTTGGGTTGCATTATCCACGCAATTTTTTCTTCGTATTCCTTGTAGAGGTCCACGATTTTGTTAAGTTTCTTGTGGTAGTCAGAGGTGGTTTCGATTTTCTTGCTCAATTCATCATAAAGTTTTAACGTGCAGTCCAGTTTTTCAAGGCGTTCGATTGTAAGGGCTTCTTCTTCTTGTATCCGCTTCAGGTCTCGCTCAAGTTGTATTAGTTGTTCTCTCCCGTATCGTTTCATACTGAGGAACTTTCTAAGGGCTTTTTCCACTTTGTCTTTGTCAAATTCCTTTCTCTTCTTGTTCTCTTGTATTCTGAGAAGATCGTTGTCAACGCAGTTCCTTCTGTCCAAATATTTCGCTTTGATTCCGTTTAAGTATGTCAAGTGTTCGTCGATGATTTTTGCTTCGTCCTGCGGCGATCGTAGCATCAGTTGTACCATGAGGTAGATGGTTGACAGCTCAGTTTGGATGTCTTTGAGTTCCTTCATTTCTGCTTCGGATTCAGGAAGCACTTCGTAGTATCTGATTAATGCCTCGGTGATGTATCTTGTTTCATCGTAGAACTTGAGAGTGTTTATGGCTTTTTCCGCAAGTTCCGTGAGGTTCATGAAGTCTTCCAGAATCCTCTTTTGGCGTATGGTGAAGACTTGCGAGCTTGGGATTAACTGCTTCAACCGCTCGAAGATGTAGGCTTTCCTTTCGGAGAATTCCATGTGAGTCTTAGTGAAGTTAGTTAAGAGGCTTTCCAGGTTATCGATTTTTCTTGACCCTTCTCTGCGTAGTGTCAATCGGACCACGGCATCCTCGACAACTCCCTTCCTGCTCATTTGCCGGATTGTTGTGAGGTACTTCATGATTTCGCTTAGCCAGTTTTTCGACTGGTCTTCAATCCCTCTGACGTGCAGTAGCAGATCTTCCTCGATCTTCGGGTTGCTGTGAACGATGGATTTTAGTTTTTCCTCGAATTGTTCAACGTCGAAAGTTCCAGTTCTTATGAGGTAATTCTTGTACAGTTCACGGACTGCTTCGTTGTCGACTTTGACCAGAGCCGCGATTTTATCAGCTACGTCAAGTTTCTCTTGGCGGAGATCGTGAAGTAGTTGGAGTTTTTCGAAGTTAAGTTTGAATGCGGAAATGTAATCGTCAATCGGGTACATGACCTTTATCGTGCCCAGCGTATGAACGTAGTTGTCTGTGAGACCAACTTCTGTTCCTATTCCTCCAAGAAGGTCAGCTAAGTCAAAGTCCATGAGAGTGTAAAGCATGTCAACAACCATTTCGTCCATTTCTCTGCGGGCGGAGATGATGTTGCCAACCTTTGAGTAGGCAGGCAGCAGCGGCAAGTAGATCATGGCGTTTAATGGGTTCCTGTAGTAGTCGCCGTAAATTTTGCATACTTGTTCGTTGTAGTCTTTGTTCAGCAATAGTGAGAGTTCGTTCATGGCAACGAAAGCTGAGCAGCCTTTTGCTGGTGGGTCATCGCCGCCACACGGCGTAACAACCAGACCGATTATTGGCACACCTGAGCCTAGCACTTTCCGCAGATGTCTGGCGAATTCAAAGAACACGCCGCTTCCTGTTCCCCCACCTAAACCGTAAGCTATTATGACAGTTGGGGAGACAATTGATGAGAGGGCTTGTTCCTTGAAGGTGTTTATGAAGTTCTTGATAATGCCGAGCTGGTAATAGTTGAGGGCGTAAATTGCTTTGGCTAATGCTCTTCTTCTTCCTGCTCCTCCTGCCATTGGTGGAATTGCCACGGTTGAGAGAAGCCAAGGGTTGAAGTTTTCCAGTTTTGCGCCTTCACTTAACAGGTATTCATTGTATTTTTGGTTGATGAAGTCATACATTGCTTCAGCTGTCGGAAATTTTACTGACTGTGCGATTAGCCGCAGTCTTTCCTTAGGTACACCTGCTTTAGCCATTGCCATCTGTGCTTTTTCATGGCTTTCTTGGAGACTTCGGATTTCAGAGTCTGCAATGTCGATTGCTAAGAGGCTGAGCCTTGTTATATCGTTCTCAAGCAGTTGGCTTGTTTTCTTGCTGTTCAGGAATGCTTCCACTATGTTTGTTCCAGCTGAACCTAGCCCAATCAGATGCACGCTGTTCTGGTAGATTTTCGTGGTTTATCACATCCCAACTAACCGCTTAAGTCTGTCTTTAACTGAATCCAAGTTTGCGGACATGGTTCGGTCAATTTTTGATGCTCTTAGCGTAAGCCCTTCCAAGTCCTTTATCTGGTCTTCCACAACTAATCGGAAGTAGCTGACTTTTCCTCTGGCGCGTAGGAACATGAAGGCAAATACCACTGCGGCAGCCGCGGCGACTCCGATGGCAGGCAGCATAATCATTTCTAGAGCTGACCCCGCGGGTTCTCCAGAAGATGGAATTGCATTCAACAAAGCTATAGCTTCATTCACGTATCCTTTGGCTACCAAGGCTTTGGATTGGTTAAGCATATTCGAAAACAGGTTAGTATATCCAGCGGCGACACCAGAGTCGATTAAACTTTGCAGTTTTGCTTCTTTTTGGTCGTAAAGGTTTTGGAAATCGGACGCTCCAGCCGTGAGGACAGTCACTTGGATGGCGTCCAGGATATCGCTAGTTGCGCCTGCGGCCGACAGTTGAACTAGGGTAGCATTGGTTGCTCTTGTGACTTTTGTTGCTTGGCCATAAGCAATCATGTCGAAGGTTCCTTTTACCCAATTAAACTGCATAGATGCCTGATTAGGCGTGTAGCCAGCACCTAAATCATAGTCTCCTGGGATGAGTTCCCAGTAAGTACCTGAAGTTGGCTTCTGCATGTAAGTTGAAAGTTTTAGGTTCCCAGCTCCTGAAGTGAACACGTTGACAGTGAATGTTACTTTGAGCTGTTGTCCCGATATTATTGGACTGAGGATGGTGGGTTCGTCACTTATCGCGAAATCTGCTTCGATTAGTTTTTGTCCTGTATCCGCATCTTCCACTGTGTATTTCGTAATCCAGTCTCCTTCGCCAATGGCAAACGCGGGTGCAATGTTTATCACGGACATCGTTGCCAGAAGAACGAGTAGGCATATTCCTAATCTTTTAGTATTCATTTTTTTCTCCCCTTAGGGCGAGATTTCTATTGCATGATGCATATAACATTTGTGCATTGAACTCGTGTTTCAAAGGTTTTTTAAAGAAAGATACATTGGCAATAATCGCAAAGAGAATTATGCTTAGAACGATTTTTGTGTTCATTTTACTGCAACTCACTATGATAAATTGCCCTTTTCTTATGATTAAAGCTTTTTTGTCAAGGTTTCTGGACTAAACCCGCCAGAGAAGCCCGATTCTTAGTCAACATTTCTTAACAAGCTCCAAATGACAAGCCAAAGTAAGTTCCAATCCAGCAGTGCTTAAAATAGAAAAAGGAGAAATGAGGCCCTTTTCTTTTTTTGAAAAAATAATCAGGCATCAATACCTACTAAGCAAATGCGAGTGGCACTGGGAGAAATTTTGCCATACATAGCGGTCAAGCATAATCATCAATCTCGACCGCCACTTTTGGATTCCAACAGGAAAGGAGGGCCTCAAATATTCCATAACTTTTCTTAAATCTGTTTCAATATGCGTTCGCATTCTGGTTTTCAGTTCAATGCCGACGTTTCTTGACATAAACTGCCGAGGCAATTCCCACCGCGACAAATACGGTCACTGCCGCCAAGACCAGTGTTGATGTTGAGAAGTGCGCTGTTTCATCGGTTTCATGCGAAGGAAGAACCATTGTGTTGTTTTCGATGTCGAAAGGAAACATGAGCGGAAAGTTATCTCTTCGGCTGCCATCTATGATGTAGGGTATGTCACCGATGCCGTCGTTGTTGGTATCGTTGCCCGTGAGCGTGACGGCTCTGCTTATTACAAGAGTGCTTTCAGCGTAGGTCCCTTTCTTCACGTATACCGTGTCGCCGCTTGAAGCATACCGCAACGCAGCAGATATCGTTGAGTAATTATCTGGGACAGTAATCGTTCTGGACGCAGCTCTGGTGGGCAGAACAGCAGTCATGGATAAGGCTATGAGGCTGACGAGAATAAGACTGGAATGATTCTTTTGCCCATACTTACTCAAAACACTAGCGGCTGATTGCCGTAATAAAAGGTTTTTTGTAAAGGTTCCTTGACTAAACACGTACTAAGAACTCGATTCTTAGTCAAGATTTCTTGACATTCCATCATATTTGGAGCTATTAGTCGGTCATTGCTGAAATCTATATGGTGTAGGTCTCGTATTGGTGCTTTTCTCAGTCAATGGCATGTCAAAAAACTGGGACGAATCTATTTGGAGCGTATTAGAAATGGAATGCAGAAATCAGTAGAGGGTCTACTCACGCTTGAACCTGAAGGGCTTCATATAGAGAGGGTGGGGGTAGTCACACCAAAGCAATAGGGCCCATCATTGTCATGCGACAGTGACTACGCCATTATTGTTAATTAGTTTCCTTTCCCGAACCATCTTTTCGTGCACATCACGAATTCTTGCCTTTGTTTTTTCGCTCGCGTGTGTGAAACCGAAAACTCTGGCTGTTTCAGCGATATGCGATTCGGCACTTAGGCTTAAGGCGTATTGAGCGATTAGTCGCATGGCGTTCTCGATTTCTTCAGGCGGAATGTGCTCAGGCAGCCTAGTTGATTCTGGGATGCCGGGAACTGGGACGCGCACGGGCACTTCTACGAGGTCGTTTGGCCAGAGGAAGTCGCCTTTGACTGTTAGCCTGTGGTCTTTAATTAGGAGATCAAGGGCTTCTCTGACGGCATGAATGACTTTAGGTCCTATGCGTCGGACTCCCCAAGAAGCCGCTAATCTTTGGACAGCATATTCGAAATGAATCGGTCCTTCTTCTCGCACAAGCTCTTCTAGCAGGCGACTCTGCAACACGCGGTTTTCTGGAAAATGAAACTCGTTCCTTTGAACCGCGCTGTAGGGATATTTTGAAAGCGGGACTCTCACGTACGGATTGAAGACAGCTCTGAGAACATGAACCCTGTATGGAACGCCGATTCTTTCAGCACCTCCAAACTGGACTTGCATGACCTCAAGTTGCTGTGGAATATCATCTTGCTTATCCTGAGGCTGAACGGTTTGTAGGAGAATGTTTTCTGTTTGTAGCTGGCAAGCCTGATCTAAGGCATCTTTTAATCGTCTCATTTCGGATTCTCGCCTTGCAACCCAATCGGGCGACCATATGCGATGAATCCTCCAGCCAAGTTGCCTCAGCACCTGTTCTCTGAGTCTATCTCTATCTCTTGCGCTGTTGCTTGCGCGGTAAGTCGCGCCGTCACATTCAATCGCCAAGAGGTAACAGCCAGGATCGACAGGGTCAATGACGGCCATGTCAATCGGATAAACGCTGCAACCTACTTTGGGGACAACGCGGTAGTCCATACGACTGATTTCCGAAGCCACAGCATCCTCCAGAGCCGAATCAAACTTGCCCAATTGTTGCTCCTTCTTCGAGCAATCGCGGGTTTTTTCAGCGTACTCTAAGTAACCATGCAAAGCCAGCACTCCCGCAGCGCTCGAAGCGTTACCTTCAATATCAGACGATTTTATTGAAGTGACGAGAACCACCTTCTCCCGTGCACGAGTCACGGCAACGTTCAAACGCCGTTCTCCACCAGCCTTGTTCAAGGGTCCAAAATTCAACGTCATCTGACCCTTTTGATCACGACCATAGCCCACGCTAAAAATCATTACGTCCCGTTCGTCGCCTTGAACATTCTCAAGGTTCTTCACGAAGAAACCTTCCAGCCGGTCTTCCTTGAAGAAATGCTCGTATTCAGGCTGTTCTCTAAGGCGGCTTTCGATTGCTTCCTCCACAGTCTCCATCTGAGCTAGGCTGAACGTGACGACTCCAAGAGTTTTTTCTGGATAATTCTTGAAATGGTCAAAAACTAAGTCCGCGATGCCTTCTGCTTCCTTCGGATTATTTCGCAGACCCCCTCGGTCGTAAACAGCGCCCTTAACGTAGAGCAATTTCACACCTAAGGCTTTGTTTTCTGCCATTGCCGCTGGAAATGTAACAAGAGCTCCATTGTAGAAGCGGTCGTTGGAAAACGCTATCAGGGTTTCGTGTCTGCTTCTGTAGTGCCATCGAAGAGTTTTGACGGGCAACCCGATTCCTAAACATTCGTCGAGGATGCTGTCGAAGACTTCGACGTCTCCTTCGCTCATTTCGTCCCAGTCAATGTCCTCTATCAATGATTTTTGGAAGAACGAGGTGGGCGGCAACTGCTTGTTGTCGCCAGCTACAACTATTGTTTTTCCCCTGTAAATTGAGCACACTGCATCTTCGGGGACAATTTGGGAGGCTTCATCGTAGAGAACCAAATCAAACTTCATAAGTTCCGCAGGGAGAAACTGGCTCACCGATATTGGGCTCATGAGCAAACAAGGTTTGAGGCGAGGAAGCAAATTGGGTATTCTCTGCAATAGACTTCGAATAGGCATTAGGTGCCTCTTTTTTGCTGACTCTTTCAGTAACACGCCTATTTCGGAATCATCTGCTTGAATCAGAATATCCTGCGGCTTCCTGCTATTAGCTGCGTCTATTACCCTGTTTGCAGAAAGGCGGATGAGCTCTTGATCCAGTTTCCAGAACTCTGCAATCAGTTGTTCATGATTTTCTCTTCTGAATCGTCCCAAGCAATCGTCTACGATATACAAGTTATTAATCCATTCTTGGTAGGTTGCCTTGCGGAACACATCAACGAGTTGCGCTGCAGAGGGCGGCTTTTCTGTGAGATGGGCGAAAAAGGCAGCCAGTCCAACTAAGGAAAAACGGTCTTTAACGTCTTTGAAGTCAACCCAGAACCGCAGATCATCCACGCGGTCTCGGAGAGTGATTACTTTGTGAAGAATTGAGCTTAGGGCGGCTTGGTTTAGTTTTTGGCCGTTATATGTTAATTCGGTTTCGAAACGAGATCCGAGAACGGACAAAGAGTCCAGAGTTCCATTTAGATACTTGATTAAGTTTTCATTGGAGGGAGCGTTTTCAGGTCCTTTCGAAGCGATGTTTGCGAAGAGTTCAGGGATCTTGTTTGAGCCGAATGAGACTTGAAGTTTTTTGGTCCAGTCAAGAACTGAAAGGACATCTTTCCAGTCGGTATCAAAGTCGGAGAATCGCCGTCCGAATTTGTTTTTAAGAAGAGTTTTTTCTCCGAGAAATTCGGCTTCTTTTTTTCTTACGCTTTCAGAGCTTCTTAAGTCATCAAGCAGTTGCCTATAGTTTTTTGGTTCTCGTAGGATTGTCGCTGAAACGTCTTTCATCACCGTGAAAAGAATTGAGAGTAGTCTTTCGGTTTCTTTAGCCCATTCCCGAAGCTCCGTTAGAGGCGTTTTGTAGATGGGCAGTTTAGAGTTAGGCAAGTTAGCTGGTATTACGGCGCCAAGTTCTCCAACAAGTTGACACCATTCTTCAACCGATTCTTGCAGTTCTACACCATTCCATCGGACTTGTTGGGTTGGAGTTGTTCCGTGCGAAGCAAACTTGACCAGATTTTCAGGAACGGTCATCAATCCTGACAGCCCAAAGATATCCGACGTTACGTCAATCGCTTGCTCCACTTTTTGAAAATCTGTAAGTGGTCCTTGGTAAAAGTGCCCGAGCAAACGCTGTAACGTGTCGGTGTAGCTGTTTATTTCAGCTTGCAACGTTTTTGCTTTTCGTGCGTCTATCAAGTCTTTCAAAATCGTTTTTGGAACTCGACCCTTACGAGTTAACAGCGCAATCGCTTTTTGGTCACGATAGTAACCCGGTCGGAACCATCGAAGAGAACCCCGATTTGGACCGTTATAGCGTCGAACGAATTCGTCGAGGTCCAGTTCGTAAATTCTGTCGTAATAGGTTTTCTTTATTTGATTTCGCAACGTGTTGTTTTCTTCGAAGTCTTTCTTTGCTTTGGGCACGATTTCTTTCACACGTTGGAAGTAAGATGGTTCAAACCATGCCGCCTCTGGTTTGTTCTCGGAAAAACAAAGAAGAGCGATACGAGACAGCCGTCCTACACGCTCGGCTGTGATGTTTTCGGCTGGCAGACCAAATTGTTGCGTGAGCGTTTCTGAATACTTAGTCCATTTCTCCGTTATCTCAGGAATTTGTGATACGAGTTTTGAGAGTTTTTCTTGCTTCTTCAGAAGCTCTCCTTCTTCAACACTAGACGATAAGATTGCTTTGTGCAATGGTGCGAGTGCTTGTTCTATTTCTGCGGATTGGTTGAGATTCAGACGGGAAAAAGATTCATTGTAAGATTCTGTCAAACGGTTTCTGGCTGTTTGGCGCCACTCAAACATGCTTTGATACGCCTTTGCCTCTTGATCTAGCGTGTAAATGTCTGGATGCGTCACCCAGCTTGCTTCGGGTTTGGGGCTGTCCTTCAAATGTCGGCTAATTTCAATTAGCCAATGCACCTGCGTAAACGTGGCTGGTTCCTCTAAACCTATCTTTTTCGAGAACGCGGCTGTCTCCAGTCCGAGTGAGTTTATCTGTGAAATCAGGTTCTCAAGGAACAGCGAAAGCTCGGCGCGGACTTCCAAAGTGTGAGTGTTTCCGCGGTACCCGCGCCAAGGAAAACCTTTCTCTTCTACCACTTGCCAAACGCCGCTTAGCTGAACCATGAGATTTTCTAATTCGCGCATTCTTTGAGGAGTCAAGCTTCCAACGTTCGCTAGCACAATCGGCACTGATGGTGTAGTTTCCAAGCTCGACAGTTCGCACAATACTTCGTATGCGCTCATCTGGAGGGTCGGGTGTTTTCTGTGGAGGGAAAAAACGTAGCCGTTAAGTGCTTCCTGAAACTCGTTCAGTTTCTCAAACTCGTGTGTTGACGGCAATTTGCGCGGAATAAGCTGTTCATTAAGGCAACGCATAAGTTCCGCCACGACTTCTTGTTTGTTTGCTTTGCTGCTGTGAAGCTCGAGACAGAAAGAAGATAATCCAACGTCTTTTAATCTCTTGTAAACCACTTCGAGCGCTGCCATCTTATCGCTCACGAACAATACGGATTTTCCTCGGGCTATGCATTCTGAAATGATGTTGGCGATGGTCTGGCTCTTACCTGTTCCTGGTGGTCCTTGCATCACGAAGCTTTGGCCCTGCAAAGCAAAATCAATGGAAATTCGCTGGCTGCTGTCAGCGTCGAGAACGCGAAAAGTTTTTTCAGGATTCTCAATTTTATCAACGTCTTTTTCTTCAGGCAGAGAATCCATCACGAGCTTTGCATCCTTAACGCCAGCAACAGCCCGAATTATGGGATGACCGACGATTGACTTTGCGTTTGCATCCAAGTCCTTGTAAATGACCAGTTTGTGGAAAGAGAAAAGTCCGATTTCTGTTGTTGCTTCCACTCGCCACCCAAGCACTTCAACAGCCTTCAAGACCGCGTTGAGGTAGTCAGTCAAGTTACTTTCCCCGTTTTCAGGAAAAGGCGGCAGTTCAATTTTGTAATCAACTTTCAATTTCACCTGCAGGGCGGGGTTGAGAATTGCAGGTTCTTCGACGGGCGGGACTGAGACGGT
>Ga0209342_10002850_pt1 | contig 18374 bp, 19 predicted proteins | sample RifCSP16_2_FD_184023 | JGI IMG/M metagenome (GOLD analysis project Ga0209342, IMG submission 184023) | Soil microbial communities from Rifle, Colorado - Rifle CSP2_sed 16_2 (SPAdes) (version 2) | ecosystem: Environmental > Terrestrial > Deep subsurface > Rock core/Sediment | place: Rifle... | reverse complement strand
GGCCTGCACGGCGATAGAAAAGGGGGAGGCCGGTCGGATTTCCGCGAGGACCGAGGCCGCGGCGCCCTCGTCCGTCCGGTAGTTCACCACGACGGTGTACCCGTCACGGACGAGCCGCAGGGCGATGGCCCGGCCGATGCCCCGACTACCACCGGTGACGACGGCCACCCTGTCTGTTGCCGATTTATGCACCATGGAAATTACACGGATTCTATGGGCTCCCCGGGACACTGTCAAGCAACGCACCCCCGCAGTGGCCGCTTTGACGCCTTCCGCCACGTCCGGAGGGAGATGGCTAGAAAACTGCTTGACCCGGGGGGCGGGCCACGGAAGAATGTGACATTACAGTTAGTCAGGTTCTTTCTTGTCTAATCCTCCTTGTGCGAAACCACCGGCGCAACGTGTGTGTTTGGAGAGGGAATGAGGGCAGGGGAAAACTTGGTACCGGCACGCACCGCTGTGGATCATTTGCTGCTGGGTACCGCTGATCTCGAGCGTGGAATCGCATGGGTTGAGCGCAGGACCGGAGTGAAAGCCGTCAGAGGCGGAAGCCACCCGGGCGTCGGCACGCAGAACGCGCTCATTTCGCTCGGCCGCAGGCAGTATCTTGAAATCATTGCGCCCGATCCGGCGCAGACGGTGTACACCTTTCCCATTGATGTGCGAACACTGACCGAGCCTCGATTGATGACATGGGCGGCTGTGACAGGCGACATCAATGCCCTGGCGAAGACCGCTCGCGAAGCCGGTCATCACATCCTCGGCCCTCGCGACGGTTCTCGCGCAAGACCTGATGGAAAAGTGCTCAAGTGGAAGATCCTCGGAGTGCTGAACACATTGGGCCTACAGGGCGTGGAACCGATTCCATTCTTCATCGAATGGTCTACTGATTCGTTGCATCCATCGCAGGATTCGCCAACAGGGTGTGAGCTTCAGTCGTTTGAAATCGAACATCCGGATCCTGCACGCGTGATAGACGCGCTGAAAGGGCTGGGCATCGAAGCACAAGTAAAGCGGGCAAGACACGTCAAACTCAACGCGACGCTCAAAACGCCGAAAGGCGAGGTAGAATTGATTGAGGCGCTCGGCTGATTTCAAGGCAGGGGCAAGCGAGATGAAACTCTTGGTCAGTGTCGTGGATCCGCTTGAGGTGGAAGAGGCGGTCCTGGGCGGGGCAGCGATCATTGACATCAAGAATCCGCGCGAGGGGTCCCTCGGAGCGCAGCCACCCCGAAAGATCAGGGAGATCGTGGGGGCAATTCCTCCAGGGGTCGAGTCCAGTGCGGCCATCGGCGATGTCCCCAACCTGCCTGGGACGGCGGCCCTCGCGGCAGCCGGAGCAGCCCAGTGTGGGGTTGACTATGTGAAGGTGGGGCTCCTTCACGTGACCGCGGAGGCCGATGTCGTGCGCCTTCTGACCGAAGTCCGCTTCGCGGTGCAGGCCTGTAGTCCAACGACCCGGGTGATCGCCTGCGCCTACGCCGACACGATACTCAGGGGAGGCTTTCCGCCTCTCGAGCTACCGGCAGTGGCGGTACTCGCTGGTGTAGATGGGTGTATGCTCGACACGGCCCACAAGGACGGGAGAAGCCTGCGGAAATGGCTCGGGACCGAGCAACTGCGGGACTTCGTCGCCGCCTGCCGGCAGGCCTCACTGCTGTGTGCACTCGCGGGATCGCTGCAGGCGACAGATTTTGAATGGGTGCGTGGGCTCAAGCCCGACGTCGTGGGAGTCCGGGGCGCCGCCTGTACGGGAGACCGGGTCACGGGCCGGATCTCTTCGCTTCGGGTCCGACAGCTTCGGGAGGCCCTACTGGTCCCGAGTGTCGACCTCCGTCCCCATAGTCTGCCCAGAGCGTAGCAGGGTAACCAGTCGGTCGGGGTGCCGTCCGTTCAGGATCCAGCAGCAGCGGAGGCGTGCTGCCTCCCGGGCGAAGGCCGCATCCACACAGGCGTACCCCGCCAGGCGGGAGAGGCTGAGGCGGGGGATCAGCACGGCATCCGGATCCTTGCGGGGGTCGGCGGTCAAGATGCCGTCCACGTCCTTCAGGAGGACAAGCAGCTCCGCACCAAAAGAGACAGCGAGGTGCGCCGCGATAGCGTCTGAGGTTACCTCCCAGGAGTGGGGCAGTGAGTCGGCCGCAAGTAAGAGCGTGGAGGGCAGCAGGATCGGGACCGCCCCATCCTGAAGCGCCTCTTCGATCTGTGCAGGGGTCCTGACCGTCCGGGTCGCCTGGCCAAGATCGGCAAGGAGGTAACCGTACTGGTCCATCGCCAGAATCGCCATCCAGTGAGCCGCCGTCTCCCCGAGGTGAAAAACTGCCGTCTCCGTTCGGACGGCGTCGGCGAACGCACCGCCCCCGGGCACCACCACGATACGGTGTTCGGCACGTACTGCCTCGAGAGTCTTGAGCAGCGGGCGGAGGACCTCGGGCTTGCCCAAGCTCCCACCGATTTTGCAGACCAGGTCGATTTTCGAGTCCGCCTTCGCCCCCCGAGGCATCCTCATCTCTCCGTGAGCCATTCCGCCAAGAGGTACGCAGCGCCGACGGGAGGCGTGTGATGGGATGCACCCCTGCCGAGCGAGACGGCGATGTTCTCCACTGGCCAGCCGAGGGTGCGGGCACAGTCGCGCGCCAGAAAGCTCCCGAGACCGGTCGCGATAACCGGCAACGTACGCCGCCGGTGCCAGCGCACGACCCGCCGCATGGCCTCCACGATCTGAGCACGTTGCGTTTCATGGACAAAGCGCGCCATGCCGATCACCTCGCGCTCGGAGAAATCCTTTGCATCAGCGCAGACCATCCTGACCAGCCGCCGGCGGGCGGCCGCCTGGCTCTTTCCTCGCCCATCAGGAGTGGAGCAGGAGTAGTCGTGGGGCTCGAGGCGGCCCAGGATGCGATAGACGTCTGCACTGATCGCGAAATATTCGCTCGCGACAGGACAGCGCGCATGTCCCAACGGGAGGACTGCCGTGATGGCGCTGACAGGGGTGCGGAGCACTCCAGTGTAGATCAGTTCTCCAGCGAGGAGCCGATCCGTGTCGCTCCTCCCGCGGGCAACAATCCGCCCTTCCAGAATCGGGATGATGTCTGTCGTGGTGCTCCCGATATCGACGAGGAGGCAGTTGGGGCGGGACCTGGCGAGGAGCATTGCCGTGGCCAGCCAGTTAGTGGCCGCCAGGGAGAGAGGATCCTTCAGCGGTCGGCGCAGGTCCAGGAAACCGCCGTCCACATCCAGGCCGTAAATCGGCAGATCGGGAAAGGCCTTCCGCACGCATCGGACGACGTACCGGACCCCGTGCGTCTTCGTCGGGAAGACATCGGATAATTCAGCCGTCATGGTTACCGCCATCGCATCGGCCGGGCCGAGGGCTTTGGAGAGCGTGCGGAGGACTGATGGGAGGCGTTCCTTCCCCTTCCAGATCTCGAAATACTGATCCGCCGTCTGGAGGGTTTTGATCCTCCGCTGATGATAAACCAATCGAGCCGCCTTCGTGCTGACGCCACCGATGTCCCAGCCGACCGTGACGCACGCGTTTCCTCTCACCCTCGCACCCTACCGGTCCCTCGTCCGCGGCCCACGAAGAACCGAACGGGTCCCTTGGGTTCGGGCAGGCTCGGAAGTTCTCCCAAGACGCTCGTCACAATCGCCTCGGCGAGGTTCACAGAAAAGGCTCGCCGGAGCCCAATGTAGGACGTCGTCAGGCGCGGATTCACCTCGATGAACACCGGCCCGGATCGGCTGAGGACGAGATCGACGCCGAAGTACCCCTTGAGGCCCGGGAAGGCCTGTTGAAGATGGTGCGCCACTTCGAAGGCCGCGGACCGGCTCGGGTGGTCGATGCGTACCGTCCCGCCACGATAGCTGAAGCTGCTCCCGGCGCGGATGTACTGGGTGTTGAGCGTGAGGGGGAGGACGCGCGTCCCATCGGAGAGGCAGCAGAGGCTGGCGGGGGTTCCCGGGACGTATTCCTGGATGAGGAAACCCTCACGCCGTGTCGCCCGTTGCAGGCGTCGCAAGGCTGGAGGGATTTCCGCCGGACGTCGAATCAGGGAAATACCTTCGCACCCAGCCCCGTCCACCGGTTTCACCACTGCGGGGTAGCCAAAGGCAGTTACCCGATGGGTCGGCTCGTCGTCGAGGCGAATCCTGCCGGTGCGCGGGGTTGGAAATCCGCAAAAGCGAAATCGGGCATCGGCCATGGCCTTGTCTCCCGCCGCCGCCACCGCTTTGCTGCTTGAGCCGAGAAGGTGTTTCCCCGCGCGCTCGACCTCGGAGGAGAGGCGCTCCAGGATCCCATCGGTTTCAGGCGCGATGAGGAGAACCGCCTCGGCCCAGGCGAGAGAGGCGGCGAAGATTTCATCGTAGCGGTGGCGATCGATGATGGTCACCGGGAGGTTGCTGGGGAGCCAGTTGCTGAGCCGGCTGTCGATGGTCGCACGAATCTCATGCTCTTTCGAGGCCTGGAAATCCTCAAGGATCGCACGGAGCATCAGGAGCCCTTCACGGGCCATTCCTTTTGGCAGAGGTTTGCCGCTCAGGCCACCGCCGCTCACATATTCGTGGATGAAAATTCTCATGGCCGTGCTAGACTGCGGACGCGATGCGGGTGATTCCGGTCATCGACATCCGGCAAGGAATTGCGGTGCACGCGCGGCGCGGCGACCGGGACAGGTATGGGCCGGTGCAGAGCTGCCTCGCGCCGAGCGCGGATCCGCTGGTCCTGCTCGAGCGGTTGCACGCAGCCCTCGGGTGCCAGGAGGTCTACGTGGCGGATCTGGATGCCCTTGAAGAGACCGGCGACAACTTGGTCCTGGTGGCAGCGCTGGTAAATCACGTGGGAGGGGTTCACCTGCTGGTCGACGCGGGGCTCCGTTCGGCAGCGGATGCGCGCCGTCTCCTCGACATCGGGGTGGGACGCGTCGTCTTGGCATCCGAGTCGAGCGGGGGACCCCACCAGATCGCCGAGATCGGACGTGCGGTCGGCTTCGAGCATGTAGTCTGTAGTCTTGACCTGCGACAGCGGTCGGTCGTGTGGGGAACTGCGGCGAGTTCCATCCAGAGCGTAGACGCTGTCCTCACGTCTCTCAGCGCCAGCGGGATCCGGTCCGTAATCATCCTGGAGATGGACCGGATCGGGGCAGAGACAGGGGTGGATAGCCATTTTTTGGCTCCCCTGATCCAGTGTCATCAGGGGATAGAGATCCTGGTCGGCGGCGGGGTGCGGGACATCCGGGACCTGCTCATCCTGCGTGACATCGGGGCGGCCGGCGCCCTGGTGGGGACCGCCCTCCATCGGGGAACGATCTCGAGAGAGGACCTGGCGATCCTTGCGAGGGAGGCCTGCCACGGGCCAGCTCAGGCGGGATCCTGGTAGCGCTCTTCGTACACCGCTGCCTGGCCGAACGATTCTTCGACGCCTACGCGGATCACATCGATGTGCACGATCCGGAACCGACGGCTCAGCTCTTCCTTGAACTCCCTGCAGATATACTGGGCCAACAGCTCCGCGGAGGTGTTGTGGATCGGGAGGAGGACCACATCAGCGGCGGGAAAACGATAGCTGAGATCCCGGAATCGCACCTCAATCGATCGCTCGACCTCGTCAATCTTCAGGTGGGGGTTGTCCTTGGGCAGCAACACCCGATGATCGAGACGATCGCAAATCGCTTTCATGATCGGCTTGACAGCGAGGAAGTCGAGCACGTAATCGTTCTCAGCAAGGGCCCCCTCCAGCTCGATCCACGCCCGGTAGTTGTGCCCGTGCACCCGCTCGCACCCTCCGTCATGGAAGAGCAGGAAGTGCGCTGCGCAGAAGACGAACGCGTCCTTTTCCACCCGGATGCTGAACTGCCCCATGCGACTCTCCTCTTTCGTCTCTCTTGCTCAGGGCGGGCAAGGCTTGTGGGAACGATAACACATGCCTTCTGCCGCGGTCAAGACGCGGGGCAGGCGTATTCACGGGCCGGAGCCAGCGAATGAGAATCCTCATTACGGGCGTGAGTGCCAGGGCGCTGGCGGAGTCTGCCTGTCGGGCCGGATGGACCCAGCGCATCGTGACTGTCGACTATTTCGGGGACTGGGATCTCCAACGCTCGTGCGAGAACTACTCTCTCCGACGCGATGCCCGTTGCCGGTATAGCGTACGCCGCCTCCTCGAGGCCTGTCGCCGATTCCAGTGGGACACGGTCGTCTATACTGCCAACCTCGAAAACTACCCGGACGCGGTGAGCCGTGTGGCGGCGGCGGGACACCTCTTGGGGAATTCTCCGACGACCCTGGCTGCAGGGCGGAATCCGCAACGGTTTCTGGATTGTCTGCAGCGCGCCGGCGTCCCCGTCCCTCGCATGCCCGCTTCGTCCGAGGACCGCGGCCTTGCTCCAGCAGTGCTGGAGAAACCCAGGCGGGGAGGAGGGGGGCAGGGGATCGCGGTGGTTTCATCGCGGGCGCGCCGGCGGCGGGGCACCTATCTTCAGGAGTACGTCCCGGGTCTCCCCTGTGGCGTTGCGTTCGTCGCAGATGGACGCCGGGCCACACTCCTCGGCGTGTCGCAGCAACTGATCGGTGATGCCGCCTTCGGGGCGAAAGGGTTCCAGTATTGCGGCAGCCTCCTCGGCAAGGACCTGCCCGGCCTCTTCGGCTTCGACCGCCTTCTCAGCCGGCTCGAAGAAATCGTCAACCACCTCACATTTACTTTCCATCTCGTGGGTGTCAATGGGATGGACTTCATTCTCAATGAGGGCGAGATCTATCCCCTCGAAGTCAACCCGCGTTACACCGCCTCGATGGAACTCATCGAGATGGCCTACGGACTCAATATCTTTTCGATCCACCTCGACGCCTGCCATGGGACCCTCCCGCCCTTTGATGTGCGAAACGCGCCAGACGCCTACTGTGGTAAGGCAATTCTTTTTGCGGAACGGGCCGCCGTCGCGCTAGCGACTGAAGGCTGGTGGGAGCGGGGGATTCGCGATATCCCCTTTCCCGGCGAGCGAATCCGGGCCGGCAGCCCGATCTGTACCCTCCTGGTCAGCGGTTCCAGCCTGGAGGCCTGCTACGAGGCCCTTCGAGAGAAGGCGGACTCGATCCGTCAGGAACTGCAGTGCCTTTAACGCCCAGGACGGCCTGAAGAATGGCCCTTGACAGCGCCTTCGATCCTGCCTAGAATCCTCGCCGATTCCCCCGACCTTCGTCTCAGTACGGGTCACTCAACCTCACACCGGAGGACCGAGCCATGAAATCACCCGTGTGCCTTGTCTCGAAAAGCCGCATCTCCCATGTTTTGATCCTTTCCCTCCTGCTGTTGGGCATTGCCGGGGCGGCGTGGGCCGGGGACAAGGAGGACGTCGCCGCCGCGATGGACATGTGGAGGGATAACCTCGCCGCGAGCAATGCCGAAAAACCCGACAAGGTCGTCTCCCTCTATGCCCAGGACGCCGTCCTCTGGGGAACGATATCCCCCACTCTGCGCGCGACGCCGGCGGAGATTAAGGACTATTTTGTGAACGCCCTTCAAAAACTCCCCAAGCTCACGGTGGCGTTCAAGGATCCCCACATACGGGTGTACGGCAATACCGCGATTAATTCCGGCTATTACACGTTCTCGTACCTGAAGGATGGCAACCCCACAACGCTTCCCGCGCGGTATAGTTTCGTCTATGTGAAGCGTGACGGAAAGTGGCTCATCGTGGATCACCACTCGTCCGCCATGCCTGCACCGGCCAAGTAAGAGCAGAGCCGCGAGCAACCAAAAGGGGGGGGTGGCCCGCATGGGTCATCCCCCGCGCACCTTCGCCCGCCAATCTCCGCTCCCGGATCTCTTCCGCCCGAGGTCGCTGCCCGCCTTCTTCCCACGCTGCATCCGACAATTTCATTGACAGGAGAGGCCTCCAGAGCTAGAAAAAGAGCACAATCGGCGCCGTCCCGAAGCGGCGGCACGCGGGAATCCGCGAGGAGGCCAAGGTGTTGATTCCGAATATCCTGCAACTGGGATGGGGGGCGATCCGAGAAAAACTGCACGGGCAGGGGTGCGATACGATCCTTATCCCCATCGGCAGCTGTGAACGCCACGGGAATCCCTATACACCGCTCGGACTCGATGGGATGGTGACCCTGCGCGTGGTCGAGCGGGCGGCCCGCCGGGCCGACGTCCTGCACACCCCACTGATGCCCTTCGGGTACGCCCCGCATCATATGGGAAGGGTGAACGAGGGAACCGGCACCGTGTCGCTGTCGGTCGAGACCTACCGGAGGGTCCTCCTGGACATCGGCCGCAGCCTCATCTACCACGGCTTCAATAAACTCGTCTTTGTCTCCTTCCATAGCTTCAATGTCACCAACGCGGAGGAGGTCCTCTTCGCGCTGCGACATCGGACCGGGGCCTTCGTGGCCTTCTACGGGGGGCGGGAGACTCCCGAGGCGCAGCGGATCCTGGGATGTCCGCCCGACCAGATGGCGGGTGATCTGGAGGCCTCGTTGGCATTGGCCCTTCTGGAGCCGGACGCGGCCGGGCGGCCGGAGGATTACGCTCGGACCTTTACCATCCATGCCCCGGAGTGGCTTGGTCCCGCCTTCTCGAAGCGGCCGGGGACAGGGATGGCCGTGGGTTTTCAAGGGGAGGAGAACATCTGGGTCGCCATGGAAGACTACGAATTCGTTGAGCCACCGGGGGAGGAGAGGGAGAGGGCCTCCCTGGCGAGCCGTGAAAAGGGCGTGCGGGTGCTCGACGCCTTGGCGGAGCACCTCGCTCTGTTCGTGCTCGAAGTGAAGAAGTTGGCCATCACGGCGGAAAACCGGGATTTCCCTGATCGGGTCCGGTAGCCGCCCCCGCACAGCCCGCGCTGGCCTCCCTCCGGTGATTTGAGGACGCCATACGGACATGACGTTGCGGCGGAAGCTCCTCGTGGCCTTTTCCATCATGACCGTCCCCCTACTGGTCATCGGAGGCCTGACGCTGTGGAACATCCGAGAGGAGAACCAGGCCCTGAGGGCGCTGGAGGAGGGCCTGGGGAGGGTCCGGATCTTCGCGGAGCTCGAGTCGGCAGTCCATCGGCAGGTCCTGAAGATCCGCGATTACCTCACTGGATGGGACAGGGGGGCCAAGCGGGAGTTTGACTGGCTGGACCGCGTGGTCCGTGAGCTGGCGGAGGAATGGAAGGGGGCCGTTTCGCATCCCGAGGATGTCCAACTCGCCGAGGACTTCGATCGTCTTTACAGGGAGATCAAGGATCTCGCCGAGAGGGCGTTCAATGCATACGACGGAGGGAGGAGGGATGAGGCGATTCGGCTCGTTCAGCAGGAGCTCGACGGCCGGCTGTTTGCCGACCTCGACAGAAAGATCAAGGCCATCTACCGGTCGTCCAGGACCCACAATGTCAAGAGTGCCCTCGACCGGCTCGAGGCCATCCAGGGTTTCACGAGGATGTTTCTAATCGTGAGTGTCCTCTCGTCCGTGGTGTTGGTCGCCCTGTCGTCCATCCTGATCTCCCGCAATCTCGCCCGCCCGGTCGAGGAGCTGAAGCGGGCGATGGATATCGTGGGGGCAGGGCGCTTGGACGCGGCGATCGAGGTGCGCTCCCGGGACGAGATCGGCGACCTCGCCCGCTCCTTTATCGACATGACACAAAAGCTGAAGGAAACGCAAGATCAGTTGATCCAATCCGAGAAGCTGGCCTCCCTGGGACAGATGGCGGCGGCGGTCGCCCACGGGCTGAGAAATCCCTTGGCGAGCATCCGGGCAGCGACCCAGCTCAGCCTCCGTCGCGTGCCTCGGGAAGATCCGCTGCGTGAGCAGCTCGGATCTGTCATCGGCGAGGTCGACCGCCTGGAGAAACGCATCACACACCTCCTCGATTTCACCAAGCCATCGCCGTACCGTCCGGTTACCGAGAAGCCAGAGCAATTGTTCCAGGACGTCTTACCCACTTTCTCGGAGAAGTTCACGCAGCAGGAGATCCAGCTCCGGGTCGATTATGCCGGGGATCTCCCGGAGGTCTGGGTCGATCCCTTCCAGATCGAGCTGGCACTGCTCGAGGTCATCGCCAACGCCGTGGAAGCGATGCCCAAAGGAGGCATGCTCACCATCTCCGCGTGCCGTCGTGAGCAGGGAGGCTCAACACACGGGGGCACCGACGTCGAAATCGTCATCGTGGACACGGGAGGGGGGATCCCCGAAGACGTGCGCACACATGTCTTTGAACCCTTCTTCACCACGAAGGCGGACGGAACGGGCCTCGGTTTGGCCATCGCCAAGCGATTGATTGAGCAGAATAAAGGCACCCTGACCATTGCCAGTACAGGTGGACAGGGGACGTCGGTGCGGATCACCCTGCCTATAGCCTCCTGACAGGAGCTCTCTCCGGATGGCACATTTCACCGTCCTCATCGTAGATGATGAAAAGACGCTGGCCCGATCCATCAAGCTCTTTCTCCTCGAGCAGGGCTACGAGGCGGAGGTCGCCGAGGATGGCGAAGCGGCCCTCAGGCTCCTTTCGGAGATCCATCCCGACCTGGTCTTCTTGGATGTCCGGCTGCCCAAGGTGACCGGGATCGAGCTGCTGAAAAGGATCCGGGAGTTCGACCCGCACATCTACGTCGTCCTGATGACGGCGTACGGCTCCATCGAAGGGGCGGTGGAGGCCATCAAGCTGGGCGCCTACGACTACCTCAAGAAGCCGGTGGATCTCGAGGAACTGAAGATCTTGCTGGAGCGGGCTCAGGAGGACTGCCGCCTCAGGCAGGAGCTCTCGTATTACCGCGAGCGACAGACGCGGACGTTACCGCTCTCCTTTGAGGGCCTCATCGGCAAGTGTGACGCCATGCGACAGGTCTTTGAGCGGATCCAACAGATCGCGTCGGTGGAGGAGTCCCCCACGGTCCTCATTACCGGGGAGACGGGTACAGGAAAAGGGTTGGTGGCCCGGGCCATCCACATGCAGAGCCCCCGGGCCTCGGGACCCTTCATTGAAGTCGACTGCACTGCCCTGCCCGCCACCCTGGTCGAGAGCGAGCTGTTCGGCCACGAGAAGGGGGCCTTCACCGATGCCCGGGAATCAAAAATAGGGCTTGTGGAGGCCGCCGATGCGGGAACCTTGTTCCTCGACGAGGTCGGGGACCTGGAGCTCCCCCTGCAGGGGAAGCTCCTCCGCGCGATCGAGGAGCGCAAGGTTCGCCGGATTGGAAGCGTGAAGGATCGCACGGTCGACGTGCGGATCACTGCGGCGACCAATAAGGATCTCGGGGCGGAGGTCGCCAGGGGCACCTTTCGGAAGGAACTCTACTACCGCCTCGCCGTGCTGACCATCCATCTCCCCCCTTTACGGGAGCGGGGCGAGGACATCCCTTTGCTCGCGACGCACTTCGTGGAGCGGTTCAGTACGAAATACGGCAGGCCAAACGCAAGGCTCAGCGAGGGAGCCATGAGAGCCCTCTCCGAGTACCACTGGCCGGGGAACGTGCGGGAGCTGAAGCACGTGGTGGAGCGCGCGATCATTTCAAGCCCGCAAGAGGTCATCGACCTCGACGGGCTCTCCGTCGGGGGGCGGTCGGCCTCCGGGAATAAGACACTGCTCGAAGAGACGCCGCACGGACTCAAGGTCCAATTCCCCCCTGAAGGCATCGATCTTCGGCAGTGGGAGAAGGTGTTGATCGAAAAGGCCCTCCAATCGACGGAAGGAAATCGTACTCGCGCAGCACAACTCCTGGGTATCAGCAGGTATGCCCTCCGATACCGGATGAAGAAGCTTAGGATCCGAGAACGCACACCTTAAGTGGGCCAAATCGCACACTGGGCCAAATCGCACACTATTTCATATTCATCAAGCTTTTGAATTCAATGACTTAACTGCTCTCTGGGTTGGCACGAAGCGTGCTATAATGTTAACTGTTAGCTTGTCTCCATCGGGAGCCATGCGACCTGGGCAGGCGATTCCTCGGCCGTCCGGTGGTTGATACCGTCAGATCCAACGTTTCCCGCAGAGGCAGAAAAGGGAGGGCTTCATGAAGATCGGTTTCTACGCAACCGGATCCGGGACGTCTACCCATGTGGATCTGCTGAGGCAGATTGAGTACGCGGACGAAACCGGTTTCGATTCCGCCTGGCTCCGGGAGCGCCACTTTCATCCTGATCATCAGGGGCGGAACTTCTTTACGTCACCGCTCGTGGCTGCCTCATACATCGCCGCCCGGACCAAGCATATCCGGATCGGCATCGCCTCGCGGATCCTTCCCCTGGACCATCCGATTCACATTGCGGAAGATGGTGCGACTGTCGATGTGATCAGCGACGGACGGTTGGATCTGGGGATCGCCCGGGTGGGCGAAAACGAGCTCTACCAGCTTGCCTTCGGGGTCACGACAGAGGAGACGCGAGGCCGGTTCGAGGAGGCCGTGGAGATCCTCATCAAGGCGTGGACGTTGCCGCAGTTTTCATACCACGGTACCTATTACAGCATTCCCGATATCTCGGTGTATCCCAAGCCCGTGCAGAAGCCGCATCCCCCGATCTACCTTGTCGGCATCAGCAGCGGAACCTTCAAATTTGGGGCAACGCGCGGCTTTCCCCTCATCCTCGCGGGCGCGCAGCCGGTTGCGATCGTGAAACGGACCCAGGAGGAGTATTACCGGCTCCTCTCGGATCACGGGTTTCCCGCGCGCGAGATCGAGCTTCCAGTGAATCGGTTTCTGTATGTCGCTGAGTCGAACCAGCAGGCCATCGACGAAACCCGGGAGGCGCTCAACACGTTCATCCATCGCGGCGCGACGGCGATCAGGGACTATCTGTTCCGCGCGCCCGAGGAGATCACGCCCGAGTGGCTCTATGACGAGGTCTGTATCTTTGGCGATCCGGACACGTGCATCAAGAAGCTCAACGAGCTTAAGCAGGCCATCGACCTCCGGCACATCATCTGTACCTTCAACTACTACACGATCGATCATGAGCGGTGTCGAAAATCGATGGAGCGCTTCGTGAAATACGTCCTACCCTACGTGCGATGACAGGGAATTCTCCGTCGCAGCGTGATGGACGGATGAAACAGGAAGAGGGGATGGTGATGCGGTTCGGCCTGTTCATCATGGGAACCGAGTCCGGGACGTATCAGGACATCTTGGAACAGGTCCAGGTCGCCGAGGAGCTCGGCTTCGACGGTGTCTGGCTGGGAGAGCGCCATTTCGAACACGGCCAGCTCCTGTACTCTTCCCCTTTCCACGCCGCGGCGGCCATGGCGGCGAAGACCAATCGGATTCGAATCGGGACGGCAGGGCGCATTCTCGCCCTGGACCATCCGATTCATGTTGCGGAGGACGCGGCCACCCTGGACATCCTGAGCGGGGGGCGCCTCGACCTCGGGGTGACCCGGGCCGGCCTGGACGAGCGGTTCCATCAGATCTTTGAGCGCCCGGTAGAGGACACACGACAGGGCCAGTTCGAAGAGGCGTTGGAGATCATCGTGAAGGCCTGGACCTGTGAGCGGTTCGCCTATGAAGGCCGGTACTACCAGATCCCTGAAATCTCCGTCTTGCCAAAGCCGCTCCAAAAGCCGCGCCCGCCGATCTACGTCGTTGCCGTAAGCCGCCTGACCATGGCCTTCGCGGCCCAGAAAGGATATCCGGTCTTTATCGGGGCGCTCCAAACTCCCCGAGAACTGAAAGAGACCCTCACCTTTTACTGGCAGACGTTCCGGGAAGCCGGCCATAATGGGGTCGCCGTCGATCTCCCGGTGAACCGGTTCCTGTGCGTTGGCGAGTCGAATGCCAAGGCACGGGAGGTGATCGCGGAGCCCTTCTGGTCGTTCATTCAGCATAAGGCGCCGGATCTGAAGCTGGCCCTTCAGGGGAAGTATGGCGAGAAAGGGTTCAGGTTAGAACGATTTCTGGAGGATTTCTGCATCTTTGGTGACCCCGACCTGTGCGTCACGAGAATCAAAGAGCTGCAGGACATCGGGGTCACCTACCTGATGTGTACCCTGAACTTCATCACTATGGAACACAAGCTCTGTCTCAAGTCGATGGAGCGGTTTGCCACAGAGGTGATGCCGCATTTCAAGGAGGCACCGCACGGTGAGCTCCTCGCGGGCGTGACCCGGTGAGCAAACTCCCGCTCACATTAGCCTGCCTCGACTATGACCGGGTCAAGCCGCTGATGCTGAGGCAGGTGGAGCCGGCCGGTATCGACCTGAACATCCTGCCGTACTCCCCTGACGATTCCGTCTGGCCGATGGTCCGGTACGGGGAGTTCGACGCCTCGGAGATGACCCTCGCCACCTACGCGATCCTCCGCACACGGGGCGAGGCACCCTATATCGCCATTCCCGTCTTCGTCTCACGAGCGTTTCCCCACGGCGCGATCTTCGTCCACACAAAGGCGGATATCCACCAACCCCAGGATCTTAAAGGAAAACGGATCGGCTCGGGGCAGTTTCAGATGTCGATCGCGGTGTGGGCACGGGGCATCCTACAACACGATTACGGGGTGGATCCCAGGGAGGTGCACTGGTATACCGGCCGGGCGGAGGTGGGGCTCAATCTTCCGCCGGACTTTAAGGCGACCCTCTTCCCGCCGGGGAAGATGCTGGCAGATCGGCTCGAGGAGGGGGAGCTTGATGCCCTCATTGTTCCCACCATCCCCGCAAAATTCCGGGGCAACCATCCCCACGTTCGCCGACTCTTTCCCGACCCGAAAGCCATCGAGCTCGAATACTTTCAGCGGACGCGGATTTTTCCCATGTTGCACCTCATCGTCATCAAGCAGGAAGTCTACGACAAGCACCCCTGGGTCGCCTCGAGCCTCTACCGCGCGTTCGTGCAGGCCAAAGAGATCTGTTATCGGGATCTGAGCGAGACCATGGAGCGGTTGCGCTATACGGTCCCATGGTTGGATTCACATGTGGAGGAGCTCTGGCGGACCATGGGGCAGGACTTCTGGCCGTACGGTCTCAAGGCAAACACGCACGCCCTCGAGACCTACATCCAGTACCTTTCCGAACAGCACCTCATCGATCGAAAGCCCGCGTTCGAGGAGCTGTTCGCCCGCAATGCCTTGGATTGATCCTCCCTCGGTAGATCCATCCCAAGGTTTCCACGAGGCAGCAATGCAGGTGAGACACCCATGTGACGTGCTCGTCATCGGAGGCGGGGGAGCCGCGCTGAGGGCCGTGATCGCGGCGAAAGAGGTCGTCTCCGACGTGGTGGTGTGCTGCAAGGGAGAGGCGGGGCGGAGCGGGAGTACCATGTACGCTGGCTGCTCGATGATCGCTGCGCTTCCCACCGACCCCCCCGAGGCCGTTCAGAGCCACTTCAAGGACACCATGGTCGTCGGGAAGTTCCTCAACGACGGGGCCCTTGTCGAGGAACTCGTGACTCACGCCGGCGTGGAGATTCCGCGCCTAGAGGGTTTTGGCGTCAAGCTCCACATCAAGAAGGGAGACTTCCTCCTGGGCAAGGGCCCTGACGCCGTCCTGCCGAGTGGGGTGGAACCGGACTACACCGGCTACGACTTTGCCGTGCGGGGATTGGCCCTCACGCAGCCCCTGGCGGTCGAGGCCGCTCGGCGCGGCGTTGAGATTCTCAATCAGGTCGCGGTGATCAGGCTGGTTCTTTCCCACGGGGAGGTTTTCGGGGCCCTTGGGGTGGATCTTGCGACGGGAGAACTCCTCCTCTTCCCCGCAAAGGCGGTCGTCCTGGCAAGCGGTGGTGGGGGATGGCTGTATGCCCAGACCTCGAACAGCCCCGACCTCACTGGCGATTCTTTCACCCTTGCCCTCGAGGCCGGGGCTACCCTGCGCGACATGGAGTTCGTGGAGTTTAATCCCTGTCGCCTCCTGTATCCTGACATGCCGACGAATCTGCCGCCTGACCTCTTTAGCTACGGAGGGGTCTTGCGGAATGCGGAGGGGGAGCGCTTCATCCTGAATCACAACCCGAAGGGAGAAGAGGCCTCGTTCCGCGAGGAGATGCCGCGCCTCCTCGCACGGGAGGTCGAAGAGGGCCGGGGCGTGAGGGGCGGGGTCTGGCTTGACGCCACCATGGTTCCCCCGGAGGTCTGGGAGGATCGGTACCCGTTTCTCTACGCGGCTCTCAGGCAGCACGGTGTTGATCCGCAGAAGGAGTTCCTCGTCTTTGGTGTACGGGCCAACCTCTTCGCAGGCGGGGTAAAGGTGGGGATTCGAGGGCGGACGGAACTCCCCGGTCTTTTCGCCGCCGGAGAGGCGGTCGGTGGGGTGCATGGTGCTAAGCGTTTTGGCGGAAACTCCGTAGCACACGCCATCGTGTCCGGGGCGCTTGTTGGGAGAGAAGCCGCCGAGGAAGCCAAGGGGCCGAGGCGTGTCCCGGATCTTTCCGCAACGCCCGTGCCCCGCTTCGTCCAGCGCGCGGGTGCCATACGGATCCCCGATATTGAGGGTGAACTCCGCAGGGTGATGTGGGAGGACGTGGGGTTGATCCGATCAGCGAATTCCCTTGGATTGGCCCTCGAAAAGATCGAGTCGTGCCAGAAGGCGTTGGCGGAGTGCGACCTTTCATCACGGCAGGACCACATCAGGGCCTTCACGCTCCACAGTATGCTTCTGACGGCCGAAGGGGTGACGCGATCAGCCCTCCTCCGGCGGGAAAGTCGCGGACCCCATTACCGGGACGATTTTCCGGCCCAGGAGCGGTCCTGGCTCGGGAGCGTTGACGTGCGGCAATCGCCATCGGGATTGGATGTAGCCTTTAAGGCGAAGGAGAAGAGGGAATCATGACCGAGCCCAAGATTTTCCGAGGTGCGTTCGAGACGACGGGGACGCCCCGGTTCGTTATGTACACGATCCAGAAGCTGGGACTGGACAAGAAGCACGGCTTCACGCTCCAGATCAGCTACGCCGTCGATCAGATAGAACGGTCGCTCGAATCGGTCGAGATCGCGCTCCAGAAGGGGACCGCGGACCTGATCGACATTGACTGGATCTCCATCGCCCGCGAGCGCGCCCACGGCGCCCCCATCGTCGCTTTCTTCCCCTACGGTCAGACGGTCGGGTCTTTGGTCGTTCGCGCCGACTCCTCGATTCGGGACCTCCGGGACCTGAAGGGCCGGCGCGTCGGTGTTGTCCGGATCATGGACAAGAACTGGGTCATTGCCCGAGCCTACTGCCGCAAAGTTCACGGCTTTGATCCCCAGGAGGAGGTGAGCGTCGTCGAGGCCTTGTCGAAGGCGAGGCTGAGCCATCTCCTGGAGCAGGGGGAGGTGGAGGCCGGCTTTCAGTTCTGGCAGATGGTCCCCCCGCTGGTTCTCACCGGAAAATTCCGGACGGTCGTGGATGTGGCCGATCTCATCCAGGAGCTGGCCGGGACGGCAGCCCGGGTTCCCATATCGGCATTCATCACCAGGGATGAGGTCCTGCGGGATCACCCCGAGGTCCTGCGGGGATTTGCGCGCGCCTTTCGTGAGGTGGCCGCCTTCATGACCTCGAATGATCAGATCTGGGATGAGCTGGGACAGGTCATGATGGGTGGGGCCGACCGGGCACTCGTCCACGCGATCCGGGATGGGTGGCGCCGGATGGTCATGACGGAGTGGACCCCGGAGACCATCCGCGGGATCGAGCAGCTCTTCCGCGAACTCCTGGCGGTGGGGGGGAAGGAAGTCCTGGGGGTCGACCGCATTCCTCCCGGCACCTTTACGACCGCTGTCTCGGGGTAAATCTGCTCAGAAGTCGCCCAAAGGAGGAGTCATGGACAAAAAGACGATGATCGATCGCCTAAATGAGGATCTGGCCGGTGAGTTCGCGGCCATCATTCAGTACATCACGTACGCGGCTAAGGCCACGGGACCTTACCGGCCTTAGCTTTCAGCATTCTTTCTGGCTGAGGTCGCGGACGAACAGGCGCATGCCCAATTCCTCGCCAACAAGATCGTCGCGTTGGGAGGCCAGCCAACCTCTCAACCGCGGGAGGTCCCCCCGGCACGGACGAACCGCAAGATGCTGGAGGCCGTCCTCGCGGCGGAGCAGAAGGCCGTCAAGGACTACACAGAGCGTGCACGGCAGGCCGAAGAGTTTGGCGATAAGGGCTTGGTCGTCCAGCTCGAAGACATGGTTCGTGAGGAAAGCAGCCACTCCGAGGAAACCGAGCGCATCCTGCGGGATTGGCCCGTTTGACCCGATTCATATATCCATCCGCTCGCCCAGGCTTTATCTCGAGGCCACACACCGGCCGACTTCGAAGGGGCCCCCGCAAGCGTGAGATTAGTGAGACACCCCGTTTCCATTGCGGCGAGAGGTCCGGTTTACGCTTGACAGCGCGCATGCGTATTTGGATAATCTGCTCGCGATATTTCGCGTTATCGAGTGTGTGATCGATCGGGATCTACGGTATAAAGAACTTGCTTGCCTCCTTGC
>Ga0209342_10002848_pt1 | contig 18376 bp, 17 predicted proteins | sample RifCSP16_2_FD_184023 | JGI IMG/M metagenome (GOLD analysis project Ga0209342, IMG submission 184023) | Soil microbial communities from Rifle, Colorado - Rifle CSP2_sed 16_2 (SPAdes) (version 2) | ecosystem: Environmental > Terrestrial > Deep subsurface > Rock core/Sediment | place: Rifle... | reverse complement strand
CTGTGGGTGCCAAAGGCGCTTGTCACCCGGCGCTCCCCACCACGCCCAACGATCCCTATTACATGTTCTTTAGCAAGCTCGTCACAAGCGCGCACACATAAACCGCACAGGATACAATCTTCATCAGGCTTATCTGCGGGAAAGCCTGGCTTCTCGACGCCGAGCGAAGCCGCTAACCGTTGCAATGCCGGCACCTCAGGGCAGCGCGAAAGGATAAAATTCGCCATCGTTTGACGCGTCCGTACGACGGTAAGCGTATCCGTCCGGACCATCATCCCCTCTTCAACCGGGTAGTTGCACGCTGTGGTGACAGTAGAACTGCCGTTGAGGCTGATCTCCACCAGGCATAGTCGGCAAGCTCCGTATGGGGAAAGGTCCGGATGATTGCAGAGAGTGGGAATATACACACCGTTCTGCTGGGCTGCTTCCAGGACCGTAGTGCCCTCAACGACCTGGATTTTTTGGTCATTGATCGTCAAATTCAGCATGGCATGAACTCCCTAATTCTCCTTGACGGCATCCAAGGAAACCAGATCCTTGCAGACACCTGCCGGGCAATGCTTATCTCGGATGTGCGCTTCGTATTGCTCGCGGAAATAGCGGATGGTGGAAAGCACCGGATTGGGGGCAGTTTGTCCCAGACCGCATAAGGAGCCGATTTTGACCGCCTGACCAAGTTCTTCTAGCAGTTCGATATCTCCTTCCTGTCCTAATCCCCGCGTGATGTAATCCAGGATTTCATACATCCGGCGCACACCTTCGCGACAGGCTGAACACTTGCCACAGGACTCGAACTTTGAAAAGTCCAGGAAGTAGCGGGCCATTTCAACCATGCAGATACTTTCATCCATGATGATCATTCCCCCCGAGCCCATTATCGAGCCAGCCTCGCGCAGGCTGTCGTAATCCACCGGCAGATGCCAGAGGCTCTCCGGGATACAGCCGCCTGAAGGCCCGCCCGTCTGAGCGGCAATAAGCTTTTTCCCGTTAGGGGCTCCGCCTCCGATGCGCTCTATCAGGTGACGCAGCGTGACCCCCATGGGAATTTCGACCAATCCGGGTTGCTTAACCTTACCCACCAGGGAGAAGATCGTTGTACCCTTACTCTTTTCGGTGCCGATTTGGGTGAACCAGTCCGCACCGTTGTTGATGATGGGGGGGATCCAGGCCCAGGTTTTTACATTGTTAATCGTCGTTGGTTTTCCCCACAACCCCTTAGTAACTGGATAGGGTGGTCGAGCCTGTGGCTCACCAATGCGCCCTTCAATGGAAGCTATCAACGCCGTCTCTTCCCCACATACATAGGCTCCAGCGCCCAACTGGATCTCGATGTCAAAGTTGAAACCAGAACCCAAAATATTCTCCCCCAGCAAGTTGTTTTCCCTGGCTTGAAGGATGGCCTGGCGGATTATTTTTACCACCAGCGGATACTCATGGCGGATATAGATGAAACCCTCATTAGCCCCAATGGCATAAGCGCCGATGATCATCCCCTCCAGGAGGCTGTGCGGGTTGCTCTCGATGACGCCGCGATCTTGGAAGCAGCCCGGGTTGCCCTCGTCGGCGTTGCAAATGATATATTTTGTGTCTCCAGGAGCTTTGCGACAAAGTTCCCATTTGACGCCGGTGGGAAAACCGCCTCCACCGCGACCGCGTAAACCGGAACGCTTGATTTCAGCGATAATCTGCTCTGGCGTCATCTCGGTTAGAGCTTTCTCCAGCGCCCTGAATCCCCCCACGGCAATATAGTCCTCGATTTTATATGGATCGATCAGGCCACTGTCCTTCAACAGGATGCGCGTCTGCTCTTTATAAAAGGGCACATCCGTGATGTGGATGATCTTTTCCCCTGTCTGTGGGTCTTCATAAAGTAGATGCTCGATGATCTCACCGTTTTTGACCGTTTGGGAGATAATCTCGCTGCAATCCTCGGGTTTCACTTTTGTATAGAAGATCCCTTGTGGATAAATCGTCACCAACGGTCCTTGGTCGCAAAGCCCTGGGCAGCCAGTTGTTTTCATTTCTACACTGGCATGCATTCCTTGCTGCTCCAATGCCTGCTCGAGTGCAGCACCGACTTCTCCGGAGGCCAGAGCCAGGCAAACCGTGCCTCCGCAGACCGTGATGCGTGGACGGGAGGCGTCTCGAGCGGCTAAGAGCTTCTCGCGCCATCTCTCCACATCTGATTCCGCGATCGTATTTCCTTCAGCCATGGGCGCTAATCTCCATTACTTACATACTTATCGAGGATGCTCTCAACTTCGTTTGGGGTCACATTGACGTAGAAATGATCGTCTATGACGATCACCCTACCCAGGGCGCAACAGCCCAGGCAATTCACGACATCCAGGGTAAACTGCTTATCCTTGGTAGTTCTACTTGGAGCAATCTTCAACAAATCACCCATCCGTTCGATCAACGCTTCACTACCGCGCACGTGACAAGCAGTCCCACGGCAGACTGAAACCAGATGCTTGCCGGGCGGCTCCAGTTTAAACACCTTGTAAAACTCCGCCACCTGGTAAACCTGAAGGATAGGGATATTCATGCGTTCTGCAACATGCCTGATAGCGTCCTGAGGCAGGTATTGGAATTCATCCTGGATAGCCAACAGGTTAGTGATCAGCCAACGGTGTTCCAGACTGTGTTTGTCGATGATCGCATCAACCTTGCTGATATCAATCTCCATGGGTTCGTACCCCTTTCTGTGAAGTAAAAGGATATCCTGGACCCCATTGGGGTTTCAAAGTTCGAGCCAATCGCGTTGCGAACGCAGAGCCCATGGACAGGCTGCTACACAATTCGAGCAGTCCACCCCGTTTTCTTGCCAGAACAAATAACAGCGGCTCACATTCACCGGCCATCTCAAGAGTCCCGCCCGGTTCGATATGGAGGTCTGTTCAGTGGTGCGATCCTCCCAGCGAATGGCATCCACCGGACAGGCCGCGGCGCAGGCGTGGCAGGTCTCACAAAAAATTTGCAAGCCGAAGTCAATGGGTTGGTCAGGTATCAGGGGTAAATCGGTAAATACCTTACAGAGGCGCTGCCTTGGGCCGAATTCCGGGCTAAGCATCAAGCCATTTCGCCCCAATTCCCCGAGACCAGCGTCGATAGCCAGGGGGATGCTCTGAGCGCTATCATTACCGCATGGAATAGCCGGATAGCCTAAAGAACGGATATACTTGGCAAGCGAGGAAGAGAGTATGGCCATTTTTGAGTATGCTAGGGCGGTGGCAGCGCTGGCTTCCGGTCCGGGTGAGGCTTTGATCCCCTGCCAGTCCATTTCGATACCCATAACGATAGCGTATTTATAGGGAATCTCTAACTTCCCATATTCCCCGCTGACGTTCTCGAAATAGTGCGAATACACCCAGCGCTTGTCAACCTTGCTGATGCCCACCAGGTCGGCGCCGTAGAAGCGGGCCAGGTCTTTGAGGCGCGTTGTCATCCATGCCGGATCGGGAATGGGGAATCGTTCAGGACTTACCGGGTCATCCCAGTCGTAAAGCCCCCCAGCGCCATGGACGTGTCCAAAGTAGCCATAATAATCCGGATGAAGGGTCCCGGCGGTTGCATCCACGTAGATCGCGCCCGCGGTCATAGCCCTGCCTTCCTTGCGATCCCACTCGTCCACAGGCGCTTTGGCGCGATATTCTTGTACCAATGCCTGGTATTCCGTATCCCATGCGGTGCGCGAAAACACGGTGTTCTTTTCGTCGAAGCGATCTACTCCGACTATGTACTCGCTGTAGGTCGGTTGGGCGACACTTTTTGTTTCCGGCAAACGCCAGGCGTGTTCAGCGGCAGCATGCTTTTTCAGATCTTCAATGGTGCGAAATCGCTGCCCACAGCCATGGCAATACCATTCGATTTGTTTGCGGGCTTTCACCTCGCTTGCCGCCTCGGCAGTTGTGACCGCTGGCACTGCTTGACTACCGCCATCAGGCGTCACCGTTACGTACTCAACCCCGTAAAGAGTTTCCAAAGGGTCAACGGGTTTTATCTCGGTTGGCTGCAAACCACAGGCAGCCAGTAATTCGACTGCTCCAAAGGTGAACCCAAGCAGTGTCGCTGAGCGTAAAAAATCTCTGCGGCTGATTTGGCCAGAGTTGTGCCTGCGCTCAAGCTCAGTCAATCTACGCTTCAGTTTCTCTTCCAATGCCCTAATTACTCCTTGGGATAGCTAGATGCCAGGTAATCGACTACCGCTCCCTCTGTTCTTCCGAAAGCTGGGCTCCGGTAAGTACCATGCGGTCAACGATCAGCTGCCAACCTTGGCGATCAAAGGCTGCGTTTCTACTCACCGACTCGCACCCATGAGTGCAGCAAGCCGGCAAGGATTGCCAGAACCCCTCCTGCCACGATCAAATATGTGCCCAGTTCAAGTTGGGTTGAGACCTCGATTTGGGCAAATCCTTCGTATACTGCCCGGCCCTGCCCTTGGATGGGAATATCGAACCGGGCTGCCACTCTCGCTACACGCGCCAGCAGGCGCCAGGCGCTCACCAGCGTCAATGCCCCTGCTGCTATCAGGATTACACTACTACTTCTGCCTCTCAAGAGGCTACCGCTCAAGATGAACAGTAAACAGGTGGCTAAAACCACGGTCAATAAAGTCATCTGCGAGCTGCGCTTGTAGCCGATCATTTCGCTGCCGGCTCCATCGATCAGGTATGGGTAGACATCTGTTTTCTTTGTTTCCTGCAGAGTGAAACTCCACCAGGGTTGGAACATGGCCGCAATGATTAAGGCGACGGTTATCAGCCCCAAGATGTTGGCGCCGAAACGCCTGCTCTTCATCGCAGATCCTTTGTGAGCCATTTCATCAACTGATCACACGGGTGAACAATTTCACCAACCATGGGCGTTTTGCCAGAAGGGGCAACAGCGCCTGTCCTCGCGGCCGCCGGCAGATACGCGACAACAGCCGCCGACCAAGACCAAACTTTGCGATGCGCGCGCTGGTTGGCGTGATATGCCAGTAGCGTGGTGCCGCCACTGGCTTCCACTTTCCAGAAACCACTTTGACGATCTCCATAGCTGCCAGCGCCCCCGTGATCCAGACCATGGCGCATAGCTGTGCATGAGGTCGCTTACTCTCAGTCCAATCCTCGAACCATTCCTGCGTCCAGGCGCCCTCAGTGCGATAGTACTGCAGGATGCGCCGGTGATCCGGATTCTCCATAAAAGCCTTCAACTCAGTGTAAGGGAACCTGTATGGCTGTACAAGGCACTCAGAGGCGTATGGACCATCGGGGAGAAAGACGCTGACGCGTGCCAGGGCCCCCACCGGATAGGCCATCACCGCCGGCACACCCAAATCCTTGGCCGTGTCCAGGAATACGATACTGAGCGCCCAATTATCGGCGGCAGGTATGACCACGTCTCCCTGCTTAATTACCTCGCCGATCTCCTCGGGTTTCAGCGGGCATTCGTGCACGGTGATATCGATCTCAGGATTGATTTTGAGCAGCGTCTCTCGGGTGCATACGGCCTTGTTGACCCCCAGGGTGTTGGTGAAGCAGGTGATCTGCCGGTTTATGTTGTTCGGCTCGTACGTGTCATACTCGTAGAGCACGAAGTGCTCGAGGCCGCTCCTGGCCAGCGCGCTGGTAACCACTCCACCGATACCGCCGCAACCGATGACTACCACTCTGCCGGCTCGGATGCGCGCCTGCTCTTCGGGAGTAAAGACTCCGAAGTTCCGCTCGAAGAAATGTTCGTACATATCTCCAACCACCCCGCGCCGTTGTTGTCACGCAACCAAAGCGTTCGTCACTAGTTGTGAGGCCCCAACCCGATGGTATATACACCCAGTTGGGGCCTCAATTCATCTAGCGATTACCCACCAGAGGCCTAGAGATGTTGCCTGGCGATGTCCAATGCCACGTCGTCGATCCCTAGATCTTTCAGGGTTTTCTCTGTGGGGATACCCTTGTCTTCCGTCCAGCCCCGCGCAGCCCAATACGCTGGCAGGTCTTCGTTGAACAATTTTGCTGTGTTGCCCTCGTAGGCGACAGCGCCCTTATGGGGCCCGGTGGGCAGGGGGTCGTTGAACCAGCGCGGCGGAACCTGCTTGTCGTACTGCTCTTTCGGATCCGTGAGCTGTTGGGTGTGAACATCGAACAGCCGCGACAGGGCATACTCCCTGGCGCCGACATTGTTCCGATCCTCCTCGGTGAAGTCGTTCCAACCCGTGGCTGCTTTGAGAATGTCCAGGGTGAACCCACCCCAGTCGCCACTGGCGAAGGTGCAGATAGACAAGGAGTTAGTCGCGCAAGTGCCGTTCTGCCCGGAGATCGCCGCGGCGTAATCGCCCTGCTTGAAGCCGGAACCGCCGCCGCCAGTATGAGCGCAGGAGCGGTTGACGGTGACGTATTCCAGAGCATTCTTGTCGGCCGGGCTGCGCACATCGTGCGCTGGCTGCCCATAGCGGTGGGCGGTCATGGCGTAGTTTATGATCTCGGGGTTGCCCTTCAACTCGGCGAAATACTTGGCCGTCTCGTAGGTGCCTTGGGCCAGTCGATCGCCCACGCCCTCGCGCTGGACGATCTTCTTGAGCAGCGCGTCTACCGCGTGCACGTCGCCCCACTGCAGGTCGATGCCGTCCAGGTCATCAGCGCTGATCAGGTTGCGCTGGCGCAACTCCATCAGCAACCCCAGATTGGCGCCGCCTTCGATGAAGTCCAGTCCATAATTGTCGTGCAGGAAGGTGGTGAACTGCAGCTTGGCCAGGTTTTCTGCCTGGTCGTTGTGATTCCCGGTGAAGGGGTCGCTGGGTGTCGTACCTTTCATCTCCATATAGCCCAGCATACCGCCCACCATGCCCATGGCTTCCCAGTCGGGCATGTCGGATAGCGTGCCATCCATTAGTTCATCTTCGCTGGTAGTCTCGATAGGATACAGGCAGTGCAGCACACATCCTGAGCAGGCCGACTTGCGAACAAAGCTGGTCTGGTCCATGAAAGGACCTGTGATAGCCTTGACGGTTGGGTCCGCCCAACAGCACCACTGCCAGTTGCGGATCGGGAAGGCGTCCTCCACGTAAGCCGAGCGGGCACCGATGCCGGCGGTGCCGTACGAGCGCCAGAAGTAATTGTTGCGCATGGAGGCCTGTATGTTTGCAGTTAGCTGTAAGAAAGTTTCCTTATCCGCCAGCATGTGCCCTTTAGTGCCGCGCACGACGATGCCCTTCAGGTTTTTCGAACCGGCAACCGCCCCAGAGCCCCAACGCCCATGGGCACGCGCGCCTTCGGTCATCGTCGCCGCATACCAGACCTGGTTTTCTCCGCTAGGCCCGATCAGCCAAACGTGCGCCAGGCGCTTCTGCCCCATACCCAGGCGTTTCGGCGGTCTCATCTCCGCCCATTCCGGCGTCAGGTCGGCGTCGCGGATCATACCCTCACGACTCTCCAACTCCGCCAAGACCTCCTTCTTCAAAACCATTTCGGCTTCTTCCACACCCATCCCCCACACGTGGCTGGCGTCACGGATCTCGATATTCTCGTTGTTGACCGCAAGATAGACTGGTTTGGAGGCCTTTCCGACCACCTGTATGCCATCCCATCCGGCGTACTTCAACTCTGCCGGCGCATTACCCCCGCAGGTGGTGGCGCAAAAGAAGTTGTAGGGACTCTTCGTCACGACTACCGAGCGCGGATTGGGCGCCGCCCCGGTCACCGGTCCAATCATGACCTGCCACAGATTCTCCGGAGCGAGCGGTTGAATGCCTGGATCAGCGATCCCTTCTTTCATCAAGAAATAGGCACCCAGAGCCGATCCACCCAGGTATTTCCGGTAGATCTCTTCTCCCGGCTCAATGACATCGATGTTGCCACTCGTCAGGTCGACCCGCGCAATTTTTCCGGTCATTCCATAAAAGTCGGCCATTATAGTTCTCTCCTCTTGTTGTACATCTTGCGGTACAACAGTTCAGCATAGGCGGTGGGCTGGTTGGCAAAAAAGCGCCCGTTGCGGCTGGCCGGCACCCATTGTAGCGCCATTGGCTCTGGGCAGACCTTCACGCACTCCGGGTCACCGCCGCAGCGGCTGCAAACCTGCGCTTTCTTCTCGATGGGATCAAAGGAGATGCCGCTGGCAAACTGGTCCTCGCAGATCTCCGCGCAGCGCCAGCATTTATCCGCCCCCAGGCACTTGTCGCGGTCGATCCACTTATAACCCATGCCATAGTAGCCCTCTTTGCCTTCGCCTTCGGGTATAGTCAGGATGGCGTCTTCCGGGCACACCTCTGCGCATGGGAAGTTGGATGAACCCTCGGCCCATTCCTCAAGCTGGCAGTATGTGCATACGTTGACAACATCGACATATTGGAAGCGCATCGGGCGAATCCTGGCGAACTCCAGGTTCACCATATTTTTAGTCTCCTCAGGGAAGAGCTCCTTCGAATATTTCTCTGCACACGCCACCGCACACAGCATGCAGCCGGTGCACTGGTACGGATCGAAGACGAGTGTGTAGCCTGCTTTATAGGGAGATACAGCTTCTTCTTCGGCGGGGGCCTCAGGAGCAGCCTCCTCTACTGGCGGAGCCTGAGGTGCAACCTGGACCCCGACCACGCCGCCGATGACGCCACCAACGACGAGGCTCCCAGCGCCGACAAGAAAATCTCTACGCGTTACCTTGGTTTTCTTCTCTTGCGGCTCTTCCTTGGGTTCCGGTTTTTGGTCTCTACGTTCCACTTGTGTCATCTTGTACTCCTCCAAATAAATGTTTGGAATTGGTTGACAATTTTTCGAGCTTCGCTTTGCTCATAAAGTATTCCTCCAGATGACACTCCTTTCCTTCACCCCTGTTCCACGGGGATCTGATCCCAGAACGAATAGTATCCCGGCAAGAGCGCTCTTTCTGCCAGGAGCTCGAACAGACAATGCGAATAGAGTTGCCAACAGGGAACACTGAATAGGGCACTCTTTTTTATCTGTCAACCGCGACAAATGAATAACAAGACGAACATCAAAAAGTTTTCTGTAATCAATATAGCTGTTTCCCCCTGAAGCTCCTACACTAACCCGAGCGATTTCCGAAACCAAATAGAGCTATCCGCAGATAGCTCTAATGGGCAGGCCTGGAATTTTAATATAGCCCACCTGGGCTATGCAATGGGTCACTCAGGAGAATCATCCACCAGTCCCTGGCGTACAGCGTAGACAGCCGCCTGGATGCGGTTCTGGAGGTGGAGCTTCTCCAGGATGTTGCGCAGGTGGATCTTGACGGTGTTTTCCGAGATGTTCAGTTTGTAGGCAATCTCTTTGTTGGTCTTTCCTTCAACGACCAGTTCTAAAATATCGATTTCCCTGGGTGTCAATTCATCCACCACCTCAGGCGTTTGTATAGAGCTTTGAGTCGGCTGGTTGAATTCTTTGAGGATCTTGGCTGCAACCACTCCAGATAAGGGCGCCTCCCCACGCGAGACGCTCTCTAACAGGTCATACAGTTGGTAAGGCTCCAGGTCTTTCAGCAGGTAACCTTGTGCGCCGCTCTTGATGGCTTCGAACAGGTTCTGATCATCATCGGAGACCGTCAGTATGACGATTTTTACATGTGGCATCTCGCGCTTGATGCGCCGGGTGGCCTCCAGTCCATCGCATTTTGGCATTTCAATGTCCATCAGGATGACATCCGGTAGGGTTTCCCGTGCGACTTTAATCGCTTCTATGCCGTCTCCTGCCTCCCCTACTACTTGTATGCTTTGGCGACGATCGAGCAGAACCGCCACACCTTTGCGAAATAAAACGTGATCATCGACCAGTAAAATGCGCAACATGATAATCTATTTTACTGCTTATTAAGCAGGTACCCGAACAACGATTCGAGTGCCCTGCCCGGGCTGCGAATCCAACACCAGGCTGCCTCCGACACTCTCGGCGCGCTCGCGCATGATCTGGAGGCCAAAGCGCTGGCCCCCTTCCTTCGAAACTTCTGCAGGATAAAATCCTTGACCATCATCTTCGACACTGATACACACCTGCTCGTCTCCGTGCGAACAATGAATCAAGACTTTACCAGCATCGGAATGCCTGCGAACGTTGGTCAGCGCTTCCTGTACAATACGCAGCAACTGGCTGGCTACTTCTGGCGAAAAACTGGACGGACACGCATTCTCGACCACCATGTGGACGTCAAGGCCATAGTGGGCCTGGTAGTCGATTAGATAATCTCGTAGAGTTGAGAAGAGATCAACCCGCTCTGTTACTGCGGTGCGTAGATTGAATATCTCCTCGCGAACATCTGTATAAAGGATCTGCGAAGCTTTCTTTAATTCCAGCAAGCTCTCCTGAGCCTCCTCGATTTGCCCACCGGACATCAGGTCCTCCGTAATTCCTGCTTTCACTTTCAGATAGGCGAGCCCCTGGGCGAGTTGGTCATGCAGTTCGCGCGCTAACCGGTCTCGCTCTTCCAAGAGCACCAGGTAATGAAGCTGGCGGTAAAGCTGAGCGTTTTCGATAGCTACAACCACCTGATTTGCCAGGCGGGTGAGCAGATTCCCATCCCGCTGCTGGAAGGGCCAGGGCTTTCGCCTCATCACTTCAACCAGCCCCAGGAAATATCCGCCGCGCCGTAATGGCGCTGCCAGCAGCGACTCGATCTGCTCCTGTGCGATCAGATTTTCATCGTGGAGGATGAGTACGTCAGGGTTGTTTCCTCTCGCCATAAACGATTGGCCGGCCTGCAACTCGCTCCAGGGAGGCTGATCGCTCACTATCATCCGCTTTCTGAGGATCAGGTCCGTTCGAGCACCAACGACCGCCTTGACCATCACCTCCTGGTGTTCCTCGTCCACCAATCCCACCAGCCCGATGTCGGCGCTCATCAATTCCTGGGCCGCTTTCGCCACCGCCTCGAGTACCTCATCCAAGGCGAGCGAGGCGGAAATTTTCACCCCTAACTTGGAGAGGGTTAATGCTTGCTCTTCCCGCCGTCTTGTTTCTGCCAGCAAGATGGCATTGTCAATGGCAATCCCAATCTGACGACCGACTACCTTGAGGTATTCCACATCATGCGAAGTAAGTGATTGACCAACCGGTGTGACGACACCTAAGCCCCCTACGACCGTCCTCCTGGACATGAGCGGCAGGTTGACGTAAGAACGGTCTTGCAGATTCTCCCACACTCCTTGGAAACGGAGATCCTCGGCCATGTTAGGGACAAAAACCTCTTTACCGGTCTCAACGACTTCCTGGGTGATGTCATGACCAGACTGCCGGCGTCGCTCAATCTCTTCAATCTGTGCCTGTGAGACGCCATATGATGCCCGCAGCGTATGTCGCCCGGTGCTTTCATCCCACAGAAAGATGAGCACATTTTCCATCCCAAGTTTGCCCACCATAGTTTCCAGGGCTAATTCCAGGATTTCCTGCAGATCCAGTAATTGGGTGGCAGCTAAGCCAACTTCATTTAGGGTAGCCAGTTCCCGTTCCCTGCGAACCATTTCGGCGCGGGAAATTTCCAAACGCTGGCGCATATGGTCAAAGGATTCGGCTAGCTCCCCCAATTCGTCCTGGGAGGTTGCCAACACCTGGTAATTTAAATTCCCTCTGCTGATTTCGGCCACCCCTTGGGATAGTTCCCTTATGGGGCGAACGATGTAACGGTTGAGGGCCGGCACAATCAGACCGATCAGCAATACAAATGAAACCAGAGCAATCAGCGTCGTCTGCCAGAAGCTGGCACTGAGCAGCTCATTCACCGCGCCCAGCGATGTTTCGATCATGATCAATCCCAGAATCTGGTTTTCAGGATTATGGCAGGTATTGCATTCTGGTCGGTTTTGAATCAAATTGACGTTGAGTAAAACCTCGTGCTCATTCTGTGTGGTGAAAACAACATTATTTCTTCTTGGCGTATTGCCTTCGACGTGGCAGGACTGGCATACCGCCTCTGTCCGTGTGTACTGAGTTCCGACCTCGCTCTCTACTGAGCTCACACGAACGATGCTCTGGTCGTTCAAGATGCGCAGCGCTTCCACGGACTCCTCAGCGACAACGGCCTGGACGGAGTCGGCGATCATTTCCCTATCAACGGTGAGCATGGCATGGCGCAGGTTGGCCTCAATTGCACTGCTTAAAGCGGAGGTGGCAGATTGGGCAGACTCAATTAAATGCTGTCTTTGGTGGTTGAGCGAAAGCAACGTGGATACTAACGTAGTCACCAACGAGATGATAACGATGAGGAATATGATCCTGACTTTCAGTGTTGGTTTGAAAATTAACAAACTGATGTTGGATTCATATATCCCGATTAATTTAGCGACCAAACTATTTGAAACCATTATTGTGATGTTGCTTCATCCAGGGGGCAGCCGGCTGCGGCTCGATCGGCGGTACGACAGTTAAGAAAGCCGTAGCCAATTCTGTGTACGCTGCGTGCTCGTACAACTCAATCTCGCCCGCATCCGCCAGTTCGGTCAGGCTGGGATCGATGGGCAGATGGCCCAAAATGGGCGCCCCAGCCAGTTGAGCAACGGCCTGCGTATGGCTGGGTCCAAAGATCATGTGCCTGGTCCCGGTCTCGGGGGAGATGAAATAGCTCATATTTTCCACGATGCCCAGGACCGGCACCTTAAGCGCCTGGCACATGTTCACCGTCTTACGCACGATCATAGACGCCAGGCTCTGCGGGGTTGTCACCATCAAGATCCCGTCCAGGGGCAGCGATTGCATCACGGTTATGGTTGCGTCGGAAGTGCCTGGGGGTAGGTCGATCAGCAGGTAATCCAGTCGCCCCCACAACACATCACCCCAAAACTGGCGGATGGTGCTGCTCATGATTGGCCCCCGCCACAGAACTGCCATATCCTCCTCCGGCAGCATCAGGTTGGTTGAGATCACTTTTATTCCCGTCTGGGTATCAATCGGCAGGATCCCCATCGGAGTCCCAGGGACTGGCCCGGAAATTCTGAACAGGCGCGGTATGCTTGGACCGGTTAAATCTGCGTCCAGTATGCCCACCGCCAGGCCTTGGCGTTGTAAAGCTACTGCGAGCAACGCCGTCACGGAAGATTTACCCACACCCCCCTTGCCGCTCATCACAGCCACTACCTGACCGATGCGGTTCATACTGATCGCCGCAGAAAGGCGTTCTTTTAACCGTCTGCGTTCGTCTGTGGTCATGGTGGCCAGTTCTACGGTGACGCATTTCACCCCTGGCACCGCCTCTGCAGCTACCCGGGTATTCTCCTTCAGCAGCTCCTTTAGCGGACATCCCTTCATCGTCAGTGCCAGGGTGATAATAACGTCGCCCTCTTCGATTTGAATATCGCGCACCATTCCCAGTTCCACAATATTCTTGCCTAACTCCGGATCGATTACCTGAGTAAGCGCTTGTTGGATTCGCTCGATTGTCAGCATTATCCTTCGTCCTCTGTGGTTATCGATAATGAATATCCAAATCCCCTGGCTAGCTGCAGGATTGTGATACCCTCCCAAGTGTTGTCCTTATGAAAGGAAACATTATCACCATTATATATTGGACTTTTGATAATGTAAACTGAGCTCGACTGGCTCGATACACACCGTCCTGCGACCAGTAGATGTTCCATGCTCTCTGGAAGCAGAATCGCATATGGAATCTGGAAATACCTCTTCTTGTAGTCGGCAGCGCCAAAATGCCATGCCCAGCCAAGAACTCGGGAAATATGCCAATGGAATCAGCAAAGGGCAGTAAGATGGCGAGCGTGGTTGTATCACTCAAGCTCCTGTCTACAAACGCAAAAACCTGCCGGAAAGCAGGTCTGAGTGGGAGAAGAAGGGCAAAAAGTAAGGATTTTACCCCACATGGACCACGGCGTCTCCAACCTTATGCACCTGCATTTTCCGGACTCCTCTCAAGTTTGATTGAGCACCCCTGCGATGCGGATGCTTCCTCCGGCCATTTCGTATTCGCAAAGCAGTTAAGCCAGGGTGTCTAATGCCAGCCGGTGACTTTCGATGATGATGCTTACTTCATCCCTCCTGGGTTTGATTGGCCGGAACTCCCATCCAGGCCTCAGGCAGCCAGGCTGATATAGACTGTCTGGCTGCGGGAGCTAAGCCCAGCCCAGTATGTTTTCCCACCCACCTTGTATTCATTCATCATGATGGATCGTCCACTTTCACCGTTCGGCTCTACATAGGTTGTCTTCCGATCCTGCACTCGCTTTACCTTGATTTCTCCATCCTGCTCACTCCCGGTCCGGGCATAATGATCTATCTTCTCCCGTAACATCTGCTTCTCGTCCATAAATCCTCCAGTTCGCTTGTTGTCACCAGGGTTTGCGCTTAAGTCTTAGCTATGGTGGAAGAAATACGAACCTGTTTCTTCTTCTCTCGCTTGTTGACCTGCTTTTTCTTTTTCTTCTCTTTGTTCTTTGGACTCTTGTCGCCCATAATGCATCTCCTTTGTCACTAGTTTCTTCTCTAACATTTTGAATATTTGGTTTGCCAGCAATTCGTGTTACTGATCCCTGCGAAGAAATCTAAACCGGGTTGGCGAGCAAACATCGCCTGATAAGTTTAGCAATTTTTACAACGATCAGTAGTTCATATCTTCAACGGATTCAACCGGGAACAATACGTCATCCGGACAATAGGGATATGGCGGCGTCCAATCCTCTCTTGGAGCAGTGAAACAGGAAGGATCAAATTTTTGTACTGTTCCACAGAAGCCGTCGCGAAAATAGATCTGCTCTCCGATAGAAGGTTGTAAAAAGCGCTGATCTTCTGCCTCCAAATCAACCCCGGGAGCCCGCACGGAATTGATCACGCCGCGCACCCCAGGGATGTTGGCTGCATATTTCTCTGCCAAACTGCGCACGGTTGCACTGCCCACTTCGCCATGCAGCCCAACGACCCCGTTCTGCACTCCCGTGAAGAATTTAACCCCATAAACGTGCTCGATCTTTCCCAACGCTCCGGCTACTTTCCGCATGATTTTGTCATCTGGAACCAGGTAGCTCCTTACCCCCAGTACACCAGGGATCGTTCGAGCTGCAGCATCAGCCCGCTGTTGATTGCTTGCGCTGATGACATGTCCGCTAAAGAAAACGACGCCATCTTTTACATCAACATCGATTTCCCCGTAATCCGTTCTGCGCAGCACGCCAATATTCCATATGGCGCGGCCCACTTTTTCTGCGATGGATGTATCTACTTTATCTGCCGTGTGATCCGCGTTCTGTTCTTCTACCGATAACCAGGATCGATCGTTGCACCTGGAAAATTCTGCGAGACTTGATTGGGTCGTTTGTGCTGTAACCATATAAGTTCTCCTCGTCCTGCTCTTGGATTTCGTCCGTACAGGGCGCTATACCTTTGCCCAATATTCATCAGCCTCTTTTTCCATTGCCGATAGGCGTGTGTAGTAATACGGAAACTCTTTGAGATGCGTCAAATCAGCGAGGCTAAACCTTTTCCCGTACGCATGGTGGATCTCCTTTTATATCAAATAATCTTCAGATTTCTGGTTGGGTTTGTCTTTACCCGGCTCTTTAATACTTCCTATATCAAATACACCCCGTCCGCATCCACTGACCGGGGTGTATTTGTTTCCGCCAGTTGGGGGAAGATTTAAATTTATCTTATTGAGCCGGGATGGAAAGCGAAACCGTTAGCGGCGTAGCCCTCCCCGGCGGAAGAGATTGACGACAAACAAGAGGAGGATGGCGCCTCCTAGCGTCACCAGCATGGTCGGAAGGGTGACCGCATCGTTAATCGTCCCGACACCAAAAATGGGGGAAAGGAACCACCCTGCCACGAACGCGCCAACAACGCCCACCACGATATCGAGTAACAGGCCCTGTTGCGAATTCGTCCGCATGATCCTGCTGGCAATGTAGCCGACGATCGCGCCAGCGATGAGATATATGATGATGTTCATTTGTACTCTCCTATTTGATGGTTAGAGATACACGGGTAACCCGTGTTTGCGAGATTATCTCCCTTTCTCGCTCTGGAGAAGGGGCGCCATGACAGCCAGGTTAAAAGCCCTGCCTTCAGCCCGGCGCTGGAACACGGCTCTCGTGGGTCTCATACTTTTTCAACCATAATCCTCCTGAATCTCTTTAGATAAGCTGCCCCAGTTTACGCCGGCGCTCGGGACAGCGTAGTGCGCCGGATCTTCAAACTGATTCTCCATTCATTCTATAGCCAAAGGCTCCAAGACACATCCACCGGTCAGGGGATATTTTGCTACACCAGTTGGGGGAGATCAAATTCAAGCCGACAAATCTCCCATGCCTTTCCTCTTTTCAGGGAATCTTTAAAAAACGCTGGAAGGGATGGTCATCAGGTTCCTGCAAAGGAACGAAAATCCCTCCTGGGCTTAACGTATATTCAGATCCTATATCTGGTATGTCCCATCCCCGATTTATACAATATGCCTTTACAGTATTTTGGCCATCGATGCGTGTAAATGTTGCTAAGTCGTAGCGCTGACTCCCCAATTGATACCCCAAACTTTTTATTTTCGTTACTTTCCAGATTTGCTCGGATACGGAGACGGACCCGGACAGGATAAAAGGCAGATGTATCGAAAAATGGTTGGAAGACATTGCCGTTGGCAGTACTGCCGATGGTATTAATATTACCGGTAAATCTCGCTGCGGTGTTGGGCGGATTTCCCTCAGTTTGTTTAGCAACATAACACTCAAGGCGCAGATCGACACGAGAATAACCGCGATGAATATCAAACCAAGGATTAAAACAGGCCCATTTTCAATTCTGGCAGACTTTGGCTTGTTTTTGCTTAACATCGCTGCCTCCAGTTCATTTATCGGAATTTTACTGATGTATTTTGCCTGCCGCTTCTTGTTGCTGCTGTCTTTGCTGGCAATAGGAGACACTCAAGTAAGCGCCAAAGAGAAAGATAAGACCGCTCAGATAGGCCCAGACCAGGAAGGCGAAAATCGCTGCCACTGAACCATAGACCAGGTTCGAGACGGAGATGTAGGTGGAAACAAAGATCAAAAAGGCTTTCTTAGCAAGCTCCCAGAGCAGGCCAGCCCCAATCGCACCGGGTAAAATCTCGCGCCAGGTAGAGGCTCCATGTGGGAGCAAGATGTAAAGCAGCATGAATAAGGCAACATCGAGCAAGATAGCCATTACAAAACTGATGCCGCCCCCGATCGGAATGATTTGGTCAGGCAACCACGGGCGGAGGTTGGCAATCATGCTACCGGTAAACGAAGCCAGGAAGAGAACCGGGCCAACGAAGGTCAGGACAAATAATATTGCCAGACCACGCCGTTTCCAAACAGGTCGACTTCGTTTAGTGCTCCAAATTTCATTCAGGGTGCTGGTAAGCATGTAAAAAATGGTAGAAGCAGACCAGATCAGACTAACTAAAGCAACAATGGTAATGGATCCGCGCGCCTGGATGATTTCGTCAATATTTTGGCCCAACAACTGGCCTAGAGCCGGTGCAATAAACTCTAGCCTTTGTACGATGAGGTGCTGGTCCACCAACGAGCCGAGGCTGAAACTGGCAATGGCTATGCTCAAGAGAGTGAGAGGAAAGAGCGAGAAGAGGGCAAAGTAGGCAATCGCCGCGGCCGTAATCGCCGAGCCGGGCTTTAAGGCTTCCCTGGTTGCGGCCGCCAACATCCCTAACCAGCCGTATGTACGCTCATTAAGCCTGCGCGCGCTGCGGATACCCCACTGCCTAAGCTGTGCCATCGTTCTAGCCATTCTGGATAAAGTCATTGTCTGTACCTTCAGGGTTTGGAAGATACAGGTGGACCATCTTCAGCGGTGACAGGCTGGGGCGCAATGGGCAATAATAGCTCGGAAGGTTCAGGCGGCAGAGCCGCTTGCAGGATTGGTTCAGCTTTCTCTATCAGATGGGTGAGCCGCTCCATGCTGCTGGTCACCAGGGGCAGAGGCGGTTCATCCATTGTCCGTATGGTGTCCCACACGCGTGCTTGTCGCTCCTTGAGGTCTGAAACCTGGGCAGCAGCCCCTGAAACCGCGCGACGGCTGACCAGGCGGCTCCACAGGATTTGGCATACAACGGATAAAGGTGGCGCTACGATGATACCGACAAGGCCAAAAGCGTCTGCCAGGGCAATGAGCAGAACTACGGTCAGAATGGGATTGTCCCATCTGCGGTTGAAAAGCCGTGGCTTGACCCATACTCCCAGGGCAATCAAGACGACCAGCGCATAGAGAGCCGTAACCAGACCAAGCTGCACACTGGTCAGCAGCCCCACCAAAAGTACTGGAACGACCACCAGGGCTATCCCAACCACGGGTATCAGGCATGCCAGAGCGCCAGCTAGCGCCAGGAGCGCCGGGTATGGGGACCCGAGCAGCCAGAAACCAAGGCCTAATAGCAGCCCGGCCAGGATACTGTGGACTACCTGGCTGCGTATGTAAGCGCCGAG
>Ga0209342_10002847_pt1 | contig 18380 bp, 21 predicted proteins | sample RifCSP16_2_FD_184023 | JGI IMG/M metagenome (GOLD analysis project Ga0209342, IMG submission 184023) | Soil microbial communities from Rifle, Colorado - Rifle CSP2_sed 16_2 (SPAdes) (version 2) | ecosystem: Environmental > Terrestrial > Deep subsurface > Rock core/Sediment | place: Rifle... | reverse complement strand
GTGGCGGCGAAGGCGCCCTAGCGGGAGCGGGAGGGAATGGCCATGGCCGAAGAGCGTGAGCAGGGCGCGCCTCCGCCGCGTGAGGCGCCGGAGAAGGTCAGGGCGGCGAAGGAGTTCTGCGAGGGCCTGCTGGAGAGGATGGGGGGCGCGGTGGAGGTGGAGGCGCGGGAGACCCCGGAGGCGATCGGCATATCGCTACAGGCTCGGGCGGGGAACACGCTCGAGCTCTCCTCTGCCCTCGTGGAGGCGCTGCAGTACCTGGTGAACCGGGTGGCGAACCCACGCGCCGAGGGGAGGAAGTGGGTGAACCTCGAGGTGGGCGGGTTCCCTGAGGACGCGGACCCGGTGGTGAAGGCGATGGCGGAACGGCTGGCGGCGAGTGCGCGGCGGACGGGGAAGGTGATCGCCATCGCTCCCATCAGCGCCCGTGAGCGGCGGCAGATCCACCTGGCGCTCATGGGGGCCGAAGGGGTGTCGACGCGCAGCGAGGGCGAGGGCCTGTTCCGGACCCTGCTCATCGTCCCGGAGGGCGCGGGCGGAGAGCGGGGGTAAGCGGTGGGCCAGCCGAAGACGAGGGAAGAGAAGCTCTTCTCCGCGGCCGTGCTGCGCCGGTCGTTCGAGCTGCGGGGGAACGAACACCGGGAGGAGTTCCTGTTCGTCTTCCGTGGCGTGCTGCGCGATCTCGCGCTGGAGGAGGGCGAGGTGGAAGCGTACCTCGCGGCGCACGCGGCGGAGGTGGAGGCCGTGATCGGGCGCGGACCGAAGGGTCGGGGCGGGGGCGCCTGAAGGGGCTGGAGCGAGCGGCCGGGAGAAACCGGGACCGTGATCGGGTGCGGCTTCGGGAGGCCGGGGACGGGGGGCCGGGTCAGAACGGGCACGTGGGCCGGCACACGGGCGGCTGTGGTCCGTGACCGTCACCCGATGCCGTAACCGTCCCCGCACCCGCCCCAGGAAACGAACCCGCGTCCCGCACCCGGCTGTATTGGTGGGGTGTATCGCAGGACAACACCATGTGAGGTTGGGCAGTGCCGCTCCCGGAGAGCTTCGAAGAGGCGCTCGCAGTCGGCCTCGAGTCCCTGGGGCTGGCGAGGGCCGTGGACGAGGCGGCCAGGACGCGGCTCCGTGTCTATGCGGAGAGGCTGCTGTTCTGGAACCGGCGGGTGAACCTCACCGCGATCACGGAGCCGGACGCCGTGGCCGAGCTGCATCTGGTGGACAGCCTGGCGCTGCTGCGGACGCTCGGGGCGGCGCGGACGGTGCTCGACGTGGGGAGTGGGGCGGGCCTGCCCGGGGTGGCGATCGCGTGCGTGAGGCGGGACGTGCTCGTGACGTGCTGCGATCCGGTGCGCAAGAAGGTGGCCTTCGTGAAGGCGGTGTCCGCGGAGCTCGACCTGGCGGTGCGGGCGCGGAGCGTGCGCGCGGAGGGGCGGCCGGAGAGAGAGGGGCTGGACCGGGCGGAGGCGGTGGTGAGCCGGGCATTCGCCGAGCCCGGGCGATGGGTCGCGCTCGGGAGCGCGTACGTCGGCGAGGGCGGGGCGCTCTTCGCGATGCTGGGGCGAGGGGCGGAGGAGGGGTCGCTGCGTACGCTGGGCGAGCTGCACGGGTTGACGCTGGAGGTCCTCGACCGGTTCAGCCTGCCCGTGTCGGGCGCGGAGCGCGCGGTGGCGCGGTTCCGGAAGGGGTGAAGCTCCGGGATCGCGGGCTTTGGCTGAGGTGGACGTGAGAGTAGTGTTCCACGTGGAACACCTCCACGGACGACTCGACCCAAGTCATGGATGATGTTCCACGTGGAACATCGTCTCGGACGCAAGAAGGGGTCGCGGCCAAGGGAGGGAAGAGGCGGTAGGGGGCGCAGCTCTCAGCGCCTTGGCGTCTTTGCGCGAAAAGTCCTTGAGATGTCCTGCAGGGGGCCGCGCCGTGTCAGACCCGCCGTGCAGACTTGGCGTGAAGCGAATCCCCAAGGGAGCGACCTTGCCCGACTCCGCGACGATCGACACCCCCGCCGCCGTCCGCTCGCCGCGCTTGCGCCGCCGCGCCGCGCGCGGTAATCGGGCGGCCTCTGACTCGTGTTCCGCTGTTCCCGGTGGGGCGTCCGAGGGGAGCGACGATCGCTCCCCTCCCTTGGACGAGGGCGAAGCCGGCGGCGCGCTCGCTTCGGCGAGCGTATGCGCCGAAGGTGCAGCCTGCGAAGCGTCCCTTGACTCGCCAGGAAGGACTTGTGCTAGCTCGAAACACGTGAAAGGCGAGTCCCAGCCCATGCCTCGCATCATCACCATCGCCAACCAGAAGGGCGGGGTCGGCAAGACGACCACCGCCGTCAATCTGGGGGCGTCGCTGGCCGCGGCCGAGCGGCGCACGCTCGTCGTCGACGTCGACCCTCAAGGAAACGCCGGCTCATCGTTCGGGATCTTCCGCGACGAGGTGGAGAGCAGCGTCTATGACGTGTTGCTCGACGGACGACCACTGGGGGAGGTGATCCGCCGCACGGAGCTCAAGTTCCTCGACGTCGCCCCGGCCAGCCGCCACCTCGTGGGGGCCGAGCTCGAGCTCGCCGGCGTCGAGGACCGAGAGTGCCGCCTCGCGCGCGCGCTCGCCCCCGTGGCCCGCGATTACGAGTACGTCCTGATCGATTGCCCGCCCTCGCTCGGCCTCCTGACGCTGAACGGACTCGTCGCCGCCCAGGGCGTGATCATCCCCATCCAGTGCGAGTACTTCGCGCTCGAGGGGCTCGCCGACGTCCTGCGCACGATCGATCTGGTGAGGGGAAGCGCCAACCCGACGCTGGAGATCGACGGGATCGTGCTCACCATGCACGCCGCGAACAACCTCGCCGCCCAGGTGGAGGCGGAGATCCGCAAGCACTTCCGGAAAGAGGTCTTCAAGACCGTCATCCCGCGCAACGTGCGCCTGAGCGAGAGCCCCTCCCACGGCAAGCCCATCCTGCTCTATGACGTCGCGTCCAAGGGCTGCCAGAGCTACCTCGAGCTGGCGCGCGAGGTGGTGCGCCGCGTCGATCGGAGGGCGGCGTGACAGCGCCAGGCGCACGCGCCGCTCGCGCGCCGCAGCAGGGTTCGCACCGGGTGGGTGGCGCCATCAAGGCGCGAACCGCCGGCGCCGAGAGGAGGTCATCCCGGTGAGCCTCGCCGACAAGCGCCGTCCCGCACTGGGCCGCGGGATGGCGGCGCTGCTCTCCAACGCCGCTTCCCCAGCCTCTCCCGCAGCCCTCGCCGCCGGACGCGCCCTCCTGTCGCTCCCCGTCGAGGCGGTGGAGCGAAGCCCGACGCAGCCGCGGAAGCGCTTCGAGGACAGCGCGCTCGACGAGCTGGCGGCGTCCATTCGCCAGCACGGCGTCGTGGAGCCCATCCTCGTCCGCCGTCAGGGGCAGGGGTACCGCATCGTCGCTGGAGAACGGCGATGGCGGGCGGCCCAGCGCGCAGGGCTGAAGGAGGTCCCGGCGATCGTCCGCGAAGCCAGCGACGCCGAGGCCTTCGAGATCGCCCTCGTCGAGAACCTCCAGCGGGCCGACCTGAACGCCATCGAGGAGGCGGAGGCCTACCAGGCGCTCATCAGCGAGCACGGCCTGACGCAGGAGAAGGTGGCTGACCGCGTGGGCCGGGACCGCTCGACCGTCGCCAACGCGCTGCGGCTGCTGAAGCTCCCCGATGACGTGCGCGAGTCGGTGCGGGATGGGCGCCTCGAGATGGGCCACGCCCGCGCCCTTCTGGGGCTGGAGGGCGTGGAGGCCATCCGCCGCGCGGTCGCCCGGGTGCTCGGAGAGAAGCTGTCGGTGCGCGCGACCGAGGCGCTGGTGCGCGAGCTCGCCGGTAGCGGTAGAAAGCGGCAGGCCCACTCGGCCAACGGGGAGACCCCGGCGATCCGCGCGCTCGTCCAGCGCCTGCAGCGCCGGCTGGGGTGCCGCTGTAGGGTCATCCCTAAGACCGAGGTGACAGGGCGCATCGAGGTGGAATACACGTCACTCGACGAGCTCGATGGAATATTGGGTAAGATCGGCGCGTAGTAAGGGTCCGTGCCGCGGGTCCGACTCGGGCAGCGGCGAGGTGTTAACCCGAACGAGGCAACATGCCTTTTTGGAACAAGCCGCGGGAGGAGACGATCTCGAGCACGCCCGGCGCGTCCGGGCAGGCCGAGGCCGAGCCTCCCCCTGAGCACGAGGAGCCGAAGTCCATGGCCATGCTGAAGCGAGACGAGATCACTACCGCCAGTGCGACTGGTTCGATTGCTGGCTCGGGCGACCTCAACGCCCTGCTGGGGCGCGGTTCCGAGTTCGACGGCAAGCTGACGTTCGAGGGCACGGTTCGCATCGACGGCAAGTTCACGGGCAGCATCAACACCGGAGATGTCCTCGTGGTGGGTGAGGGCGCCAAGATCTCGGCGGAGATCACCTGTGGCACGATCATCGTGCACGGGGAGGTGAACGGGAACATCCGGGCCAAGAGCGCGATCGAGCTGCACACCCCGGCGAAGGTGCGCGGAAACGTCGAGACCCCGTCGCTCATGATCGAGAAGGGGGTCCTCTTCGAGGGGCAGTCCAAGATGGAGAACCTCGAGAAGGGCGGAGGCTTCAAGAGCGCGAGCACGAACACGAGCGCGAGCGCGTCCGCGCCGACCCCGACGCCATTCTCGGCGGCGGCAAAGACGTAGGTCTAGCTGCTGCTCGTCGGGGAACCCCGCGCGCGTCTGCTCAAAGACCGAGCGCGAGCACGAGCGCGGCTTGCGTCAAGCGGCTGGCGACAGGCGGTTCGCGAGAAGCGTGACGCGATCGCAGGCCGCGGCTCGCGATTCGCGCCACGCGAATCGCAGGTCGCGAAACGTGCTCGCGCTCGCGCCCGAAAGGGTCCGGCGCCGGGTGGCGCCGCCAGCCCCGTGCTGCCACGGCCGGTCCGCGGCGCCCCCGGGTGGCGCCGCCTGCGCCGGCATCTACGACACCTTCACCTGGATGGACTTCGGCTTCGCTTCCGCCTTCTTCGGTAGGGTCACCACCAGGACGCCGCTCTTCGACTCGGCCCTGATCTTCTCGGCGTCGATCGTGCCGGGGAGCGAGAACGACCTCGTGAACGCTCCGTAGGACAGCTCCACCCGGTGGTAGTTCTCGCGCTTGTCCTCACGCTCGAGCTTGCGCTCGCCGCGGAGGGTGAGCACCCCGTTCTCGAAGCGGATGTCGACATCCTTCGGGTCCACACCGGCGAGCTCGAAGCGAAGCGTCACCGACTCGCCGTCCTCGTAGATGTCGCAGGCCGGAGTCCAGCCGACCGACTCACCGCCACGGAGGGCCAGCCGGTCCTCGAACACGCGGTTGACCTCTTCCTGGAAGCGCTGCAGGTCCCGCCAGGGGTCCCATCTCGACAGCATTGCCATGATCATCTCCTTGGTTTTTCTCTCCTCGGGTCATCGACCAATCCGAACGTAAATCGGCGTCGCGAGGTGTCAAACTGGCCTCCCGGCAGGGGCGTCCATGGCGTAACAACGCAGATCGATAAAGGAATTGGAGGTGGCCACCCACTTGACCCTCACCGGGGCCCGTGATACTGCACGCGACCCCTATGCTCGTCGGATCCATTGCGCGTCGCTACGCGAAGGCCCTCTTCGAACTGGCTGTGGAACAGAACAAGGTGGAGGCGTGGGCGGAGAGCCTGCGGTCTCTGAAGCAGGCCGTCGAGTCCTCGGAAGAGCTCCGGGACGTCCTGGTGAACCCCATCTACACGCGAGAGCAACGCCGGGCCATCGGCACGAAGCTCGCGTCCGCCCTGCGGCTGGACCGGGAGCCGGCCCACCTCATGTACCTGCTGGGCGACCGTAACCGGCTCGCCTACCTGAGCAACGTGGTGGACACGTTCGGCGCGCTGGCCGACGAGAAGCTCGGCCGGCTACGGGCCCACGTCGTCTCCGCGGCGGCGCTCGACAGCGTGAGCGCCCAGGCCATCGCGGACAAGATCGCCCGCGCAACCCGCGCGCAGGTCATCCTCGTTCGCGCGGTCGACCCGTCCCTCCTCGGCGGCGTCGTCGCCACCGTGGGGAGCCTCACCTACGACGGATCGGTCCGCACGCAGCTCGAGGCCCTCCGCACGACCTTGAAGCAGTAGCTCTTTTTCCCCCGAGAGGAACCGGAGAAGGCAACCATGGAAATCCGCGCCGACGAGATCAGCCGCATCATCCGCGAGCAGATCAAGGACTACGGCAAGAAGGTCGAGGTCGCCGAGACGGGCACCGTGCTGTCGCAGGCCGACGGCGTGGCCCGCGTCTACGGCCTCGCCGGTTCTGCCGCGGGCGAGCTGCTCGAGTTCCCGCACGGGATTCGCGGCCTCGTCCTGAACCTCGAGGAGGACAACGTCGGCGTGGCGATCATGGGCGCCTACGAGCACATCCGCGAAGGCGACCCGGTGAAGCGCACCGGCCGCATCGCCGAGGTGCCCGTGGGCGAGGAGCTGCTCGGGCGCGTGGTGGACGGCCTCGGCGCCCCCATCGACGGGCGTGGCCCGATCACCGCCAAGCAGACCCGCAAGATCGAGATCAAGGCCCCCGGCATCGTGAAGCGCAAGAGCGTGCACGAGCCGATGCAGACCGGCCTCAAGGCCATCGACGCCCTGGTCCCAATCGGCCGCGGCCAGCGCGAGCTCATCCTCGGTGACCGCCAGACGGGGAAGACCGCGGTCGCGATCGACACGATCCTCAACAACAAGGGCCAGAATTTGATGTGCGTGTACGTGGCGGTGGGCCAGAAGCAATCCACCGTCGCGCGCGTGGTCGACAGGCTGAAGCAGAACGGCGCGATGGACTACACCATCGTCGTCGCCGCCAACGCCTCGGACCCGGCGCCGCTCCAGTACCTCGCCCCGTACACCGGCGTCACGATGGGCGAGTACTTCCGCGACAGCGGGAAGCACGCGCTCATCATCTACGACGACCTCTCGAAGCACGCGGTCGCCTACCGCCAGCTCTCGCTGCTGCTGCGGCGCCCGCCGGGGCGCGAGGCGTTCCCGGGCGACGTGTTCTACCTCCATAGCCGCCTGCTGGAGCGCGCGGCCAAGCTCTCGGACAAGGAGGGCGGCGGGTCTCTCACCGCGCTCCCCATCATCGAGACGCAGGCCGGCGACGTGTCGGCGTACATCCCGACGAACGTCATCTCCATCACCGACGGGCAGATCTTCCTGGAGACCAACCTCTTCTACGCGGGCGTCCGCCCCGCCATCAACGTGGGCATCTCGGTGTCGCGCGTCGGCGGCAACGCCCAGATCAAGGCCATGAAGCAGGTGGCTGGCTCCCTCAAGCTCGAGCTCGCCCAGTACCGCGAGCTCCAGGCCTTCGCCCAGTTCGGGAGCGACCTCGACAAGGCCACCCAGGAGACGCTCGCCCGCGGCGCGCGCTTGGTGGAGGTGCTGAAGCAGGGCCAGTACCAGCCGCTGCCGGTGGAGAAGCAGGTCATCCAGATCTACGCCGCGACCTCGAAGGACAAGGACGGGACGAACTGGATCCGTAACGTGCCCGTGGAGCAGGTCCCCCGCTACATGACCGAGCTCATCGAGTTCCTCGACGCCCGCCACGCCGACGTCGCCAAGCAGATCAAGGAGAAGAAGGCGCTCGACGACGCGATCAAGGGGGCGATCGACAAGGCGCTGGCCGAGTTCCGCGGCCTGTTCAAGGCGCAGGAGTAACCCCGACCACAGGCGCATGCGAGGTCGCCCTTGCCTTCACTGAGAGATATCCGGAGCCGGATCGGCTCCGTCAAGAGCACACGGCAGATCACCAAGGCCATGAAGATGGTGGCCGCCGCCAGGCTGCGCCGCGCCCAGGAAGCGATCACTAAGGCGCGGCCCTACGCGACGAAGCTGGAGGAGGCCTTGAGCCGTATCGCGGCGCGCGCCGCGGCCGAGGAGAAGCCGTCCCACCCGCTCCTCATCTCGCGGCCCGCCAAGGTGGCGGAGGTCGTGCTCCTCACCAGCGATCGCGGCCTCGCCGGCGGCTTCAACTCCAACGTCTGCCGGCGGGTACAGCGGTTCACGACCGAGAACGGTGATCGCTACGAGAAGATCCTCCTATCCACCATGGGCCGCAAGGCCCGCGACTTCCTCCGGGCGCGCAAGCTCCCCATCCGCAAGGACTACCCCGGCATCTTCCAGGGGCTGTCCTACGCGCGGGCCGAGGAGATCGCGCGGGAGATGGGCGACCGGTTCCTCGCCGGCGAGGTGGACGCCGTCTTCCTCTGCTACAACGAGTTCAAGAGCGCCATCACCCAGACGGTGGTGGTGCGCCAGCTCCTCCCGATCGAGACCGGGCCCGCGACGGACGCGAACGTCGGGTTCGACTTCCTCTACGAGCCGAGCCGGCAGGAGCTCCTGAACGAGCTCGTGCCCAAGCACCTCGCCATCCAGGTCTGGCGCGCCCTCCTCGACTCGGTCGCGAGCGAGCACGGCGCCCGCATGACCGCGATGGAATCGGCCACCAAGAACGCCGACGAGATGATCGAGCGGCTGACACTCCAGTACAACCGGGCGCGCCAGGCGTACGTCACGAAGGAGCTGATGGAGATCGTGAGCGGCGCCGAGGCGCTGAAGTAGCCCCCAGGAAAGGAATCCATGGCCACCGAGATCCACCTTCAGAACGGCAGAGTCACGCAGGTCATCGGTCCCGTCGTGGACGTCGAGTTCCCGCCCGGTGGGCTGCCCGAGGTCTACACCGCGCTCGCGGTCACGAACCCGGCCATCGACGACCGCCCCGACAACCTGATCGTCGAGGTGGCGAGCCACCTTGGCGAGAACACCGCCCGTTGCATCGCCATGGACTCCACCGACGGGCTGGTGCGCGGCATGGCGGCCAAGAACACCGGCGCCAACATCACCATGCCGGTGGGCAAGGGCGTGCTGGGCCGCATCCTCAACGTCGTCGGCGACCCGGTGGACGAGCTCGGGCCGGTGCAGTTCTCGAAGCGGAACCCCATCCACCGCCCCCCGCCGACCCTCGTCGATCAGAACGTGAAGATCGAGAGCTTCGAGACCGGTATCAAGGTCATCGACCTCCTCGCCCCCTACCTCCGCGGCGGCAAGATCGGCCTCTTCGGCGGCGCCGGGGTGGGCAAGACCGTGCTCCTCATGGAGCTCATCCAGAACGTGGCCAAGGCGCGCGGCGGCTTCTCCGTGTTCGCCGGCGTGGGTGAGCGCACCCGTGAGGGGAACGACCTTTACCACGAGATGATGGAGTCGGGCGTCATCAACAAGGACGACCTGTCGAAGAGCCAGTGCGTGCTCGTGTACGGGCAGATGAACGAGCCGCCCGGCGCCCGCGCCCGCGTGGGCCTGTCGGCGCTCGCCATCGCCGAGTACTTCCGCGATGAAGAGAACCGCGACATGCTCCTCTTCATCGACAACATCTTCCGCTTCACGCAGGCGGGCTCCGAGGTGTCGGCGCTCCTGGGCCGCATCCCCAGCGCCGTCGGTTACCAGCCCACCCTGTCCACCGACATGGGCGAGCTGCAGGAGCGGATCACCTCCACCACCAAGGGCGCCATCACCTCGGTGCAGGCCATCTACGTGCCCGCCGACGACCTCACCGACCCGGCCCCGGCCACGGCGTTCGCCCACCTCGATGCCACCACCGTGCTCTCCCGCAAGCTGACGGAGATCGGCATCTACCCGGCGGTGGACCCGCTCGACTCGACCTCCCGCATCCTCGATCCCGTCGTCGTGGGCGCGGAGCACTACGGCGTGGCGCGGCAGGTCCAGGAGACGCTGCAGACCTACAAGGAGCTGCAGGACATCATCGCCATCCTGGGCATGGACGAGCTCTCGGAGAAGGACAAGCTCGTCGTGGCCCGCGCGCGCAAGATGCAGCGCTTCCTCTCCCAGCCGTTCCACGTGGCCGAGACGTTCACGGGCAACCCGGGCAAGTACGTGAAGCTCGAGGAGACCATCCGCGGGTTCAAGGAGATCGCCGAGGGCAAGCACGACGACCTCCCCGAACAGGCGTTCTACATGGTCGGCGGGATCGAAGAGGCCGTCGAGAAGTCCAAGAAGATCGCCAAGGGATAGCGATGCCGCTAGAGCTCGAGATCGTCACCCCCGAACGCCGCGTGGCGCAGACCACCTGTGATGAGGTGCGCGCACCCGGCGTGCTGGGGGGCTTCGGAATACGGCCTGGGCACGCGAGCTTCATCTCCGCGCTCGACCCGGGTGCCCTCGTCACGGTGCAGGGCGGCCGCGAGGTGCTTTTCTTCGTCGCCGGCGGCTTTCTCCAGGTCGACCGGGACCGCATCATCGTGCTCGCCGACAGTGCCGAGCCGCGCGAGGAGATCGACGTCGAGCGCGCCAAGCGCGCCCTCGCCGAGGCGACTGAACGGCTGCGCGGCATGCCCGAGCAGGACAAGGAGTACCGCGGGGAATCGGCGCGCGTCCGGCGCGCCGCCGCGCGGGTGCACCTCGCCGGGAGGTAGCTGCGGGCGGGGCTTCAGGAGACTTGGCGTCTTTGCGCGAGGATCTCTCTCGCGCAGGACGAACCCAGCGGCTCTGATCTTCCACCTCGGGCGCTCGCGGTGGTCCCTCGGCTATGCTTGCCGAAGATGCGAACGACCGCGCTCCTCACCCTCCTCGCCTTCGGCTGCGCCACGGTGCAGTCCCCGCCGGCCCGTCCGCCGCCAGCGTCCGTGGGCAGGGTCGCCCTCGCCGAACCGCAGCTCGAGCTGTGGATGGAGGGCACGCGGCCCGTCGATCCGAAGGAGTCTGCCCGTGCCCTGGAGGCGAGCCGGGTCGCGCTCGAGCAGGCGGTGGCCGGCCGGGGCCTCGATGGTGTGGCCGACCCCGAGGAGCTCCTCGGGGTCCGCGTGCGCGCCATCAAGCGGACCGACGAGCGCAAGAGCGCCCAGGTGTGGTCGGCGGTGGGGATCGTCTTCGTGGCGGTGGCGATCGTGGTCACGGCCGTCCTGCTGTCGCGCTCCGGGTCCAAGTCGTCGAGAGGGCCGGGGACGCCCCGCGCGGTCGTTCCGGCCGGAGGGGCCAGGATCCCGGTGCGGCACGCCCATCCAGTCCCCCGGGTCTACGCCCCGCCTCCACTGGGCCTGGGCGTGTACATGGGCTTCGCCGTGGCGGTCCCCGCAGGCCCGCTCCCGCCGCCGCCTGGCGCGCAACCCATCGACGCGCTGCTCGGCGGTCGCGGGTGGTTCGACGGAGACGAGGTGGAGCTGACGGTGGAGCTCGCCGACCCCGAGACCGGCGCCGTGAGCTGGCAGCGCACCCTGCGCGAAGGCGTCGACCCGGCCGACCCCGTCGCGCTGGCGGCGATGGTCGATCGTGCGCTGGCCGGGCTCCCCTTCGGGAACCGCTCCCCAGGGGCCACGGAAAACCATTGAATCCACAAGGCAAAGCGGCTAATTAGAGAGGCTCTCCTCCCGCCGACAGCCGGCCCGCTCCGGGCCGCTCCCCCTCTCGATGCCCGACGACACCACCCTGCCCCCGCCGCCGCCCGCGTCGCCCGCCGCGGCGCCACCTGGAGACGCTCACCGAGCCCAGGTCAACATCGAAGACGAGATGCGCAAGTCGTATCTCGACTACTCGATGTCGGTCATCATCGGCCGCGCCCTGCCGGACGTGCGGGACGGGCTGAAGCCGGTGCATCGCCGCATCCTCTACGCGATGCACACGGAGGGGCTGCACCACAACAAGCGCTACTCCAAGTGCGCTGGCGTCGTGGGCGAGGTCCTGAAGAAGTACCACCCCCACGGCGACGCCGCCGTCTACGACGCGCTCGTCCGCCTCGCCCAGGAGTGGAACCTCCGCTATCCCCTCATCGACGGGCAGGGGAACTTCGGGTCGGTCGACGGCGATCCCGCCGCCGCTTACCGGTACACCGAGTCCCGGCTGGAGAGGCTCGCCGACTTCCTCCTCGCCGACATCGACAAGGAGACGGTGGAGTGGGGGCCGAACTTCGACGACTCCACCGAGGAGCCGCTCGTCCTTCCCGCGCGCTTCCCCAACCTGCTCGTGAACGGCAGCTCCGGGATCGCGGTGGGCATGGCGACGTCCATCCCCCCCCACAACATGGGCGAGGTCATCGACGCCTGCCTCCAGCTCATCGAGAACCCGCAGGCGACGATCGCCGACCTCATGCGGTCGGTGCCGGGGCCGGACTTCCCCACCGCCGGCATCATCCTCGGCCGGGACGGCATCCGGAAGGCGTACGAGACGGGCCGCGGCACCATCACCATCCGTGCCCGGGTGGAGATCGAGGTCCACCCTAAGACCGAGCGCGAGACCATCGTCGTCACCGAGATCCCGTACCAGGTGAACAAGGCCAAGCTCGTCGAGCACATCGCCGACCTCGTGCGCGAGAAGAAGCTCGAGGGGATCAGCGACCTGCGCGACGAGTCCTCGCGCGAGGGCATGCGGGTCGTGATCGAGCTGAAGCGCGACGCGGTCGCCCAGGTGGTGCTGAACAACCTGTACGCCCACACGGCCCTCCAGACCGGCTTCGGCGTCACGCTCCTCTCCATCGACGCGGGGCAGCCGCGCACCCTGAACCTGAAGGAGATGCTCGAGCGCTTCCTCGCGCACCGGCGCGACGTGGTGACGAGGCGCACCCGGTTCGAGCTCAGGAAGGCTCGCGAGCGGGAGCACGTCCTGGTCGGCTACCAGATCGCGCTCGACCACATCGACGAGATCATCGAGCTCATCAAGAAGGCGCCCGACAGGGAGATCGCGCGGGACCAGATGATCGCGCGCTTCGCCTTCTCCGAGATCCAGGCCAAGGCCATCCTCGAGATGCAGCTCCAGCGCCTCACCGGGCTCGAGCGGCAGAGGATCCTGGAGGAGCTGGCCGAGATTCAGAAGCTCATCGGCCGCCTGAAGGAGATCCTGGCCTCGGAGAAGGTGCTCCTGCAGGTCATCGTCGACGAGCTGGCGGAGGTGCGGCAGCTCTTCGCCGACGAACGGCGCACCGAGATCCAGGGCGAGGCGGCGGACCTCGAGACGGAGGACCTCATCGCCGAGGAGGAGATGGTGGTCACCGTCTCCCACCTCGGGTACGTGAAGCGGAACTCGGTCTCGGACTACCGCGCCCAGCGCCGCGGGGGGCGGGGGAAGACCGGGGCCGCGGCCAGGGAGGAGGACTTCCTCGAGAGCCTCTTCGTCGCCTCGACGCACAGCTACCTCTTCGTCTTCTCCGACAAGGGGAAGGTCTACTGGCTGAAGGTCCACGAGATCCCGCAGGCGTCCCGGAGCGCGCGCGGGAAACCCATCGTGAACCTGGTCCAGCTCACGCCCGGCGAGAAGGTGGCCGCCATCCTGCCGGTCCGCCTGCTCCCCGAGCCGCCGGCGGGGGCCGACGAGGCGCTCGACGTCGAGGCGGCCGCGGCCAGCGAGGTCGCCGAGAAGCAGGCGGTGGCGGCGTCGAGCCAGTTCCTCTTCATGGCCACGAAGAGGGGCCTCATCAAGAAGACCCGCCTCGAGGCCTTCAGCCGCCCCCGAGCCGCCGGCATCATCGCGCTCGGCATCGAGGAGGGCGACGCGCTCATCGCGGCGCGGCTCACCGACGGGAGCTCGGACGTGCTCTTCTCCACCGCCCAGGGCATGGCCATCCGCTTCCAGGAGACCGACGTCCGCCCCATGGGCCGCGGCGCCTACGGCGTGAAGGGGATCACGCTCGCCGCAGGCGACGAGGTGGTCTCGGCCGAGGTCGTGCCCGCCGCCCGCGAGGGAGAGCCCGCGCCGACCATCCTCACCGTGACGGCGAACGGCTACGGCAAGCGCACCGAGCTCTCCGAGTACCGCGTCCAGAGCCGCGGAGGGAAGGGCATCATCACCATCAAGACCACCGAGCGGAACGGACCGGTGGTGTCGGCGATCGCGGTGCGCGACACCGAGGAGGTGATGCTCATCACCAACAAGGGCATGCTCATCCGCATGCTGGCGAAGGGCATCAGCGTCATCGGGCGAAACACCCAGGGCGTGCGCCTCATCACCGTCGAGTCGCGGGAGGAGCAGGTGGCCGCGGTCGCGCGCGTCGCCGAGACGAGCGTCGAGGCCGCGGCCGCGGGCGTGGAGGAGGAGCCGGAAGGGGGCGAGCCGCTGGAGACGGCGAGCGGGCCCGAGGAACCGGATGGCCCCGAGGGCGAGGAGAGCCCATGAAGACGGACCTGAGCGAGAAGCTCTTCGAGCGGGCGAAGGACCTCTTCCCGGGCGGCGTGAACAGCCCTGTGCGCGCCTTCAGGGGCGTGGGCGGCACGCCGCGCTTCATCGCCCGCGGGCGTGGGTCGCACCTGTGGGACGTCGACGGAAACGAGTACGTCGACTACGTGGGGTCCTGGGGGCCGCTCATCGTGGGCCACTGCCACGCGCAGGTGATGCGGGCGGTGCAGGACGCGATGAAGGAGGGCGCCTCCTTCGGCGCTCCCACCCTGCGCGAGATGAAGCTGGGCCAGCTCGTCCGCGAGCGCATGCCCTGGATCCAGAGGATGCGCTTCGTCTCCTCGGGCACGGAGGCGACGACCGCGGCCATCCGGCTGGCGCGAGGCTTCACCGGTCGGGACGACATCGTGAAGTTCGACGGCTGCTATCACGGCGCGGGCGACTCGCTCCTCGTCAAGGCGGGCTCGGGCGTGGAGACGCTCGGGCTCCCGGACTCGCCCGGGGTCCCGGCCGACCTCGCCCGGCATACGCTCACCCTCCCCTGGAACGACCTGCCGGCGGCGGAGCGCCTCTTCGAGAGGAGCGGCTCCAGCATCGCGGCCGTGATCACCGAGCCGGTGGTGGGGAACATGGGCGTGCTCGCGCCCAGGGAGGGATATCTGAAGTCCCTCGCTGGCCTGTGCGGGAAGCACGGGGCGCTCTTCATCGTGGACGAGGTGATGACCGGGTTCAGGCTCGCGGCGGGGGGCGCGTGCGAGCTCTACGGGCTCTCCCCCGACCTCGTGGCGTTCGGAAAGGTCCTCGGCGGCGGCCTGCCCGTGGGGGCGTTCGGCGGCCGCGCAGACGTGATGGACCGGATCGCGCCGGCGGGGCCGGTCTACCAGGCGGGCACGCTCTCGGGGAACCCGATGGCCATGGCGGCCGGCACGGCGACCCTGGAGCTGCTCGCGCCCGCGGCCTACGCGAGACTCGAGGCGCTCTCCGCCCGGCTGGCCGGCGGCCTCGCCGAGGCGGCCCGGGCGGCCGGCGCCGAGGTCCAGGTGAACCGGGTCGGCTCGATGTTCACGGTCTTCTTCGCGGCGGAGGCGGTCTTCGACGCCGCGAGCGCCCGCCGGAGCGACACCGGGCGCTTCGCCCGCTTCTTCCACGGCATGCTGGAGCGCGGGGTCTACCTGCCACCCTCGCAGTTCGAGGCGGCCTTCGTGTCGCTTGCCCATTCCGAGGGCGACGTCGAGCTCACCTTGGAGGCAGCGAAGCAGGCGTTCGCGGAGGCGGCCGAGGGCCGCGCGGACGCTGCGCCGGGGGCCGTGTAAGCCATTGACGCCGTCGGCGCTCGTTTGCTATACGGCTGTGCTCTCCTCGCTCCCGGAATAGCCAAGGAATCCACGGGAGCGGGGGGTGTGGGAGGCGGTCGTGCCCGACCCGGACGACGAGAAGCGTCGGGAGGGGGACGATAAGGGGCTCTCGAACCTTGCGGAGGGTTACCGCAAGGCGGCGCCCTTCATAGCCGCCTCCACGCAGCTCGTGGCGGCCGTGGGCGTCTTCATGTTCCTCGGCTGGTGGCTGGACAAGAAGCTCGGGCACGAGGTGCCCTGGCTCTTGATGGTGGGAGCGGCCGTCGGAATGGTGAGCGGGTTCGTGAGCTTCTTCAAGACGGTCCTCGGCAAGAAGAACGATTCGTGACCCGACACCTCCTCATCACCACCTTGGTTGCCGCCGCCGCCATCGGAGCGTCCCTCCTGGCCGGGCCCCATCGCAGAGGCGCGCTGGTGGGGTCCGGGACCGCGTCGCTCACCGCCTTCGCCTCGCTCTTCCTCATGGGACGGAGCGCCCGCACCCGGAAGCCGATGAACGCGGCCCTGGCGGTGATGGTGCTCATGTTCCTCGCGCGCATCGTCGTCGTCGCGCTCGGCACTGCGCTCACCGTGCGGGCGGGCGAGAGCGTGGTCGCCTTCATCGTTGCCTTCTTCGTGCCCTACTTCACCTTCGCCGCCATCGAGGGCTGGTACCTGCACAGCCTCCGCGGCACGGGACCGACCGCATGACGACCCTCCTCGCGAGCCTCTTCCTCGCCGTCGCCACGACGCAGTACGCCCCCGCGCCCGCGGAGCACGAGGCGACGGCCCCGCAGCACGACACCGCGGCCTCGCAGCACGAGGCGACGGCCGCCCCTGCGCCCGCCGAGCACGGTCAGCAGGCAGCGGAGCCGCACGGCGGCGCCGAGGCCCATGGCTCCGCTCATGGAGAGGCCGCTGGCCACGGCGAGGGCCACTCGCTCTCCGACGTCATGCTGCACCACGTCTCCGACGGCTACGTGCTCGAGTTCCCGTGGGTCTGCGACGGCGGGTTCAAGTGGGACTGCGAGGTGGATCTGCAGCACGTCTTCGGGGACTCCCTCGTCTTCGGGTCGCTCGACATGACCCCGACGAAGCACCTCATCATGATGTGGCTCGCGTCGATCGTGCTCCTGGTAGTGGTGCTCGGCTCCACGAAGAAGCGCAGCCTCGTCCCGCACGGCCTCTACAACTTCGTCGAGGTCCTGGTGCAGTTCGTGCGGGTCGAGATCGCGCGCAACAACATCGGCCAGAAGTACGGCGACCGCTACGTCCCGTACCTCGTGTCGGTGTTCTTCTTCATCCTCTTCGTGAACCTGTTCGGCCTCCTGCCCTGGGCCGCCACCGCGACCGGCAACATCGCGGTCACCGCGGCGCTGGCGGGCTTCACGTTCCTCATCACCCAGTACGCGGCCATCAAGGCCATGGGCCTGGGCGGCTGGCTGAAGCACCTCACCGGCGGCGTGGCGGTCTGGCTGTGGCCCATCATGATCCCGGTCGAGATCCTGGGCCTCTTCACCAAGCCCTTCGCTCTCACCGTCCGTCTCTTCGCCAACATGATCGCCGGTCACATCGTCATCCTGTCGCTGATCGGCCTCATCTTCGCCATCGGCTCGCCCTTCGTGGCGCTGGGCTCGGTCCCCATGGCCCTCGCCATCTTCGGCCTCGAGCTCTTCGTCGGCTTCGTGCAGGCGTACATCTTCACCATGCTCTCCTCGCTCTTCATCGGGCAGGGCATCCAGCACGCCGAGCACGCGCACCACGAGGAGCACGGGCACGAGCACGGCGACAACGGTTCTCACGTGGCGGGGCACTCGCCCAGCCATGGGTAGTCGAGCGCAGTACGCGCCACGGCACGGCGGCCCGTCCTCGCCCGCCACAGAAAACGAGCAGGAGAATCGATGACCAGCACTGCCCTCGCGTTCCTCTCCGCCGGCTTCGGCGCCGGCCTCGCCGTCGTCGGCGCGGGCCTCGGCATCGGCCGCCTCGCAGCTGCCGCCCTCGACGGCACGGCGCGCCAGCCGACCGCCACCGGCGACATCCGCACCACGATGATCATCTCGGCCGCCCTCATCGAAGGCGTGACGCTCTTCGCGATCGTCGTCTGCGTCCTCCTCGCCATCAAGGTGTAGCCATCGGGCGCCGCAGCGCCCCCGGGAGCGTCTCATGAGCACTCTCTTCGTCGCGCCAGTCCTCGCCGCAGGGATCATGGATCTGAAGCCAGGTCTGACCCTCTGGACGGCGCTGACCTTCCTCTTGCTGCTCGTCGTCCTGTCCAAGTTCGCCTGGAAGCCGATCGTCAAGATGCTCGACGAGCGTGAGCGGAGCATCCGCGACGCGATCGAGCAGGCGAAGAAGGAGCGGCTCGAGGCGGAGAAGCTCCTCGCCGATCAGAAGTTGGTGCTCGGCCAGGCCCAGCGGGAGGCGGCGGATCTGGCGCACAAGTCGAAGCAGGAGGTGGAGGTGCTCCGCGCCGACCTCACCGCCAAGGCCCGCAAGGAGGCCGAGGACATGGTCGCCTCGGCTCGCAAGCAGATCCAGGACGAGAAGGCGAAGGCGCTCGCAGAGCTGAAGGGGCAGGTGGCGGACCTCGCCATCGAAGCTGCCCGGCGGCTCATCCAGTCGTCGCTCGACGAGAAGAGCCAGCGCAAGCTCGTGGAGGAGTACATCGCGCAGCTCCCCGCGGAGCGGGCAGCCTAGCGCACTTCGCCTCCCCCCCCTTCCCCAACCCCCCTCCGGGGAAGACGGAAGGAAGGGACCGCCCTTCGCGCCGAACCTCGAAGGCCCTGGCAACGCGCCGGGGCCTTCTTTCATTTTCCGTCAGCCGGCGCGTCCACCTCCAGGTAATCGAGGTCGACGCCGAAGGTCTCGCGCAGCGAGAAGGCCGCCCAGAGCGCGATCCCGATGCAGGCGGCCTTCT
>Ga0209342_10002845_pt1 | contig 18384 bp, 13 predicted proteins | sample RifCSP16_2_FD_184023 | JGI IMG/M metagenome (GOLD analysis project Ga0209342, IMG submission 184023) | Soil microbial communities from Rifle, Colorado - Rifle CSP2_sed 16_2 (SPAdes) (version 2) | ecosystem: Environmental > Terrestrial > Deep subsurface > Rock core/Sediment | place: Rifle... | reverse complement strand
GGAATATCGGCGGTTTATGCATGAAGGCATGGATCACGGGCACGATCCCCAGTATTCCGGCGGAGGGCTTGTCCGGAGCCTCGGCGGATGGTCCACGGTCCTCGCCATGAGACGGAAGGGCCAGAAAGAAGAAACAGACGAGCGGATCCTCGGGAGCGGCGATTTAGAAAGGTCAGATCAGCCGGAAAGAACTGGAGAGCGGAAGTCGGCGGTCAACGGTAAGTCAGACACGCGCACAGATCGCCCGACGCGGCATGGAAGAGATCGGCCTCTCGGCGTGGCCACGTCAAGCATAACGCGGGCGATAGCGAAGAGTGAAGGGGTGGCCACAACGCAACGTAAGTAACAACGTCACGAAAGTAGCGCTTTTTCAAGTTGACTCCGATATATTTCACTGTATAATGCTTGCCATGCGCGAGCTGACGAGGGGAGAAGAGTTCTACGAAGGCACGGCCCTCCTGGGAGACCCTGTCCACGGCTACATTTCCTTCACCACGCCGCGAGGCGGGGGAGAAAAGACCGAGAAGGACATCATTGACACTCCCTGGATGCAGCGCCTGAGGCAGATATATCAGCTCCAGAGCGCCCGGTGGGTCTACCCCTCGGCCGAGCACAGCAGGTTCCAGCACTCGCTCGGCGCCATGCACCTGGCAGGCAGGTTCGCTCGCCACCTCTACCCGTCGCTCAAGGCCGCGGCGCCTGACTGTCCGTCGGCCAATTACATAGAAGAGCTCCTTCGGGTCACCGCGCTTCTTCATGACGTGGGACACGGTCCCTTTGGCCATTTCTTCGATGATAATTATCTCGAACAGTTCGGCCTCACGCACGAAAAGCTCGGCCAGCATATTATCAAGAACGAACTGGCAGCCATCATCAGGGCCATCCATCGGGGCCCGAACGGCGAGTTCGCAAAGAAGGAAAGGCTGGACCCCGAGCAGATCGCATTTCTGATCGGCAAAGGACCTCAAGCCGCATCGACCGCGAAAAAACCACAGTGGCTGGTGTTCCTTCAGCCCCTTCTCTCCGGCATCTATACCGTTGATAACCTCGACTATGTGATGCGCGACGCGTACATGTGCGGCGTGGCCATCGGCGCGGTGGACATCGACCGGCTTATGTACTACACGTTCTTCTCGGACAATCGACCGGCTCATGTACTATACGTTCTTCTCAGACAAAGGCCTCACGCTGCACAAGTCCGGCCTTACGGCGCTCAACATGTTCCTGAACGCCCGGCTGTACATGTACACCAATGTTTACTACCACCGCACCACGCGGGCGATAGACGAGCACCTCAAGGAGCTGTTCAAGGACACCATGGCGGCGCTCTTTCCCTATAATCCCGTTGAGAACCTCCGGGGATACCTCGAACTGACCGACTGGTCCCTGCTCGAGGCCGTGCGGAAGTGGGGAGCCGGCGAGGACGGGTCCACGGCGGCGCTGGGAAGGGAGTGGTCGGCCATCCTCTCCCGCGAGGTGAAGTGGAAAATGGCCTATGATGTCACGCTCTCGATGCGTGCGTTCGAAAAGGGGAAGACCATTATCGACGCAGCGGAGCTGGTGAAGAGGATCAGGAAGGCGCTCCCGGCGAAGCTCAAGGACCTGGAGTTCCGCGTTGACATGGCGAGCCAGGACCCGCGGCCGGTCAACCCGCTTATGATGGGCGAGCGCCAGATCTACGTGTTCAATCCGTCCACGCGGAAGGTCGAGAAGGAGCCGCTCAAGGACTTTTTCGACTACATTCCCGCGCGCGTGGTGCAGTGCAGGGTGTTTACCCTGAACCACGATCACGACGAGGTCCTTGCCGACATTGTCGAAAGCGTTCTGGGGATACAGGACGAGAGCATCAAGACGAATGTGTGAGAGCTTTGATTGCAAGGATAGCGGGGGAGAAGGCAAAAAGAGATGAGGCTCATCCCTAAATTTGGTTCAGGCGAAGGCATCCCCCTCGCTCGGCCGCGCAATCGCGCCAGACCAGGGAGTGTTCCCGCTCTGGCCGTCGAAGGGTGATCAACGTAATCGAGTTGATTTTTCAGAGTAACGATCCGGCGCTCCCCAAGCGCGTTCATTCGCTCAGGGGCCGCCGTCGCTGCAAATGCGGCAGTAGTTGCGGCGAGTCGATGATGAAAAAGCGGCGTCGGTATGTCCTCGCGAGCAGATCATGAAACGATTCATCCGTTGCTGTGCGGATGAACATTCATAAATTCACCTCTGGAAGAGGAAAGGAGCAGGCATGAAGGTACAGTTGATTGTTGCACTCTGTATGATGTTCGTGACAAGTCAGGTTAGTGCTGCGGAGCAAATGCAGCCCAAGGCAAAGAAGGACAAGGTCGGTCAGGCGGGTGCTGCGGAAAAAATGCAGCTCAAGACAAAGAAGGACAAGGTCAGCTACACCATCGGTCTTGACATGGGAAACAGCCTCAAGAAACAGGCGATCGACATTGATCCGAAAGTTCTCACACGGGGGCTCAAGGATGCGCTGTCAGGTGCGAAGCCCCTTATGACCGACCAGGATATCCAGGAGACCATTACGGCCCTCCGGGACGAGCTTATGGCAAAGCAGAAGGAGCAAATGGCAAAACAGCAGGAACAGATGAAGGCCCTCGGCGAAAAGAACAAGAAGGATGGCGACGCCTTCCTTGCCGAGAATGCAAAAAAGGAAGGGGTCAAGACACTGCCGAGCGGCCTGCAGTATAAGGTCATCACCGAGGGAAATGGAAAGAAGCCCAAGGCCACGGACATCGTGACCGTCAATTATCGCGGCTCGCTGATCGATGGAACGGAATTCGACAGCTCCATCAAGCGCGGTCAGCCTGCAACGTTCCCGGTAAACGGCGTGATACCCGGTTGGGTCGAGGCTCTCCAGCTCATGAAAGAGGGCTCGAAGTGGCAGCTGGTTATTCCATCAAGCCTCGCCTACAAGGAACAGGGCGGAGGACCCATCGGACCGAACGCGGTCCTGGTCTTTGAAGTTGAATTGATCTCGGTCGCCGAACCCGCGAAGGAAGAGACAAAGAAGTAACAGAAAACGATACGAGACGTTTTTGAACAGACACAGAGGGCGCGGAAAATCTTCCGCGCCCTGTATTTTTTTTGTCGGGATGCCGGTGGAACTTATCGCCTGCGGTTCCCGATAATTTCCTTCACTTTCCTTATGATCGCATTTTTTGATATTTCCTCATAATCGAGGAGCTCGTCCGGTTTTCCGCTCTTCGGCATTTTCCGCACAGCGAGTGAATGGACCGGCGCTCCCTGTCCGGCGAGGGCGCTCAGCACGGCCTCGCCCATGCCGCCTTCGGGAAAATGGTCTTCCACGGTCACGAGCGTTCCGGTGTCATCCGCGGCCTCGGTGAGAGTTGCCGTATCGATCGGCTTGATGCTATAGAGGTCGATGACGCGGATGAGTATTCCCTGCGCCTTCAGTTCCTCATACGCCTTGAGCGTTTCGTGGAGCGTCCGGTGTCATCCGCAGCCTGCATGAGAGTTGCCGTATCGATCGGCTTGATGCTATAGAGGTCGATGACGCGGATGAGTATTCCCTGCGCCTTCAGTTCCTCATACGCCTTGAGCGTTTCGTGGAGCGTGATCCCCGCCGCAACGACTGCTGCCGCGTCGGCCTTGTTCGATCTCAGGACCTTGCTTCCGCCGATGCGGAATGCCTCGTCGTTCCGGTAGATGATGGGCGTGTCTTTCCTCGTTGTTCTGATATACACGAGGCCCCTGTGTCTGGCCGCTTCCTCGACAAGTCTTTCCGTGGACACCGCGTCCGAGGGGTAAAGCACCGTGCTGTCCAGGACAGCCCTGAACATGGCGATGTCCTCAAGGCCCATCTGGGACGACCCATCCTCACCGATGGACACGCCTGCGTGGGAACCGCAGAATTTGATGTTGGCGTTCGAGTACGGGCTCATTCGTATCTGATCAAAGGCCCTTGTCATGAATGCGGCGAAGGTCGAGACAAAGGGGATCCTGCCGCGGATAGACAGGCCGAGGGCCGCACCGGCCATGTTCTGCTCCGCGATGTACATCTCGAAGAACCGGTCGGGATGGACCGTCTTGAACAGCTCCGAGTACGTGGAGTTGCTCACCTCTCCGTCCAGAACGACCATGTCCGGGAATTGGGGAAAGATGCGCGTGAGCGCGCTCCCGTAGGCATGCCTTGTAGCAACGGATTTATCGCCGGTATAAGAGACCGCGCGTATCTTTTGCGCGGCCTTCGCAGCGGGCTTCAGGTCCTGCGGTCTGGATATTTGGCCGCGGATCTTTTTGTCGATCGGTCCCAGTTCTTCAAGCGCCCGGGAGAGCTCTTCCTTCTTGAGGGCTTTGCCGTGCCAGCCGTTCTTGTCTTCGATGAACGATACACCCTTGCCTTTTATCGTCCGGGCGATGATCATGACCGGCCGGTCCTTGATCTGGAGCGCCTTTTCATAGGCCGCGAGGACGTCAGGCAGGGAGTGGCCGTCTATGATGATCGGTTGCCACCCGAAAGACAAGGCCTTTTTCTCGTACACCGACAGGTCATGGCCGTACATGGTCTCTCCGCGCTGTCCGAGCCGGTTCACATCAATGATGCCGACGAGGTTGCCGAGCTTGTAGTACGCGGCAAGTTCCATCGCCTCCCACACCGAGCCTTCCGCCATCTCGCTGTCGCCGAGGAGTACATAGGTCCGGCAGGGAAGCTTGTCCAGATACTTTGCGTTCAAGGCCATCCCGAGGCCGACTGAGAGGCCCTGGCCAAGAGAGCCGGTGGATGCCTCGGTATACCGGAAGGCAACGGTCGGGTGGCCTTCGAGAGGGCTCCCGAACTTTCTGAGGGCCATGAGTTCCTGCTCTGCCACGGCGCCCGCCGCGGCCCAGATCGCGTAGAACAGCGGCGAGGCATGGCCTTTTGAAAAGATCAGTCGGTCGTTATTGGGGTGCAGCGGCTGGTCCGGGTCGAACCGGAATGTTCCTCCGAAGAGGAGCCCGGTCATCAGCTCTGTCGCGGACAGGGATGATGAGGGATGTCCTGAGCCGGCCTCGGTGGTCGAGACGAGAATGAAGTAGCGGATCAGGCGGGCAAGTTGTTCCAATGTTTCTGTGCCGGTCATGTCTCTTCTCCTTAAGGTAAGTTCATCTGTTGACGGTAAAACCGTTGGTTCAGCGGGCGTCGAGGTCCGGCTCGCATTACAGAAGTTCCGGAGAGGGTCTCCGGATGTAGTATCCCTGCGCGAAATCGATGCCGACCGATTCCACATCCGACATGATCTGTTCAGTCTCGACATACTCGGCGATCGTTTTTATCCCGAGGCTCTTGGCGAGGGCCGCGATACTGGTCACGATCGCTTTTTCGATCGTTCCTTTCTCGGTCATATTCTTCACGAATTCACCATCGATCTTTAAGAAGTCTATGCTGAACTTCCTGATGTACTGGAAGGAGGAGTATCCCGACCCGAAGTCGTCAATGGCGAACCGGAAACCCTCGGACCGGAGGTCATGGATGAATTTCTCGACGAGGCCGAGGTTCTTCACCGTGTCCCTTTCGGTGATCTCAAAGACCATCTTTGCGGGGTTTATCCCGTACTCCCTGAGGAGAGAGCGGACTGTGGGAATGAACTCGCTCAGGATCAGCGCCTTGGGCGAGAGATTAAGAAAGAGGGCGCCGTCGTACCGCTCCTTCTTCACTTTTTCGAACGTCCGCTCGATGAGCTGGTAGTCGAGCCTGCCGATGGCCCCCATGGTTTCCGCGGTTTCAATGAACTCGGCGGCGGCGATCACCCCGTCGGGCGTAACGATCCGCGTAAGGACCTCATACGCCTCTACCCTCCTGGTCTTCATGTTGATGATCGGCTGAAAGTACGGCACGACCGTCTTCTGCCCGAGCGCTTCCATGATCAAGATGTTCTTTCCGCCCAGGCTCCGCAAGGCGCCGACGGTATCATGTTCGCTTGGGACGCATACGCGGTCCTTGCCGAGCGTCTTGGCCTGGACCATCATGCTGTCTGCGAGGAGGAAGAGGTCCTTTGCTTCCGCCGCATGACCGGGATACACGGCAAGGCCGATGGAGACCGTTCCTTTTGCACGGACCCCTTCCGGCGACGGCAGGGAAAGCGCCCGCAGGCTTTCGATGATCCTTTTTGCCACGATGTACGCCTGCTCTTCGTCGCACACGGGCAGGATGGCCGTAAAATTGTCCCCGCCGTAGCGTGCCGGCACATCACCCTTCCGTACGGCCGTCTTCACGAGCGAGGCGAACTGCTTGAGGAACGTATCGCCGACTTCGTGTCCGCAGGTGTCGTTGATCGCCTTGAAGTTGTCGATATCCATGACGAGAAGCGAGAAGGAATACTTCTGCCTTTTTGACCGCTCTGTCTCATATTCGAGCAGGTCCCAGAAGGCCATCGCCTTGAAGTTGTCGATATCCATGACGAGAAGCGAGAAGGAATACTTCTGCCTTTTTGACCGCTCTGTTTCATATTCGAGCAGGTCCCAGAAGGCCACCTGATTGTAGAGGTTCGTCAGCGGGTCCCGCGTCGCAAACCGCTCGATCTCCCTTGTGTAGGTTGTTACCGCCATGACGGAACTGACGATATTGACAATTGCCGTAAGAATGCTCTCGACAATGAGCGCGTCGGTCGCATCTTTCTCACGGTCAAGCCGGAGCCCGATGCCGACGATGCCGCTCGTCACCGGTATTGCCAGGCCGAAAGTCTTTGTTTCCAGTTCCACGAGTTCCCGGGACATCTCGCGAAGGGGTGAAGGGAGAAGCGCCGCATGGGATATGGCGCTCTCCTGCATTGCGTCGAACGCGGGTTTTCCGAGGAAGCCTTCGTGGATCATTGTTTCGGCAATGTTTCGGGATGCCGGAGAGGGAGTGTTCACCCAGAAGAGTTCGAGGGCGTACCGCTCATCCTCGGAGCGGAATGCAGTATAGATGAAAAGAATGTCGACGATCTTCGCCGATTCTCTCAGGATGTTCTTGATCTGCTCTCTCCAGCTTTTGACCGAATCGAAGGTTATGGCGAGTTCCTTGAGCAAGCGCGTCTGAAATTTCAGGGCCTCGTTTGCGTTTCCATTGACGCGGAATCGATCCAGCAGCTTTTTGAGAGTCGTGAGCATGCTCATAAGGTCTGACGCGGGCAGTTACGTGAGTTGAGAAGGATCCATGCTGTTTACATGACTATAAGTATATCTCCGGTATATTATTTGTCAACCGGGAAGTGCGTGGCGAAAGAGAAAGAAAAAGACAGCTACGAGGGCACGAATAATTCTTAGCTCATGGCTCGTAGCTCGCAGGTAAAAGCTCAAAACTATGAGCTATCAGCTACGAGCTGCATCACTCTTCGCGGTAAAGATCGTCCTGTCCGGACCGCATATCACAAAAAATGCTTGCAATGGCCCCTCGAAAAAGCGAAAATAGCTTCATGAAATCGGATACACTCAGACACGACGTTGCGCAAATGGTCATGCCGAGATTGAACGGCGCGGACCTCGATGACGCAGGGTACCGCGCGGAGATCGAGGCGCTTATTCAGGAGGGCATCGGCGGTTTCATTCTTTTTGGCGGGGACATCGAAAGCACCCCGCAGCGCCTGGCTGAATTCCAATTACGCGCGGAAACCCCACTTCTCATCGCGTCGGACGTGGAGCGCGGGCTCGGTCAGCAGCTCGCCGGCGGTACCCGGTTCCCGGGCCAGCGCGCCGTGGCGTCGGCGATCAATCCGCGGTCGAAAAAGGACGCGGCGCTTCTCGACCGGATGCTCGATGCGGTCAGGACCGAGACCAGGTCAGCCGGCATTCACGCGGTGTTTTCCCCGGTCATGGATGTCAACAACAACCCGGACAACCCGATCATCTGCACGAGGGCGTTCGGAGATGAGCCGGGAGTGGTGGAGTGGTTCGGCTCACGGTATATCAAGACGCTCCAGAAGTCCCGCGCCACGCGGGACCGGCTCGACCTCCTCGCGTGCGCAAAACATTTTCCGGGACACGGGGACACGGACCAGGACTCTCATTCGGTGCTCCCGGTGATACGGGTTGATAAACAGAGACTAAATCGGATAGAGCTCCCGCCATTCAGGGAAGCAGTGAAGAGCGGCGTCGGCATGGTCATGGCGGCCCACTTGCTTGTGCCTTCCCTTGATCCGGACAAACCAACGACGTTCTCAAAAAAGATCATTACGGCGCTCCTCCGGGAAGGCATGGCATTTGACGGGTTGATCGTCTCCGACGCCCTCGATATGGGCGCGCTCGCCGGAGCGTATCCGGCGGAAGAGATCGCGGTGCGGGCGGTAGAGGCGGGCATTGATATTCTGCTCCATCCCAAGGACGCGCGGGTCACCATCGAGGCTGTGGTTTCCGCTGTCGAACAGGGGAGACTGACCCATTCCCGCATCAGGGAATCCGTGGAGAGGGTCCTTTCGGCAAAGAAAAGACTGGGGCTGTTTGATGAAAAGAGTCCGGCGGCCGCTCCGATAAACTACGAAAAACACCGCTGTATTGCAGAAGAGGTTGGCCGGAAGGCGCTCCGGGTCCTCTCAGGAAAGAAACTGCTTCCCCTCAAGACAGGCGCCGCTGCAGCCTGTTTCGTGCTCGATGATGACGGCGAGGGGAAAGGCGGCGTATTTCTGGGCGAACTGTCCAGAAAGCTTGGGACGGTCACCGGCATTGTTCTTACCCCACACGATGATCTGCCTCCCTCTCATCTTCAAGACGCTCTTGCCTCTGCGCCCCACACGATGATCCGCCTCCCTCTCATCTTCAAGACGCTCTTGCCTCTGCGGGGACAATTGTGCTCGCCATTTTTTCAAAAATATCGGCATCCAAAGGGCGCTCCGGCATCTCCGGGAAACTTCAGGGCGCCGGTATGAATATCCTGCGCGCCTCGAAGGCCGCGGGAAAAACGTCCGTGGTGATCTCTTTCGACAGCCCGTACATCTTGACATTTTTCCGGGAAGCGGATATTCTGGTCGCAGCGTATGACGGCATGGAAGAGATACAGCGCGCGGCAGCTGATCTTTTGGGAGGAGAGGCATAGGCCGGCAAAGCAATCAATCTTCTGCCACCAATGCACCATACGTAGCGATGAGCCATCATATGATCGGAAGGTCCTTATGAAAAAAACGTATTTGCAGAGAATTTCATGGCTTATGATATTTGCCTATGTGTCCGTCTCCGGGTGCGCCGGCACGAACACCTGCTCAAATCGGGAGACGCTTAAGAACGCCTTCTGTCCCTATTCGATCCGCAACCAGGGCATTGATATCGCCGATAATAAAGCGGAACCCTCCATACAACTTTGCGAGCCTTCGATCATGAAGGCCAGGACCTTTGTCGTCGGCAGGCAGGACGGCGAACTGAGAGTCAAAAAAATATATGAAGACACGGTATCGCCCGAGCTTGCCTACGGCGATGATGTCATTATCAGTGATGGAAAATGCTTTTGGAACCCGCATCTGGACAGAAAATCGATGATATGCGGCTGGGAAGACGTGAACTGTTCGAGCCCTTTTTCAAGGGTTTCTTTTGAGGGCGCCGCCGGCACGGCAGTCCTTGTCACCTATATCGCGACGGGAGGGCTGGCGCTTCTCCTGGGCCTCAAGAACGAGGCCATCAGCACGACCGCGTTCACCGACATTGTGCGGGAGCTGAGCATCCCGTTTTATTTTGAAGACACGGCGGCCCTCCCGGGAGTTGCTGGAACGCGGCTGACCGTTGTGAAAGTCGACGGCGGCGACCGGATCTCGATCCCGGCGGGGAGTTTCGTGCGCTATCATAATAAAACGCTCTTTCAGCCGTTTACGGGGCGGCTCACGGGGGGGCTGATCGAGCCTCTCTATCGATCGAAAAACGACCTGCTTTTTTTAACAAACACACCCCTCGCGCGTTACGCTGAAGCGAAGAACGCCCTTTCGCATTTTCCCGAGGGGTCTCTCCTTAATCATGATGATTATCTGGTCACGAGAGACAGGAATGTGGTCTACGTCAGCAATCAGCAGGGAAGGGGTTTTGTCGACGGAGCAAATCTCACGAAAATCCAGGATTCCGCCGGTTTTCTTGTTGTGACGAATGCCGAGGCTGATCTGAAGGCTTCACTGAACGGACAGGTCATCGACACGGTGGGGATGGGCACGAATATAGGCTCTCTGCTCTTTGTGCCCGCCCTGGAGCTTTATCGCGTGCAATCAGAATACGGCAAAGGCTGGATCGACCGCGCATCGGTCATGAATATAGAATTTGAAGAGATGGACGAGAGGTTCGTCGCCCTCCGGGACACTCCCATCACCCAGGCCCCCCGGGGAGAAAAAATCGTCGGTTTTCTTTTCGAAGGGGAAGAAACGGCGATCTCGAAGAAGGTAAAAGGGACCGATCTCTATGTCATAGAAACAGAGCATATGAGGGGATATGTGAAAGGGGAAAACCTGTCGAGACTGGAAAGATCGGACGGGACGGGATGGGCGGCGTTTGAAAATGTTCCGCTGCTCCAGTCGCCGGGTGGAACGAAGATCGGCGAGATTTCCTCACAGGAAGCGCTGGAGTCCGTGGCCGAGGCGCATGAGCACAGCAAGGTGAAGGTGAAAAACTCGAATCGATCAGGCTGGATAGCCAAAGACGGCCTGACGGCGGTAAAACCCGACAGATATCCGCCCGCGCTGATCGTTAGTACCAGCCGGGAAGGGAACAAATTTCTCATTCGCGGTTTTGTCATGGACGATACAAAGGTCAAGGCAGTCACGATAAACGGTCAACTGATGGATATGATACCGGCAGCGCCGCCCGATTCCGCCTATCCCTCTGAAGAGGCCCACGCGTTCTTCTTCAATTATACATTATCTGACGGCGTGTATCTGTCCACCCTCCGTGTCGTTGCGGTTGATAAGGAGTCAAAGACCTCCGAACTCACGGTTGCTTTGAAAGACGACAATATTGCGACCGCGGCAACGGTGAGAAGTGATGTGCCGGCATTTCCGCATCCGCAGAGGTCAGCAGGCGCGCCGGAAGAAGGATTCCCGAGACTTTTTTATTCTCTTGCGGCCGGCGATGAAAACAAGAACGGCATCTTCGAAGCCGGAGAAAACATCGAGTTTTCCGTTCGGGCGGTCAACAGCGGCACGGGAACAGCCCATGAAGTCAGGCTTGACATGCACGATGCTTCCACGCTCGGGTTGCCGTCCTTCATAGCCCTTGGCGACGTCTCACCGGGACAGATCCTGGAGAAGACGTTCACGTACCGGCTGCGGGAGAATATCTCCGGCGACCACATTGTTCGAACGAACCTTTCGGACCAACGGGGATATGCCGCGTCGCCGAAAACGCTGAAGCTTTTTGCGGCCTCCTATGAACGGCCGAACATTTCCATTCAATATGCGGTAAAGGTCGCGAGCGGCGATCAAAGGCTTGCGGCCGGCGAAGAGGGGGCCCTGTTCGTTTATCTGAAAAATGAAGGCGGCTGCGCGAAGAACGTGTCGGTCGATATTGACTGTCCGAAAGAGATCGTGGTAACAGCCGGAGAAAAGAGAACAAACATCGTTTCATTGCCGAAAGGCGAAAGCAGGGAACTGCGGTTATCGATCGTTGCGCCGGCCCGGTATGCGGAACAGGCAGATGCCATTCCCTTTCGCATCACTCTTCGTTCGCCGTCCATGGACCTGGAAAAGAACATTCAGATCCCTCTCGGGGAATAGCGGCCTCACCGCGGCAGACGGAACGTTGTCGTGTGGAAACGGTAACTGCTCAGGCCGGCCACTCGCTTTGTCGCTTGGCGTGCTGATAAACTAACTGATAACTGACAACTTTCAACAATCAACAAACAGTTATACGTTATCGGTTGTGCGTTACAAGTTGGCAACGCCTTGCACGCTTACAGCGCCTATCGCGCATGGCTGACCTGAGCACCTGAGCAGCTGCCGGAGCCGCATCACCGGCGCGGAGGCTTGAGTGCCGCAATGTAGGGGAGATGGCGGTACTTCTCGGCGCAGTCCATGCCGTAGCCTACCACAAAGGTATCCGGGATCTCAAAACCCCGGTACGCCAGCGGCACCTCGACCAGACGGCGGGATTTTTTATCCAGCAGGACCACTGCCCTGAAGCAGGACCACTGCCTTGACGCCGGCGGGACCCTTTTCCGCGAACCTTTTGAACAGGCAGTCCAGCGTATTTCCGCTGTCTATGATGCCGTCGACGAGGAGCACCTGTTTGCCTCTGATATCGGTCTCGATGTCCTTGGTGATCGTTATCGTCCTCGATGACACGGTTGAAGCGCCGTAGCTCGCCGCGCGGACAAAGTCGATCTCAACGGGTATGGAAAGGCGGCGCATCAGATCGGCCGTGAACGTGATCGCGCCTTTCAGGATGCAGACGAGAACAAGGTCCTTCCCTTCATAGTCCCTTGATATCTGCGCTGCCAGCTCTCTGACCTTGTTCTCGATCGTCTGCGCGTCGAAGAGGATCTCTTCTCTTTCTTTCATGATACCGTCCTCCTTGCGTGCTCATCATACAAACAGGTCCACGAACTTGAACTGTTTCACGTCCACCAATCCCCGGTCCGTCAGCTTCAACTCCGGGATGACCGGCAATGCCAGGAACGAGAGAATGCCGAAGGGGTGCTCGATCTTTACCCCTAATTGCTTTACCGCCCGATCGATGCCCTTCAGTTTGTTTACGACGAAATCCAGCGGCTTGTCCGACATGAGGCCCGCCACCGGCAGGGCGAGTTCCGCGAGGACCTTCCCCTTGTTCACGACGACGAGGCCGCCCTGGAGCTTTTTTATCTCCGAAATTGCGAGAAAAATATCGCTGTCTTCGACCCCGGCAGCGATGACATTGTGCGAATCGTGCGCCACGGTCGAGGCGAGCGCGCCCGTGGCGAGCCCGAGCCCCTTTACCAGGCCGAAACCCGCATTGCCGGTCGCGCGGTGACGCTCGATAACGAGGAGCTTGAGGATATCTCTCCCGGGATCGGACACGACGAAGCCGCCCTGCGTCGCGATCTGCATGATGGAATGCCTTGTTTCGATCTGGTCCGGAATGAGCTCGATGACCCTGGCGCGGTCCGACCTGGCCCTGAGCCGGAGGCCTTGCCGCGTGAGCGGGCGTATCCTGACAGAACCTTTCACTGCGGCGTGATGAACGTTCCTGATCGGAGCGATCACGTTCTCTCGTTCGGCCGCGAGCCTGCCGCTTTTGAATACCAGCTCGACGTTGAAATTCTTGAAGCCGTCTATCACGACCATGTCCGCGGCGTATCCCGGCAGGACCGCGCCCCGGTAGGGAATGCCGAAGTGCGGTAGGGCATGCCGAAGTGGCGCGCCGGATTGATCGTGGCCATCTGTACGGCGGTCACCGGGTCCAGGCCGAGGCGGATGGCCTTTTGAATGGCGAGGTTAATGCCCCCTTTCTGCAGGTCGCCCGGATGGAGGTCGTCGGTTGCAAAAGTAAAAAAACGTGAATTCCCCGCGGTCACCGCGGGAAGGAGCGCCTCAAGGTCCTTGGCCGAGGAGCCCTCCCTGATGAATATCGACATCCCCAGCCGTGTTTTCTCTCTCGCCTCGCTGGACGAGACGCATTCATGGTCTGATGTTATACCTGCCGCGATATAGGCGGTGAGGTCCTTTCCGGCAAGACCGGGCGCGTGTCCGTCGATAACGGTGCCGCTGAAATCCTTCAACTTCTTTAAAACTTCGGGCTCGCCCGACAAAACGCCGGGATAGTTCATCACCTCGGCAAGCCCGAGGACCCGCTCGTGCTTTAAGAACGGTTTAAGATGGGAAGACGTGAGATGCGCGCCGGAGGTTTCGAGCCGCGTGGCCGGGACGCAGGAGGGGAGCATGAAGTAAAAATCGAGCGGCAGGCCCTGGCTTGCCGCGAGGATATAAGCGATCCCTTTTTTCCCGAGGACGTTCGCGATCTCGTGCGGGTCGGCCACGACCGCCGTGGTGCCGTGGAGGAGGGCGGCCCTGGTGAATTCAGCCGGCGTGAGCATGGAACTTTCGAGGTGTACGTGGCTGTCGATGAATCCGGGCAGGACCAACTTGGATGAAACATCAATGGTCCTCCTTGCTTCGTATCCGCCCAGGCCCGCGATCCTGTCCCCGACGATCGCCACATCGGCTTGATATATTTCCCCTGAAAATACGTTCACGACCCGGCCGCCTCGCAGGACAAGGTCGGCCTTCTTCAGGCCCCGCGCAACCATTATGCGTTCTTTTAGGTCGTGTATCATACTGAATCCGGTAACTCGATGTGGCGTACAGGCAATTATGGAGAAGGCGCCCCTCGCTCGGGCTCGCAATCGCGCTGACTTTGTGTTTTTGCCGGCGGGCCGCCGAAGGCAATCAACGGAATAGTTGCTGTTTTTCCCTGCTGCATGCCGGCGCTCCCGAGCGCGTCCTTCGCTCAGGGCATCCTTCTCCGATGATTCGCCATAATCTGCAATGAGCCATGTCTGTTTTATCGTGAAAATCTCTTACTTGCAAAAGATACTATATATTGTTAGAATTGTAAAGAGAGGAAGAGGGGGAGGTGATTTCCATGAAAAAAGAGGCTCTGCTCGTCATAGATATGCTGAATGACTTTGTGCTTCCGGGCTCCCCGCTCGAAGTTCCCGAAACGCGGAACGTCATCAAGAACATCCGACGGGAGATCGACCACGCCCATGCGGCAGGCAATCCCGTTCTCTACGTCTGCGATACCCATGCGCCCGATGATAAGGAGTTCACGAAATTCGGCTGGCCTCCACATGCGGTCAAGGGAACGAGGGGCGCAGAGATCATCGAAGATCTGAAGCCGACGACGGGAGATTTTGTGATCGAGAAGACCACCTATTCCGGTTTTTACAACACCGCGCTCGATGAGACCCTGAAGCGGCTCAATGTCGATGCCCTCAGGCTCACGGGCGATGTGACGCACATCTGCGTCCTGTTCACCGCCGCTGATGCGGTGCTTCGGGACTATCACGTTGCGGTCGTGGAGGACGGAGTTGCCGGCCTTGCCAAAGAAGACCACGACGCCGCGCTCAGGATCATGAAGAACGTGCTGGGCGTGAAGATCGTGAAAGGCGAACCGGTGACAATGGGCAGGGCGGCGTGAAAAGTCAGGAGCGCATAGTGCATAGAGCATAAAAGAGAGGACCGCTGTGCTTCTTGCCCTCTGCTCCCTGTCCTATGCCCTTTGCAGAAAGAGGATTTAAATGTTCTTTACCGCTGATCCGAAAGATATCCTTGAAGGAAAGGTAACGGACGTCTATTTTGAGCGCACGCTCAAGATCCTCAGGGCCAAAAACATCAACCCCGTGGTGAAGGCCGAGTTCATCGCCAAGGGCCTCCCGAACGACTGGCGCTGGGCCCTTTTCACCGGCATTGAAGAGGCCCGGTACCTCATGAGGCATCTGAAGATAAAGGCGCGGGCGATGAAAGAGGGGACGGTCTTCCATCCCTTTGAGCCGGTCATGGAGATCGAGGGGCGGTATCAGGATTTCTGCGTGTACGAGACCGCTCTCCTCGGGCTCGTCTGCCAGGCATCGGGCGTTTCCACGCAGGCTGCGAGGATGAAAAAACTCGCCGGTGAGCGGCTCGTCATGAGCTTCGGCGCACGGAGGATGCATCCGATTCTTGCGCCCATGATCGAGAGGAACGCCTTTATCGGAGGCTGCGACGGCGTGTCCGTCGTCAAGTCGGGCGAGGTCATCGGCGAGGATCCCATGGGCACTATGCCGCATTCCCTGGTCCTCTGCATGGGTTCTACCGTGGAGGCGGTCAAGGCCTACGACGAAGTGCTCGATCCCGCGGTCAAACGCGTGGCGCTCATCGACACGTTCCAGGATGAAAAGTTCGAGGTCCTCAATGTGGCCCAGGCATTGGGCAATAAACTCTATGCCGTGCGCTTCGATACCCCCGCATCGCGGAGGGGCAACTTCTACCGCATCCTCGAAGAGGCGCGGTGGGAGCTTGAACTCCGGGGATTCGGACAGGTGAAGTTCTTCGTGAGCGGAGGCATCCATGAGGAGGACATTCCCATCCTGAACCCCGTGGTCCACGGCTACGGCATCGGCACTTCCATCAGCAACGCGCCGGTTGTGGATTTTGCGATGGACATCATCGAGATCGAGGGCAAGCCGTTCACAAAGCGGGGCAAGTGGTCGGGGAGCAAAAGGGTGCTCGCCTGCGCTCGATGCGGGGCGAGGAAGATCGTTCCGTCGGCTCGCGCCGATAAAAACACCTGTACCTGCGGCGGAACGTTCAATGACATGCTCGTCCCGGTACTCGACAACGGCAAGGACCTCATCAAAACGGACCCGCCGGCGAAAATCAGGGAGTTTGCGCTTCAGCAGGTGAAAGGGCTGGAAGTATAAGCATGAATGTTCGTGTGCTGAATTCCTGGTGAGCATGCCGGAAGGAGAGAAGATACTGCCGAGCTATTTCCCGGTGCCGGGCGGGCTGGTTCCCGGCATTCACGGCGTCGCATCAGTGAGTCTGTTCTTGTTGCTGCTGTTGAGATTTTGGTAGTAGTAGTTGTTGTTGTGCCTGTTGAGACTGATAGACAAACTGCCAGTCGCTGTACTTTTTTTTTCCTTCAAAATCTTTGAAGTACTGGGGCTCATTAGGACCTGAAGGGAAATTACTCTGCTTGATCGGTTCTTTGTCGCTTGAGCTTTTTACGCCGGTGAGCTTCTTTGTTTGGCCGCCTATGATGGTAAAGATCTCGACAAAATCCTCCCCCGTGATAGGGTCCTTGTACTTCCGTCTCAGGTAATGTTTACTGCTGTCTGAGAAAAGATCGTCGATGCTGGAAGGTGCTCTGCTCTGCAGGCCGGGTATGGCCTTGGAGTAACGCTCGAGGGCAAGCACGTATTGATTGCCGCGGAAGAGCAGCTCCTCTTCTTTTTCGCGTTGAAGGATGTTCGACCAGTATTTGCCGGCAGCGGCAAGGCTGATCCCGATGATGACGATGGCAGTGAGAAGGGCAATGTAGGTGAAACCGCTGCGGCGCATGGCGCATAGTGCATAGCGCATAGTGCGGGGTGTCGGCTTTCTCCGTTGCCCTTTGCCCTCTGCTCCCTGCGTGTTCATTCCGTGTTCCCCCGGCATCATTCGATGAATGTTACCCTGTTTATCTCCTTCAACGTTGTTTCACCGGCGAGGACCTTTCCTACCGCGGACTGCCGGAGGGTGGTCATGCCTTCAATGATGGCGGCCTTGCGGATCTCCGACGACGGACGTTTCTCGAGGATCATCTCCCGGATACGGTCCGAGAGGTCCAGAAACTCGGTGATGGCCTTCCTGCCCCGGTAGCCGGTGTAGTTGCATTCCTTGCACCCCGCGTTCTCGTAGAACGGATGAACTTTGTATTTTTCAGAGTCCATGGCCGAATCATCGAGTTCCTGCGGGGAAAGCTTCACCTGTTTTTTACATTTCGGGCAGAGGATCCTCACGAGCCGCTGCGCGAGGATGCAGTTGAGGGAAGAGACAAAATTGTACGGTTCGATGCCCATATTGAGGAAGCGGCCGAGGACATCAAAGGCGTTGTTCGCGTGCACGGTGGTGAAGACGAGATGGCCCGTGAGCGCGGACTGGACCGCGATCTGCGCGGTCTCCCCGTCCCGGATCTCGCCGACCATGATCTTGTCGGGGTCGTGCCTGAGGATGGAGCGGAGCCCCCGCGCGAAGGTCAGCCCTTTTTTCTCATTCACCGGTATCTGGGTGACGCCGCGGAGCTGGTATTCGACCGGGTCCTCGATGGTAATGATCTTGTCCTCGCCGCTGTTGACCTCGGAGATGGCCGCGTAGAGGGTCGTGGTCTTGCCGCTCCCCGTGGGCCCGGTGACGAGCACCATGCCGTAGGGTTCGCGGATGCTCTTCCGGAACCTTCTCAGGTCGCTTTCATTGAAGCCCAGGCTGTCGAGCCTGAGCGAGTTTACCCCCGCGGAGATGGACTCCTTGTCGAGGATGCGGATCACCACGTCTTCGCCGAAGGCGCTCGGGAGGATCGAAACGCGAAAGTCTATGGTCTTGCCGCCGGTGCGAAGCTTGAACCTGCCGTCCTGGGGCACGCGGCGTTCCGCGATGTCGAGGTCGCTCATGACCTTGATGCGCGACACCATCGCGCTGTGGAATTTTATGTCGATCGGCTCGGTGGCGGGATAGAGCACCCCGTCGATCCGGTACTTTATCAGGACGTTGGCGTCCGTGGTCTCGATGTGAATGTCGCTTGCCCGCTGCTGGATGGCGTCAAAGATCGTGGTATGCATGAGCTTGATGATGGGGCTCTCGTCCTTGTCGATGTTCTCGAGCGAGAGTATCTCTTCCCCGTCTTCCTTCTCTTTGACGATGTGAAATTTAAAGTCTTCCGAGACCTCCTGGAGCACGCGCTCCGATGTTCCGCTCCGCTTGAGGGCTTCCTCGATGCCGG
>Ga0209342_10002844_pt1 | contig 18390 bp, 24 predicted proteins | sample RifCSP16_2_FD_184023 | JGI IMG/M metagenome (GOLD analysis project Ga0209342, IMG submission 184023) | Soil microbial communities from Rifle, Colorado - Rifle CSP2_sed 16_2 (SPAdes) (version 2) | ecosystem: Environmental > Terrestrial > Deep subsurface > Rock core/Sediment | place: Rifle... | reverse complement strand
CCTCTCTTGGCGAAAACTTATCGGTCAAGTATTGCAGACCGACTGAAAAATCAACCTTGCCGTAGCCGTTCAATATCCAAGAGCGCGGCATGGTCGGGGCTTCCAGATACGCCAGTGTTTTGGCGTGGTGATCGAAGATGCGGAGAGTGGAGGGCATTACAGTGTCCTGTCTCTGTGGATTACATGAACGGTAACCGCCGCCGTACCCGTTTCATCGTATTGCAATGTGTTCGAGCCGACGTTCAAGTCCAGCCATTCGGCGCGGTCGGTGGATAATGTCACGTTGACTCTTGATCCGTCACTCAAAAAAGCCTCTTTATTTTCGCAATCAATCGTTATTATCTCGTTCAAAAAACAAGGTACGGCGCACTTGATATACTCGCCGGTCGTATTGTTCGTGATCGTCGCATCGAAATAGTATGCCGCCGCCTCCGCGCCTACCGCAATCGTTGGCAGATTGGCGCTGCTGAACGTCACCGTCACCGTATCGAACTGGAGTAAAGCCATCTCGCTGACAACAGATGACAAGAGGCCATCAATGACGAATCGGATTGTAGATGGATAGGGCGTGGATAGCGCCACTGTAGTCGGCCCGAAGGCTTGCCAAACATAAGCGGTGGTTGGCGTAGCCTGGTTGTTCGCCGTGAACCATGCAGTATTAGTTTGTAGATATTGCAGTCCGGCAATGGCAGGCCATGAGCCGCTTCGATATTTGTCTCCGCTGAATAATACAGTCGTAATCGTAGCAGGGTGGGAAAACGCCCACGAGACTGTACCCGTTTCGTTTTGTACCTGAAAATCCGACGAACCGACAAGCGCGATACCCATAGACGTAGACGGGTCGGCAAAAGTATTGTCCGGGGCAGTGTAGACATAAGACAAACCAGTCCGGGATGATAATACTTCGCCTTTCCACATGCCGGTTCTTGAACTATCAGCGTCGTAAAAGTTGGTAAATACCCAAGCGCCGTTCGTGCTGCTTAGTGCGAATATCGGCTTGTTGTCGTCATCCACGTCTGGTGCGGTCAGCGTGCTATCGCCATACAAAATCCAAATATCGTGTTCAATCCAGCGTACCGTTTTTGGCGCGGTATGCGCCGCTATGGTTGTGTCTTTTTTGGTACGGGTGACGCCGGTCAATTGATAAGTGACAAGATTAACGCCCGTAAAAATAAAAGCCTCACTGTCAATCAATACTACCTTATTGACCGCCGCCGCCATTGCGTGCAAAAATTCAAGATTTGCTTTTGTCTTGGATAATGTAATTGTCGTGATCGCCCCAGAACCGGCAATGGTGGTGTTTGTCGTCCCTTCCCGGCGTGGCCCTAGATTCAGGTTGACCCAGCATTTCGTTGTTGCGGTATCCATGTCCTGCAGCCACCGGTCTACCTCAACCCCGTCCACCCATACTCTAAAATCATCCCCGTCCGCCTGCATTTTGGCGGTGGTCAGCGTCGCCGTATCCAGCCCGCCCGCCGTAATGTCCAGCGGCGCGATATAAGAGATGTCCAAATTGTTATAAATTGGAACCCAGCGCCGATAAGTTAAACCGCCTGCCCGCGCCGACGTAGGCGTTAGGGTAAATTTCGACCCGACCTTGCGGTTGCCTGCGTTGGAAATTACCTGTGTCTGTCCGGTTGCGGTAACGTTCCAAGTCGTATCTGTCGCCGTGACCAGTTTCCAGTATGGATATTCGATCTGGAGCAGAACGATAAACGAGTTTCGATTTCCCCCTTCGTTTCTCACGTCACGCACAAATCCGGTGACATACCACTGCGTACCGCTCGCCCCGTTTTCAGCAATTAGGTTATGCCGTACTCCATCCTCATAATTAAAATATTGTTTGAGTAATTCCCTGTTCGTATCTATGTCCTGTCCCGCCGCGATCCGCACCCGGATTATGAGCGATTGCGGGTCGGCTACAATACCCGACAAATACGGATAATTTCCGGCGCGTGGAACGGTGACCGTATTACCGTGTATGTTTACTTTCGAGCCGGGCGGGAAGTCGGAATAGAACGGCGAGCCAGTATTGATATTCTGCCCGTTCCAGGTCAACAGTAATAGATTCATTTGATATTCACGCTCCCGCCCAATTGCCCGCTGGTCGCCGATATAAACGGGTTAGGATAGAGACAGTCATATGCGATTTGATCCCATGAGCCGACGTTAATCGTCGCGCCCGCAAAATATTGATTAACCGTTGTGCCCGTTGTGCTTCCGCTTGTTGAGCGCCCGCCAAGCGTTCCAGTAGAACCCAGCAGACTGGACGAGTCGCCCTGTATTCCTGCGCTATCGCTGCCCGTAAGGCCATTAAAGATATTTTCGATGCTGAAATCTCGCAACAAGGTTTTGAACAGCCCGCTGATATAATCTTTGAAGGTTTGCCACATCGAACCGACACCGTCTATCATGCCCTGTACTATGTCAGTACCTATTCCAAAAAACACGGTGGAGGGGGAGGTAATGCCAAAGAAGCGTTTTACGAATGCAATCACATCGTCAAAGCCAAACGATAAAACCGATTTTAGGTTCTCCCATCTCTGATTTATTCCCTCTTTAATTCCATCTATAATTGCCTCACCTATTCCTACAAGTCCTCTTCCGATATCTCCTGCGAAATCATCCCAGCTTGTACTGCCAAAAACACCCGCAATCGCCTCGCCAATGGCACCTAAAACAGATTTTCCGAACGGAGCCCAATCCACCCCATCTACAACTTTATAAAGTCCATTAAGAACTGTTTCTATAATACCCGTGATTGCACTTGCGACACCTGCCCAGTCAGCGTCTTCAATTGCAGGACCAAGGAAATCAATAACATATTGAATCTTCCCAGGTAAATCAAGAGCTTGCATAACGTCATCAAACAACCCGGAAATCGCCTCACCCCAACCCATTGTCTCACCAGTGGTTATAAAATCCTGAATACTTGTCAAAATCGGAGCGAGCGGCCCGTCGGGGTGCATTTCGAGTAACGTTTCAATGGATGTTTTGAATGCGTCAAGCGGAGATTGTCCGCTTCCCAAGGCGCTGTTGAATAACAGGATTGCGTTTCCAATATCCTCGAACATCGGACTTAAATCAGCAAATTCCTTGAACGTCACGCCCAAGGCTGCCAGCGGGGTGATGTTATTTTGTAATAGTTCGGTCAGGCGGCCAAAAAAAGCCTCAACATTGGCTATAAACGGGGAGTCGCTAAATCCCATTAGATCATCCACCACCAGTTTCAATATTTCTCGAAATGGCCCGCCGATAGTCTCTGCAAACGTATCAATCCTGTTTTTGGCAATGTCTATTTTTCCCGCAAGTGTATCTCCCATTGCCGCCGCCAGTCTGCCGACCTGCGCTTCCACCTCTGACAGGATGATATTCTGTGCGCTTGCAATATCGCCCATTTCAACAAAGCCCTTAATCATTTCTTTCTGTTCTTCGCTGAAAGTCACGCCCGCGCGGGTGAGTGATCCTAACATCGTCAACGGTTCATTAAGCGCCTTGCCTAATTGCATGGCGGATGAGTCAACGCTTCCGAATATCTCCGCCATGTCCAGCATGGCTTCAATCGTACGCGGCAATGTTTCCTCTCCGATGTTACGGAATGTCAAAAGCAATGATGTTCCTGCCAAAATCGTTTCGTCGGAATATCGCGTCGTAAGCTGTAAGTTATTAGCAAGGTCTTGAAGTTCCTGCGAAGTCACCCCTGCAGCGTCGCTTGTTGCTCTTAATATACCTTCCAGTCTAGCAACGGCTTCCTCTGATTGGATTGCGGCGTTTACAGACGCAATAAGCCCAGCAGTGGCAAGTGCGGTCAATGCCGCCGCCGCCGCAACTGCCGCAGTAGCCAGGCCGCCAATAGCCGAACCAACGCTATCGAATATCCCGCCGGTTTCGTCTTTGCCTGTGATAGTGATTTCGACTACAGCCATTACGTATCATCCTAAAAGTTTTGATTGATTTGTGCTCTCTCGCGTGCCAGTTTTGCGTTGAGTTCGGTCAAGTACAACTCCATGCGATAATGCCACACCATGCGCCGCCAAGGGGTTAGGGGTATCCCGTCCATTTCCCAGGGCGGTATACCCCACTCCCGCGCAAGGCTTAGAGTTACGCACCAGAAGGGGAGGGAGGCGTCGAACTGGCTTCGGAATCCAAGCTCGACGGCCTCCCGCTCGCGTTTGGGACAGCAGATTCTTTCATGGCGTTCACAAACGCATACACAACGTCTTTTAAAAATTCGTCTACGGGAATTTTTCCTAACTGACGCAGTGCTAATTCCTTTGGAACCGGTTTGCCTTTATCGTCAACTACGAAGCGTGCAAGTAATGGACGCAGAAGATAAACCCTCGCCTCACCGTCCTGCGCCCGCTCAAGCCCTTCCCATTCTTCGGTTGTTAAATCTTTTTGTATCGTACTTTTATTGATTAAGAAACGGATCACGTTATGTCACTTTCTGCCCGAAGGCATTTATTAAGGTACGGTTGCCGATTCAACAACTGCAATGATTGATCCAGCAGCAGCGGCGGTGGAATCGTAGGCAGATACGAACTTGCCCGTCACAACATCGTTACCGTTTGCTTCTCCAATTTTTGAGAATGACTCCCAATAGCCGGGCATATTGATTTTGACTGTCGGCACGCTGTAGGTCGTGCCAGGGGTTACAAAAGCTGTCGAACCCTCGACCTTGATTTGTAGAAGCACAGGCGTTTGAGTGCGCCATAGAACTTTTTGAGCAGCGGCAATTGCGTCATGCTCGAATTCAAGATCACAGGTACAAACATAATCTGTACCCTGCGCGAACGAGAAGTCGAGCCGTCCATCTGCGGTTTCTTTCGCTTCGATTCCGGAGGCATATTTAAAATTGACGCCTCGTACCGTATTGGATTTGATTGTTGTTCCAACTGTTCCGCCGATTACGTCTTGATATATTTTCGTCATTCCGAAATTCATATTATTGACGGCCGACAAAGCCAGCGAACCTGTAAAAGCGTTCAAACTTACCGTACGCCCCTGAATATTTCCCTGCAACTGATAACCAGTGCGCCCGCTTCCTGATAGCGTGAAATCTTTAACAAAACAATACGCCATGCGTTCCGCTTCGGTATCATCACCCGATTCAACGGTATAGGTCTTGATTGAATTCGCTGCGATTGGGAAAGCGTAGGTATAGATATAGTCAGTTCCCGCCCCGTCCTGAGAAGGGCTGGCTGTTTTGATAGACATTTCAAGGATGTGAAGCAACTGTTCAAATGTCGCGGGCGTCTGGCTAATTGCCAATGACCCGCCCTTCATGGGTACATTGGTTCGAGTTGTCCCACCAATAATTCCGACATCCTCACTGACACGCTGTATCTGTATGTTATCAAGTATCGTACCGATACCGCGCCAGATAACGGTAGCCGCTACCGCCGTGCCCGCTGTTGTCTCGCGACCTATTTGTATCTTTCGTAACGATCTTCGTCCTGCCATCATTCACCTTCCTTTGCCGCTTTTACCTTTTTCGGCTGTTCGGTTTTCGGTCTTTCATACAGGCCGCTGGCAACCAGCACGGCCTCTGTGATTCCGTTCTCTTTCCACAATTCTGCCCGTTCGGCGAAATCTTCCTCTGTCAAATCATGCGCGGGAACGTGTATCAGTGCGTCGCCGCGTCCTATATAATGTAATTTAATTTCCATGTTGTTTTTCCTTCCTCTCCTTCCTCATCCGATTTACTTCTGCAAGAGTGTTCAAAGAGTCGCAAATAGACAAGAAAGAGATTATAAATATAGCAATATACAGAATTTCCACGTTCATCCTATATTCCAAACGCCTCCGTAGATTGAAGTCCCAAGCGCCGCGCAACAATAGTTATTTCTTTATCGATCTCAGGCGGCAGCTTCTTGACCTCTTCCTCTGTTACGTCACGGAATAACTTATGCCGTCCCGGTCTTGCGTGCATCCAGGCTTGCTCCAATCCGTACGCGTTTCCGACCACATACTTTGTCCAATCCGTCCTATTGCTTACGGTATATCCATTCATGTTGGGGGTAATCGTGTACCCTCCCGCAAGCGTCCCGCTCCGTATGTAACTAGGCAGTTCCAGCGGGACATTCATCGTCCAATATTCTTTCATTCGCCGTACAATCATCTGTTCGGTGCGATAGATTTGCAATTTGCCGATCTTAGGTATCTCGGCACTCAAATCCTGCAAACCTTTTCTAACCAGTTCCGCACCTTTGACCTGTAAAGATAATTGTGTCATAGGTTTATCTTTTGTTTTACATTTTCAAGAATGGCGCGATAACCGATACACTCCACGCTCGAATAAATATAATTTGGTATGAATTCCCAGCGCAGATTTTCGAACGTATCAATCGAGCCGTCGAAAAAACGGCTAACGGTCGTGATCTCGGTCAAAAGTGCCGCGTCAACAAGGTCAACAATCGGTAGCAATGTAGTGATGTTCTGCCCAATATTCGTGCGCGGTGTCAGGATGTCAACAGCAAATGTTCCCAGGTGCATCATGGTTCCGGTTTCGCTTATCTCGGTACTGGCAGTCATAAGATAAGTCAAAGCAAAAATGCGCTCGTTGATGTTTTCTTCCGGCGTCGCGGGCGCGTATCCGATGCCAGATACAGCCCGCACTACCTCCGCAATTTCTGCCGCCGCCGTAGTAAAGTCCTGTGTCATATGATCTGCTTGTATGGAGCTAGTAACATTGTTACGTCCGGGTCAAGCGCCGGGATTGTTAATGTAATCGTCCCTATCGTAGTTGCACCCGCCTGCCCAAGCGGGGTAACATAGCGTTTGAATAACCGCGTTGCCTGTAATACACAGGCTCTATTAATCGGTTTCGGGACTGCCGCCCATCCAAAAGAAGCGGCAATTTTCACGCCCTTGCGCGTGCGCGGGAACCAGTAATTACCAAGCAAAGTAGTTTCGATGCTTGTAAAAGGCACGCCCTCTGCAACGGCGTTATAAGGCAATAGTGAGTAGTCTGTACTTGCCCAAGTATTCTCATATATACCGTCGCCATCAACATCGGTGTAAATGGTCAGCCCGGTTGCAGTGGATATGCCGTCCACGCGCAGACGATAGGTATTTTTTGCCGTGTAATAGCGCGTCTCGGTTGCGGCAAAGAAACGCCAGGCACACCAATTATCTATGGCACGCGAAATTCCTTCAATGACCGATTCCAAAATCGTATCATGGTCGGTGTTTGAAATATTCAAGACATCCGCATGCTTGATCTCTGTCAGAGTTGCGTAACCGTTGGTAATAGCTATATCAAGCTCCTTTTATTTCTCGCATAAATTTTTGCCTGGCTCGCTTTTCTTTTTGGCTAATACCTTCGACAAATTTGACGTAACCCTGCACGGCCAGTTCCCAAGCCAAATCTTCCGGCTCGATGTCGCGCACATCGTCTTTCTTGAAACTGGCAGAGTTTTCACCCTGCCAGTCTTTTAAGAACTTGACCTTCATTTTTTGGTGGCTTTCTTTTTTACCGGTTCAACAAACTCCGGTTCTTCGACCTCTTCAATCTCCGCCACGACGGGCACGGGCTTGGATACAACGGCTTCGGGCTCCGCTTCCTTCACGTCCTCTGCCGGATCGTACAATTTGGCAAATCCATCATCTATCAGTTTTTGCCCGAGTGCATTCTGAAATAGAGCCTTGTCGCCCTTTTCGTATGCGCGCTCATTAGCGCGGGCGTGTTTTACAAATTCGATCCACATTCAAATCTCCTTTTTTTCTTCGACTGGCTTGTCATCTTCCAATTGTTTAAGCCAGTATTCGCACTCCGCAATCGCGCCAATTGTGGCGTTACCATTAGCCTGAATTTGGTCAAGCGCGGTCTTTAGTTCAATCAGTCGCTTCTCAAGCTGTTCCTTATTCATTAGTTTCAACAATGTCAACACGCACCAACACTCTCCATTGTTTGCCTTGAGGCGGAGCCATATCGAATAACGTTTGCGCGCCGGGGCCAGTAACCTGGATTTTTAATTTGGAGGGAGGAGTTAATATAACAATATCCTCCCCTCCCTTTGTTATACGTGCTGGGATTATGTATGTTGTTATATCCATTAAAACTCCGTTATGCTTTCACGGCATAGAGTGGAATATAGCGGACAGTCGAGCCAACCAAGACTTTTATCCAGCCCGCGTTGGCGGTGGCTGAAATATCATTCAGGTCGGAGCCGTTGGTAAGTGATACGGGTTCGCCGTTGTCATCGGTGAAGTTGAACAGATAGGTCGCGCCCTTGGCTGCCGTACATTGGAATTTGATGACGTTCTGGATTCCACCACTCGCCACTTCTGCATTGATGATACTCGTATCGCGTGCCTGAACATCCGTGACATTGGCCTGAAAGCCCATGAAGGCACAAGCTGCCACGCCGCCCGAATTGAAGGTTGCGCCGTCAATAACGGTTTTCAAAAAGTGGGCAAAAACGCCCACAGCAGGCGCACCTGCGGCAGTTGTAACGGTTGCACCCGTCGAAACATAGGCAATGTTTTGTCCGCCGAACAGACTATCGCAAGACGCGCCACTATCCATATAAGGGAACGAACCAAAACCTAATACCGCCGCTGTGCCTGTGGTATGCAGTTCGCGGTAATCGCTGTACACTGCGGCGGGCGTAGTGCTGACTGTACCGCTAAATGAAGTCCATCCCGAAGCGCGGGTCGGATTGACGCTTGCGCCGCGAATCGCGTTGGTACTCGATGCCAGCGTCATACTCGAAAAATTGATCGCGTGGGTCTCCAAGATTTTATCTGCGAAACTTATTGGGTCGCCTTGATGTAATTGATACATTTTCTACTCCTGCTTATATGGGCGGGATAATTCCCGCCCATATTTTAGCCATCATTAAACGGTGAGATTGTAAGTAATTGCCGAAGCCTCGGTATCACGCTGGGTCAAACCGAAGCGCATAAGAGCGACAATTTGCGTCGCGTCGGCTTGCGGGATGCGCTGGGTTTCGATGGTCATACGTCTCTTGATACCAAACTGCCACTGGGTCCAATTGACAGCAAGTATGCTTCCCGTAGTATTATTACTTGGTGTGGTCAAGTCGACCTTACCTGCGGTATTCGCTTTCAGGCCGTAGGTTGCGTCCTGATTGGCGAAGTGCATGAACGCCGACTCATAGACCTTGTATCCCCAAATCCCTGTTAATACGCCACCTTCGAGGGTCGGCTGGCTGAACACGTCACGGGTCAGGACCTCAGAGAGTTCGAGTGTTTTCCATGCAACGTGCAGGTCGGTGATAAAACTGACGTTGGCCTTGTTCTTTGCATTGCGTCCGGCTAAGCCCATGAGCTTGACGGTTTCGAGATAATCGGCTACCGCCAGGGTTCCACCGTTGCGTCTGTTTTCCGTTGTGGTAACAAGCGGGGATTTGCGGAATCCGTTGACGAGCATATATACAGGCACAAGAGTCGTAGAGGGTGTGCCACTGATATGGTTGATGTTTGTCGAAGCCGTTGCGACGGTATCGCCGTCGATTACAGCGTGCTCGAGTTGCTCTGCCCCGCCAAGTTCAAGCTGTCGGCGGAGTTGTGCAACAAACGGAATGAGCGAATCCTCTTCCATTTCGCCAGACCAGACACCGCGTGCTCCCATCTTGGCGAGCGAGAGGGTATTGTTACCCGTCGCGGTTTTTGACGCGCCAACTGTTGCGTCTGGGATTCCAGTTGTGGCGTTGTTGTCGGTTGCCTGTGCAACTTTATACCAGGTCATGTCAGCGCCTTCGAGAGGCAGGACGATTGACTCGAATCCCTGTGGGACCTCGATTGCATTTGCCATCAGGCGCTCGGCAACAAACGTATTTTGTCGGATGGATTCCCACAATCGAGTGGAGTATGCCACACCGACCCATTCGTCACCATATCCGGCTTGAGTCGAATAGTTGAGTTCGTTGGCTTTGACGCCCTTTGATTCAAAGTCGGCTTTCATGCCATTTTTGGCAACTTGGTATACATCCTCTTTACTTTCTTCCAGTTTCAAGGCAAGCGCCTTAACTGCGGCGGGGGAAGCGCCGCGCTTCGATTGTCCGCTGGCTTTTCCGGCCTGCAAAACCTCAATAAACAGGGCGTTATCGCCGGGGTCGAGATTGTCATACTTGCGGGTCTCTGCGAACTTGGCGACATAAGGAGCCTGTCCGCCGGGCAGACGTTGCCCTTCGGCGGTTGCCTTATCGCGCTTGTCCATCTCGGCTTTGACAGCCGCGTCGACTCGTTCCTGTTCCGCTTTGGCGGCGTCAGCCTTGACGGCCTCTTCCGCTTTGACGGTATTTACAACATCCAAAGCGGCGTCTTTGATCGCCTTCTGGACTTCGGGATCTTTCAAATCAATGGTCATTTTATATCTCCATGTTTCTTAACGTTTGGTTTTTTTGTACATCGCTCTGCCTTGCGGCCTCTGGCGGTGTTATTTATTTTGTAAGGTTAGCAAATCCACTATGCACTTTGTGGTCTGCGTTATTGGATTTTAAAAACTACAACAGCATTACCTATAACGATTTCATTTGGGTCTGCATCGGAGTGCGTATTTTCTTCGTTTCCTGCAATTATATAAACATGGCCGCCCAAACTAAAATCATCATTATCTTTATCGTAACTTGTCATAACAGAACTTGTCCAATCTTCGTCATAACCGTCCATGTCAATTCGCCACGCGCTAGCCCCATTTAATTCCTGTAAAATTTCGTATTCATCCGAACCGTATTTCGGAAATTCCCGCTCATCTTCTCTATCTGGGTTGTGCATTGAATTATTAGTTCTGTCGCCGACTTCCCTGTCATAAGATTCTATTCTTATCCCGTAAAAACTGTATTTCGGATTTTCGTTTTCTTTTTTTATAAAATCCCTGACTGCTTCCTTAAATTCACCATATGTTTTGGGGTTTACTGCCCCACTTCCACTCGACGCACTCCCGCCAACCAACCCCGGTCTGCCAGCGTGGCCAAAGTGGCCGCTTCCAGCTCCGCCTTTCATGGCTATAGCAGCAACAGTAGTAACAATCTTTGAGAAGTCCTGTAATTCGCTCATTATTTGCCTTGTAATACCGCGCTGACTACAGCGGCGACAATTGTTTTAATCTCTTCGCTGTTATCTTGTTCTGGTAGTGGTTCATCCATCACCAGTCCTAGCGCCTTGGCGGCGGGCAGGGCGAAGGCATAGCTATTCGCGGGCTTCTTACCCGTCTCGGTCTCGAATAAAGAAATGCCGACAAAAGCCCAATTGAGAATCTCGCCATCATCCGCCACGCGCACAAGATGGGCAATTGAATCTGACGAAGCGCGGGCGTTACCTTTTTGCGCAGATCGCCAGACACGTAGCGCTTTTTCTTTTCCTGCATCCAGTTTGACCCGCATCCAGCGACCCGCCTTATCTATCCATTTCGTGCCTGTGGATGTACCGATTTCTTCGGGCATCAGCTGTTGTACCCCCTGCCTCTCATAACCGTGATAATATAAGACAAGGGGATGGGGGAACTTGTCGGCATGTTCGTTCGTGCGTGGGGAAAAATACTGCCCGTCCGCGTCCTTGCCGCCGCGTTGTCCCTGATACGGCATATAACATACATCCAACATCATCTCGCCGGCCATTTTGATGGCAAGCGGGGGCGTGTTGTATGTGGTATATATCCCGTCCAAGTCTGCGGCTTTTATCGACTGAGCCTTGTATTCCTCTTCGTGTTCCGAATTCATACCCTGACAGACTGCGCCGTTTTCCATTGCGTAATCATGGATCATCTGCAATCGTTCGGCATCCTTTTTGCTGTTACGTGCTCCAGCTTTCATAGCGTCCAATTCGGCGGCATATAATGCCTTCATATGCGCTTCCGCTTCCTCATGTGTCTTATGGCATTTGATGGGTTCTTCTTCACCCTTTTTATGGACACAGTTTCCCTTGATCTCATATGGCATGGTTACTCCAAATAAAAATGGCGGCTGTAAAACGACGCGATTTCTCGTGTCTGTCTCACAGCCGCCACCTTTAGATTTTTGGTCTTCGGGTCACTAACGGACTCGTGTTAATATTTAATTATATGCGGTGCTGTGCTTGTTTTAGACAGGCTTTTGCAAAAGCCTGAATGACTTACACCAAGTTCGGGCAGTGTCTTTCAACGCCATAGCTGGCCGTCAACCAACTCCATCACCGAATCAAATTATACCACAAAAACATTATAAGGAACTTCAACATTCAACCAGGTCGCAATATACATACATTCATGAGCGCGAACTCTAAAAAATTTAGAGTAACGCCCAAGTGACACCATAACAATCCAGTAAACAGCAAGTATATATTTCATGCGTCAAACCTTTCTCCCGTTTTGGGGTTGATCCAATGTAAAAAAGTATTTACCAAAGCGTTGACCAAAAGGCACATCTCTTTGCCTATTTGATCCTTGAAATAAATAAAGTCGATTATTAAATCTGTCATGTTGTATACTCGTTTCCATTCTTATCTGTCAAACTGCAATCACAATTATACCCGTGACAATCCATTCCTGCTCCAGGCTTGCGCGGGATATAATCCCGGTCAATATACCAACTGATTTTATGGCTATTGCCATTCAACTCCAGGCACGTATCACAATGTTTTTCCGTCTCTCCAAGATGCCATGTAAGCATAATATTCTTTGCACCCCTCATCTTTGCTTCACCGTATAAAGCATCCAACCTGCCAGTATACCCGTCCGCGCGTGTAAATGCCTCATGGATCGGGTCGATCCCATCCCACTCCTCTTTCAGCCGCGCGAATAAGTCGTCAACATGTCCGAACTCCGCCGTCTGTTCACCCCCTAGCCATGCCAGCGTGTCATCGTCCATCGGCAATTCGCCGCCGCCCGCCTCATAACCAATTTCCGCCGCGCCAATAAACGCATCCGCCGCGCCTTTTTTCATGGCGTTTCTAAATGATGTAACCATTTGATTGCCGGTCAGGTAATCGTATACCGCATCGTAGATGATAGCCCAATAAGTATTACGAACGCCTTCGTATCCCGGCGCGGCTTTCATCGCGTCGCGCGTCTCTACCGATAAATACGGCATGACGGCAGGGAAATGCTTGATGACGGTTTGCAGGATTTGATTGTGCAATATCACAATGTTATCCCATATCTATCCGCCAGCCGTTGTTCCAGCGCAGCGCGGTCAGCAGACGGCAAATGCGGCGTTGCAATCATCACGGCGCACAACCAGCCCGAAAATGTCTGGCCGTTTGTCTCAAAGCCAGTCGCCCCAATTCTCACAGGTTCAGCATTTGACGTAGTTGTTACTGTTCCGGCAGTTGTAGGCTGCTCGTCCGTATTATCGCCGTTGTAATAAACGTGACTATCGGAAAATGACAGAATTTCTCCAGAAGCAACCGCCAAATTTGTAATCGGCACATCAATTATTTTTACCTGTCTAAAATTGTCAACGTCTGAAATTATCCCTAAACCGATTTCAAATTCAACAAAAAACAACCAGCCCGCATCAGCGGAATATGCTTGACCTATTTTCGATATTGCTGTATATCCAAAATTTCCGCCAGAGCCATCATATCGATATACGATAAAAACAGATGTATCGGACAGATTGTCTGCATAATCGTCCCCGATCAACCAAGTGCCGCGATAACCATTTATCACAGGATTAAAAAACACCGACGGATTGCCTTCGACGGTTTGCAGAATTGGTCGCGCAGCTCGAAATGAATTTGAGAAATCGTGTGCATTTGACGTCAAATCATTCCATGATAATATTCGCTCGGCATAGGGTGTTTGTGGAATGATTGTATATGTCTTGCCAGTTTCCACCGTAGCAGTTGAATCAACTGTCAAGGACGTTGCGCTATCCCAAACGATTTCAGTCACAATTCCATCAATGCTTGAATCGTCAGCCAGGATGCGATCTCCTATGACAACCTGATTGAAAAAGTCACTTCCGGTACCGGTAATGATATTGACTGATTGAGTAATCGTTCCTCCGCCAACCAGCGGGGTATTGTCTATATAACCAACTAAACCATCATCACTTTGTTCGTTCGATAACATTGACCAAGTTATATTATTCGTCACCGTTTGCGCTGTCACTGTTCCCAATACTGTTGCATCCGCCTCGCTGACAATATTCCCGCCTGTATACTCCCATGTAATCACATCATCCGAACCGTGCCAGGGAATGGGAATTTCATAATGCACTACGGCATGATTCGCCTGCCGCGTGGCGCTAGTAATCGCGGTTGCAACGCCGTTCTCTTTAATCGTCACACCGGTTGCATAATTGGACGCGCTAATGTTCATATCAAATGTGACAACAACGGTGTATCCGTTGACCGTCCCGATCTCGGACGATGAATATAGCGGAGCAATACCGCCAGGGACACTTTTACCGCATAAGACACCCGCCGAAACGAGCTTAAAGAATCTGTTCATGGTTTTTACACGTCAACAATATAAAGAATTATCGACCCGGATTTTACATTTCCGCCTTGCGCTATTACCGCCTTAGGTCTCCCTATAACCACCGGGAGCGTATAAGTTGCCAATGCAGAGCCGTCCGTATTTAGCGCTTCCGCTACGCGCGGATAAACCATCTGGTCGGAGTTAAAATTTGCCTGTGTGAGCAACGGGATTGATAAGTCGCCCTGCTCCGCAGTCACGGTAATATCTACACCGTCATCGAACGTATTGTCTATCAACTGCGCGGCATATAATAAGCCGGAAAAGCCGCTGCCTGTTGCTGACCCGGTACCGTCAGCAAGCGTTATAATGTCCAATCTTACGTCTCTCATGACACACTCTCCTTTTTATCTGTATTCTTCATTGTATCAAATTTATCAATTCCGGTAAAAGATGCCTTTGTCGCAGATGCGAAATTATTCAATGCCGTTGCCAGCATGATGATCTCTGTATCGGTTCTGACCTCCTCCGCCTGTTCGACAAGTAGTCCCTCGCGCGCCTCATCGAACACCGCCTTGATCGCGGCGGGATTGGCACATCCTATCAGAGATGCTTTGACCCCGTTCGATATGTCAAGCGGGGTATTATACAACTCAAATTCAAATTCTTTCCCGATGTTTTTGATGGCTTTCCTTTCCCACTTCTCCAATTCTAACAATATCGGACGCGGGTCGCGTGTACTTGCTTTTTTCGCTATCTGCTTTTCCTGTGCTTCTATGTCCGTTTGTGCGTTGGACGTTTCGGCGGGCAATTGTGGCGGCTTCTTTTCCTCCATCAATTCACCCTGTACGACCTCCGGCTCCGGCGTGACCGATTTATAGGTTTGTGCTTCGGTGACAAGCATTTTACCTACAACCGGATCGGGATAATCATCATCACCCCATAGGTAACGATATTCATTAACAGTTAGCACCTTACTGTGTTCCTGCTTCTCGCTCAATTCCAGCACCCGATCCGTGACGCGGATGTCATCGGGCTCGATTTTTAAGTCCTCCCCGTAGTATCGCCAGATGATCTGCTGTGTCATGGCTTCGTAGAGCAATAACAAAACAGGATAGACACATAAATCTATCAGTGTGGCCTTGTTGGTTCTGCTGTTGGCTTCGGTGGCACTTTCGGATAACATCGAAGCCAGACCAGGCGCAAGCCTACTCCATATTTCATCCCTGTTATTCTCACGCCCGGTATAAAATTCCATATCTTTTGGAGGCGACGATGTTTGTATCCAGCCCACCGCGCCGGTACCCGTACCGCGCAGACGTAATATGTTTTGCTGACTGGCGGCCTCGTCTATGTCCTCCCCGATTTGATCCCACATCGGGTCGGGTATCATATCTGCAAAATGTAAAACACCGGGCAGACGTCCGTTACCTTGATATACATTGTTATTCCATTTTTGCATTGTCAAGTCATTGGACGTAACGAGCGATAAGGATGTCAACGAACTATCCGGGTCGAGCATTTTTTGCGGGTCGTAATCGCAAAAATACATGATCTGCCCAGGTGGAATTTGTAATCGCTGACCACCGCCCGCGTCGTACAAAAAATATGCAATCCCCATCTTGCCGTCTGTCTTTGGGCCGATCAACGTGGTAGGGATGCGCCACAATTCAACAGGTTTATTGCCAACCACATTGAGCCAGAGGTACGCCTTGCTGTGCAATTTGTAATCTGCCACAAGCGCGCGGATGAGCGAACGTCCGGATTGGGTTGGATTGGGATTAAGCAATAACTTCTCGAAATCATGGTTGGGTATATCCTCTTCCTCTTCGCCCACCATTTTTTTAACAGACTTATCCGCCAGTGCCGAAATGATGGACACAATATCAATCGCCGTACCCACCCATGACAGGCGCTTGTATAGCTCTGCCTGCCGTTCGAGAATGGACAGGTCTGGAAAGTTATGCGCCATCGCACGCGCATACGCGAGATACCATTTTGGATAAGTAACTTTCGGGTTGATATATGCTTTCATTGTTAATCCCTCACGATTACGCAATAGCCGGCGGCGGTGAAGAAGTCCACCAGCGTTTGCAGCGCGCTTCTATTGTCGCCGTCTATATATTGTTCCGGCTTATTGATGTCCACGAATGCAACCATCGCTTCCTTGTCTATTTTATACGTCAATCTGAATTTGTATAATTTATAAATCCATTTAGTAGACATCTGTACCGCTTTCCTGTTCTTTCATGTATTTCAAAACCATTTCTTGATACTCTTGCGCCTTACTCTCAGACATTGCAAACGATATAACATTACGCTCAAGTTTGATTATAAATTCATCGTCCGGTATTTTTTCGTCTAAAACAACAGGAAATCCAAAAAACGTTTTGAGCATATTTCACCTCGAGAATGCGAATAAACTGCTGGCTTTTGGGAACCCGTCAATCCTGGCAACTAGATAACGCGTTGTGTCGCATCCATGATCGTTGAGTTTGACCGGCTCTTCCTTGTTTGGCTTACCATCATCGTACTTTTTCCAGGCATAACCTGGCAATTCGTCCTCTGTGCATATCGGCTTCTTGTCTGATTCGAGCAACGGGTCAGCCGCAACAAGAACGCCGCGCACAAAGTATAAACGCGGTTTGCCATCCAATTGTACCTTCATTCTCATTTTGACGGCTTGTATACCCGGAGAAACATCCTTGAGCGCCGGTGTTGTCGATATGCCGTGCCGTTGCATGGTAGCCCGATCCTCTGCGTCATGGTCTGCGACTGTAAATTCAATTGATTCGTCACCAGTCAGCCTAATAATCTCCGGCGTCACATCCTCCACCAATCGGCGCGTTTGATAAAATTCGCGATAACGATATAAACGACCATCCGCATCCATGCCCCACCACTGACACACAAACGGGTTGCTATATCCAAAATCAACTACCCGGAAACGACGCACGAACGGCGGGCAATCACTTGCGTCTATCATGTGGATAGCTGGATCGTATTCGTCATATATCGCGCCTTCCGCCTGTACCCACTTGCCAAGCACCAATCTATCACGCATGATACCGGTCAGTTTCTCGAGATTGGCAATATAAGCGGGCGAATTGTACGGGTTGTCTTTTGCGCCGCTATAATACACAGACGCCCCGCCGCCTTGTATCAAGTCCTTGTAAATCCAGTGCGTTGGCGCGTCCGGGTTGGTGGTCAAGATGATCTGCTGCCAATCGGCCGCCGTATGCCGCACGCGCCCGATCACTTCCTGGTAATCGTCGCGCTGGAACGCGTTTGCCTCCTCCAGCCACGCACCGTCCAATCCGCCGTCGCCACCTATCGAGCGCGCGGCCTGTCGTTGTTTATCGTCATACATACCCGCCGAATAAATAACCGACCCGTTTGGGTAATAAAATGCACCTTCGGAAACATTGAATTTTATCCGCGTATCCTGTCCCATAACTGTTTTCCACATAAAAGGCACAATCGAATGGCTGTTCCACTCACGCGCCTTGCGCGCAATCAACCAGGTCGAGCCGGGATAATACCAGCAGTAGGCATTCACCTTTTCCGCCGCAACGCGCGACTTACCGCCGCCCGCACTACCGGTCAATAACAGTGTTGATGATTTATCGTCCAGCGGTGCATATTGCCATTTCAATGGTTCGTAAACCGCGATTAATTCAGGCGTCGCTATCATCGCGCTTTTCCCATTGGTCCGGAGTGAATACAATATAGCCCTTGATCTTTTCCCTGCCGCTGGTCACGTCCACATTCTGCGGGACTTTGCCCAGCAACCGGTCAAGAAACGCCTGCTTGTCCGCGCTTTGTTTACTGGTGGTCATACTGCGAAGCAACGCGCGGAGGCGGTCTACTGTTTCGCCAGTGTTGGGGTTAGTTAACTCCTCCGATGCAATCTCCCACATCAGCGCATCAGCCAAAGCCTTGACGTCCTTCGGCACGCGCGGCTTCTTACTGCCGTCCATCCAGCGCCTTTCGTCAAAGCCCTGCTTGAACGGCTTACCGCG
>Ga0209342_10002840_pt1 | contig 18404 bp, 12 predicted proteins | sample RifCSP16_2_FD_184023 | JGI IMG/M metagenome (GOLD analysis project Ga0209342, IMG submission 184023) | Soil microbial communities from Rifle, Colorado - Rifle CSP2_sed 16_2 (SPAdes) (version 2) | ecosystem: Environmental > Terrestrial > Deep subsurface > Rock core/Sediment | place: Rifle... | reverse complement strand
GGATATGGTCCGGAATCCCAATCTTTCCAATATCATGAAGCAGGCAGAGGTAGACAAGTTCTTCCTGTTGCTGCATCGTCATACCCAATTCAATGGCAATCTGTTTTGCATATTCAATCACCCGTTCTGAGTGGCCATTCGTATAATGATCACGGGCATCCAGGGCGCTGCTCAGAGATGTCACAACCTCATAGAGCGATTGAGGAGAAGAGTCGGCGGAGAGCATTTTCCTTAATTGTTCTGTTAAGTCCGCTGCAACCTCCCGGCCATCATCAAACCGGCTCAGGGTCTTCATCACAAAGAAGGTCTCAAAGACCTTCTTATTCCATGACCTCAGATCCTGGGTGTCACTATGATCAAAGGCAAATATCTGATCCCCCCCTTTATACTTTGCAAGATACATGGCCTGGTCCGCAAGCCGTAAGAGCATAGCCGAATCATCCGTGTGATAAAAATAGGTGGCCAGACCCATGCTGATACTGACGCCCCCCTCTTTAAAACGCTCTCTCATCTTTTTCATGATCCTGTTTGCCACTAATAGGCCCTGATCCTGGGCTGTCTCCGGCAGGATGCATATAAACTCATCCCCTCCGTAACGCGCTACGATGTCTATCCCCCTCGTGTTATCCTTCAGACATTGGGCCAATTCAGAGAGTATTTTGTCCCCATGGTGATGCCCGCAGGAATCATTGATAGATTTAAAGTTATCCACGTCTATCATCAAAATGGAGAAAGGCTTTTGGGTCCGGTTTGCCCGCATCACTTCTTCCTGATAACTTTCAAGGAAAGATCTGTGATTGAGGAGTTTTGTAAGGCCGTCTGTTTTCGCCTGCTGCCGGATCTGTTCATATAACTGGGCATTCTTCAGGGCATTTGCCGAGGTATTTGCAACAACCTGGCAGAATTTTATCTCCTCCGGTGTAAACTCGCGGGTCTTCCTCCTTACCTTCAAAAAGAGGGTCCCTATAATCTCCTCCTTATAGGCAATGGGTATTACTAAGAGCGATTTTATATTGATCTGGTTCAGGAGGTCCCGCACACCGATCATCAGGGGGTCAATCGTTATATCATTGACAACAACGACCTGCTTGCTGTCGAGGGCCTTATAGATCTCCGGATACTTTTCCAGGTCTATCTGCAGGCGGTCGAGGTCAGGGGCATCCTGAGATGCAACAACATAACCCTGTTTTTGCTCACTATCCGTAAGGATGATAGAACATCTGTCCGCCTGGATATAACCTGCGACCTTAGCAACGATTATCCGTAAGACCTCCTTTATATCCAGTGTCGAAGAGACACTCTTTGTTATCTCTAATAGAATCTCCAGCTTTCTCTTTTCTGTCTCAAGGTCTACATTCTTGTTAGAGTGAACCCTTGTCTGTTCAGCCAAATATCCATAGAAGAGGGACATGATAAATAAGAAGGAGGGTCTCAGCATAATCTCTTCATCATAGATGACTGCCTCGATGTCTCTGCTTTGGAGCAGCATGATGGTATAGACAATACTTACGATCGCTGTATTTCGAATGATTGTCCGCAGGTCCGAGCTAAAGGTCGTGGCGATAATAACAAGAAAGTAGACCAAATAAAATTCTGACGAAGAATTGCCAGTCATATAAATAGCAACAGACACGGAGACGGTATCCAGCAGGACAAACAGGTAGTCAAACCATTTTTTAGAAAAAACAGGCTCAGGGATACCGGTTAAGACCAGATTAGACAGCAGGAGAGTGTATATGATAAAAGCCTGGGGGCTCAGTAGGGAGACCGCCCCCTTAGAGAAGAGCAAAAGATAGGATGTAATAATGATAACCAACCACCTGAGCAATAGAACCGTCTTTTTTTTCCCAAACCCGGAATGACCCATTTATCTGTATACCCTTTCTGTTTTTTTGATTCTAAACGCAAAGATACTATTCGGATATCGCAAAATTTCTCTTGACAAGGAATAGATTACTGGTATAATTTTCATAATTCCTATCGGAATAGTAGGATATAAAATATGCGGTTTTCCGTTAAAAGCGAGTATGCAATCACTGCCGTATTAGATATGGCCCTCAACACCGATAATGGCCCTGCCCATGTCCGGGCCATTGCAAGGAGACAGGCAATCCCGGTGAGGTTCTTAGAACAGGTAATGGCCTCCCTGAAAAAGGCCGGTCTCGTGGAGAGCATCCGGGGCGCACAGGGAGGTTACGTTCTATCACGAGACCCAAAGGCTATTAATGTAGCTCAGATAGTCGAGGCGATCGAAGGACCTATTACCCCCATAGATCATCCCGCTGGGATACAGGAATATAGACACCAGCAACTGAACGGATATATCATAAAGGGGGTTTGGGAGGAGGTTAGAAGGGCTATCTCGAATGTCCTGAGTAGAGTAAGTATCGAGGATATGTGCAAGAAACAGAGAGATCAGGAACGTACCGTAATGTATCATATATAATCTGATTATTATAAAGGAGGGGTCATACCTATGGAGCAGAATCTTATCGAGACAGACATTCTTATCATCGGAGGTGGAACCGCCGGGTGCCTGGCAGCCGTTGAGGTACGGGAGCGCTTTCCAAATCTCAGCGTCACCATAATGGAAAAGGCACACATCGACAGGAGCGGCTGTTTGGCAGGCGGCATGAATGCCATCAATGCGTACCTGAACCCCGGAGAGACCCCTGAGAGCTTTGTCAAATATGTCAGATTCGATTCCTGCGGCCTGGTGCGGGAGGACCTTGTCCTGAGCATGTCAGAATTATTCGAATACTGTGTCAAGAAGGTTGAGAAATGGGGACTTCCTATTCTGTGCGATGATAAGGGGAACTATATCCCACGGGGGCGATGGAATATAAAGATCAATGGCGAATCTCTAAAACCCATCATTGCAAAGGCCGCAAAGAATGCAGGGACAAAGGTCTTAAACTGGGTTGTTGCCACGAACTATCTGGTTGTGGATGGAAGGGTTGTGGGCGCTGTGGGATTCAGCGTCAGAAACGGAAATATGTTTGTGGTAAAGGCGAAGGCAACCATTATTGCAACAGGCGGCGCGGCCGGTGTCTATAAGCCAAACAATGCCCATGATGCACAGCATAAGACATGGTATTGCCCCTACAACACAGGGGCAGGATATGCCATGGGCATACGGGCAGGCGCTGAGATGACCAGTTTCGAGATGCGCTATATCGGCCTGCGGGTCAAAGATACGATCGCCCCGACCGGAACCATAGCCCTGGGTGTGGGAGCCCCTCAGATCAATTCAAAGGGAGAAAAATTCATGGCGACCAAGTACGCCCATATCGGCGGCGACGGCGCCCCAACGCCATATCGGTCACACGGGCCCCTCCAGGAGATAAAGGAGGGACGCGGTCCTGTATACCTGGATACACGGCACATCACGTCTCAGCAGGCAAGAGACCTCAAATCGGCATTCCTGGATATGTATCCTTCAATGGTCCTCTATTGGGCAGCCAATGAAATAGACCCCTCAAAGGAACCTGTTGAAGTCCAGACTACCGAGCCCTACATTGTGGGCGGCCATACCCAGTCCGGTTATTGGGTAGATGTCAACCGGAAAACGACCCTGGAAGGTCTGTATGCTGCAGGGGATGTCGCAGGAGGCGCTCCCTATAAGTTTGTCAGTGGCTGCTGGGCAGAGGGGGTCATAGCGGCAAAACAGGCTGGTGAGTATGCACAGAAGAATGCCTTCGCTGAGATACCGGCCAGTCTTGTGCATAAAGAACAGGACAGGGCCTTTGCCCCACTTCTGAGCTTTACCAGCAAGAAAGATGGCATAAAGGCTTACGACATGGAGGTTAGACTCCAGAAAATCATGGAAGAATATGCAGGGGGCGCGGCAACCTATTACGAGGTAAACGAAGAGAGGCTCCTGGTAGCCCGGAGACGTCTTGCTACCCTGCCGGATCAATTTAAGCACATTATTGCAGAAGATCTTCATGAGCTCATGAAGGCCCATGAGGTGATAGACAGGGTTTACGTTGCTCAAACCCTTGTGGAACATATGTTATACCGGAAGGAGACCCGATGGCCGGGATACTGTACCCGGACTGATTATACGGAGAGGGATGATGAAAAGTGGCTCAATTTTGTAAACTCCAGAAGAGACCCTGACACAGGTATTATTGAAATGCTCACAAGGCCCTATGTACAGATAGTGCCCGGAGACAGGTATAAGCCAAGGTAAACATCAAAATTTGACTATCATGAGGGAGGTTTAAAAATGCCAGTAATTATACATGCTGACAAATGCAACGGATGCCACGGATCGAATAATCCACCCTGCATAAGGATGTGTCCGGGGGATCTTTTAATGAAAGACTCAAAAACCGGGAAGATTCTCATGAGGGACCCGGCAGAATGCTGGGATTGCCTCCCCTGCGTGAAGGTATGTCCACAGGAGGCCATAGAATTCAGGCTCTCCTATCAATTGGGATTTCATACAGCAAGGCTAATACCACACATCCATGATACCCGGGATTTTATAACATGGGAGCTGATAGACACCAAAGGTGATATTGATAAATTTACCATCAGGACCAAGATACTCCCGGTAGAGCTGGATGAAAAGGTGGAAGGAGTGGCCGCAGTAGACTTCTCCATTTAGCAGGATCAACGCAGGAGTAACATGATGAATATACCATCCTTAGTACTTGAAGAAATAGATGCCTTTGAGGCCGAGATCGGCCGCCTGAGGTATAATGAAATTCCGGAAGAGAAATTTAAGAGATTCAGACTCCAGCAGGGGATCTATGGCCAGCGTCAAAAAGAAGATTTCATGGTGCGGGTCAAGGTACCCCAGGGCACTCTGAACCCTGAACAGTTGAAAAGATTGGCAGATATCGGCGATAGATTCTCAACTGGAATAGCCCATACCTCTTCACGCCAGGACATACAATTCCACTATGTAAAATTAGAAAATGTGCCCACGGTCATGAGACTCCTTGCAGAGGTGGGACTGACGACAAGAGAGGCCTGCGGAAATACGATCAGAAATGTTACAGGATGTTATCTGGCAGGCACTTGTCCTGATGAGGTGTTCGATGTCTCTCCCTATGCCGCATTGACCACCTCCTATTTTTTGAGAAATCCGGTCTGCCAGAGCCTTCCACGGAAGTTTAAGATCGCCTTCTCCGGATGCTCTAAAGACTGTGCGATGGCGCCCATCCATGATATAGGAGCCATCGCCGTAAAAAGGGAAGTCAATGGGACTGAGAAGCCTGGCTTCCGGATTTATATTGCAGGCGGCCTGGGGCCTCATCCCAAGATAGCCCAGGTTTTGGATGAATTTGTGCCGGCAGAGGACCTGATACCCTTATCCGAGGCCATATTGCGGGTATTTGACCAATATGGCGAAAGGAAAAACAGGAGCAGGGCCAGGATGAAATTCCTGCTGGAAAAGATCGGTTTTGAAGAGCTCAAACAAAGGGTCTTAAAGGAATTCCAGACCCTCAAGACATCGAGGACCTGGTCTTTTACACTCCCCTCCGGGGATAACCTTGAGAATCCCTCCATCTCTTCTTTAGAAAAGGGGGGCACAGGTAACGGAGACCCCTATTTTCATAGATGGCGTAGCACCAATGTCCTTCGACAAAAACAGGATGGCTATCATACTGTAAGTGTGCGGTTAGTGATGGGGGATATTACTACGGCACAAATGCGGAAACTGGCAGATATCACAACAAAATATGCCCATGGACGGCTAAAGGTAACACAACAACAAAACTTCATTATGAAATGGGTGCGGGACGAAGATCTGCACAATCTGTATCTGGCCTTAAAAAAAGAGGGGTTGGCCCTCGCCGGGGCCGGAAGGATGATAGACATTCAGAGTTGTCCGGGTGCGGAGACATGCAACCTTGGTTTGACATCATCAAGGCAATTGGCCTTTGCAATTGGAAGAAGGCTCGCGGCACGGGAGGATGCTGAAGTTGAGGATGTGAGGATAAAGGTAAGCGGATGTCCGAATTCCTGCGGTCATCATCATATCGCCGACATTGGTTTCCATGGCGTTGCCAAAAAGATAGACGGCCGCCTTGTGCCGCACTATCAGTTGCACCTTAGAGGGGGTATCGGGAATAATCGTGCCGTCATCGGAGACTCTAATATAAAACTCCCGGCAAAGAATATTCCGGAGGCGGTGTCAGGACTTGTCTCTCTGTATCAGAAAGACCGACTGCCAGGAGAGTTGTTTTACCAGTATGTTGACCGGGCGGGTTTAGATTACATACAGGACTTTTTAGGGACACATACCTCCATCCCATCTTTTGCAGAGTCTCCTGACAACTATTACGACTGGGGCTCTGAAAAGGATTTTGTGGTAAAGCTCGGAGCCGGTGAGTGTGCCGGTGGTGTGGTCGATTTAATAGAAGATTGCCTTATCTCCGGCAACCGGGAGGCGGCCGAGGCTGCGCTCTTCTTTGATGCAGGACAGGTTGAGGAGGCCCTGAAGTGGGTTGAGCGGGCCATAATCTCCATCTCTAAGGGAATGTTGGTTCCCTTTGGGATCGACACCGAGGTAGAGGCGGAACTGATCAGGGAGTTTCAGGATAAGATCATTGACAAATGCATTGTCTCCGGCAGTGTTGAACCCCTGTTTACTGATTATGGGAAACCTGCATCAAAGGAAAAGATTAAAGAAAAGATATCCCTCGCAAAGATTCTGGCAAAAGAGTCTCAGGAGGCCTATAGTCAGATTGACAAGAACTTTAAATTCCGGCAACGGGAAGAAGAATCAAAGGAGGAGGTAAAACAACCCATGGAAAGGAAGATTGATGCCAAGTTAGATTTAAAAGGGGTGGCCTGTCCTTATAATTTTGTAAAAACAAAGTTGAAATTAGAGGAGATGGACACCGGACAGGTACTGCAAATCATCATTGATGATGGGGAACCCTACCTGAATGTGCCGAGGAGCGTTCTGAATGAGGGTCATAAGATACTCGAAGAAGAAAAGATAGAGGACAAGCATTATAGGATAGTGATCGAAAAGGCTTGAATCATAGAACCCTAAAATGAATTAACCAGGAGGAGGTATCGCAAATGCTGCATTCCATACCGCATGGCGGCAAACTGATTAACCGCATACTTCGTGGAAAAGACAGGGAGATGGCAGAGTTAAAGGCCAGGGAGTTAAAAAAGATCCCTTTGTCACAGAGGGAAGTCTCTGATATTGAGATGATGGCCATCGGGGCACTAAGCCCGCTGGAAGGATTTATGTGCAAGGATGACTATCATTCGGTGATAGACACGATGCGCCTTACAAGCGGCCTGCCCTGGTCTATTCCCATCACGCTTTCTGTAAAACAAGAAGTGGCCGATGGGCTTGCGCTTAAAGATGAAGTGGCCTTAATGGACGAGAAAGGACATCCTCTGGCCCTGATGACTGTGGAAGACATTTATCCTCATGACAAGGAAAAAGAGGCAATAGAAGTCTACAAGACCGATAGCGCCGAGCATCCCGGCGTGAAGTATGTCTATGACTCAGGACCGGTGCTTGTAGGGGGTAAGATCACCCTTTTCCAGAGGCCCAGGCATCAGGATTTTCTGCAGTATCGCCTTGATCCGGCGGATACAAGAAAGGTCTTTCAGGAAAAGGGATGGAAAAGGGTCGTAGGGTTTCAGACAAGAAATCCTATACACCGTGCCCATGAGTATATACAAAAATCAGCACTTGAGATTGTCGACGGACTCATGGTTCATCCCCTGGTCGGCGCCACAAAGGGGGATGATGTCCCTGCTGAAGTCAGGATGCGCTGTTATGAAGCGCTGTTTGAAAATTACTATCCGAAAGACAGGACAATGCTTGCTGTCTTTCCTGCAGCCATGCGATATGCCGGCCCAAGGGAGGCCATATTCCATGCTATCGCAAGAAAGAACTACGGGTGCACCCATTTCATCGTGGGAAGAGACCATGCGGGCGTCGGCAATTATTATGGGACCTTTGATGCCCACTATATCTTTGACGAGTTTGAAGATGGCGAACTTGGCATCACCCCTATGTTCTTTGACCACACTTTCTATTGCAAACGCTGCACGAGTATGGCATCATACAAAACCTGTCCCCATGATTCAGTCGAACATGTCGCCCTTTCAGGGACAAAGGTCCGGGAGATGCTGAGAAATGGTGTCACTCCACCGCCAGAATTCTCAAGACCGGAGGTCGCAAAGATACTCATAGAGGCCATGTCAGCTAAGAAGGAATAGAACAACATGTCATTGCTACGACCGACTTTGTCGGTCGTAGCAATCTGATAATGAGATTGCTACGCTTCGTTCGCAATAACAAATTCTCAAAGGAAACGAGTCATAGAAAAAATTGTTTTAAAAACAGAGATCCCCGGCCTAAAGCCTGTCAGGAGGGGCAAGGTTCGTGATATCTTCGACCTCGGAGACTATTTACTCCTTGTTGCTTCAGACCGCGTCTCAGCCTTTGATGTAGTCCTGCCCAATGGTATTCCTGGCAAGGGAAGGATACTGACCCAGATATCCCTTTACTGGTTTAAACAGATGGAAGGTATAATACCCAACCACCTTGTCAGTGTAAGGGCCGAAGAGTTCCCTCCTGTGTGTCAAGCGAGCAGGGATATGCTTGCCGGAAGAAGTATGCTCGTCAAAAAGGTAAAACCGCTTCCTGTGGAATGTATCGTCAGAGGCTACTTATCCGGCTCAGGCTGGAAAGAGTACAAGAAAAGCGGAACAGTATGCGGGATAAAACTGCCTGCGAACCTTGACGATTCTGCTAAACTTCCGGAACCCCTGTTCACCCCAAGCACCAAGGCCGAAGAAGGGCATGACATCAACATATCCTTTGAAGAAGCAGGCAGGATCGTTGGGAATGAATTAGCAGGAAGGTTAAGAGACACCAGCATTCATATATATCAAAAGGCACAGGCCATGGCAGAAAAGAAGGGAATCATTATTGCTGATACAAAATTTGAGTTTGGCCTGTTTGATGATCAACTGATACTAATAGATGAAATCCTTACCCCAGATTCTTCCCGTTTCTGGTCCGTTAATACCTATGAACCCGGGAGAAGTCAGGACAGCTATGATAAACAGATCATCCGGGATTATCTCCTGACCCTCGACTGGGACCAACGCCCTCCAGGGCCGGTGCTTCCTGATGATATTGTACAAAAAGCAGCCGCACGCTATCAGGAAATAATGAACATCCTTACAAATCACAACCGCCCTGACCTTAAAATGGCCCAGACGAGCCATAGCCCTAAGAAGCCAGCCACAAGGTAGCCGATGACCCCCATGACCGGGAACCCTAATATGAGAGGCCCCATCTGGGTCTGCATGATAATAGAAGACCCGACGATAATAGCGGCGATGATGAGACTGAAAGACAATCTGTTACTGGCCTTATCGATGTGCAGTTCTAAATCTTCAAGTTTATCATGCTTCACATCCAACTCGATACGGCCTTCTTTAAGGTGCCTTAAAATATTGCGGAGATCATGAGGGAGATTCCGGAGGATATTATTGATTTCCATGCCGCCCTTCATAATATCCCTGTAAATTCTGGAGGGATCAAAGAGTCTCTTCCTCAGCAAGACCTGCGTATATGGCCTTATATTTTCCACAAGATTAAAATCAGGGTCCAAGGTCCGAACCACAGACTCAACCGTCATGAACGTCTTTCCAAACAGGAGCAGTTCCGTAGGGGCCTTTATCTGATGACGTCTTCCTATGGATATAAGCCCCTCCATGAACTCAGCAAAGGAGAATTCCTTTAAAGGAATACCATAATATCTCTCCAGGAAATCACCAATGTCCCGTTTGAGGGATCTCATATCAACATCCCCTGTAATGATGCCCACATCAAGATAGACATCTATCATCCTGGCAGTGTCCTTATCCATAAAGGCCAGAAAAAGGTTTGACAAATGATCTACCATCTCATCATCCATGTGCCCCATGATGCCGAAGTCGTGGAAACAGATACGTCCGTCGTCGAGAAAAAATATATTGCCCGGATGAGGATCAGCATGAAAAAAACCATGTTCAAAAATCTGCATCAAATAAGACTCATTAAATCGTTTTGCCAGATCATGCCGGTATTTTACATCTCCAGCCACCTCTGTAACCTTCTTCCCCACTTTATACTCTATAGTCAGGACACGCGGCCCGCTGAGATCCCATATCACTTCTGGCACAAATATGGCCTTGGATCCCTTAAATAACTCCCTGAATCTCTCTGCACTCCTCCCTTCAATGCGAAAGTCCAATTCCCGGCGGATAGATTTCGCAAATTCCTCTACCATGCCGACAGGGTCGTACAGCCTGGCCTCCGGCATATACTTTTCCAACAACTTTGCCAAATTCATCAATATATTGAGATCTGTCTCTACAATTTGTTTAATGCCCGGTCTCTGTATCTTGACAACCACATCTCTTCCATCAGGTAATTGTGCCCTATGAACCTGTCCGATAGAGGCTGCGGCAAGCGGCTTTTCATCGAATGAAGGGAAAAGTTTTTCGACTGGCTTGCCAAACTGGGATAGGATTTCCTGCCTGGAATGTTCCACAGGAAAGGGAGGGACATTGTCCTGGAGTTTCTCTAACTCTCTGACAAACTCCTCAGACAAGATGTCCCTTCTTAGACTTAATATCTGCCCGAACTTTATAAAGGTAGGGCCAAGCTCCTCAAGAACGAGCTTGAACTGTTCAGCAACATTTCTGGGGACCACCTCGCGTTTAGGGATTCTGAACAGCCGCTTACCTAACGGGATATAACCCTGGAGATTTAGCCTCTCCACCACATAACCAAACCCATGCTTGATGAGGGTGTTCAAAATCTGGCGGACACGCTGCAAATCCCTATAGGTCTGCCTGACATTGTAGAATGGCATGGTCTCTGCCTACTGGCATCCCATCATCGCACCATCACTCATACCTCCCATATGCCATGCCCCTCTCATCCGGGAATGCCCCATCCATCCCAGTATAAAACTTGCCAGGTCTTCATACTGCTCATCTGATAAAAACTCTCTCGTCTTTACAAGCGCCCTGACCCTGGCTCTGTTCAGGTCAGATCTTAACGACTCCAAATTATTCGCACTCTCCTCTATGGTATTCTCATCAGACTCTTTCGTTTTTAACAATTCCCCAAGCTCTATCTCTGCAATCTCAATATCCGCCCTTTTCTTCAATACCTCTTTCCGATAGGCAGAGTAAATCTTCCCGAATTTATTGGTCTGTTCTTCCGTGAGATTAAGCCTTTCCTTTACATATAGCCAGGGGGAAGACATCATCGGCATAGGCATCCCCATGTCCATACCCTTTTTCATCATCGGCCCGCCCATCTTGGGCATCTTCATGCCAGGCCCTTTCATACACGATCCTTCTCCCATCTCTTCCTTCATATCTTCATCCATCATAGACCTATGAGATGCATGATAAGCTCCTGTATCTCCTATCACCATACGACTGCCGCCCAAAACAGACACAACGACTAAAATGAAAAATATAAATCTCTTTTGCCACATGGGTTAACCTCCTTTGTAAATGGTTTATTAATGTCTCTGTAACTGCGACAGAGAGGCCTTTTGCAAGATGGATGAGATATACTGAGTGGCCTCTTTGGCACTCCAGTCTCTGCTCCCGTTAACCCTTCCGATGATCTTACCTTCTGTATTGATGAAATATGTAGTAGGAAGGGCCCACACCTGATATTCCTCTGCTACTCCCTGATCAGTGTCCAATAGGGCAGAGAATGTAATATGATATTCCTTAACAAAGGCCGTGACGCCTTTGGCCTTCTCTCCGGCGGCCACAGCGAGGACAACAAATCCCTTATCTTTAAATTGCCGGTGCAGTTTTTCCATAGAAGGCATCTCCAAACGACAGGGTGTACACCACGTGGCCCAAAAATTAAGCATGACAACCTTTCCCCTGTAACTTTTTAAACTAATCCTCTTATTATCCAGGTCCTTTAGTGTAAAATCTGTTGCTTCTACGGGATCGGCATATTCCTGCACACCCAAGCTTAAGGCCTCATGTCTGCTCTCTGCGGAAGAATTCTTAAGGATGAGGATGACACTCAGGAACATACCAAAAATGATAACAGCGTATTTGACATAGTAGATTCTACTTGCGCGGACTAATCTCATTGACCATCTCAGCGGTAAGGACATCTTCTAATCTGCTTGGAATATAGCATGCAACTTATCCCGCCGTCAAGAAAACCTTTACCTCACGCGGCAGGATGCCTCTGCAGCAATTTCTCCGTAACAGGAACAACATCGCCCACATCTTTCGCATAACCGTCTGCCCCTATCTCCTCAGCAAACTTTTGAGTAGTAACCGCCCCCCCTATCATGACCTTACAGGAAAGACCTTGCTCCTCAATGGCATCTCTAACGACCTTCATCTGCATCATGGTTGTCGTCATCAACGCTGAGAGCCCTATAATATCAGCGTGGTACTTCCTGGCAGCGCTCAGGATATCCTCACACGGAACATTTTTCCCGAGGTCTATCACCTCAAACCCGAAATTCCTCAACATCATACAACAGATATTCTTTCCAAGGTCATGGATATCCCCTTTTACAGTGGCCATAATGATCGTACCTTTCTTCTCAAGGGCCCCCTTTGCCTCCAGATAAGGAATTAATACATCCACCCCCCTCTTCATCGTCTCTGCAGAGGCCACTAAATGTGGGATAAACTTCTTTCGCGCCGCAAAGAGATCTCCAAGGTGTCTGATAGCCGGAGTCATAATATTAAGGAAGACATCCCCCGGATCCATACCTTCTCCAATGCCTTTTTTAACAAGAAGCTCTACTCCGTCTCTGTCGCCTTCAACAATCGCATTAAATATGCTATCTCCTGTGCTCAACTCTTTCTTTGCCGCCCCCCTCTTTTGTCCTTTCTCGTCTTCCCCTCTTTCTTTAGAAGCCTCCTGCAGGGCAATATATTTGCGGCAACCCATGTCCCTGCCTGCAAATAAGCTTGCCGCGGCTACTGCCTGATGCATCTCCAAATCATAGGGATTAACAATGGCGGCATCCAATCCATACCCGATTGCCATACCCAAAAATGTATTATGTATCACCTTTCTGTTTGGGAGGCCAAAGGAGACATTACTGACGCCTAATATCGTAGGGCAACCAAGTCCCTGTTTTACCAGCCGGATGGTCTCAAGGGTCTGGGTCGCCGCCTCCTGAGCCGCTGATACCGTAAGCGCTAAGCAGTCGAATATAATATCTTCCTGCCGTATTCCATGCGATAGCGCCTGCTTGAGAATAGATTCTGCTATCTTTAACCGTTCTACAGCCTTCTCCGGGATTTCGTGTCCGGCAAGGAGGGCTACTACAGAGGCCCCATATCTTTTTATAATAGGAAACAGTCTTTCCATCCGTTCCGGTTCTGCATTAACGCTGTTTACAAGGGCCTTGCCTGCATAGACCTTAAGTCCCGCTTCTATGGCCTCCACAATGGAACTGTCTATAACAAGAGGTATATCCATCACCGTCTGAACTGACTCTATCGCACGCCCCATATTCCCGGGTTCATTGGTCATGGGGACGCCGACATTAACATCCAGCGCCATTCCCCCGGCCTCATACTGCCCCCGGGCCTCCGTAATTACCATATCCATACGGCCTTCCTTTATCGACTCAGCAAACGCCTTCCGGCCGGTAGGATTAATCTTTTCTCCTATCTTCAGAAAGGGGAATCCCTCTCCCACATAAACGGTCTTTGACCTGCTGGTTATTTTAAGCCCTCTTGAACCTTTCCTTGAATGCGGCCTCTTCCCCTTTATCCTTTGGGCCAGGAGGTGGATATACTCAGGAGTCGTCCCGCAACATCCCCCTAAAATGTTCGCTCCTGCATCTGCAAACTGTTCTGCATAGGAAGCCACCTCTTGCGCAGAGGCGGGGAATACAGTTCTGCCCCCCATGTTAGTTGGAAGACCGGCATTGGGCTCTACACAGATAAATGCATCTGTTGAGGCGGCTATCTTTTTTACAACCCCTACCATTTCTGCAGGCCCGGTGGAACAGTTTACACCAATGATATCAACCCCCAACCCCTCCAGGACCACCGCCGCTGTCTCCGGATCAGTCCCCGTATCTGTCAATCCATCCTGGGTAAAGGTCATTAACGCTGCGATGGGAATTCCTTTTGCCGCTCTTTTTGCAGCGACAACAGCAGCCCGTATCTCCACTAGATCATACATCGTTTCTATGACAAGCAAATCGCACCCGGAGCCTGCCAATGCCTCTGCCTGTTCAGAAAAAAGATCTACCGCCTCTTCAAAGGAGAGCTCCCCTATCGGGAAGACAGTGGCTCCGCAGGGTCCAATATCACCGGCCACAAATGCCTTATTCCCGGCAGCCTTCCGTGCTATCTTGACGGCCGCCTCATTAATCTCTTTTAACTTATTCTCCGCACCATACTCGGCAAGGCGGAGACGGCTTGAACCAAAGGTGTTTGTCAGAATAATATCACTGCCGGCATTCACATATTCTCTATGAACATCCAGGATGACATCCGGCTTTTCTAAATTCCAGAGATCCGGAGCATATCCGGCAGGAAGCCCTCTGGCCTGCAGTAACGCCCCCATGGAACCATCCAGCAACAGTATCTCTCTCTTTAACTTGTCAAGTAAATCAGACATATTATGCTATCTCCCTTTTCACAAAAACGGCGATACAGTAAATGGGTAACCCATTCACTATTTACTGATTTCTGATCTTCTTTTCCAGCCTATAACCGCAGAGACAGAGAATCTTGGAACCATAATAAATGTCTCTGTAACAGAGACCCCTATCCTGCTTGCCTCTGTCAACCGCATGATCTCAGTTTGCACCGAAAGATCCCAGTCTCCATAGCCCGCAGCGTAACGGAATGTCGGGCTATAACCATTTTTCACAATTTCAGTTTCTATAATCCTGTCCGCCTGTTCTGCCATGAAATCAGCCATCCAGGCCCCTACCCTATCCAAATAATAGGCATCCGCCAAACTCATTCTTTCCAATTCCTCAACCTTCTCAACCATATCATTACCTATTGTACATACCAACAAGGTAGCATAATCACAATCCTTTAAAAGCCTGACCATGTTATTCCCGCAAAATAAACGATCACTCTCAGAAATAGTTATCCTGTCAACTTCTGCCCCTTTAATCCGGAAGGTACGATAACAGGCCTTTCCCTTGATCAGAGAATAGGCAAGTTCTATTGACTTTTTTATACCCTTAGAGATGTGTTCTTCCGGGATTTCTTTTAATGTATTTATTTTGGGGATACGAAGCGCTCTGAGTATCTTCCTTTCATCTATCACAAATGGGATATTATTTAATACGATAACCTTCTCGCTCACCTCTCTCATGCAGGTTATATTAACATAAGGCTGTCTGGATGTGAACCAATGAACTTGCAGAGGGGAATAATGCGCCGGGGTTATATCTTGAATTTCTTAGCCTGGGTCTCAAGCGATTCGGACTGCTTTGCAAGAAGATTAACTGCGATAGCCATTTCTGAGGCAATCTCCACATTACGCTGCGTAATGGTGCGAATGTCCTCTATAGAATTGAAAATCTTCTGGCTCCCTTTTGTCTGATCATTAGAGGCGATAACTATATCCTGAATCTTGGTGCTTACATTTGTCATGGCCTCTGCGATCTGACTGCTTCCATCCGCCTGCTGCGAGGTAGCCCTCTTCACCATTTTCGCAATATCCCGCACCCTTTCCGTAGCTTCAAGAATTCTTTCTGTGCCCAAATTCTGTTCCTGTGTGGCGTGGGCAATCTGTTTAATCATATCGTTAATTTTACCAATAGACCCGGTCACATCTTTTATGCTGTTTACCTGCTCCACTGTAGACTGCTCTATAATCTTCGCCATCTCTTTTGATTCTTCAGCGCTCGCCAGTATCTTTTGCAAAACAACATCTGACTCAATAGAAAACCTGCTACCATCCTCCACGCTTCTCAACACCTCTTTTGCTAAAGTAACCGCATCAGACACTTCTGCCTGAACATCAACAATAAGCTGTGCAATCTCTTTCGTTGAGGCATCTGTCTTTTCTGCAAGTTCTTTGATCTCATCAGCAACTACAGCAAATCCCCGCCCGTGTTCGCCAGACTGGGCAGCCAGAATTGCGGCATTTAATGCCAACAGCCCGGTCTGATCTGTGACCTCATCAATTATTGTGAGAATCCCGCCTATTTGCGCGGAGCGAGTGCCCAATCCGCCAATCACTTTTGCCAATTTATCCATAGTTTGCTTGATGTTTCTCATGCCCTCGATAGTCTTTCTGACGGACGGGAGACCCATTCTGGCAGCGTCCTCGCTAACCTTTTCTGATAGCTTTGCCGCTTTCCTGGCGCTCTCTTCAACTTTATCAATAGACATATTAATCTCCTGGGCGGTTAAGACGGTCTTTTCTGCTGCATCCGCCAGGATATCCGCATGATCTGCAGCCTCCTTAATAGAGGCAGACATTTCTAAAATTGCTGAAGAGGTCTCTTCTACGGACTCCTCTAACACCCCCGTATGATTCGCCACTTCGCTGATAGATGTCTCCATTTCAAGAATGGATGAAGAAGTAGCAACCGCGGCATTTGATAATGCGTCAATGCTGTCGGCTACATCACGAGTTGATGTGTTTATCGCCTCGATAGAGGAAGATATCTTCCCGATAGATTGGGACTGCTGCTGCGCCCCCCCACTGACATTATTTGAACTCGTGCTGATATGATGTGATGCCGAAACAACATTCTTAGATGCATCCTGTATACTCTTTATCATCTCCTTCAGGTTACCTGTCATTTTCATGAATGCATTCCCTAAGACCCCTACTTCGTCATTAGAACTTACAGTTACAGTCTGCGTAAAATCTCCCTCTGCTATTGCCGTTGCAATGGTAGCCATGTCGAGGATAGGTTTAACGACCATCTTTATTAAGACTGAGGCAGTAGCTATAGATACTATAGTGATAATTCCGGTAATCAAAACACTGAACAGGAGTATATTTCTCAGCTCTAACTTTAGCGAACTTAAAGTAACTCCTACCCTTGCGGCACCAATTATTTCATCTTTTAGCAGTTGGGCTGGATTGACATTGACACCCGCATCCTTTGATTGTAATTGTGATCTAACTACAGCCTTTCGGACAATTGGGACAGTAATATCATAGAAGGAACTTCCTTGACTGAGGGTAGTCATTGCAATAACTGTTTCCATCGAGGATTCAGAAGATAGAGTGACAGGCTTTATAATCTTTCGGACATATAAATGGTCTTTAAAGGCCAACTCCCTGCCTTTATTGTCATAAATGATGACATATGCTACATCCCGTCTATTTGCGATCTCGTTGATAAGGATGCTTAATATTTCAGAATTTTCTAATGAAACTCCACGGGTGGCATTATAAGCCAAATTTTCTGATAATATTACACCCTTTTCTATCAATTTATCGTGAAGCTGCTGCTTTGTCCTGTTTAAGTAAAAAAGGAATGTTATTATACCCATGAGCAGGAAGAGAAGACCAAGTAATATGATAAACTTAAGGCGGATACTTTTTGTGGCGTAAGTGTATAATTTTTTTATAATCAGCATCGTGATAAAAGGACAACTTCCTTATATGCCTTAATAAGGCACTCAGGATATCGGAAGCAAACTGATGGGTCTTTAAAGCAACCACTTCCGGTAAGGAGTGGAGAGGATGTGCGCAAAAAAAAATAGCCCCATCTTACTATGGGGCTATTTTAAATAATCCCGGCAGCGACCTACTTTCCCATGGCCTCTCAACCATAGTATCATCGGCCCTGGAGGGCTTAACTTCCGTGTTCGGAATGAGAACGGGTGTTGCCCCTCCGGTATTACCACCGGAAAACTCTTTAAATCAAACATACCCAATCTATCAAAGGCAAATTTTAAATGGTCAAGCCTCACGGTCTATTAGTACTGATTAGCTCAACACATTACTGTGCTTACACATTCAGCCTATCAACCTGGTAGTCTACCAGGGACCTTCAGTCCGCTTACGCGGAGGGATATCTTATCTTAGGGTGGGCTTCCCGCTTAGATGCCTTCAGCGGTTATCCCATCCGGACATAACTACCCAGCACTGCCGCTGGCGCGACAACTGGCACATCAGAGGTCCGTCCATCCCGGTCCTCTCGTACTAAGGACAGCTCCCTTCAAATATCCTGCGCCCACAACAGATAGGGACCGAACTGTCTCACGACGTTCTGAACCCAACTCTCGTACCGCTTTAATGGGCGAACAGCCCAACCCTTGGGACCTACTCCAGCCCCAGGATGCGATGAGTCGACATCGAGGTGCCAAACCTCCCCGTCGATGTGAACTCTTGGGGGAGATCAGCCTGTTATCCCCGGCGTACCTTTTATCCGTTGAGCGATGGCCCTTCCACACAG